>Ga0079224_100002598_pt1 | contig 22094 bp, 22 predicted proteins | sample Stecom2015_FD_80414 | JGI IMG/M metagenome (GOLD analysis project Ga0079224, IMG submission 80414) | Agricultural soil microbial communities from Utah to study Nitrogen management - Steer compost 2015 | ecosystem: Environmental > Terrestrial > Soil > Agricultural land | place: USA: Utah...
GTTTTAACTACCGTTTCGTTATCGTAATCCAATAAATTAAAATCAGTGCCCAATACATGCACTTCTAAATGCTTACTAATCACTTTAAATGCCTTGTTTGAATGTTTAGCAATCTCAAAGTAAGCCTCACCACTTAATTCTACCTTGCGTTCATTGCCGTGGAACTGCGAAGGAAATCGTAAGGAACTTGCTGCGTTTAACCAGACTTTACTTCCATCGGGGAGCCGTATTTGGTATTGACCCCCTCTAGGTGTTGCTACGATATTCCAACGCTGTGTTGGCGTTTCATCATTTTTTATTGTACCGGCATCAATGATGAGTTCTCCGTCAGCTATTTTCTTTATAGATATACCTTTCTCATTGGCTAAAAGGCCGTTCGGTGAGTCGTTCAGTATAATGGTAGTTCCGTCTGCCATTCTTAAGGTGGCTTTGTTTCCTCCCGGTAAAATATCGCTTTCCTTACTTGGCGCAGTGTTTGTCGTTTGCAAATTCAGCGGTTTGTTTTTTTGCTGGAGAATAAAAAGTCCGAAAGCAAGTCCCGCTAAGACTGCCGCGGTAGCCGCAAGTTTGACATATAGGGACAGAGAACGACGCTTGGAGATCGGGCGCGCTACTTTCTTTCCTAATATTTGTTTGAGCATCTCTTCGCTTTTTAGCTTTTCTGCTAACAGGGGCGATACAAGAGTCTCCTCATAGATGGCCTGTAACACTTGATCGATCTCTTCTTTCGGAAGGGTATCTAACAGTAACAACAGTTCATCTAACTCCTCACGATGAATGCTTTTATTTAAAAAACGATTTAGCAAAAAATAAAATCTTTCTGAAACGCTGTTCATATTATTATAAATGGTTATGTCCCTTGCTAGCAAGCGAGACTATATAAAAGACAATAAAAAATAAAAAAAGGGGGTAGCGACTAGCGAAAAATTAAAACTTTATTTTAATGAGCAAAAAGAGGAGAAGGTAAATATGCTTTTTCAGGTAGCTGATAACCGTACTGGTTGCAAGTTTTAGGTAGCTTTTAACGGTCTCTTTAGAAATCCCCATTCGATCGGCTATCTCCGCGTATTTTAAGTGTTCATGCTTACTTAGCAAATAAACTCTTTGCTGTTGGGGAGGAAGCGTATCGATCGCCTGATCAAGCAAAAGATGATAGTTTGTTAACTCATCTTCGCTAAACAGCCTACTGTGTTCGTGTTTCCAGTGTTGGCGGACTGCTTTTTCTTTTACCGCCTGCTTCAGACAATTGAGGCTATGGTTCTTCGAAACAGTAAATAGATAGGCTTTAAAATTTTTAACAGCGGTTAATTGCGTTCGGTTTGTCCATATTTTGAGAAAGACATCCTGCACAATTTCCTCCGTAAGCTCATAGGAGTCTGTCAGCTTATAAACAAAGGTAGCCAGGTGTAAATGATATTGACGAAAAAGAAGCGAAAAGGCGTGTTCATTGCCCTTTGATACTTGTAATATCAATTCTTTTTCCTCGAAAGCCACTAGGTCTGCGATTTGGTTTACTGCAAACAAAAATAGGCAATCAATGCAGAATTCCAAGCATTGGCGATAATCATTGTCTAATAAATTAGAAAAGGAAGGATATTTTTAATTCTTGCAATTATTCTGAAGCGTTCTTTTTCAACCACTCAATCCGACGTTGATCAGGTAAATGCTTGACGGTAAATTCTTCGAACTTGGCGGTAAAACCATCGCCATCGGGACAAGCTGCCATCAAACCAACCTGCACAGGCCGATTGTCCTCTAAGGGAGCGTTGCGCAGCATAATATAGTTTTTGTCGTCGAAGGAGTAAAAAAATTCAATGGCATCCAAGCGTCTTATCGCTTTTATCCAAATGTGGGGCGGGATTTTTTCCAATCGTACCACACTCCAATCGCTTTTTCCGTGCGTTACTACCGCACTTACATTGAGTTTGCCATCCACAAATTCGACCCCCGCCTTGATCCAGTTTTCATGGTCGGTTCGGATCATTAAACCCATTTGATCAAAGCGCGCCTGGTACTGGCCAATGAGTTTCACCTTCGCTTCGAATTCACCTCCATAGTTAGCATAATAAAAAGGTGCGTCATCTACGGTAAATCCGTAATGCGAAACTCGCCAATAATCACTTTTAGGGGTCACCTCCATCGTGAATTGTCGACCATCTATTTTCCATTCGGCGGGCTCATTAAACCAAGTCATTTTTTCGAGGGTCTGAGCTTTAGGTGCGAGCGGTAACAAACAGAATAAAGGTACAAGGGCGAATATTTTCATAATGATGCATTTGAGCACCAAAAATAGGAAAAGCCTTGGGGCAAAAAAATAAATTACCGCTTATTTTTTCCGTATCGAAGAAGAAGCATTAGGCAGCTTGTTATCACCACAACCGTTGCCGCTTTTTTAATGACACCGTTTCGATCATGTTTCCAACGTGCTTTATACCCTTTCTCTGCAAAGATGTTTGGGATATACCCACGGCGTAGGTCGTCAAACAAGCCCTCTATCACATCAATCCGGTCGGCCAACAATAAGGGTAACCAATGGCGGTATCGATTTTCGCTGTATCTGAAGGCAAAACGTCTAACGATTCCACTTAAACCTTTTGGAGGTAAGGTATTGCCAAATACAGCGCTAATAGTTGGCCTTTCGTTAGAGTGGAGGATTTCCACGTCCTTTACCTGTAGACTTGGGCGGTCCCAATGAGTACGAGCATGGTCGTCACCTGTATAGTTTTTTAGGGGGTAAGTAGGTTCGTTTTCAGGATCTGCGTCGATACCCCAACCTTTTATGTGTGAATAATCCTTTGTCTCTTTCATATTATATTTTTGCTTTGGGTGGTATGAGTACAGGTTTTATGCAATTGTCTAACTTAGATGAAAACATACGATAAGCGTCGGATACCTCTTCCAGTGGTAGCCGATGTGTGATAATGCCTTTGGGATTTAACCGCCCTGCCATAACATGATCTATAAGCTTAGGTAATACGCGTTTTACGGACGCTTGGTTAGCGCGAATGGTGATGCCTTTGTTTACTACGTTGCCGATGGGGATCAGATTGTCGGTAGGTCCGTATACGCCTACAATGGATACAATGCCTCCTTTTTTAACCGAATTGATTGCCCAATGAAGTGCCGTAGCCGAACCTGCTTGCAAGAGCAATTTTCTTCCAGTGATGGTTTGCATGGCATTACCGGCAGCGTCACCACCAACAGCATCAATACACACGTCAGCACCAAACCAATCGGTTGTTTTTTTAATGAAGAGAACCGGGTCTTCCATCGAGCGAAAATTATAAGCCTCGCATTGTGCGTAATTTTTAACGAATTCCAGTCGATATTCCAAGTGGTCAATAACGATAACACGGCCGGCACCGAATAGCCAGGCGCATTTTGCCGTCATAATACCTATTGGCCCGGCTCCAAAAATAACTACTGTATCACCCTTTTTGATGCCTCCCATCTCGGCTGCCTGATAGGCGGTAGGCACCACATCGGCTAATAATACCGCATCGTCCGGATCCATCTCGGGAGGTATGCGGGTCGGTCCGACATTAGCGTAAGGGACACGGACGTACTCCGCTTGTCCACCATCGTAACCACCTGCTGTATGCGAATAACCGAAGATACCGCCAACAGCAGTTGCTTCAGGGTTTGATTCATGACAATTGCCATATAATTCCTGTTTACAAAAGGCACATTTACCGCAAGCTATATTGAAGGGTACAAGCACATGATCGCCAACCTGAATTTCGGTTACTTGCGATCCCACTTCTTCTACAATGCCGATAAACTCGTGGCCAAAAGTGCTGCCGACGCGTGTATCGGGTACTAGTCCATGATACAAGTGTAGATCAGAACCGCATATGCAGGAGCGAGTAACTCGAACAATAGCGTCCTCCGGATGTAGGATTTTTGGATATGGTTTTTCATCAATCCGGACTCTAAACGGTCCTCGGTAGTTCATTGCTAACATATAGTAACCATTAAGCTTTCAATTCTTAATGGGATAAACGTTGGAATGAGATGCAGGTTTTTTTTATTATGTAAATCCGTATTTATACGAATAAGTATAAATACGGATCGCGTAGGAAGAACTACGGTCTAAATTTTACTTTCAATGCATATCCGTTAGCTAAATCTGCAATCTTCATGGGTAAGGCTACCTTCAATCCCTCTTCCGTTTGGGAAAATGTGATTTTTCCAACACCAAGCACTTCCACCTCCTGTACAATGCCATTTGTCCTTTTAAGTGCTTTTATGAATATGTTTTCATTAGATGGGACTTTCAAGGCCATGGCATATACCGAACCGTTTTTTTGTGTAAACCAAAAATCGGTCGGGCTGATCTGTAGCGTGAAACCTTCTTTCTCCCGCTGTTCTGTATCGGTAATTTTATATTCCGCAGGGCCTTCATGGTTTATACGCCATGGCCTTGTGCCATAAATGGCTTCTTGATTCACCTGAAGCCATTTGCCAATCGATTGCAGATTGTTAATGACCATTTCGGGGACGGAACCATCGGCACGTGGACCGATGTTGAGCATATAATTCCCACCTTTGCTAACTATTTCCAGCAACCAATAAAGTAGCTCCTCTTTACTTTTCCAATCCTGATCATAGGACTTATAACCCCATGAATTATTGAAGGTTCCGACAGTTTCCCAGGGAATAGCGTATTGGTCCTTTTCTGTGGGGATCTTATTATCACCCGGAATAGCATAATCGCCCATCTGATTACCTATGCGTTCTGAAATAATAATCTTGGGATTAATATCATAAACTGTTTTATAGAATCGGAAACTTTGTTCGGGTTTCATTAAGCCCGGCATATCAAACCAGATGTAACGTATGTCTTTAAATTGGTAAAGTAATTCTTTGACTTGGGGTACCGATTTGTTGTCTAGGTATGACTGAAAAGTATTTGGACTGGGATCCCACAGGTTAGCACCAAAAGCGTCGGTTCGTTTTCCCTCTCTATCATTCATCGTTTTGGTTTCTTTATACTGCGCATCAGCCCCATCGGCCCAATCAATGTTATGAGAATAGTAAACGCCGAAACGTAAACCGAATTTTCGACAGGCCTGGTTGAACTCTGCTATAATATCGCGATTAAATGGAGAGGCGTCAACAACATTGAAAGGACTTGCTTTCGATTTGAACAACGCAAAGCCGTCATGATGCTTTGCGGTGATGACGATGTATTTCATCCCGGCGTCCTTGGCCATTTTAGCAATAGCATTGGCATCAAAGGTACTTGGGTTAAATTCGTCCGCCAATTTGGCGTATTGTTTTCGTGAAATCTTCGCGACAAGCTGAATCCACTCTGCAACGCTGGGACTTCCCATTTCTTCCATTTTTTTTCCTTCCCAAATTCCGCCGGGAATGGCGTACAACCCCCAATGAATGAACAGCCCGAATTTTAGGTCTTGGAATTCCTCCAAAGCAGTGGCCTTACTTCTATTCATTTCTCGCCAACGTTCCTTCATTGTCTGTTCAGACTGCGCAATGGCTGTCTGCGTGGCAACAGAGGTTATAACAGAAAATAAACTGATAAGCAAGTAGAATCGGATCGTCATGGTTTGAATAAGTGAATAAGTTAAGTGTGTGAATTCTTTTGGATGCGTAAAAGTGCTTCCAGAAAATAATAGTCGGCATATACTAAGGGTACATCAATCTCACTTCCATGAGGAATACTGCCTACGCTATGTTTTAGCAGAAAATAGCCATTTGTGCCGGCTTGAGCCATATACCTGTCCGTACTCAATGATTGCAGAATTTTCTTTGCAGTGCTGTAAAATAAGCGTTTATGCTTTTCTTCTACATAAGTACTGAGCTCAAGCAGTGCCGAGCTGGTAATTGCAGCCGCTGATGCATCCCTTGGAATTTCTTTAAACTTGGAGGCATCATAATCCCAGTTTGGCTGATAACCTGCTTGTCCGACATGGAAATCCCAATAGGGGATAAGGTCACTGGGCAAGTGTTGATGATTGATATAATATTCCGCCATTTTGATGGCGGAATGGAGAAATTTCGTGTCTTTAGTTTCCCGATACATAACCGTAAAGCCATAAAGTCCCCAAGCCTGTCCTCTTGACCAAGCCGAATTGTCGGCATAACCCTGAGCCGTTTCTCTACTCAGTACCACTCCCGTTAAAGGATCATAGTTGACCACGTGATAAGAACTATAATCTGGACGATAGTGGTTTTTTAGCGTTGTTTCAGCATGTTTTATGGCAATGGTTCTGAAAGAGCTATCGCCTGAAAGCTGTGATGCCAGAAAAAGCAGCTCCAGGTTCATCATATTATCAATAATTACCGGAAATTGATAAACCGATTGGCCATCCCACGAACTAAAACTGTTCCACGATTGGATGGCACCGACTTTTGAATTGTAGCGACTAACAAGCGATTTGGCACTTTGAATCAGTATTTTCTTATAGCACGTGTCGCCGGTTAGCCGGTATGCGTTGCCATAGCTAGAATTCATCATAAATCCGATGTCATGATGATCTGTATTGTATTGATTTGCTTCTAATGAATGGGTCCATTTTTGAGCGGCTGCTTTCCACTTATTGTCTTTGGTATACTCATATAGATACCACAGACACCCTGGCCAGAAACCACCGGTCCAATCATGGATATCAGTATAGCTAGTTTTTCCGTTGGCATCGGTCGATCGTGGATAGCGACTTAGATCGGTTGCAGCGGATAACAGGAGGGTGTATTGTCGCGCTGCCCGATCGAAACTTCGTTGGACAATATCTTGCCTGTCATGGTTAAATGAAACCAGTAGCAAAGTCAATAATAAGGTGTATGGGAATAAAAACTTTTTCATCTTTAATAATTTACGGCATGCTGATTTAATCAATCCAACCTGGGTTCTGTTTCAAGTTGGGATTCATTTGGATTTCATTTGATGGTATGGGCCAGGTATACAGATGATCACCTTTATAGCTATAATCGCTGACATTGGCACCCCAAATCTGCTTTCGACCATTTCCGACCTGGAAAACCTTTTCTTTCCAAGTAGCCCATCGTAGTTCATCGAAATAGTTAATACCTTCATTAGGAAATTCCACTCTTCGTTCATTGCGAATACGCTCGCGCAAGTCTTCTTGTCCTGTCACGGTAGTGGCTGTATTTGAATTTAACAAGGCAACACCCGCCCGCGCCCGTACTTCATTCACTTTTTCGACTGCCTCTGATAGCAGCCCTTGTTCGTTGAGGGCCTCGGCCCACATCAATAGCACATCTGCGTACCGCAGAATAGGAAAATCGATCGGCCCAAAATTCCGGTCTACTAGTTCAGTAACCCCTTCGGCTACAAACTTTCTATAAAAGTAAAAGAAATTGATCTGTGTGTCGCTTTGAATATCACCATCGATTGGCGCTTGCGCCCTAAAGGGCCAACGCATATGTTGTATACTTTCCACATTAGTAAAATTATAGGCACCGCGGAAGGTTGCATAAGGAGTAACTATATTCGCCTGCAAACGGGGATCACGGTTATCATAGGCTGCCTTAATGCGTTCTTCGTTACCCTGTGGTAGATAAAGCTCCATTTTTGCACCACGTAATGCAGCAGCGGCTTTTTCACTTTCGGTTAGGTTATCGCGTAAGAAAAACACCTCCCTTTCATTAACGGAAAGTTTTGTGTAGCCGGGAATAACCGCGTCCCAGCTGAATTTCGATCCATCCCTATTTTCATAAAGATCCACGAGATGCGGAGAGGGCATATAATAGTTCCAGCCGCGAGTGTAAGCGGAGGGCCATCCGCAGAATAGCTGGAAATTGTTTCCGTAACCAAATTCACTACGATTTTGAATTGAAAATATCATCTCTGACGACTGTTCATTGGCTTCCTTAAACAGAGCTTTGTAGTCAGCGAATAAAGTATGTCCGGCATCCTTCACCTTTTGGAAATCTGCAGCGGCCAATGCCCAATCGGTCTTGTATAGATAAATCTTTCCACGCAAGGCGTAGGCCGCTGCCTTGGTGACGTGTCCATAGTTTCCATCTCCGGTAGCGTATCGTTCCGGTAGCTGTGGTTCATTAATACAGTCGCTAAGATCAGCTAAAACCTGATCCCATACCTCTTCTTCGGTATTTCTTGGCTTAACCGCTTCTGTTGCCGTGAAAGGTTCCAAATAGATAGGCACCCCCTTATATACTTGATTTAATCGGAAATAGAAGTAGGCCCTCAAAAATTTACATTCAGCAATATACCTTGCCTTCTTTTCCGTACTAGATGGTGACTTCTGCGGAATGTTCTTTATGCCATCATTGGCCCGTTGGATGCCTTCATACATCATCTGCCAGATATTTAAGAACAAAGGATCGCCGGCAGTAATCGTACCTGTTAATAAGGGCTCATCCCAACGTCCTTGTCCTGTAAATGAGAATCTGTCCATCTGATACAGTTCATAGGGCGAAACGAGTCCGCTATGCCCCATTTTTAATCGTAACGCATTATAGACGCCGGCGACACCTAAATCGGTTAGGTTATCCGTAGTCCACATCGTGGTGCTGGAAACAGAAGAATAGGGGGAAGTATCCAATAGGTCTTTTTTGCAACTACAAAGAGCGCTAATCATTAATATCGCGAATATTTTTTTCATGATCATCTGAGTTTAAAAGGTTAGATTTATGCCTAATGAATATTGACGCATGGTGGGGTAATTTGAGTCGGGCCCAACTTCAGGATCCAAACCCGGAAATTTGGTGAACGTTAACAAATTCTCGCCAGCTAAGTAAACCCGAAGCTTGGAGATGGAAAATCGGTTAGCAAAATTACTCGGTATGGTATAACCGATCTGTAAATTTCTAAGTTTGACAAAGGATGCATCATAGAAATAGAAATTACTGGTTCGGCCGTTTTGTGCATCGGTGACTCCCTTTAGGCGCGGATAATGTCCTTGGATATTGTTAGCCGGATCATTGGGATTTGTTTCGTTGTAATAGTAATGATTGTCAGCCACTAAAAGTGGAACTGATTTACCTTGTGCTACGATCGATTGGTTTAAATAAATCGTATTCCAATAATAGGACATTCCCGTGGCCGCCGACCAAATCATAGAAAAGTCGAATCCTTTATAAGCCATGTTAACGCTTAAACCGAAGTTGTAAGCGGGTGTGGCACGTTTGTTCATAAACTGTTGATCGTAGACATTGCCGTATATACCATCACCATTTAAATCCGCATAGATCAGATCGCCATACCAGATCTTAGTAGGATCAATACCATCTGCCGGCTGGAAGCTGTAACCGGCCGCAACCATCTGCTTTAACCATTCCATGTCCTCCGGTGTGCGGATCATGCCATCATGCGGTCCACCGTTTATGTTGACAGAACCGTCGGCCAAAAAATGGTCACCCGTACCTTGATAGATATTGTACAGGTAAAACTCGTTAATAGCATGCCCCTCCAAAATTCGTGTGTTGCTTCCATTTGAAACCTGGCCAATGTTGGATTGATAAACACGGTTTCCCATGGCATCAGTTATGAAGCCCTCCTGCAAGCGTCCTTTGTATTTTTCAACCCGATTGGTGTTGTATGCAAAATTGCCGGAAATTGAATATTGGAAATCGTTAGCTTTTCCCTGATATCCCAAGCTCAATTCGACCCCCTTTTTGCTTACCTCAGCAATATTCATTGTCGCTGCTGCCGCAGTGCCGGTAGTTGCGGGAATATTTGGAACAAAGAGGATTCCGTCCGTATACCCCCGGTAAAAATCAACTTCGAAATTAAGCTTCCCTTTCCACGTGATACCGGAGATGCCAAGATTGGTTGTCGTGGTTGTTTCCCAATGGAGTAAATCGTTACCAAGTTTCGTCTGCGCCAAGCCTCGTACCGCTTGATTGTTAAAAGAATAGGGAACGGTACCATATGTCGGCAAATGGTCATAATTGCCGGAAGCATTATTGCCGGTTCGGCCCCAAGAGGCGCGAATGCGAAGATCATCGATAAAGGATTTAATAGACGACATAAAGCGCTCTTCGGAAATCCGCCAACCAGCAGAAAATGCAGGGAACAAGCCCCAGCGACGCGCGGCTCCAAAGCGCGACGAGCCGTCATAGCGTATGACTACTTCTCCAAGATAGCGCTGGTTAAAAGCATAATTGAGACGACCGAATACCGATCGCAAACCATAATCTGTTTCATCTCCGTTAATGCCAGTCATGGTTGTACCTGAATTTAATGTCGTTAAATCAGGATGTATCAAGCCTAATTTAGCAGCATCAAAATTATATTGGTTATAATATTGTTCGTTGTAACCCAATATCGCACCAAAGTCGTGTTTTCCAAGGGTGTTGTTGTAACGTAAAACGTTATCGATTATCACATTATAGCTTTTGTACAAAGAATATCGGGTTGTCATTTGTGCTGGAGTTTGTGCAGCTGTACTTAGCTGATTGGTTGCAAAATTCCATTTCTCATAGGGGATAGGGTGGGTGTTATTCTCTGTATACGAATTGTCGTAGTGAACTTTTGTTTCAAATGTTAAGCCTTTTACCAAGTCCAATTTTGCAAAGATTGTGCTATTAATGCGGTTCACCTGGTTTTTTCCCCCTTGGCTGTTTAAGAAGGCTAATGCATTGTTGGCCGTTGCCGACTCCTCGGCTGCGGCAGGGAATCCATAAACACCGCGGTAGCTAGGGTATACACCTGGAACCGTTTGCGTTAAGTAAGAATATGCCGTTGCAACGTCAACGACACTGGTATTCTGGATGTCACCGAAAGTTTGGGTGCCCACCGTCAGAAATTTGGCTACTTTAGCTTGGAGGTTAACGCGCAGCCGAATATTGTCGGCGCTGGTTAAGGGCATTGTTCCGGGATTATCAAAATAACCAACGGAGAAAAGATATTGCGTGTTTTCTGTTCCACCGTTCAAAGCAAGGTTATGATTTTGCAATAACTTCCGTTCTCCGAAAAGTTCTTTTCCCCAATTTGTATTAGGATAAGCGACATAATTGGGAATACCGTGTTCGGTTAAACCATTCGGATCTTTCGCCGCTGTCTCCCATTTATCGATTGTTGCGTCCGTATATATAGCAGCTTGTCCAAGATTCATAAAACCTTCATTTACCAGTCGCATATGCCTGGTGTAGTCAGTGACAAATTCGGGCACATTGTTAGGCCTAAGCAAGGAAGTCATGCCGGTATAGGATACGCTTGTTTTTCCCTTTGTGCCCTTCTTGGTTGTAATCAAAATAACACCATTTGAACCTAGCGATCCATAAATAGCTGCGCTCGCCGCATCCTTTAAAACGGAAATTGCCTCCACATCATTTGGGTTGACGGCATCCATAGAACCTACAATACCATCAATAACCACTAAAGGGGAGGTGCCGTTTAAGGTTCCTGTTCCACGTACTAAAATGTTGGACCCATCCGCTCCGGGTTTTCCGGTGCTCGCTTGCACATTGACCCCTGCTGCAAGGCCCGCCAAAGAAGAAGATAAAGTGGAAGTAGAACGGTTCTCTATAGATGACGCATTAATCGTAGCAACAGACCCAATGACATTCTCCTTTTTTTGCGTTCCATAGCCAACGACAACTACTTCATTCAAATCATTGATCAAAGGTTTCATTGAAACCTGTAATGTGTGCTTGCCATTTAGATTGATCTCTTGGCTTTCATATCCTAAAAATTGAATCAGGATAACCCCTGTGTGAAGGTTGATTTTGCATTGGAAATGGCCTTCGTCATCGGTTGTAATTGTTTCGCCACTGCTTTTGTTTTTTATCGTGACACCTGCTAAGGGTTTGTCCCGTTCGTCTACTACAATTCCTGTCAGTAATTCTTCTTGTTGTGATATAACGGATACTTTTCTTTGCAACAGGATTGTCTTACCGCGGATATTATAGTCTAAGGACTGATTAGCAAAACAGGCGTCGAGTACTTCTCTGATATCTTTGTTTCGCATATCTACCGTAATAGGTTGCAACTCTTGTGCAACACGATTATTATAGAGAAAATCGTAATCTGCCTGCTGCCTGATCTTTGCGACGATCTCTTTTAGTGTTGCATTTTTAGCCTTAAGGGTGATTTTCTGTGCAAAGCTAGAAGCATGCACTTGCAACATAGCTAATACAACCAGTAATGCGGTCAGTTTCATTTTTAGCAAGATGTGACGGAAACAATACGGTATCGTACCGAATGACGTTTCGATAAAATTTTTATACATTTGATTGTTGGGTTTAAAATTGTTTAGAAGCAATGAATTTATTTACCTAACTGTAGCCTGTGCTACTGAGCCGGAAATGCGCCAACATTTCCGGTTTCTTTTTTTCTCCTTTCTTTTTTGGTTAGCGTTGATTTATTTCATTATTTGTGCTCGTTGTTATCCATCACGATAAGCTTTCTTCCCTGAAGTTTAAACCGAATGTTGCCGAGTGTCGTCAAATCACGGAGAATATCTTGTAGGTTGGCATTGCGGGAAAAGGTCCCTCCGTAACGATCGGTGTTGTCAGTTTGTTGATAGCTTACTTCTACATCATACCAACGTTCAATAACCGGCATAATTTGTTGGATGCTTTGATTACCAAATATAAAGTAGCCGTTTTTCCAAGAAATAATATCTGCCGGATTTACTGTACGTACTTGCAAATATCCCCGATTATTTTGGACGACTGCTTGCTGGTTTGGATATAGTTGTTTAGTGTTTGCTGATGTAGGTTCTTTCACCACTACACTCCCAGATAGCAAGGTAGTTTGGACAAGGGACTCTTCTGGGTACGCTTTAATATTGAAACTGGTGCCCAGCACTTGCACGGTGCTGCCCTCACTTCGGACAACGAAAGGCTGTTGAGTCCGTTTAGCAACTTCGAAATAGGCCTCGCCCGCTAGTGTGATAACTCTTTCTTTCAGATTGGCGAATGAACTGGGAAAACTGAGCGTTGAACCAGCATTAAGCCACACCTTCGTACCATCTGCTAATTCCAATTGATATTCACCACCTTTTGGGACATGAAGTGTGTTAATTATATTTGCATCTTGCTTTGTCTTTTGGTCCTTTGCTTTATATACTACACGCCCTTCGTCTTTTGTAATTAAGGCTTCCTCGTTGGCTATTGTACCGTTTTGGGTGTCGTCTAATTGAATGGTGCTACCGTCGGCAAGTGTCAGAGTTGCCTTATTTTTTCCAGGAACTATAGGAGATTCACTTGCTTTCGCTATATGCCGCGTTGATTGTTTCATTGGTTTTAAAAGATGGATATAAGAACCGATTAGTAAAACACCGACAATGGCGGCTGCCGCATAGTACCACAATTTCTTAACCGTTCGCGTGTTTCCTGAAGATGAAAGTGCGGTGGTTTCTTTAATACGATCGAAAATGGATTCTTTTATGTCGTTCTCAATACCGAACTTTTCATCCCATGGCTTGTCGTCTAACCGAAACTCCTGCCAATACTCTCGTAAACGTTGCTTTTCCTCGGCGCTACACAGTCCTTGGGTATATTTTTTATAGAGTGCAATAAAATCTTCCCGATTCATAAGATTAACTGGTTATTATGGTAGTGACAAAAAATTAAAGACACACACATAAAAATTTTATTTTTTTTCGAGAATGTGTTTTATTTGCAGAAACCAATTATGTCAAGCAGCAAACTAACCGACCTTGAATTATGGCTCGCGGTAAAGCGAAGCGATCAACGAGCATTTAGTTTTTTGTACGATCGATATTGGTCAAAAATCTATACGACTTCTTATAGCTATCTGCGCGATAAAGAATTAGCTGCAAATGTAGTACACGATGTGTTTACTTCGCTTTGGTTACGAAGAGACGCGTTGATGATCCAATCATTTGAAGCGTACGTAACGAGAGCTACCAAATACATTATCTTCCGGAATTTGTCCCAGCTTCGAAAAAATTTAATGGAATATGAGGACGATTTAGAACGAAAGTTGAAAGATGATACAACTAACAGGGGAGAAGAAAGGCTAGTATTAGACGAATCGATGCAACTTGTTCAATATTACTTATCGGCACTACCCGCTCGATGTCAGGAGATCTTTTCGATGAGCCGATTTGACCAGTTGTCTAATGAGGAGATTGCCCAACAGCTCGGAATTTCAAAAAGAACGGTAGAAAATCAACTCACCTATGCTTTGAAACATTTAAGAATGCATTTAAAAGAATTAAGTATTATCTGCTTGTTTTTGTTGGTATCTTAATACAGCTTGTTCATTTATTCGTTATGAAGTGTGGGAATTTTTTAAATGTTGACGGAATTCATTCCATGCTTGCTGATAAGCTTTGCCACCACCCCGAGTGCTTCTCATATAGCTATTTCCTATTTGAACACTTACTAGGAGAAAAAGAAGAACAATTGCTAGTATAATGGTCACCGGTAGTATATGACTAAACATCCAACTAAATACCTGCTTTTGAATAAAATACTCAGGAAAGAGAAGGTTTGTCAAGTATATTCCCCCGATAACGAGACCTATCAACAGGGCTATGGATACCGTGATTGATTTCCACAGCTTGCCTTTTTTCAGAACGGCTGAATAGCTATTCGTATGACTCCATTTTTCCAGCTCAACCAATTGTTCATCTAAATTATCTTCAATTTTTTTTACCGGAATTTGATGTTGATCAATCCATTGATGACAATAAAGTAATTGTTCTTTGAGGTGCGCCACTTGCTGTAGCGAACTTCCTAAACTATGTAAAAAACCCATAATCTCAATTCTCAAATTTAATAACCCGTCCTATAGTATAGTTAGCTCTTTGCATGTCTTTTGGGTAAGCAATAAGCACATCTTCTTGTACAATTTCTTCCATTAGATGTTTAATAACGCGCTCTTGGCTAGCTCCGAAATTCCCGATTGATAGTTCACTTTGCCTATTATCCATATTATCTTCTACTAGGGTGTTACTTCTGACAATAAAGATGGAATCACCTTCAATCTTCATGACCTTAACCAATCCGATTCCATTTATACTTTGCTCATCTGCGGTATTAATAAAAGATACACGTAAAATATCTCCCTGTTTTAACTGCCTTAAACGATTGTACAACGTTTCTTTCCGAGTGGCAGCTTCCGCTGATTTTTTTGCATTTATCTTTGGCATTACAACCGATAGGACAGCAATAGCGATTAAGAAAATGATTGTATTTCTGAAGAAGCCAATTTGAAAAGGGACAGCCTCCTTTAGTACTTCAGCCTCCTTTTTTATAAGGTCACTCCAATCTGCTTTTAGAATTTCCTTTCCTTGAATCGTATAAAGCCGACTTTTCTTAACACTCGCTGGGAACCAAGGTCCCAACCAAGAGATATAATGTTGGCTAATTGCCAATACGAAGGACTCTTCAACTTGCGCGTTCTTGAGCTTTCCCTGAATGTTTTTTTGGATAAGTTGTTTTTCGTTAATGGAGTAAATAAAAATCATGTGTGAAAATTTGTAATAGGTAAGGCTGTTGTCAAAAATTAAGCCATGGTTCATTTAATGGTGTTCTTTCCGTACTAATGTTGTTGTAAATTTTTGGGAGACAGGGCTTAGCTAGCATTGTTTTATAATTTCTTGTCACTGACAAGTGGCATGACAAATGGTCGTATTTTTTCTTTCGCACTATTTTGTGAGCGATGCTTGCATTTCCAGTGTGGAAGCTGTTTTTATATTGACTCACTATATATATAGCAAACTTTCTTTTGTAATCGTTTGTTATACAGCAAAACCAATAGCTTTCTCAGAAGTATGTAGGATGGGAAAGTAATATTTAAATTATGAAAATGTCTGATGCATTTTGCACACGAGTTAAGTGGTATCACTTGTTTTCTCATCAAGTCTATTGAAATGGAAGTTAATCTAGATAGAAAATTGATCGATGAACTTATTGTCAAAGGGTATACTGTATTGGTTTCTTCAATGCACTCAACTGGGAATTATTGCCTATTGACGCCAAAAAAGTGGGACTTGGAGGCAATTAACAGTAATCAATTTGCTGCCTTGGGAGAAGAAGAGATTATTTTGCTGGATGACCTGCTACTTTTTAATTGTGATGAATTTAATGGTTATAAGGTAGTTAACTAAATAGCACCCATCGAAAACTACAGGTGAAACAATTAAAATGGTCTCTATGTTTTATAGTAAACTATTTACCCATGGATTCCTTTGATATTACGGTGGCCGGCAAGGTCTATCTGATAAAACCCGCACTTAACAGTTCGGAGCTGTCTTTCACAACCGATGTCGATAATAGTGAAGTACTATTCAAGGACAGTGGGGATGGCATTATTGCTATTACAACCAATGCGGATATTGAAGTAAAGCTTTTGGAAAAGATTGCCAAAGAGATAGAAAAACAGATAAGCTAAGCCTACTAAAAAATCCCTCAACAGGCGATGAGGGATTTTACAACTATGCTACTAAAACGAGACGAAAAACACTCGTCTATTTAATAACAGATCCTATAGCTCATTGTTCTGAGAAACATAAATAACTAACGAAGTTGTTGAATTTCAAATTTGTATTGACTTGTTAAAAAAAACAAATAATATGTCCAATCGCGAATACTCAATTGTCATAGGGGTATAAAAACAAAATATATCATGGAACAGAGAATTAATTTTCAGACTAAAGGACAGAATGCATTAAAGGCTTTATTCGGTGTTGGTGCCTATTTGAAAAAATCGTCAATTGAAAAAAATCTTCAAGAATTAGTACATTTTAGAATATCACAGATAAATAAATGTGCCTATTGCTTGGATATGCATTCCAAGGAACTTCGAGCCGCAGGCGAAACAGAGCAGCGTCTGTATGGTTTAAGTGCATGGCGAGAAACACCTTATTTTTCTGCACGCGAAAGGGCTGCTTTGGCTTGGGCAGAAGCGGTCAATCATTGCGATGTGCCTGATAACATCTACCAAGAGGCAAAGGCCCATTTTTCTGATGAGGAGCTTGTGGACTTAACTTTAACCGTTGGCGCAATCAATGTATGGAATCGACTTAATATTGCTTTTCATACGGTGCCTAGTGACTATAAAGTAGGTCAATTTGGATAAGCGGTTTTTTAGACGCGGTTTCTAAAAAGGTTGCCCGGAAGGAAGGGCAACCTTTATTGTATCGTAGAAAGTAGGCAAATGAAGCGATTAATCGACCAATTTTTTTTAATTATGACCGCCGCCTGAAGTATAGCCGTTTTAATTGCAGGTACATGAGCTGTTGGATTTAGTAAGCCGTAGTGAAACATCCGCGCGCCCTATGGCCCAATGCCGCTTATACTCAGGTAAAAAGGCCAAATGGAGTAGTCGGACGAAGCGTTCGTACGGAGCGATGGCGATATACCGAATGGGATGCAGGTAAAGCAGGAGCCGAGCTTTATGATCATGAAACGGATGCCAACGAGTTCTATAATTTGACAGATGATCCCGCTTATGAGAAAATAAAGCGGGAGCTGATTATAGCGCTAAAAAAGCGATTCCCTCCCGGTGAGTAATCTCTAATATCTGTGTGCGTAAGTTTTGGCGTAGCGAATTAATATAGGCTTGAATAATCACTATTTGTCGAAGAGTTAATCATCGTCATTATTTTGCTTTTTTACGACTTGGCTTTAGAAGTTCCCGATTCTTGATATATACGTGTTTGATTTTAGAATTTTCGACATTCTTTTCTTCGATTTCGAAATGTCGACTAAGTGATTTAAAGAAGGGGGTCAGTTTGCTAAACCCGTATATACGAGGATCAAAATCGGGTTTCCTTTTGTTCAGCAAGGCTCCAAGTTCAGCGAGTGATGCCCATCCGCTTTCATCGGCAACGTCATCAATCGTGTTCTTTATTAATTTAAGAAAATTATGGCTGATGCTTTCTGCGTCCGCACTCCGAAGAGATTCCCGCTCGGTAGGTTCCTTTTCTTTATTTAGCGCTTGTGTTCCACTGCCTGTAGACTCGCGGCTATTATATAGAATCTCAATATAAATGAATTTATCGCAAGCAGCAATAAATGGTTTAGGTGTTTTCTTTTGACCTATGCCTAATACAAGCTTTCCCGACTCTCTGAGTCGAATGGCAAGTCTTGTAAAATCGCTATCGCTGGAGACAATGCAAAAACCATCCACTTTTTGGGTATGGAGTATATCCATTGCATCTATTATAAGTGCAGAATCGGTTGCGTTTTTCCCCGTGGTATAACTGTACTGCTGTATGGGCGTGATGGCATGAGTAAGTAATGGTTCTTTCCACCCGGCAACATAGGTGCTAGTCCAGTCGCCATAGATTCGTTTGATAGAAGGAGTGCCATGCCGCTTTACCTCATCTAAAATACCTTCTATCTTAGTACTTGAAACGTTATCTGCATCAATAAGAACGGCAATATTCAAATCTGCATTTTCTTTTTTTATACCCATTGCATCATCTTGTATGATCCATATTAAATACTTTATTGCAAAGATATCAATAAACTTTTTTAAGGGGTACTATCGATCCTGTAACGATACGCGAGTTATTCATTGTTTACCGAATAGCAATTATCAAAAATAAAACCGCATCAATTTGCATTGATGCGGTTTAAAGACAATATCATGGAGTTGTATTAAATCAACTTAACATTTACTGCATTTGGACCTTTTTGGCCTTGTTGTACTTCAAATGAAACATCATCATTTTCACGAATACGGTCTTTCAATCCGGAGCTGTGAACAAAAATTTCGCGTCCGCCATCTTGTGGAGTAATAAAACCGAATCCTTTGGTTTCATTGAAGAATTTTACTATGCCTTTTTGCATGGTGTAATAGATAAAATAAAAAAATATATTAATTGCTATAAAGATACGTATAATTTATTGATATACAAGTTTTTTTGATTTTAGTTTCGCTGTGTTCGGAGCCAGTTACAATACGTGGTTTAATATTTGTTGTCTATTCAAAGGATGATCGTTGCCGTATGGCCTACGTAACGAACTTGTTAAAAATATGTTGGCATTTAAGCATCAAACTTTGCAAACAAATTATACCCCTTAATTGTTTCATAGATAGTTTAGATCAGAAAGTATGAAGAGGACATCTGCTCCCTCATTACCGGACCGGTTCCACGAGGTTATGCTCCGAACAGTATCGCCGGATGTAGGTCACTTAGAAGTGGACAGCGAGCATCAAATTGTAAAGGTAGATAAAAAAGCTGCCGAATTATTGGGATATTCCGATGTAAATTTGGAAGGAAGTAGCTTGTGGGATGTATTGTGCGAAAAACTACCCGCCTATCATTATCAGACAATTAATATGGCCATATTGAAGCGAATGGAACATGTAGTTTATACAACGCTAAATATATCCGGTTCCAGCGTTTGTCTAAAAATAATGCCAAAGCAACAAGGACTGAGGATTACGATTTCAACTCGGATTCCATCTGATTTTTCAGGAAGAACAGAATTGTAATGATTGTTTAAAGGGCGAAAGTTCGACTTTTAGCAATTGATTATAACCGGTATCGTAGCGAAATGGAATGCCAGATAGCTTGCGCGAAAGCAGGATCATCATCTGATCCGCTAAAATACCATTGTGATGCTGACCTCTCTAAGGTTTGCACGATACCATCTAATAAGATTTTGACCGATGTATCGGTCTTCTTGATGTCTTTATTTAGTATTCTAACCTCGTAGTCTATGTTCTTGAAAGTTACCCTTAGGGGTTGGCTTTTATAAAAATATGTCTCGTCAGGTAAAATCGTATCTTCCATAAAGCAGAGGCAAAAATAATTTTTTCGCGAATTTTTTCTTAATTGTTTTCAAAATCGTGTACGTAATTGACATTTTCGATGGTTAATGGAAACAAGGTCATTTTCGTAGTTTTCTGTTAAAAACGATTTTACGCAAAAGATGAAAGCCGTTTGTGAACTTGCCGCTTGCTTTCAGTATAGGTAAACTGAGTACTGCGAGTAACGAAATCGCCGCAGACGTCCCCAAAGCTCCCCCATATCCGTTAAAAAAACTACTCGTATTGAGATAAACCGTGCAAAAGACAAGTCCGGCAGCACCGATCAAAAAATAATTTGAAACAAGACGTGCGGATACCATACCAATAAAGGACGAACCGATAAAAACCACAGGAATATTCGTCGTGAGGTATGGGGATAAAAGCTTGGGAAATAAAAAGAAGAAGATCGCAATAGTTAAAGATAAAAAGGCTGATGAGCGGACAGGACCTTGCTTTAGATGCTCGTTGACATAGAAAGTGCTAATTGCGGCAGCAAAGCTTACAATGAATAAAATCAGTACAGACATCAGAAAATAAGAAAAAAAATCAAAGATGTAATGGTTACACCGGCAAATGCGAGAACACCTAACTTGCCACCAAGACCTGAAAAAAGGCTCTTGGAGAGAATCATCAACATGCCCGTGAATATACTGGCGGCTAATATGAAAAGCATACTTGATGCCACCTTGGTACTTGACATCCCGATAAAGGCTCCGCAATAAAAAGCGGGCGGAAGCTGTTTTAAATAATGTGAACGCTTATTTAAATTCGGAAGAAAGGAGGCACTTGTTCCTACCATGCCCGCCGCCATGACAGGCCCTAAATGTAGTATGTTATTTATATAATAGGAACATAAAGCACCAACAGGAATCCAGAGAGCAACGAAAACGTGCTCATAAGTATGTTCTTCGTGGTGGAGAGGTGCCCTAAGATACGTTATGGTGAGCGCGATGGAAATGAAGATAACAAAAATCGGAATGAAAGTAGTACGCTGATGCTCTAAAAGAATAGCAATAAGAAATAAACTTTGGATAATTAATAAAAAGAGTACAAAAGATATGCGGATCGTTTTCTTCCAGTTCATTAACGTTTTTTTGCGGGTGCAAAATTAAAACTAAAAATGAAAGAAGATGTCTAAAAAGATATTTTCTTCGCGTGTCGAGCGACACTTTTTTAGACATCTTCTTTATCACCGCATTATACTGGATGTTTATTTGGAAATCGGTAAATGGGTGGTAATTGCGATTCGATTCCAAGCATTGATCGTAACAATAGCCATGATTAACTGTGATAAGTAATGCTCGTCAAATAGGTTGGTGGCTTGCTCATATACTTCATTAGATACGCCTCCCTGATGGATAAGTGTCATTTGTTCTGTCAGGGCCAATATAGCCTTTTCCTCTTCATCAAATAGATCGGTTTCACGCCAAGCACTAAGCAAAAACAAACGCTGTGCTGTTTCACCACCTTTTATGGCATCTTTTGTATGCATATCCAAACAAAAGGCACAACCGTTTATCTGCGAAGCCCGCACTTTTAGCAACTCCTTATGCGATTTCTTCAGTGAAGTTCCCTGTAAATATTTTTCCAATCCAAACATAGCTGAATAAGCGGCCGGTTCTACAGCCTGCACATTGACTCTCGTTTTCATAATCTTACAATTTGTATTTCTTTATGGATTCAAAGGTCGGGAAGAAGGTGGAGATAAATCTTAAACTGGTTTAAGAACGTATTTTAGCTCTGAGTTCACTAAGGTATTCAGGTGTAAAGCCAAGGTAGGATGCCAATAAGTACTGCGGGATTCGCTGGATGAAGGAAGGATAATTCGTACTAAAATGCCGGTACAATTCTTCTTTGGAGAAGTCATATAGGTATTTCATGCGCATTTGAGAAGCTGCAAAAGCATGCTGAAAAGTTAGACGGAAATATTTTTCCATAATCGGAAATCGATCAAGTAGTTTATCTTGCGCGATACGGTCGATAGTCAAGACTTCTGTTTTTTCTACCGCTTGAATAAAAAAAGACGTCGCTGCCTGATGTTGAAAAGCCATATAATCGCTTATCCACCAATTTTCGATGGCAAACTGTGTTGTCTGTTCAACTCCTTTTTCATTAACAAAGTACATTCGTAAACAACCCTTTATCACAAAATAATTGGATTTACATATTTGACCTTCAGTTAATAGAAAATCTTTCTTTTGTAAACTTCTGCCGCTAAAATAAGGAATCACGTCAAGAAAGTCTTCTGCAGATATTTTAATGAATTTTCGTAAATGATGAAGTAGTTCTTGCGCCATATATACAGCTATTTAAAATACTAAGATAAAATTTTATATGGTTATCGGTTTTGTTTTTTACGAAAGTGCTCTTTTCCTTGACGGAAGGAACCAAACCAAAGAACGAA
>Ga0079224_100002599_pt1 | contig 22091 bp, 16 predicted proteins | sample Stecom2015_FD_80414 | JGI IMG/M metagenome (GOLD analysis project Ga0079224, IMG submission 80414) | Agricultural soil microbial communities from Utah to study Nitrogen management - Steer compost 2015 | ecosystem: Environmental > Terrestrial > Soil > Agricultural land | place: USA: Utah...
ACTACTTCAAAGCCTTCGTGCAGTAAATCATGCTCTAAATGAGAACGTAATTCTTTGTCTTCTAAAATTTCCCATTCTTGCTTATTGATGAAGATGTGTATGGCATGGCTTTTACCATCTAAAGTCCATATTTTTACCTTGCGAGATTCTCTAGTTCCAATAGCAGTATTTAGTATTTTAGTATAGTTATCAGATAAGCTTTTAGGTCTGGAGTTTATAAGTAATGGAATTACTTGTATCAGTTTTTTGATGGCTTTGTAAGCAATGAATAGACTTATTGCGATAGATAAAATTGGGTCTATAGCATGGTAATCGGTGAAATAAATGATTATAGCCCCAATTAGTACTGCAGCCCAACCGAGTATATCTTCGATAAAATGAAGAGCAATGCTTCGTTGTGCATGGTCGTCTTCGTGAGAATGAAAAAGGAATTTAGCTGCTAAACCATTGAAAACTAAACCAATTATTGCTACTGGAATTACAATATTAGAGCGGGTAATATAATCGCCAGTTGCCAATTTTGAGCTGGCTTCCAAAATCATAAAGGCAGAACCACTAACTAGGATTAGCGAAGTACTGAGTGCTGAAATTAATGACCAACGTTTATGCCCAAATGGGAAGCTGTCGCTTTCTTTCTTTTCTGAAATTTTGATTAGAAATAATGCAAATGCTATGGCTATACTGTCGCCAAAGTCGTGCACAGAGTCGGAAAGTATAGCTGTTGAATTAGAAATATAACCAGAAATAGCTTCAATAATGGTGAAACTAAGATTGAGTATTAAAGCAACTACAACTGCTCTAGTTCCGGTTGAATGCAAATGGTTATGATTATGTGAAGCGTGATTGTGCGCCACTATGATTCCATTAAATTGTTATGCATTGCGAAATTTAGTAATTCCGTCGCATTTTTGCAGGATAGTTTTTTAAGAATATTCTTACGGTGCGTATAAACGGTGTGGATACTTAAGAATAATTCGTCGGCCATTTCTTGTGCGGTTTTTCCTTTAACTACAAGCTTAAGAATTTCTTTTTCACGCTCCGAAAGTAAGGCCGCAGCCTCGCTATGTTCGTTCGACTTAGCTCCCATGTAATTTGGGCGAGCACTGTCGGACGGGCCGTATGTCATGGCTATTAGAGCCTCAACTACCTTAGGACTGAAAAATTTAATTCCAGCAGCAGATTTACGGATGGCCTCTAAAATCTCCTCTTTGCTACTTTCATATGTAATAAAGCCGGTAAGATGATGCTTGTGAATTTTATAAATACCCTCTTTGTCTCTATCCGAAATAGCTAATACTTTAATTTTTTGAAAAACTTCTGCGGTTTTGTCAAGCATTTCTTCCTGGAAAAAATCTCCAAAATTCTTATCTATAATCAATAAATCGAATTCGTTTATTGAGATTTTGTCTTCTAAATCTGATAGATTTTGTATATATCCAGCTGGTTCTAAGTCTGCATTTTCTTTAATAAGCTGAAGTAATCCAGCTCTAATAAGAAATTGTGTATCGCCTAAAACTATGCGTATTTTGTTAGGTACCTGACTCATGGTGCTGCAAAGTTAATAAATCCCGCTTTTAATCTGATAAAAATTAAATGTTTTATAACTTTCAGAAATTATTGAAAGTTGTATATTTGTGTTATGACAAATTCGGAGGCAAAGGAGAAGCTTATTAGTATTTGGGGAAGTTTGGGCTCTACATGGGGGATAAGTTCAACCATGGCTAGGGTTCATGCTTTGTTATTGGTTAACGACGACCCCAAATCTACAGAAGAAATTATGGAGGAACTTAGTATATCTCGCGGCAACGCGAATATGAGTGTTCGTTCTTTAATTGAATGGAATTTGGTAAAGAAACTTGTAAAAAAAGGGGAACGTAAAGAGTATTTTGTGGCTGAAAAAGACTTTCATAAAATAGCTGTTACTATTGCCAAAGAAAGAAGAAGAAGAGAAATTAGTCCGCTCATTGAAGCTTTAAATGAAATTAAAATTGATGAGCTTGATTGTAGTCCTGAAGCTATAAGTTTACGCAAACGTATAGCCGAAATGCAAGTATTTATAAAAGAAGGCGATAATTTGCTCGAAAAGTTGATAAAATTGGATGAATCGAAATTGTTTCCCTTATTATTTAAAATGTTGAAGAGATGAAAATTTTGAAATGGAGATTGTTTGATATAATAGTGCAGGTATTACTATTTGCCATGTTTATTGGGTTAAGCTTAAATTTTAAAATGAAAATTGCGGCGAGTTTTTATGTGGTAAGTGGATTGGTAACTCAAACTTTATCTCATTTTTTCTTGTATTTGAAAGCGAGAAATAGTGCTACTACTTGGCGTGTTAAGTTTCATAAATTGTTTAAGTTAGAAGTAGTACTCTTTACTATAGGTGTACTTATTTTAATTTTTGGAAATTTAATAAATAATTGGTTTGTGTATTTTACTTGGAGTGCATGGGTCATTGTAAGCCTTATTATTGCTTGTTTTTTCGTATATTTTTTCGTCAGTTTGCGCGAATTTTTTGTTTCGAAACAAATGGTTGAACAATCTGAAATTGTTGATTTAGGAGTTTAGTATATAGATGAAAAGGATTTTAATTATTGGAGCTTCTGGTAATATTGGTCAGGCTGTTACTGAATATTTCAGGAAAAAGTCGGATTATATTGTTACTCCTACCTCTCGTAAAGGTGCTACAGGTTGTATAGTATTTGACCCTGATTTGCACGATTGGAGTATACTTGGAGAGCAAGATGTACTTATTAATTGTGCTGGTATTATTCGTGAAAGTAAAGAAGATGATTTTAAAAAAGTTCATATAGACTTAGTACGCACTATTTTAGCGAATAGAAAAATCATTGGTAATCCTAAAATTATTCATGTATCAGCCTTAGGTGCTGCTGCCAATCACGAAATTTCTTTTTTAAGAACTAAAGGATTAGGTGATGAATTGCTACTTAGTCACAATAATACTTGGGTGCTTAGGCCTTCTATAGTTTGTTTGCCTGATACCTTACTTGTACGTAAGTTTAAGTGGTTGGTTTTTATGTGTAAGGTGTTACAAAATAGACCCATTATGCCACAAGGTTTTGCCTCTACACGTGTTCAACCAGTAATGCCTGAAGATTTTCTATTGTTGATTGAGAAAATTATTGAAACGCAAGTTGATACTCACGAAATAGATGTAGTAGGTAGTACTCCTTTTAGCTTTAAAGAATTACTTGAAATGGCTTCGGGGAAGAATAATATATTGCCGATTGAATTACCAAAGAAATTAATAGAACCTGTAACTAAAAATTTTATTTCGGTTTGGTTTCCAGATCTTATTAATTACGACCAATTTAATTTATTATTCAAAGATAATATAGCTTCACCTGAAATTCTGAAAAGCATAATAGAACAAGAGCCTGCAGAAACTTTAGATTTCTGGACTAAAGAATTTAGAAATATCCATATCAACGACTTATTTTAAGCCCGTTGTTTAGCTGGAATTAACCTTTCAAAAATACCTTTAATTGATTGGAAGTTGAGAGGGAATTCTAAGAATACGTGTAAGAAACTTAAGAATAATAAAGCGGTTAAACCTGTTTTATAATCATAAGCATACAGAGCTACAGAACCAATCCATAATATTAAAACAATACTAATATTTAGTATAGGCATTTTGTGCCATTGTATAATACTTGTTTTACTAAACCAGTTTAAGTAGTGATAAGTGTAAGCAAATCCGATAAATCTACCAAGCATAATTCCAGGTCTACTGAAGTAGATGTCTTCTTGAGTAGTACCTCCAAGATTGAAGTTGTTGAAGATGGTTTGATTCAAATCTAAGAATGAAACATCATAGCTTTTACGTGCATATTCTGAGATTTGATATGGGATAAATGTAGCGTCGAAAACAAATGGTAGAGCTCCACAAACGATTAATATACCAACAGAAATTAAACCTAATTTGGAATTTGATTTAAGTGCCCCAAATAACATAAACAACATGGTAAATAAGTACACATGTATTAAAGTTGGGAGGTATGCTGAAAGGAAGATTACTAATGATGAATAGGTAAATCCAGATTTAAAGTCGACTCCTGGACTTAATATTCCGTCGCCATCTACGTCGATACAGCGATTTTGAATAAATGCTGTAACTATTTTAGAATTAGTTTGGTCGCAAAGTTCTATAGTTTTTTGAGCTTGGTCGGTACAAGTAATACATGATTGTTCTAAATTAAAGAACATGCTAAGCAACGCTAAAGCTAATATAGCGATGATACGTATATATTGTTTTTTGAATACAACGGCAATAAATGCAGTTCCAAATAGGAAGAAAATAATATTAGTTCCACGAAGGAATTTTGGTAATACGAACTTTATTTGGAATAAATCTAATACATTATCTAAGGATAATAATCCAGTTAGAATTACAGCTATGACAGGGAAGAGCCATTTGTTTTTTTCTTCGCGAATAGGAATGAAATATTTTTTTTGGTGTAACCAAGATATTTCGGTTAGGTAATGTAAAGGTCCTAATACAGCGTATGAAAACAGGAATAATTCGAATGGCAATATATAGGCTAAGATTAAGGAAATAATCATTAATCCTATATTAATTCCATCGATTTGAGTCGTTGTAAATTTAGGTAATGTAAACATTAAAAGTATCTTTTAATGAGACGTAAAGTGTAAATATAGCCGTTTTCTTTTGGATCGAATAAACCTTGTTGGTCTAGTCGGCCTGATTTAACTTTACCGTCGCAGTGAAGTATCCAGTTTTCGCCTATACAAATTCCGGCGTGAATAATTTGGTTATGTTCATCTTCGAAGAAGGCCACATCGCCGCATTTAATTTCATGTATAAAGTCGATTACTTGTCCGTGCGTTATCATATCCTGCAACGTATTTCCAATAAAAGTATTAGCATAAGCATATACTTGGGTAAGGAAAAGGGTAGAATCCATACCAAAAATAGATCTACCGCCAATACGTTCAGGGGTATTTAAGTATATGAGTGCTGCATCGCAGAGTATTTCTTCCTTTTTAGAAGAATTTGATAAGAAAATATTAGACATAGTAAAGCTAAACAAATCATCTCCGAGTCTAATAGATTCTTTATTAGTTCCGCAAATAGAACCAGCAGAAATATAATTTTGAATACCAGTTCTTTCGTTTTCAACGGCGCTAATAGGGCTAGCTAAACGAAGGAATATGCCCGATTGGAATTCACGGGCATATTCATCCGATATAGAAATTAATTGGTTCTTTTTAATATATCCTTCGGTATGAGTTTGCAAATTTTTTACAAATACAAAGTCTTTCGCATTTTGTAAAATTTGCACTACTTCACCAAAAAGCAACTCGTCGAGCGGATAAGCTTGCTTAGTTGCATCGGATAGTATAGGTATGTTGGAAAGTAAGGTAGATGCAAACATCTTAGATATTTTCGATGACAACAGCACTAGCACCACCGCCACCATTACAGATACCAGCAACGCCGTAACGTGCATTATTTTGTTTTAAAACTTGAATTAAAGTAGCAATAATTCTAGCACCTGAACATCCTAGAGGGTGGCCTAATGATACGGCACCTCCGTTAACATTCACTTTACTTGAATCTAAACCTAATATTTTATTATTTGCTAAAGATACTACGCTAAAAGCTTCGTTGATTTCATAATAATCGATTTGATCTTGAGTTAAACCAGCTTTCTTAATGGCTTTAGGAATAGCTAAAGATGGAGCTGTAGTAAACCATTCTGGAGCTTGTTCAGCATCAGCATAACCGATTAATTTAGCAATAGGTTTTAAACCTAATTCTTCCATTTTTTCTTTACTAACAAGTACTAAAGCAGCTGCACCATCATTTAAAGTACTTGCATTAGCAGCAGTAACTGTTCCGTCTTTTTGGAAAACTGGGCGTAATTCAGGAATTTTTTCAAATTTAACTTGCGTATATTCCTCATCTTTATCTATCAACAAAGCATCTCCTTTTCGTTGAGGAACTGATACAGGAACAATTTCTTCGTTGAATTTACCTGCAGCCCAAGCAGCTTGTGAACGTTTATAACTTTCAATTGCGAAAGCATCTTGTTCTTCACGAGTAATATTATGTGTTTTTGCACATAATTCTGCTGCATTACCCATGTGATAATTATTGTAAACATCCGTTAATCCGTCTTTTACTAGTCCGTCGATAACAGTGCCATTTCCTAATCTATATCCATTACGAGCATTATCTAAGTAGTAAGGAGTTTGAGTCATATTTTCCATACCTCCAGCAACTACAACGCTACTGTCGCCCAGTAATATAGATTGAGCTGCAAACATTACTGACTTCATACCAGAAGCACATACTTTATTTACGGTTGTACATTGTACACTGTCTGGAAGACCAGCAAATTTAGCAGCTTGGCGTGCTGGAGCTTGACCTGCATTACCTTGTAATACATGGCCCATATATACTTCCTCTATTTTGTCTACTGAAAGACCTGCTTTTTCTACTGCACCTTTGATTGCCGCTGCACCTAATTGTGTTGCAGATACTCCTGAAAATTGTCCGTTAAAACTTCCAATTGGCGTACGTACCGCCGATACTATATATACTTCCATTATTAAGATGTTTAAATTTTCATGCGAATATACATATTCAAGTCTTTATAGTCAAGAATTATCAAGCAAATTCGCTTAACTCCAACCAACGCATACTTTTCTCGTCAATCTCTTCCATTAATTTTCCTAATTCAGCACTGATTTTTATTAATTCTTGGCCATCGGTTGTGCTCCCTAGTTTTTCTTCTAATTCTGTTTTCTTTTTCTCTAATTCCGGAATCTCTTTCTCTAATTTCTCGAATTCTAACTTTTCTTTATAGCTTAATTTTACTTTTTCTTTAGGTTTTTCAACCTTTTGTTCAGCCTTAATTTCAGCGTTTTGCTCTTTGTTTTCTGCTTTTTCTTTGGCTGCTTCAACCTCCATTTCTGCTCTGTACATTGAATAATTTCCAGGATACATACGCACTTTTCCTGCCCCTTCTAATACCATGGTATGCTCACAAATTTTATCTATGAAATGGCGGTCGTGACTAACGACTAATATACATCCTGGATAGTCTAATAAAAACTCTTCGAGTTTATTTAAAGTTAAGATGTCGAGGTCGTTACTTGGCTCATCGAGAATTAAGAAGTTGGGATTCTTCATTAATACACTTAATAAGTATAAACGTTTTTTCTCGCCACCACTTAATTTACCAATGTGTGTCCATTGACGATCTGGAGGAAAATCAAACCTCGTTAGCATTTGTGAAGCGCTAAGTCGCTGACCTGAATCAGTTTCTATAACTTCAGCAATGTTTTGTACATATTCTATTACTCGGTCATCATCTCTAAATTTGATTCCACTTTGCTCGTAAAAACCAAAATTTACCGTGTCGCCTATGATTATTTTTCCTGAATCGGGTTGTATTTTACCTGTAATCATATTTAAAAAGGTAGTTTTACCCGTTCCGTTAGCTCCTGCTAATGCTATGCGATCGCCACGTTTGAATGAATAACTGAAATCCTTTATAAGTACTTTTTCTCCGAAGGCTTTATTTACTTTAATACATTCTACAATCTTAGTTCCTAAATGCGACATCTTTGATTGTAATTCTATCCCTTTTTCTTCCTTTACTCTTTTGGTCTGTTCTTTAAGTTCGTAATATGCATCTAAACGACTTTTACTTTTAGTCCCTCTAGCCTTAGGTTGACGACGAACCCATTCTAACTCTCTACGCAAAATGTTTTGATTACTTTCAAATTCACTCTGCATAGCAGCTTTTCTTTCTGCGCGCTTTTCGAGATAATAACTGTAATTGCCTTTGTATTGATACAATACATTATCTTCTAATTCGAAAATATTATTACACACATTGTCTAAGAAATAGCGGTCGTGAGTAATTAATAATACAGTTTTTTTTCCCGTATTTAATTCTTCTTCTAACCATTCAACCATGTCTATATCTAAGTGGTTGGTTGGCTCATCGAGTAGATATACATCAGGATTTTCAACTAATAATTTAGCTAAGGCAACTCTCTTTTTTTGTCCACCAGAAAGTGTACTGGTTTTACGATCTAGTTCGAAGATTTTCAGTTTTCCTAGAATGGTTTTAATTCGCGATTCAAAATCCCAAGCCTGCAGACGATCCATTTCGGCCAGTATACGGTCTAAATCGGTGTTGTTCCCATTTTCAATGGCTTGTTCGTAGGCATGAATAATCTTGGTAACTTCCGTATCCGATTCGAATATACTTTCCCATATGGTTTTATTAGGATCGAAAGGAGGATCTTGACTTAGGAATCCAACTTTTATATCATTTCTAAAAATTACTTTCCCAGAATCAGGATATTCTTCTCCAGCTAATATACGCATGAGAGTACTTTTACCTTTTCCGTTTCTTGCAATTAAAGCAGCTTTATCGCCGTGATCTAAAGATATATTGAGGTCAGTAAATAATATGCGGTCTCCGTAACTTTTAGAGAGATTATTAGTTTGTAAGTAATTCATTTTAGTTCTGTTTGACTTTCAATGTATCTCCTGGGTTTGATGGGGGAGGCGTAGTGTTTTTACGACTATTTCCCGGTCTTTGTGCTGGAGTTTGTGGCGTTGTTGGCGCCGGTGTTTGTGGTGTAGTTTTGTTCTTCTTCTTATTTTTCTTGAAAGTAATTTCTTTCCAGCTATCAAATGAGGTTGAGAAGTTCAAACCTACCCCTTGCGTATATGGGAAGGCTACCGTTAGGTATCCGTCGTTTGACCTATTAAATGCTCTAAGTCGTAATCGACCATCATCCGTTATTTTATATTCGATGTTTACGTCGATAATACCAGCTGTTTTAGAGGCATTATTATTTCCACCACCAGTTGAAGTATTATTATTTGTGGCAACTCCAAAGTTACCATCTATGATAATTCTATCATTTAAAAACTTCCCAGATACGTTTAATTCAACTTCATTACTTCCGCTTGAAGTTCCATCAGCAGCTCTATATCGTACTCCTAAATCCACATTTCCGGTTAATGAAGATAACCAGTTGCTTAATTGGTTTGATAGTACTTCTAATGAGTTTGAACCTGCTGCACCACCTCCCGAGAAACCAATAGACCCCGAACTGTTTGAAGGAGGAACAAATTGCCCTAAAACAAGTAAGGAGAATGCTTGCTTATTCTTTTCATCCTCACTGGTTAATCTTTGATTAATGGTTGTTTTAAACTCATCGCTTTGAGTTGGGAAGTCTATGCCAAATGAAATTAATGGATTCATTAATTGTCCACCTAAATTCACTAATACATTCGTAGTGGTTTTAGATTTATAACGTAATGAATCTGCTGAACCCATAGTCTGATTTTGCACTAATGGATATGGCGAAGCTCTTAATTCGTATACAGCTGAAGCGTTTATTTTTGCATTTATTGGGTCTCCACTCCAATAAATCATACCACCTGGTTTTAACTGTAATTTTTTATTGATGATATTCTCAAGCGTAAATAAATAATCTCCTTTATACACTTCAAATTCTCCGAACATTTTAAGTTCGAAAAGTTTGTTTAATTCTACACGTAAACTACCTCTACCTTGAGCTTTTAAAACATCTCCAACTGTTTCGTCGAATATTATTTGTACTTCACAATTTTCGGTAACATCTATAAACATATCCAGTGTAACTACACTGATTTCTTTTTTTAGATTCGTATTATCTACTTTACCTGTATCTCTACTATCGTAGAAAACTACGAAGTTATTGCTTGTTGCCTTAGAAGGACCAGAATTCATTGGTAGGAATAGCTTTCCACCATCTTCGGTTTTTGCGTTGGCAGTGATTTTAATATCGTCGAAAGGACCTTCAATTTTAACTAAGCCTGTTGCTGGTATAGTTCCATAAAAAGCGTCGCCTTGTTTGAATTTGGTGTTAAGGAATAAGAAGTCGTTTGCATTTATAGCTAGCTTAAGTGCCATGTTGGCAAAGTAACTATGATTTAATTTACCTGTAAGTTTAGCTGTTTCGCCTCTAGTATCGGTTAGTGTAATTGAACCTACATTTATTTCTTTAGAATTTAATACTATACCTTTTCCAGGGTCTGAATTTAGTTTATATCTACATCCAATAATAGGAACTGTTATTGCGGCATCAACCAATCGCGCCGTACCTCTTAAGTCTGGCTTTTTTATGCTACCTAATAATTGCATACGGCCCGATAATTTTCCTTGCATATCGGTTACTATTGGAGCTAGGAATAATTCGGCTACTGATATTTGGAAGTCGTCGAAATTGATCGGAATATTAAATTGATCAGTTTTACGTAATGGATAGAATTTACCTCTATTAATGGTAAATGAATTTCTGTTTTTATAAAGCAATTTGGCATCTATATTCAATACTTCTTTTTCGATATCATAAACCGAACTAAGTACTAATCGTCCTAATTCATTTTGGTTGAAATAAAGTGAGTCGCCTGTTATTTTGGCTTCAAGGAAAGGCTGTTTTAAAGTTTGACGTGAAATCACACTTCCATTTATGATTCCAGCAAGTTGACCAGCATCTTTTCCTAAGAATCGGTTTGCAAATCCAACAGGGAAATTTTGAACGGTTAATTCTATTTTATCGCTCGTTTCATTTCCTGCAAGCCCATTAATATGTAAACTTTGTCCCGTATTGGTTTTAAAGGTTAAATCTTCAACCAATAATCCCTTTTTGCTATAATGTAAATTACTGCTTGTTGAGTGTACGAATTTATATTCTTGTAAACTGAAATGACTTGGGAATACGATAAAAGTATAGGTGCTATCTTTGGTAAATTTAGTTCCTATTTTTAAATTACCTTCGGTAAGATTCAGTTCATCGTCATCCCAAGAAAGTGTGAGTAATACGCTGTCTTTATAAGCTTCAGAAATAATTTTTGTATTGGTGAAATACATACTATCTGAAACAAAGAATTTGTTAGCTATTGAATTTAATGAAATTTCATTTTCGTCGCTATACATATTAAAGTTCCAGTTCTCAAGTCTTAATTTATTATAGGCAATACTGCCTGAAGTCATTACGATATCTAATTCAGAACGTTGAGTTCTGTAAAGCCCATTTAATTTGGTATTCTTAGCTATACTAAGTTTAGGTATAAATACTTCTGTAATTGGGTGTACGTAAGTTAATTCAATATTAAATGCAAAGGATTGTGGTTCTTTTGCTTTTACGGTATCGTATTTAAGATTGAAAGATGGGAAATAGATATCTGTATTCCGAAGTATGTTATGATATAGAGGTACAAACTTAAATTGTCCAACTAATATGGCATTTATATAATCGGAATTTAGTTTGAAACTTCTATTAGAACCCATAGAGTCGGCATAGATTGTAAGTTTATTTAGTTGATAACGATTTTCTTCATTTTTTCTGAAGACTATACTATCAGCCGAAACATTACCCATTAGGTCGTCTATATTGCTGAATTTAGCATTAAGTGAAAGATTTATTTTTTCTACTTGAAGGGTATCTTTTATCAAATTAGTTTTTTGTAGGTCCCAGTTTTTTATGAATATATTTCCATCAATCTCTGTACGTTTTTGCCGTAAGTTGATGGTAATACTATCTGTAGATAGATTTAGATTAGGGTCGTCGATATTTATTCTACCCGATATGAATTTAGAATCTAAACCAGAGTTTGTAGATATATTATGATAGGTATATCCTTTAAAAGTAAATTCTTGTAGTTTCCCGTTTAAACGGACTTTTAATTTGTCGTAATTGAAAGATTCTCCGTTTATATCTAAATCGAATACTGTATTCCCTAATAAGTTAGACCCTGTAATTTTAGCAAGGTTTATTCCGTCACTTTTTATATGTCCACTATATCTTGGATTTTTAAATTTTTCGTCGCCACTTAATTTAATATCGGTACTTACATTTCCTATATCAGTTTTAAAGGTTCCATAAGCAACAAAATCGTGAATTAATCCGGTGAATTCTCCATTGAAGTATATTTGTCCCAACGCAGCCATTTGAGCAGGTAATTCCAATTTTTTACCTTCTGAAAATGGAGGTAAGGGAACATTTTTAAGGTCGTTTACGGTTGTTTGAATTTTATCAGCTTCCAACATAATGAAGGTTTCATTTATGTTTGGAAGTCCAATTAAATCGGCATCAGCTTCAATAATTGTATTACTCCAAGTTTTTAATTTTAAATTTCTAAGACGTAAGTTCGAAATAGGGCCTTTAGCCTTTGCACTTAAGTCTATACTTAAATCTAAGCCCTTTAAGTTATCTGTAAAGTAGGCAATAGTTGATGCATTGACTTTCGTTTCAGTGAGTTCTGCATCAAATCGTACACTATCCATAAAATAGGAATAGCTTCCCCAAGTATTGTAGTGTAAGTTGATTTTTCCGTTTAAAATGGAACTATCTAATGTAACAATATGTGCATTATCGAAGTTTAAACAAGTAGAAGAAATAACAAAATCGGACTGAAAGTTTTTAAACCCAACACCCGAAATATCTTGAGCTTGTAGTTCATTTATTTTGAAAATGATGCTGTCTTTAGAAATTCTAAAGTCTTTAATATCGCCATAACTAATTTGAGTACGAATATTATTAGCTTGGAATGCAGCTGGTAAATTGGCCATATTATGGTCGATGAGATTAAATGCTACATTATTAAACTCAATATTTTTAATATCGAAGTTGAAGCTACTTTTTTTCGTAGTGTCTTTAGGTTTATCAGACTTAAATTTATCGATAAGGTTATTAATATTCAAAGCTTTTTCACCTGGATATTTTTGAAGACGAAAAAGTGCGTTGTTAAGTGTGACTTGTTGAATTGAAAGAGCGGCAGGTTTAACAGAAAAATAACCTATATTAACATCTAAATCACCTGCATACAGTAAAGTGTCCTGATGATGGTCTCCAATAAGAACCCCTTCGAGTCCTACTGAGTTAAATAGGTCGATATCAACCTTTTCTATTTGGATGGGTATATCCCATTTATCGCTAAGGTAAGCGCTAAGTTTTTGAGCAATAAATGTTTGTACAGAAGAGAATTGAAGGGCAATTCCGAGCGTAAATACTAGAAGGAGTATGGAAATAAGGATTCGAAAGGACCATTTTAGGATCCTAATACCCAGACTTTTTTTAGGCTGGTTCGAAATTGATTCTTTTCCTGTATTTTTGTGCTCTAAATTTGACATGGTAGCATCAGACATCATCATACTCGGAATCGAAAGTTCATGCGACGATACATCGGCAGCCGTAATAAAAAACGGGGAGCTTTTGTCGAACGTCACCTATACACAAGACGTACACCAAGCTTGGGGAGGAGTTATACCTGAGTTAGCCTCCCGTGCACACGAAGCACGTATTATTCCTGTAGTAGATGCTGCTATTAATAACGCAAAAATAACAAAACAAAGTATATCTGCCATAGCATTCACCCGAGGTCCTGGACTTCCAGGTAGCTTAATGGTAGGAGTTTCATTTGCTAAAGCGATGGCTTTATCGCTTAATTTGCCGCTTATTGATGTGCACCATATGCAAGCACATATTTTGGCACATTTTATAAAAACTCCAGGACAGGAATTTAATCCACCTCAATTTCCATTTCTTTGTTTAACTGTAAGTGGTGGCCATACTCAAATCGTAAAAATTAATAGTTATTTCGACTTTGAAGTTATAGGCGAAACCATTGATGATGCAGCTGGTGAAGCTTTTGATAAAACAGCTAAATTATTAGGTTTACCATATCCGGGAGGACCTTTAATTGATAAATATGCTAAAATGGGAGATCCTACTAAATTTAGTTTTGCTAAACCACAAATAAAGGATTACGATTTTAGTTTTAGTGGGTTTAAAACTTCTGTATTGTATTCATTACAAAAATGGCAAGCAGAGAATCCAAACTTTGTAGAAGAGAATTTAGCTGATCTCTGTGCATCTATTCAGAAAACTATAGTAGATGTATTGATAGATAAAATGAAAAAGGCTGTGAAGGAATATAAAGTTCAAGACATAGCTTTAGCAGGAGGTGTATCAGCAAATTCGGGATTAAGACATGCATTTGAAAAATTAGGAAAAGATCTGAAAGTAAATACACATATACCTCCCTTTAGTTATTGTACAGATAATGCAGCAATGATTGCCATTACAGGTTATCATAAGTATTTAGCAAAAGATTTTACTGGTCAGGATATTAGCGCAATGGCAAGATGGGAAATGTAAAGGACGCAATTTGGAAATCTCCTGATTTGCAAATGCATTTAGTGGTGTTTTTATGGGGTGGAACTGCAATTCTAGGGAAATTAATTTCGGTATCTGGACCAGTTTTAGTTTGGCATAGAATATGGATGACCGTTTTGGTGCTTGCCATCATTCCTGGAGTTTTAACAAAAATAAAACATTTCAGTAAAAAGAACTGGTTACACTTGGGTATAATTGGGGTATTAACTGCGCTTCATTGGGTTTGTTTTTATGGTAGTATAAAAATTGCCAATTCCGCATCAGTAGCGCTAAGTGCCTTGGCAACATCAACCTTTTTTGCTGCTATTTTAGAACCACTTTTAACCCAGGCTAAGTTCGAAAAATTCAATCTTTTTTTGGCAGTTTTGGTCTTTATAGGAGTTCGACTCATTTTTATGGATGAAGGTATACATGCTGGAGCCTTTGGTATTGCTATACTTGCTGCGTTTTTATCGGCCTTATTTAGTACACTAAATAAAAAGTGGGCTACTAGCCTTGATGCGAAGTCGGCAACCCTCGTAGAACTTGGGATTGGATTTGTTTTTTTGAGTTTTGTTTTGCCAGTTTTTACAGGTTGGGATAATCTATGGAGTGAGATAGTTCCTCTACCCGGAGATTGGATTTATCTAATAATTTTATCTGTATTTTGTACAGCTTTTACATTTGTAGTAGCTTTACACTGCCTTAAGTATATCAGTGCGTTCAAATCGAACCTATATGTTAACTTAGAGCCGGTTTACGGAATTTTAATGGCGTCTGTTTTGTTTAATGAGTTGGAAGAGTTGAGTTTACATTTTGTTTTAGGCGCTGTTATAATAATTTCAACAGTGTTCATTAAACCTTTTTTAAAAAGGATAGTCAAATTATAAAAAGAGATATTACGGCATATATGATAGGAAATCGTTTTTTCATGGGCTTGTTACTTGTAGTTTTTACAAGTTTTAATGTTTTAGCTCAAGGTCCAGGTGCTGGTCCAGCTCGCGGTCAAGGTAAAATTTTCGGAAAAGTTAAAGATGCAACTACGAAAAAAGCCGTAGAATATGCAAGTGTTAGTTTATTACAACATGGGTCTTCTAAATTGGCAGGTGGTACTATTACTACTTCTGATGGCTCTTTTCAATTCGATAATTTAGCGCAAGGTAAATATGTCGTGAAAATAACCTTCTTAGGTTATAAAGTATATTCAAGCGATACTATTCAAGTAACTGATACTAAGATTTTGTTCGATTTAGGATCTGTAATGCTTACTCCAACATCAACTACTATGGATAAAGTTGAGATTGTTGCAGAAGCTGGTATGGTTACAAATGAAATCGATAAAAAGGTATATAATACCGAAAAAATGATAACTACAGGTGGTGGTTCTGCCGAAGATTTATTGAACCAAATTCCATCTGTAAATATTGATATCGACGGAAATTTGAGTTTACGCGGTGCTGAAGGAGTTACCGTTTTAGTTGATGGGCGTCCATCTGGAATCACTGGAGGTAGTCGTCAGGCTATTTTAGAAAGTATTCCCGCTTCGTCTATCGAAAGAATTGAGGTAATTACAAACCCAAGTGCTAAATACGATGCCGATGGCCAGGTTGGTATTATCAATATTATTCTAAAGAAAAATAAAATACTAGGCTTAAATGGTTCATTAACAGCTGGAGCTGGTACTAATGGAAAATATAATGCTGGATTTAACCTAAGTTATCGAGATAAAAAAGTAAATGTCTATGGAAGTTATAATTTCCGTAGAAGCAAAAACTTTAATTATGGTTGGAGTCAGCGTACTACCTATAATTTAGACTCATTATATCAACAAAATTATTCAACTGATGGAAATAACCAACGTATGAACCATATGGCTCGTGCAGGTGTTGATTTATATATTAATCCGACTAATACCATAGGTATTAATGGTGGTTTTGGATATAATCCTGGTTCAAGATGGGGAATTACAGAATACGATTTCTATGATCCCTATTTAATTCAAACTGAAAATTGGGCTCGTTTTACTAATCAAGCAACCCAAAGAATGAATTATGATATTAATGCCAATTATGAGCATTTGTTTAAAAAGAAAGATCAAAAGCTAACCTTTGATATAAGTTATAGCGGAAATTATCAAGGTGAACAAGAAAATTATAGAAATGCTTATTATAGCCTTTTAGATCCTTCTAAATTGCGTTATGATGAATTTACTAGATCTGATAATAAAAGTAATAACTCTAACTTTATTTCTTCTATCGACTATTTTCATCCATTCGAAAAGAATTATACGTTAGAAACGGGAGCAAAATTCACTATTCGACACAACGATAATGATTTCGTGAATTTTATGCAACAAGGTACAGATTTAGTTCCGAACCCATTAGTTACAAACCGTTTTGTATATCATGAGCAAGTATTAGGAGCGTATGCTCAAATGGGTAAAGGATATAAAAAATGGGGATATAAAATTGGTTTGCGTGTTGAAGAAACATTTTTGAATACTGATCAAGTGAATTCTCAAATTAAAACCTCAAGAAACTATTTTAGTTGGTTCCCAAGTGCATTTTTAAGCTATAATATCAACGATAAAAATGATATTAAATTAAGTTATAGTAAACGTATTAATCGACCTGGATTCCGCCAATTAAATACGTTTAATAGTTATAATGACCCATTAAACTTGCGTACAGGTAACCCGAATTTGAATCCTGAATATACGCATAGTTTAGAGTTTGCGTATACTTATGGAAATGATAAATTCTCGTTATCACCTACTATTTTCTATCGTTATACAACAGGTGTAATTAGTAGATACCAATATATAGATCCAAATGGAGTTGCTATTTCAACATTTGAAAACTTTAATAATGCACATAGCGCCGGTTTCGATATTAATGCGAGAATGGATTTTACTAAGTGGTTAAACTTAAATTTAAACGGATCTGTATACTATTATAGAATTGATGGAACTAATAAGGGAAGCAGCTTAAGGAACCAAAGTTTAGGTGGAATGGGTAGAGCTACCGCTAGCTTTAAAATTACTAAGTGGATGGATGCTCAAGCAACTTATGGATTCTGGTTAATGCCTGCATCTCCACAAGGTCAACCTCTAGCAAATCATGGTTTAGATTTAGGTCTAAAAGCCGATTTCTTTAAGAAAAAATTTAGCGTAAACCTTGGATTACAAGACGTATTTAATACAAGAAGATTTGCAGTTAATGGTTCTGATGTTAATTTCGTTAATGATTTCTATCGTAAACGTGAATCTCGCATCCTAAACCTTACCTTAACTTGGAAATTTGGTAAGCAAGAATTTACCCGCAGACCTAAAAAAGGTGCTGGTGGCGGTGAAGGCGGCGGCGATATTGGCGGTGGCGAAGATTGGTAACTGATATAATTTATGGAATTTTTAAAGATAAATACTGAAAATGCAATTACTACGGTTCAATTAGATCGTGGTACTGCAAATGCCTTACAAACAGGCATGATTAAGGAAATTACAACAGCTTTTAATCAACTTAAAGATGATCCTAATACTCGTGCCGTTGTATTGGTTGGTAAAGGTAATTTCTTTTCGGCAGGGTTAGATGTTATTGAAATTGAAGCCTATAATGAAGCTGAATCTGTGGATTTTTGGAATGCATTTGCATCTATGATTGGAACTCTTTTAGCCTTCCCTAAACCATTAGTGGCCGCAATAAATGGTCATAGCCCAGCTGGTGGTGCAATCTTAGCTTTAACAGCTGATTTCCGCTTTATGGCTCAAGGTAAATTTAGAATAGGTTTGAATGAAGTTCCAGTTGGAATTGCTGTTCCTGAACCCATTTATGATATGTATGCACGTGTAATTGGGCATAGAAATGCATATCAATTTTTACTTGAAGGAAAATTATCTTTACCAGAAGAAGCTTTAGCTTGCGGTTTGGTAGATGCAGTTTTAAATCAAGAAGAAGTATATCCTAGTGCCAATGCTAAAGCTACTCAATTAGCAAATTTAGAACCTAAAACTTTTGGTAAGACTAAGCTAAATATGCGCAGAGAACTTTTAGCTAAGTTTGAAGATAAAAGTTATTTTGAAGCTACTATTAAACACTGGTTCGATGAAGATGCTCGTAAGGTTTTAAAGGCCTTAGTAGATGGATTGAAATCGAAAGCTTAAGTATTTGATTATAATTTTTGAAAAGCTCAATCGTATGATTGAGCTTTTTTGTGCTTGCATTGATAATATTTATGATGTGCTGACTTTGTGTATAATTAGGATGATTCAAGTCTTATTTTAAGTCGATTTTATGTTCTGAAATGTTGTATAAAAATTTTGCAATTTTAGACTTAGTTTGGAATTGTATTTTTTCAACAATGGAGGGGTTTTCTTAAACTTTAGCAAAGTTTCAAACTTTGCTAAAGTTAGGAACAGCCTCTTTTTCCTCCAAATTTTGGTAAGTATTTTTATTTAACGGGAATTTTATATGATTATTCACGGGTAAAGAGTTAGCTTATAAAATGACTAAATTATAATTATAAACGACAATTGCTTGCCAGATTGAGCCGTAATCCCGTATATCACGGCTAAATTTATCCTCATATTTGAACGAAATTTGATTTGTAAACACAGGTTATCTCAAGCCCTAAAATATTTGTGCAATCGAGTATTTCAGGTTCTATTTTAAGTAGTTATCGTATTGAAATGCGGTAAGATTTTAAGGAATTGCTGGTAAGTTTCCTGTACCACCTCATTTGCTGTTTTAAGTTCGTGTAGATTGGTTATTACTTGGCCTATTTCTAACTCACCGTCAACCAAATTACCTTCGAAAATACCCAATTTTGAGCGTCCTTTTCCAAGTATACTTTTTAATTCTTCTGGATTAAATCCTTTTTGATAGGATTCCTGAATTTTTGCGTAGAACTCGTTTTTTATAAGTCTGACAGGAGTGAGTTCTTTTAAAGTTAAAATAGTGTCACCTTCGGCAGCCCGAATTATTTTTTCTTTAAAATTGGGGTGTGCGCTACTTTCAATTGTTGCGGCGAAACGAGTTCCCATTTGAACGGCTTCGGCTCCTAAACAAAAAGCAGCGGCCATGCCTCTTCCGTCAGAAATACCACCAGCTGCAATTACAGGAATTTTTCCTTGTAATTGGTCAACCACCTTAGGAATGAGTACCATAGTAGTAGTTTCTTCCCGGCCATTATGTCCTCCGGCTTCAAAGCCTTCAGCTACTACAGCATCGCAACCAGCATCAAGTGCTTTTTGAGCAAATTTGGAACTACTAATAACATGGAACACTTTTATTCCATGTTCTTTAAATTTTTGGGTATAGGTTGCTGGATTCCCAGCGGAGGTAAATACTATAGGAACTTGAAAATCTATGATATTTTGAATTTGTTCGTCAATTTTGGAATAGAGTAGAGGTAAATTAACAGCAAAGGGTTTATTAGTAGCAGCTTTAGTTTTTTCGAGGTGAATACGAAGTATATCTGGACTCATAGATCCTGCACCAATAATTCCTAGTCCACCAGCATTACTAACAGCGGAGGCCAGCTCCCATCCGCTACACCAAACCATACCACCTTGAATGATGGGGATTTGTATACCCAAAAGTTCACAAATACGATTTACCATATTATTTCTTCTTAACCTCGTTCCAAACTTTAGTAATTAAAGCTTTTGTGCTTTGTAAGAAGTCTTTTTCCATCATCCAATAGTAGTATGATGGTTCGTCGATAAATACTTGTTTAAGGAGTTTATCTTTATGTTTTCCAAAGTTAAAGACGATTTCTTCGTTTTCGTCGTAACGGAATTTGTTTTCAAGATCAGGAGTTTTGCGATATGAAGTAAATTCAGCAAGATAATCGACCGTACCAACAAGTTGAGGGTAATGCTCTAATTGAGCCAATAAAATTTCGAAAGTAGCTTTAGTATCAGCTTCGGCAGAGTGTGCATCTACTAAATCTTTTTGGCAGTAGAACTTATAAGCTGCTTTAAGGGTACGTTCTTCCATTTTATGGAAGATAACTTGAACATCGATCATTTTTCTAGAATCGATCATAAGGTCGTAACCGCTGCGGTAACATTCTTCTGCTAGGAGTGGAACATCGAAGCGATTGATATTATAGCCACCTAGGTCGCAATTATGGATAAATTCTAAAACTTCAGGAGCGAGTTGTTTAAAAGTTGGTTTATCGGCCACCATTTCGTTTGTGATATTGTGAACGGCAGTAGCCTGAGCCGGGATAGGCATTTCCGGATTTACAAGTTTAAGGTAAAGTTGTTCGGAACCATCTGGGTTTATTTTAAGAATAGCAATTTCGACGATACGGTCGGTTTGAAGGTTGATGCCAGTAGTTTCAAGGTCGAAAAAAGCGATAGGTCTCGTTAATTGCAATTTCATAATAAATAAGCTATGTTACAAAAGACGGTTTTTTTAGTTAAAGAAACAATCTTTTTAGTCATATTTTAGTATTCAAAAAATAATTGACATGTTGTCAGTTTTTGTATTGTGGTATTGAATTTGCAAGTAATAGATAAAACGATTTGGATATGAATCAGGAAGAAAACTTGAATACAGAAGAAACATTGAATGAAAATGCGACGAATGAAACTTCGGAATCGACTGTAAATGCTGAGGTAGAAGCTCAAGCTGAAACAGAGGAGAAGGATTATGAAGTGTTGTATAATGAGACAAAAGATAAGTTATTAAGATTATTTGCCGACTTCGAGAATTTCAAGAAGAGGGTTGCAAGAGAGCGAATGGAATATGTCAAAACGGCAGGAGAAGACATTTTTCAAGCCATTTTGCCAGTATTAGATGATTTAGATAGAGCGGAGAAATCAATAGAATCGGCGGTTGATGTTGAAGCCGTAAAAGAGGGATTAGATTTAATTACGAAGAAATTGCGTTCTGCGTTGATGAATAAGGGATTAAAGGAAATAGAAGTAATAGGAGAGGTGTTCGATTCAGAAGTTCATGATGCTATTGCACAAATTCCGGCTCCAAGTGAAGATATGAAAGGCAAAGTGATAGATTGTGCCGAAAAGGGATATTCTTTCAATGGAGTAATAATACGTAACCCTAAAGTAGTTGTAGGGCAATAATAGGATCTAAGAAAGATGTCAAAAAGAGATTTTTACGAAATATTAGAGGTATCGAAAACGGCTTCGACCGATGAGATAAAAAAGGCGTATCGTAAGAAGGCAATTCAATACCACCCAGATAAAAATCCGGGGAATAAAGAAGCTGAAGAGAAGTTTAAAGAGGCTGCTGAGGCTTATGAGGTATTGAGTGATCCAGATAAACGTGCGCGCTATGATCGTTTTGGACATGCAGGCATGGGCGGTGCAGCTGGTGGCGGTGGCGCTTATGGTCAAGGCATGAATATGGACGATATTTTTAGTCACTTCGGCGATATATTCGGTGATGCTTTCGGTTTTGGCGGCGGCGGTGGCCGTTCGCGTGGCCGACAAGTAAATCGTGGTTCTAATATTCGAATTAAGGTTAAACTTACCTTAGAAGAAATTGCAACCGGAGTTACTAAGAAAATTAAAATCAATAAAAACGTTTCTTGTGAAACTTGTCATGGCTCTGGCTCTAAGAGCGGTAAAGCAAGTACCTGTGGTACTTGTGGAGGACGTGGAGTTGTAATGCAGGTTACCAATACTTTCTTAGGTAGAATGCAAACACAAACTACCTGTCCGAATTGTAATGGTGCAGGTACTACTATTACCGATAAATGTACTAAATGTCATGGCGATGGAGTTACACGTGGTGAGGAATTGCTTGAATTGAAAATTCCTGCAGGTGTGGCACAAGACATGCAATTAACCGTTTCTGGTAAAGGTAATATGGGCGCTAGAGGTGGTGTTCCTGGTGATCTATACG
>Ga0079224_100002600_pt1 | contig 22090 bp, 9 predicted proteins | sample Stecom2015_FD_80414 | JGI IMG/M metagenome (GOLD analysis project Ga0079224, IMG submission 80414) | Agricultural soil microbial communities from Utah to study Nitrogen management - Steer compost 2015 | ecosystem: Environmental > Terrestrial > Soil > Agricultural land | place: USA: Utah...
GAGGTTCCGAGGCGTAGCGTCACCCATCTCTCGACACACTGCAATCCGCAGTGAAACTCCTCGACCTTTCAGGCCCGACCGGCCAGCCGCGCTCGGCACCGCAACGCGTCGTTCCCCGCATCTCGGGTGCGACCGCACAGCCCCGCAATCCGCCGCGGGCCCGGGATCCGCCGCGTCGCGATCCGCCCGTGGCCACGCGTCGCACCTCGGCTCACACCCGCGTCTCTCGACATCCGCATGCCCCCAAGCACCCTTCGCGCGACGCGGACGGGAACCGCGACGTGACCCGGGGAGAGAAGCCGCACCGCCTCGCCCCACGCCACTCGAATTCCCAAGGCCGAGCTCGCTCCATCCTTTCGAATACACCCCGAGGTGTGACTCCCCGCGCTCCGTGCAGTCACGACGGCGCGCTTCGGGCGTGCTTGCCACAGGGGCGAGTCGCTCCGGTTTCGGTGATGTCAAAACCAAATGTCGGAGCAGCGTTCCCGAGTGCTTCTCGTTGAGCAAAGAGGAGCGAGTGCTATTCTGTTATCGTGCGCCTCACTCTTGCTCTCCTCGGCCTCGTGCTGCTCAGCGAGTCTGGGTGTGCACGGCAGCCCTTGCCGGAAGCGAAGCCGCCCCCCGTGCAACCGCAAACGCGGCGCTCCGAAAAGCCGGAGGAGCCACCGCGCATCATCGCGCCGCCCCCAGCGTACGGAAACAAGATCGTGATGGCGCGCCGCTCGGTGGCCCATTCGCTCTGATTGAGCCGACGGCTACTGCGCCTGGACCGTCACGCGGACGAAGCTCGCGCCGCCGCGGTTGTCGTGAACGACGGCCCAGAGCCGCACGGGACCGGCTTCTGCGGGCGGGGTGAACTTCGCCCCGTGGTTCTCGTACCACCCCGTCTGCGCGTCGCTGAGGAGGCGCTCGGACGAGACGAGCTTCCCCCCATCGACGTAGTAGTTGATCCACATCTGCTCCCAGACGTCTCGCCCGAAGTAGTGCGCCGAAACCTCGTCGCGTTCCGCGCTCGCCGGATCGACGATGGGGCGCACTTCGAGCTCCGGGCAGTCGCCCGCGCACACGGGGAGGCAACGTGCATCGGTGGAGTCGGCGTCACAATCGGGGGGCACCGACTCGGCCTCCACGCACTCCGCGTCGATGCAGTCGGGCTCGACGTCGACGCCTCCGATGCGAAATCCCGTGACGATCGGGTTCTCGTTCTCGAAGCCGCCGGCGAAGCTGTACAGCATCGTGTACCCCGCCACGAAATCGTCGGGGCCCCGCGGCTCCCCGGTGGGACCGCGGCACACGAGCGGAAGGGAGCGCTCGTCCAACACCTCGAAGCCGAGCTCACCGGCACAGATCGCGAAAAAGGCGACCCCCACCCCGTACTGCGGATTGCCGGGAGCCGGCGGAGGACGGCTCGTCACGATGTCCTCCGGAACGTCGAACGTGAGCGTGTCACCGACGGCGATCGTCGGCGCTTCGCCCGCTTCGGCGAGCGCCGCGAACTGCTCGAAGCACCCCCAATAGAGGTCGCCGGGGGGGTTCACGCACGTGAGCCAGAGCAGGCTCAGGTCCCGCGGGGCCTCGGGCGAGCCGTCGTGGTAAACGAGGCGCATCGTGACGGATTCGCCGGGCGCCGCGTACGGCCGATCCTTGTGCACGCCGAGCACGCGCAGCGAGCGGATTTGGCTGGCGGGGTCGAACCCTTCCCCGCACGCGAGCGCCGAGAGACCGAGCGCGAGCGCGAGCCCACGCTGCACGAGCGTCTTGCGGGGGCGCTTTCCGTGACCAGCGCTCGGAGCCGAGGGCGTCGCCGTCATCAGAACTCGCCTCGAATGCCCAGACTCGGCACGATCGGGATTCCGGTCTGGAACTGCTCTTTGCTGAAGTTGTAGTTGTACACGAGGCCCTCGATCGCCGCGTTATTGTAGACGTTCTGCACGTCGAGGTACGTCGAGAATCGGAAAGACCGGAACTGCCAGCGTTTGTCGATGCGCACGTCGAGCTGGTGAAAGAGCGGCATGCGCCGGCTCGCAGGGGCGCCCTCGAGGGGCACGTACGAGCCTGCATCCGCTGCGTACAGCGCCGGGATCGCCGGCGGCGAGACCACCGGGGTCTCCAGATTTCCGGAGACGAGCCGGAACCGGGCGCCGAACTCCCAGCCGCGCCCGAGCCGGTAGCTCCCGAGCACGGTCAGGTTGTGCGTCTGGTCGAAACCGAAGAGGCGCTCGGCCTCGTCGGGCGCATCTTTGCGCACGCTGCGCGAGAGCGTGTAGGCGACCCATCCGAAGAATCGCTCGTCGGGCTTGTACTTGAGGAGCGATTCGAGGCCGATCACGGACCCGGTCCCCGGATTGCCGTAGTTGTAACGGGAGCCCCCCGGCGCTCGACCGACGAGACGCGTCATGTCCTTGTAGAACCCCTCGACGCTGAGCTCGATCTGCCGCGTGAACTCTTGCTCGACCCCGATCGAGTAGTGGATCGCGCGCTCGGAGAGCAGGTTCGGCGTTCCGAAGACGGGGTCGGTCTCCTCGAACGCCGGAGGCTGGTGGAAGACGCCGACGCCGCCCTTGAGCGTAGTGCGCCGTCGGTGCGTGCCGCTCTCGCCTCCTTCGGGACTCGCAGGGCGCACGAGGTCGTAGCGCGCGTTGATCCGCGGGCTCAGATCGGCGTGCCCGGTGTCGCGCGCGAAGTCGAGCCGCACCCCGGGCACGACGCGCAATCGCTCCGTGGGCTGGAGCTCGAGCTCGCCGTACCACGCGGGCCGAAACGCGGTCGTCTTGGAGGTCGACTCCCGGATTTGGCGCGACACGAACGGCCCAGGATCGGGCTCGCCCGGTCGCGGGGGCTCGGGCGCGCGAACGACGACGTCGACCGGCGCCACGAAGAAGTCGAGCCCGGCGTTGATCTTCGCGGCGCTGGAGAGCGTGAACCCGAACTCGTGGCGCAGGTAGATCGGATACGTGACGATGTCGAAGAGCAGGTTGCCGAGCGAGACGTGCACGGCATCCTTCCCGATCGAGAGCATCGACTGCATGCTCACGCGGGGCGCGAGCCGATCCTCGTAGAGCGCCTGCAGGCGCATGAACGAGATGCCGAAATTGATCCCGCCGCCAAAGGCCGGATCCTGCGCCGCGGGATCCGCGATCAGAATCTCGAGGCGATCGTCCGAGCCGTACGCGCGCAGGCTGAAGCGCGAGTCACCCCGCCGCCGCTCGAGGATCGCCTGGTAGTCGTAGTAGACGGGCGCGGTGGTCACGCCGGCCCCCGACTCTCGGAGCACGGGCTTGAGCCACGCATCGATCCAGCTGCGACGGCCCGCGAGCGCGAAGCTCCAGTCCGGCGCTCCGGGAACGGGTCCCTGGAGCATCAAGCGCCCATCGATGAGATCGAACTGGATCAGGCCGTGATAGCAGCCGGTGCGATCGCTCGGCTTCCCGTAGGGCTCGAAGCAGCTCGTGTCGGGAGCGCGCAGCCCCACGTCGACGATGCCGCCCATGACACGCCCGTACCGCGCGCTGAAGTTGCCGGGGTAAAAGTCGATGCGATCGAGGAGCTCGGTGGGCACCACGCTCGAGAGCCCGCCGAAGTGGTAGACGAGCGGCGCGAGCGAGCCATCGAAGAAGGCATTCGTGTCTTCGGGAGCGGAGCCGCGCACCACGAGCAAGCCCGAGAACGGGGGCGGACGCGCCACACCCGGCAAGCTCTCGAGCGAGCGCAAAGCATCACCGCTCGTGCCGGGGATGCGATCGATCTCGCGACGCTCGATCGTCCTCCGCGTCACTTCGCGCGGCGGGCGTTCGCCTTCGACGATGATCTCGATGCCCGTCGTCTCCGCGCTCACGCGATAGACGACCTCGGTGGCCTCGCCGACGACGACCTCCTCGTCGCTCGTGATTTCCCGGAACCCGGGCGGCGCGACGCGAACGCGGTAGCGGCCGGGCGGCGTCTCGTCGAGGCGAAACCGCCCTTCGGCGTCCGTCGTGACGCGGAGCTCGCTCCCGTCGGGTGCGACCACCACCACGTCGGCCCCGGCAAGCGGCGCGTCCGTCGCCTCGATGCGGAGCACACCGGCGAGCGTTCCCGTCTCGGGCGCCGCCGGTGCCGGAGTGTCCGGCTCGGCCGGGGTCAGCGTGAACGAGTACCGATAGAGGATCTGTACCGGGACGGGCTCTTCCCCGCGCAGGGCCGGCTTCCACTTGAACTTCAGCGACGCCTCGCGCGCGGCTTCGTCGAAGCCATGGCCGGCTGGCTCGACCACGTCGGACGCGGTGACGTTCCCCTCGACGTCGATCGTGAGCTTCAAGACGACGTCGCCCTGAATCCCGTTCCGCGCCGCCTGCTCGGGATAGGGCGCCTGCTCGAAGTGCACGAGCTCTGGCGGCACGACGCGGGGGTGATCCGGTGCCGCCGCGGGCGGTGGCGATCCGGACGCCGCGTCGGGTGTCCCGGCCGCTTCCTGTCCGTGGCCGATGGTGCTTGCGCTCGAAACGGCGAGCACCGCGAGCGCCCTGGGCAAGAAAGCACTGCGCCGGAAGCGCATGAGTCGCTTTCGTATCGGAATGCGCGCCGCGCCACAAGGCCTTGCCCCGAGCCCTCCCGAGGGTTACCCCCTCGCCGTGCGCATCGCGAGCTTCAACGTGAACTCCATCCGGGCGCGCGAGCAGGCCGTGCTCGACTGGGTCCGCGGGGCATTGCCGGACGTCCTGTGTTTGCAGGAGACGAAGGTCGAGGATGACGATTTCCCGACGGATGAGTTCCTGCGGCTCGGCTACGCGGTCGCCATGGCCGGCCAACCCGCCTACAACGGCGTCGCCATCGCGGCCCGCGGGAAGATCCAGGACGTCTGCATCGGCCTCGAGGGAGACCCCCCGGGGGCGGACCGGCGCTGCATCGCGGCCACCGTCGACGGGGTGCGGGTCTACAGCGTGTACGTACCGAACGGCAAGGTCGTCGGCAGCCCGTCGTTCGCCGAGAAGCTCGCCTTCTTGGAGCGGCTGCGCCGCACGCTCGACGAGCGGGAGAGCCCCGACCGCGAGCTCATCGTGTGCGGGGACTTCAACGTCGCGGCAGACGAGCGAGACGTGTACGACCCCGAAGCGTATCGGGGGCAGCTCCATTTCCACCCCGACGAGCACCGGGCGCTGAAGACGGTGCTCGACTTCGGCCTGGTCGACGTGTTCCGTCACTTTCATTCCGAGTCCGGCGCCTACTCCTGGTGGGACTACCGGGCCCTCGCCTTCGCGAAGAATCAGGGCCTGCGCATCGACTACGCGTTCGTGACGCGCCCGCTCCTCGCCCGCGCCACCGGAGCGTTCATCGACGTCGCGCCGCGGCGGCTCGAGAAGCCGTCCGATCACGCACCCGTCGTCGTGGACCTCGCCTGAAAATCCCGGAGCACCTCTCGGGGCAGCGCCGAGAGGGCGGCGAGCGAGATTCGCCCGCGTTCGAAGAACGTCTCGAGCGCGGGTTGTCGAGCAAACGCTTCCCGGAGGCGGAGGTAGGCGGGCAAGTACACGATCTCCCGAGCGAGGCCGCCTCCCCGCGACGCGCGGAGGGCCACCTCGAGCGCTTCGTCGCGCTCGGCGCCTCGCGCTCGGAGCTCGCGAAGGAGCTCCTCGAGGTCGGCTCCGGCGCGCACGGCGCGGGCGGCGATGTGGCGCAGCCCGAGCTCGCGCCGGCGAGTGGCGTCGAGCAAACCCGCGCGCTCCTCGATGAGCAGCGCGCGTCCCTCCTCCTCTTCCGCCGACCCGGCCGCACCGCACAGGAAGAGTCCGCACGATTCGCCCCGCGCCGCGAGCCGCGGCACGACGTGCGCCTCGAGCTCGTGGAGAGCGATGCGCCGTGCCTGGGCGGCGCGGAGCATCACGCCGGGACGCACGAGCACGACGCCGTCTCCCGCGGCGGCCACGCTGCCGAGCGCCGGCCGGAGCTCGACCCGGACCGGCAGCTTCCGCGCGGAAATCCAGGCGGAGAGCACGCTGGCGAGGCTCTCCGGGTGCGCCGCGTCACTCGGGATCCCGGGCTCGGCATCTCGAGGCGGGAGCGACGCGAGAAAGCGCTCGGCGAGCGCATCCGCGTCGGCGGCACACGGGGCCGCCGGCTCGGGAAATCGGAGCCGCGACCGGGCACCGAACTCGGGCGCGCCGACGCACTCGGCGAGCGCCGCCTCGAGCTCGAGCTCCTCGGCGCGCGCCGCATACTGCCGTCCGAGCGCGCCCTCGGAAAGGAGCCGCGCGCGGAGCTCGGCGAGCGCCCGCCGGAGCCCGGTGAGCACGGGCCGCGGCGCATACACCCACCGGGGCTCGACGCGCTCGGAGCGCGCGAGCGCGCCCCGGAGGCGCTCCGTTTCTCCACGCGCGTTCGTGGGGACCACGCGATCGAGCAGCCGGATCGCCGTCTCAGCCCGGACGAGTGCGTGTGCCGCCCGGTCGAAGAGCGCCGCGGTCACAGCTTGTTGGCGGCGATGTTGGCGAGCTCGCTGCGCTCGCCCCGGGACAGCACGATGTGCCCAGCGAGGCTCTCGCCCCGAAGCCGCTCGGCGGAGACGCTGAGGCCGTTCGTGGAGCTGTCCACGTAGGGGTTGTCGATCTGGAACGGATCGCCCGTGAGCACGATCTTCGTGCCCTCTCCGCAGCGCGTGATCACCGTCTTGACCTCGTGCGGCGTGAGGTTCTGCGCCTCGTCGACGATCACGAACTGTTGCGGCAGGCTCCGTCCTCGAATGTAAGTGAGCGGCTCGACCTGGAGCTGTCCGCTCGTGAACAGGTCGTCGTAGCCGCGCACGCCCCTCCGCTTGCCTCCCCCTGCCGCCAGCAAGAACTCGAGGTTGTCGTGGATGGGCTGCATCCACGGGTTGAGCTTCTCGTTCACGTCTCCGGGCAAGAAGCCGAGATCTCTTCCGAGCGGCATCACGGGGCGGCTCACGAGGAGGCGCCCGTATGCCCCGTCTTCGATGGTGCGCTTCAGGCCTGCCGCGAGGGCGAGCAGGGTCTTGCCCGTGCCGGCTTTGCCCATGATCGAGACCAGCCGAACATTGTCGTCGAGCAAGAGGTCGAGCGCGAAGCTTTGCTCCTTGTTCCGCGGGCGAATCGCGACGACTCCCTCGCGCGGCACGCGCAGCGCCCGGATCTCACCGGACTCCGCGTGGCAGCGGCCGAGCCCGCTCCGCGGCTTCGGCGAGTCGTCGCGGAGGATGACGCTCACGTTGGCGTAGAGCTTCTCCTCGGGGGGCGGGCGAAACGCGCCGCTCTCGAAGAAGGCGTCGAGCTCTGCCGCCGTGGTCGAGAGCTCGACGATGCCCGTCTCGAGGCGATCGGCGTCTACCGACTGATTCTCGTACGCCTCGGTCGTGAGCCCGAGCGCGTCCGCGCGGATGCGCAGATTCACGTCCATGGTGACGAAGATCGTCGGCGTGTCCGGGGACGCGTCCCGGAGGTCGATCGCCGTCTGCAACACGGCGTGATCGCCGGAGTGCGGGTTCAGCGCGATCTCGAGCCGCGGACGGCGATCCGGAACGTGGACGCGGAGCGACCCGCCGTCACCGATCGGCACGCCTTGCGCGAGCGAGCCGTTCTTGGCGCGCTCCTCGTCCAAAAGGCGCGTGATGGTGCGCGCGTTCCTTCCCCGCTCCGTCGATTCGCGTTTGAACTGATCGATCTCCTCGATCACGTAGATCGGGAGAATCAGGTCGTTGTCCTCGAACTTGTAGATGGCGAAGGGGTCGTGGAGCAGGACATTGGTGTCGAGGACGTAGTTTTTCTTCATGTGCCTGGAGGGTCGCCGGCCAATGCTGGACACGGGCCCCCGCGAGCCGGCTCTCGGCCGGATACCGCCACCCCCTTCCCCTCGCAACGTCCAAATCCAAGCGCCCGCTACTCGGCCCACGGACCTGTCGACGGCGCTCGATGCGGGCTGGCACCGGCTCAGCCCTGGACGCTCGGGAGCGTGAAGGTGAACGTGGTACCGGCGCCCACACGCGATTCGAGCCAAATGCGGCCCTCGTGCGCTTCGACGATGCCTTTGGCGATGAACAGCCCGAGCCCCGTGCCTCCTCGTTTGTGCGCTCCGCTCCAGAAGCGATCGAAGATATGCGGTGCTTGCTCGGGCGGGATCCCGGGCCCGGTGTCCGCAACCGAGAACCAGACCTCCCCGTCCTTCAGGGTTGCGCGCACCGCGACGCGGTCGCCCGGGTTGCAGAACTTCACGGCGTTGCCGATCAGGTTCGAGAACACTTGGAGGAGGCGCTCGCGATCGCAAAAGACCGGCGTGCTCTCGGGGAGCTCGAGCTGCGCCGTGAGCTCTATCGACCGCTCCCCCGCGAGGGGTCCCTGGAGCAACACGGCCTCGCTGACGAGGGAGCCCACCTCGTGAACCTCGCGTTGGAGGGCGAGCCGTGCCCCTTGGATGCTCGCCATGTCCACGAGGTCGCTGATGAGCCGCTCCATGCGCGTCGCGGACTTGTGGATGATATCGAGCTTGTTCCGGGAGAACGCGTCCTCGGAGAGCCGTCTCGTGAGCAGCGCCGTGCTCATGGTGATGGCCCCGAGCGGGTTTCTCAGATCGTGGGAGACGATGGCCAGCACCTCGTCCCGAGTGCGGACGGCGACCTGCGTCTCTCGATAGGCCCGCTCGAGCCGCTCGCGCGCGTGCTTGGCCTCCGTGACGTCGGCGACGACGACCAACGTGCCGATGCGGGCGCCGTGCGAGTCGCGGCGCGGTGCGGCCCAGACGCTGACCGCGACGACGCTTCCGTCCTTGCGCAGCCCCTTCATCTCGAGGCTCACGGAGGCGGCGCTCCGTGAGAGCTCGGAGAGCCGCGCCTCGGAGCCTTCGCGATCGTCGTCCGAGATCAGAGGCGGCGGGCGCTCGAGCACCTCGGCCTCCACCCAGCCGAACAAGCGCTCGGCAGCGGGATTCCACGAGCTCACCCGTCCCGCCTCGTCGAGAGCAACGATGGCGAGCGGGGATCCGCGAACGATGGTCTCGAGGTTCTCGGACGTCTCCTGGAGGCGCGCGACGAGGTAGCCGCGTTCGCGCTCGAGCTCGCTGCGCTCGATGGCGGTCGCGAGCACGTTCGCCATCGCTTGCAAGAAGCTGATGTCGTCGCGAGTGAACGTGCGGCGCTCGCGCGCTTCCGCTTCGAGCACGCCATAGGGCGGCTTCTCGTGCCCGTGGGGCCAGATCACGACCGTCAGGGCCGAAACGAGGCCGTGCTCCGAGAGCAAGGGTGGCACGTCGAAGCGCCGCTCCTGGCGCAGGTCCTCGACGATGACCGGCTCCCCCGTGAGCACCGTATATCCGGCGAGCGAGCGGTGACCGGACTCGACCACGGTCGTCCCGACCGCGCCGGGCTTCAATCCCACCCCGGTGCGCAAGAGCAGGCCCGCTCGGTCCGGCAAGAGCTCGAAGAGCATCACGATCGCGACGCCGAACGTCTCACGCACGATCTCGACGGCGCGCTGGAAGAGGCTCTCGAGACTCGTGCTCTCCAGGGCGAGGATCCCGAGGCGGGCGACCGCCTCCTGCTGCCGTCCACGCCGCTCCGCGGTTTCCCGAAGCAGGTGTTGCCGGATCGCGGCCGCGACGCGGTGACCCATGACCGCGACGAGGTTCTCGTCTTGCTGCGAGAACCGTTCGGCGCTGAGCGAGCCCACGTGAGCGACGCCGACGACCTCGCCGTCGTCCACGAGCGGCACCCCGAACAGGGCGCGCACCCCCTTCTTGCGGATCGCCGGGCTCATCAGGAAGGGCCGCTCGGCGGCTCTCTCGAGCGCTCGGGGTTTCCCCTCGGCGGCGATCATGCCGGTGAACCCCTCTCCCATGGGGATGGAAAGGGCGATCTCGAGGTCCTCTTCGACGCCGATCGCGGCGCGAATGCGCAACCGATCGTCGTCCCTCAGGAAAATGGACGCCGTGTCGATGGAAGGGACCGTCTCGGCCAGGACCTCCAGCATGCGCTGGAGCAGGTCGTCGAGCCCTTTGCTCCGAAATGCCACGCCGGCGATGCGATCGAATCCGGAGAGCGCACGATCCCGTGCCGCCGTGTAGCGTTGGATCGATTCGGTGATCGCCCTGTCGAGGACGTCGTTCAGGAGATCGAGCTCGAAGGCCCGCTCGGTCGCGCAGGAGGACTCCTCGAGGAGCTCCGTGATGCAGCCTCTGAGTACCGAGAACTCACGAACGACCTCGGCGAGGTCCACGCCCGCATCGAGCCGTTCGGAGGCGTGTTTCTCGACCACTGCGGGCGGCAGGGACGCCGGGCCTCCGGACGCGCTCTGGTCGGCCATGCTCGCGATGGCCTCGAGCAGGGCGGGAATGTGGTTCACGAGCGTCGGGCGATCGAGGCGGCTCGCGACTGGCAGCTTGCGCGTGCGCGCCTCCCATGCTCGCAAGATCTCCCCTCGCCGATCGCGAATGAGACGCGAGAGGCACGAACGCCCCTGCTCTTCACGCGAGAGTTGCGGGCCCATGTCGCAGAAACGCCGGACGGCGGCGCCCTCTCGAGAGCATGGATCCGTGGCCCTTCCGGGCAACCGAGTCGCCTTGCCACGGCGTGGCAGGAAATCGCGATGGCGCAGCTCTCTTTCGCTCGCGTTCTCGTTCGGGAGCGGAGCCGCGAGCAAGAACGCCGCAGAGGGTCAGCGGCGCGCAGCGGCGCGCCTCCGACGCGCGGGGAGCGGCTCGGCGAGCGGCTCTTCGATCAGCACGAAGCCCGCGCGCTCGAGATCGCCCGCCGTCACGGCGGAGCCTTGAGCAAGCGCCGCCGCGCGGCCTAGCACGCTCTCGAGCTCGAGCTCGTTGTGCGGCCAGGGGTGCTCGATCACCATGCGCAACGCCGAGGGCTCGATACCGAGGAGCTCGCGACCGAGCTCGACCGACTTGCGCGCCAACGTGTCGAGCGCGAGCGCTCGCAGATCTTCGGGGCGATCGCGAAGAGCCGGGAGCACCACCTCGGTGTCGACGAACCAGCGAGCGACGTTCGCCGCGAGCCGCCCGCGCGCGACGCACGTGGCGAGGGGCTCGGGCACGACGAGGACGACCGCCGGTGAGAAGACCTTTCGCCCCGGCTCCCTTGCTTCGCGGCGAGCGAGGCTGATCGCAAAACGCTCTTGCGTCTCGCGCGGAAGCGCCGTGACGGCGAGGACCACCAACGTTCCGTCGTCCGCGAGCCGGAGCAGCGGCGCCTCTTCGTCGGCGAGGCCCGCGTGCACGTCGGGACCCGCCAGCACGTCGGCGATCACGAGCGCGCCGGAGGCGCGCGGGCTCTGCACGTGCAGGTGCGCGGCCCAAGCGAGCGCATCGCTGCCCGGTGGCACCACGAGCGCCGCCCCTTCGCCGCGCGCGGCCAGGCTCTCGACGCGCTCGAGGGCTCCCCGGGCGGCAGCGCTGTAGGCCGCGCGTCGCGCCGGGGCGGCGAGCTTTTCGACGAGAGCCCGCAGCTTGCCGGTGTCGTTGCCGACCACGGCGGCGAGCCGTCGACACTCCGCCTCCGCGGCTTCGGCGCGCCGTGCGGCTTCGAGCTCCCGAGCGCGCGCCCTGCCGAGCGCGGCCGTGACGGACAGCACGGAGCTCAATCTGTCGGCCAAGGCGGAGAGCGCCCGCGCTTCTTCGAGCGTGAGCGGCGTTCGCCGGTCCACTTGCCGGAGCAGCACGAACCCGATCGGCTCGTCCTCGTCGAGCACCAGCGTCGCAGAGAACGCGTCGCGGGCATCGAGCCACGCCAGCACCTCGCGCAAGTCGGCACGGCGGACCTCGAGCGCGCGCAAGACGTCGGTGCGGAGCGTTCGCTCGGGCTCGTGAAGCGCGGCTTCGTAAAGGCGCTCGGGGGCGACGTCCCGATCGACGGCGAGGTAGCCCGCGACGTCGACGGAGAGCACTTCTCCCGGCTCGCGCTGCCAAATTTCGGGGCGGGCGCCGGGTGAGGGATCGATGCGCGCGAGCGCCGCGAGCGCCGCGCAGAGGGCGGCGCGCGGCTCCGGTTTCAAGGCCTCGTGCGTCGCGTCCTCGATGGCCGAGAGCCAACGGGACTGCTCGGGTCCGAGCGGGCGCGCGAGCACGTGCCCGAGCAGGCCGATGAGGATGGCCCCCGCCACGCCGCCTCCGACGGCGAAAGAGGCGTATTGCGGCGCGTGCTCCGCGACCGCGCCGCACACGAGGAACAGAGGAGCTCCGGGAATGGCGACCGCGACGAGGCCGCGCAGCACGCGCGTCACGAGCGTCGCGTCCGCTACCACGGCCGTCCACGCCGCGCCGGCGGACGCCGCGACGCAGGCCGCGGGCAGCACGCGATCGGGTCGCCCGATGCCGAGCAACGCCGCAGGCACCGCGAGGGTGAACGCGGCGAGCGAGAGCGCGAACGCCGCGCGCGCCCGATCGCCCACGCCGAGCTCGAGCCGCCGCAACGTGCGCAGCCGCAACGTCGCGGCGACGAGCACGAGCAGCGTCCCCGCGCCTGCGCTCGCCGTCGCATACTCGATGATCGACGGATCGAAGCGCAGCGACGGCGCGGGCACGACGACGTACGCGCCGGGCACCGCCGTCGCGATGCCCCAAACGAACCCCGCGAACAGAGCCGCGTCGAGCGCCCGTGCCGCGCGCGGCGGCGCGAGGATTCCGGGCGGGCCCGGGATCCGCGCCAGCGCGACGAGCGCGCCCGTCGCGGCGAGGGCTGCGCCCAAATTGGCGGCAGCATCGAGCGCAGGCCGCGTCGCACCCCCGGACCGAGCAGCGACGAGGAGCGCAGCGCCCGTCGCCACCGCGCGCACGGACAAGAGCCCCTCCCGCGCCACGATGCCCGCGGCCGCCGCCCGATCCGCCCTCCGGAATGCTTCGGCGAGGAGGAGCGGCAGGAGGGCCATCGCCACCCAAGGCGAGGCCCCGCCCCCGGCGCGCGCCGCCTCCATGCAGACGTACCCGAGCGCGAGGACCGAAAACCAGAAATGACGCCCAAGCGTCGTCACGTCGAGAGGGTACACCGCCGGGCCCGAGCTGGGGCGCAGACTGGGCGCGCTTTTCGAGAATGACGCGGGCGCCGGGAGACCGCTTCGGGTCCCTCCCCCGAACGAGCACTCGATCCGCTGCGTCCGCGAAGCGCGTGCGTCTCGCCGTTAGCGGTAGTCCCAGCGCGCCCTCGAGGCCGCCATCACGACCTCTCGACAGGTGCGCTCGAGCCATCCCCGCGGGGGCGAGAAGAACGCGCGCGCCCCCGCTCGCTCGAGCGTCAGGGCGAGCGTGAGGCCCCCTTTCCGCACCAGAACGACGCCGCGGACGTGGTCGTCTGCGAAGAGCACCGTCCCGCGCGCGCGCGCCGCGCCGCTCTCGAACGCCCCATCTCGAACGAGGGTCGCGACGGGGCCGCTCTCGAAGGATGCCGTCGCGCGAAAGGGCCGGCCCTCGAGGTCGCCGAGCGCGCGCCGGGCTCGAGGCTCGACGCGAGCGAGGTCGAGCACGATACCGGCGTCGCCTCCCGTGGCGGAGAGCGTGCCGGTCGCGATCGAGGGTTGGCTCGCTCGGAGCCGAGCCTTCTCGATATCGAGCGTGATGGCGAGGCTCGAGGGCAGGAAGCCGTCCTCCGAGGAGAGCGCCACGTTGGCGAGGTGAACGGTGCCGGAGCCCACGAGCATTGCACCGCGCACGAGCTCGGTGCGCTCGAAGTCGAAGCCGGCGACGAGGGAGCTTCGGGACCGCGTCCCAAGAGCCAAGAGCTCCACGCGCTCGCTGTGCACACGCGCGCGACCGCAGAGTCGCGCACCGCGCCGCCGCTCGTGCTCGCCGAATGCCGCTTCGGTCCCCACGCTGCCGCTGCTGGCCACCAAGGACAGGTCCAGGGACGCGACCAGGGGCTCGAGCCGCGCGAGCGGACTTCCCTCCCGATCGGTGATCTCGAGCACCGGGGCGCGGAGCTCTACACGAACGGCGCGCTCGTGCTTCCGGAAGGCGAGGAGCAGGGTGCTTCCGCGGCCGCAGCGCGTGGTCCCTCCGTCCGCGTGCTGGAGCACGGCTCGTCCGAGCTCGAGGCGCAGCGCGCTCCCATCGGGTGCCTCCCCCCGCTCGAACGCGAGGCTCGCCTCGAATGCGGCCCCGTCGATCAGTGCCTCCGGGGCCACCGGAGAGAGCGCGCGCGGAACGCCGATGATCCTCCCGCTCAGTCGCGCGGTTCCCGAGAGGCGCCGAAGCCGCGTCGTGCTCGCCGAACCGAGCTCGAAGTCGACCTGCCCGCGAACGAGGGCCGCGGTGGCCGCGGCATGGTGGAGGGCGGCGTCGGCCAACTCGATGCACCCGCGAACGCTCGCTCCGGAGCCGTCGAAGCGCCCGTCCTCGAGCGTGACCCTCACCGGGCCCAAGAGCTCGAACGCCCCGGTGCGCACCGAGCGCAGCGTCCCCTCGAGATGATCGAGCCGCACGGAGGCCCGTGGAGCTGCCGAAAGCGCGGTCGCGCTTCGTGCAGGCGGTACGCTCGCCGTCGCCGGCACCGACGAGAAGAGCGACGGCTCGACCACGATCCGGGCGCCCGTCACCGACGCGGCTCGCAGGTGCAGGCTGCCCCGAAGGAGCGCTCCGAGTTCCAGGGAGAAGCGCCCCGCCTGCGCGTGGATCGCCCACCGCGCGCGCGCGTCGCGGACCGCGAGGTCCTGCACGACGAGATGACCGGGATAGAGCGTCCGCACGGTCCCGAGCTCGAGCTCGAGGCCCGCGCGCCCCGCCATGGCGCGGAGCATCGTCCGAGCGCAGCCGTTCGCGACCACCAGATACGAGAGCTCGGCGACGGCCACCAGCGCGCACGCCACCAAGAACCAGCGCACCACGCGATGCCCCAACGGGCGGGGCGGCGCAGGCGCACGGTCGGCGTCCATTCGCCTCGCGTTCTTGCAAGCCCAGGACCGCTCGCCCGGGACGCTGTTTCCGTGCAGTCAGGCCGTGGCAGGGCGCGACACCCGTGTCGGCAGTGAGCGAGCGCTCGATGGGGCGCCGCGTCGCCGTTTCGCTCAGCCTAGATTCGGGCTGACGCCGGAGGGGATGGCTGAGACCGAAGCGGATTTGGAAGCCGAGTTCGCGTTCGGCGCGCGCAGCGAGAGCAGCGCTATCGCGAGCACGACGGGCGCGAAGGCGGCGGAAAGACGCGAGGGATCGGCCTTCCCCGACGAGGAAGCCCGAAATTTTAGGCTCAGGGGCAAGCCTCCGCGGTCACGAGCCGCGAGCCGTTTCGGACGGCTCGGCCGGTAGCTTCACGGGGCTCGAGTCGAGCGCGTTTCGGAGAGGGCTACCCACGCCGCGCGTGCTCGAGATAGGTGCAGAGCGCGTTCGCGAGGCGCATCTGACGGGGCGTCCGGCACCGCGCGGAGAACAGCGACGGCGAGGCCACGAGCACGACCAGCGCTTGCGCCCGCGACGTGGCGACGTTGAGGCGGTTCAGGCTGTAGAGGAACTCCATGCCCCGAGGGGCGTCCTCGGCGCTCGAGCTCGTCATCGAGTAGATGACGATGGGCGCCTGCTGTCCCTGAAACTTGTCGACGGTACCGACGTTCTCCGGGCACGGCAGCCGTCGTTGGAGCGCCGCGACCTGGGCGTTGTACGGCGCCACCACGAGCACGTCCTTTTCGGTGAGCGGGCGCTCGTTGCCGTTCGCCTCGCGAACCCGGGCGCCGGCTGCGAGCAGCGTTTCGATCAGCGCCGCGATGCGCTCGACCTCCTCGTCGGAGCGATTGGTGTTTCCCGTGTGCTCCACGGGGACGAAGCGCAGGCCGCTCCCATCGAAGAGCCCGGGCCCGAGGATGCGCTGCTCGTCGAGACCGTCGATGGGGCTCAACCGCCCGTCGTAAAACACGGCGGAGGTGAACGCGCAGATGTCTGGATGGAGCCTGCGCGTCTCGGCGAGGAACACGCCCCGCTCCGGAGGCAGCGTCAACGCGTCTCCGAGCAGGTGCTCGAGCGCGGATCGGTCGGCGCCCTCCGGGTGCACGCCTTTCTGCGGCTGGTCGAGCTGCGCCGGATCTCCGAAGAGCACGAGCGTGCTCGCCGCGAGGGAGATCGCGATCACGTTGGCGAGCGACATCTGACTCGCTTCGTCCACGACGAGCACGTCGACGCTGCCTTCGAGCTCCTCCCGGGACCACGCCCACGCCGTTCCCCCGACCACGTGGACGTCACCCGCTTCGAGCCGGGACAGGGCGCGGCGATGGTCCTTCTCGAGCTCCACGCCGGTTTCCGGATCCTCGTCGCCGCTCTTCGTGATGTGCGTGGCCCGCATCGCGACCCCAGCCTGGGTGCCCGCGGCGACGGCGCGCGCGAGCAGCGAGCCAATCACTTTGTGGCTGTTCGCCGTCACCCCCACCCGCTTTCCCGCTCGCACGAGCTCGGCGATCATGAACGCGGCTCGATGCGTCTTGCCCGAGCCGGGCGGGCCTTGAACGGCCAAGACTCCTCCCTCTCCCGCGAGGCGCAATGCGAGCTCGGCGATGCCGTGTACCGTGTCCGCCCCTGGGTCGAGGAGGGGCGCGCCCTCCGGCTGCCCGCAGCGCGGCGGCGTTCGGAGAAGCAGCGCGCGCGCGAGCGCCGCGCTCGCGCCGTCGCGAACTCCCTGGTCGGCGATGAGGGTGCCGATCTCGAGCAGGCGCGCGCGTTGGTGATCCGTGTCGGGGGGCCCCGGGCGAACGAGCGCCGATGGATGGGGATGCGCGGGGTTGCGCTTCAGGTCGATGAACGTGCCGCCGAGCGCCACCACCTCTCCCGCCGACTTCCGGGTGTCCGGGTCCACGGGTTTGTCGCCGCGGCGAATCGAGTGCTCTTGTTCCGGAAACTCGTAGCGATGGATGCGCGACTGCTTCTCGGGCCCCAAGTCGCCAACGAAACGGAGCTCGGCGAGCACCGCGCGATCCTCGAGCCGTTCGTCGCGCGGGAGCTCGAGGGTCCGAAAGTACTCCCAATACCCGGATTTTGCCTCGCGCCAGTGCCAGTCGAGCAAGCTCGCGAGCAGACGCTTGGCGGCCTGCTCCTCGTCATCGTGCGCGGGATCCTCGGGTAGCCCGGCGGTGAGGCGAGCCGCGAGCCGCGCGGTCTTTTCGCTCGCCTTTTCCCGCTCGGCGCTCACGGCCTTCTCTTCGTGAACGGGTCGTGCGAGCGGGCGGTCGAGCTGCGCGGCGAGCTCTTCGCGGCGCGCCTCGAGGAAGTCGCGCAGCCGGAGCGCGGAGAGGCAGTCGTCTTCGTTGTAGGTCGCGATCGTCGCGCGCAGCCCGTCGTCGGGTGAGAGCGCTTCTCCGGTCTCGAGCCAAAACCCGAAATGCTGGAGGGCGCGCGCCGCCTCCCGCAGCGGCGTGCGCCGCTCGAAGCCGGTGAGCCGCTCGAGCTCCTTCAGCGTGTAGGCCTCGACGGACGCCGTGAGCGCGTGCTTCACCACGCGGTGCAAGTCCACGAGCACGTGCCGGCGCAGGAGCAGGTCCACCGCGTCCTCCCGCGTATGGTGCCGGCACGACAGCACCTTGAGCGCCTCGTTCTCGCGATGGCCGAAATGGAACACGTGGAGGTCCTGGAACTCTTCGAGCCCGCGCAGGATGCGATCGATCACCGCCTCGAACGCCCGCTTCTCCTCGGCGGGATTCGTCGCCCAAAACGCGTGATAGCGGGGAGGGCCGGGCTCCGTCCTCGAGAAGAAATCGTCGCTCGGCTCGCCGAGCTCGACGAGCCCGAACAAGAACTCGAGGCCGCTCCCCCGCACGAACGGATCGCCCTCGAGATCGAGAAAGAGGTCGCCCGGCGTGGGCTTGGGCAAGCTCTCGAGCCCGGTCCCCGGCTCGAAACCGACGAAGAGCTCGTACAGGGCACGCGCCTCGCGGCGACTCGCCACCTGGAGCCGCGCCTGTCGTTCGAGGCGAGAGAGCGCTTCGGCACCGATCCCGTCGATGGCCGCTCCTTCGGGGAGCGCGGCGAGGGCTTCGACCCGTGCAATGCCCGCCGTCGCGAGTCGCTCGCGTTGCTTCCGCGTGATGCCCGCGACGAGCGAGAGGTGATCGTCGCCGCGCCGTCGCTCCTCGCACCGCTTCCACCACGGGCAGACGTCACAGTGCTCGACGGGCTCGGGATACGGCTCCGCAGGCGCGTCCGCACGCGCGAACCCCTCGAAGCGTCCCCGCAGGCTCCGGTAGTACGCGAGGTAATTCGCAGCACGAAGCGGCTTGGGACGCGGGTCGTCCCCGCCGAGCGCCATCCAGAAGTGTTCCGGAAGAGCTCCCTGCACACGCGCCAGGTGGTCCGTGTAGACGCAGAGCTGCAGCACCGCGCGCGCCTTCTCCTCGCGCGAAAGCTTGGCATCGACCACCTCGTAGCCGTACGCCCCGAAGCGGCTCGGGCGAGGCACCTTCACGAGGAAGTCCGGGCGGCCGAGCCAGGCGCCGTCGAAGAGCACCCCTTGATAGATGACGTCCGCTCCGTCGCGCAGGGCGCGCTCGGTGGCCCGAGCCGCCTGCTCGTGCGCCTCGACGGATGCCGTCGGGGCGTCCGTGATCACGACCACGGAGCGACCGGAGGCCCGATAGTGCTCGAGCACGCGCGCCTCGTGCTCGCGGCCGCGGCGCTCGAGCATCTGCCGCTCGAGGTCGTTCCCGTGCGGCCGCTCGTGGGTGCCCAGCGCCACCCCCAAATCGAGCAGGGTGCGGTGCGAACACTCGGAAAACGCCCCGAGGTCCGTCGCCGTCAGAATGAGACCGGAAGACGAAAAGTGCACGGCGGTCGAGCCGCCGAGGGTACCTTCCCACCTTGGCGCAGAAAAGCCCATCCGGAGCCGGGGCATCGCTTTACAGCACGGCGGGGGCTCCGCTAGATTCGCCGAGGAGATGGCTCCTTCCCGTCGCCTCCCCGTCGGGTGGAGCGAGCGGCGCTTGCCCGATCGCGAGGACCCTTCCTGATGTCGTTCGCTGCGTCGGCCACACGCAGGCTCGGGGGGCGTTTCGTGATCGAGCGCGAGGTCGGGCGCGGCGGCGTCGGCATCGTGTACCGCGCGCACGACCTCGTGACGGATCAGCCCGTCGCCCTCAAAGTGATCAACTCCGAGGCCGGAGTGGCACCGGAGGAGGAGGAGCGGCTGATGCGGGAAGGAGAGGTGCTCGCCAACCTCGACCATCCCGGAATCGTGAAGACGGTCGCCTTCGGCGTGCTGGAGGACACCGGCCTGCCCTTCGTCGCGATGGAATGGCTCGACGGCGAGGATCTCGCGAGCTTCACGCGCAAGAACCCCGTCAGCATCGCCGAGGCGATGACCCTGGCGCTCCGGGTCGGCCAGGCGCTGCAAGCAGCGCACGACGCGGGGATCATTCACCGCGACATCAAGCCCGGAAACATCTTCCTGTGCCGCAAGGGCGACGCGCCTGCGACGCTCTTCGACCTGGAGCCGAAGCTCGTCGACTTCGGCGTGGCGGCCCGAGGCGACATCCGCCTCACGCGCACAGGAGACGTGGTCGGCACACCCGCGTACATGGCACCCGAGCAAGCGCGTGGCGACGCGCCGGTCGACGCGCGTTCCGACATCTACTCGCTGGGCGCGACGCTGTTCGAGCTGATCGCCGGTCGACCGCCCCACGTCGGCCCCACCGTGATCGCCACCCTGGCCCGCCTCGTGACGACGCCGCCGCCGCGGCTCTGCGAGCTCCGGCGCGACGTGCCGCCCGTCGTGGATGCGCTCGTGCACCGCATGCTCGAGACGGACCCCGCGCGCCGCCCGGCATCGATCGCGGAAGTGCTCGAGAGTCTGGACGATTCGCTGCGGAGCCTGAACCGCGCGAGCTGGGTGGACGTCGAGCCGGCGCGATCATCGCGCCTCGGGTCGAGCGCCTCGCGCCTCATCACGTCGATCGTCGCCATCCGCTTCGAGTCCGGCTCGGCGCGCGAGCGCGCGCTCGAATCGTTGCGTCAACGCGGTGCGGACGCGGTGCCGCTCGGGCAGGACGCGATCGTGGCGCACCTCGGCGCGCGACGCGCCGTGGGCAACGAGGCCGCGATCGCGCTCGAGCTCGCGCGGCGCCTCGCCCGCGCGGGCGCGCACGTGGGGATCGCGAGCGGCCGGGCCTGGGTGAACCTGCTCGGCACGGGCGGCGCCGTCCAACCGGTGGGCGAGGTCGTCGATCGCGCTTCCGCGCTGGCACGCGACGCCGAAGGCGGTGTCGTGCTCGCGGACACGACGACGAGCGAGCTCGGCCGCGGCCGCTACGAGTTCCGAGCGCGCGACGACGGCTCCGCGGTCGTCGGCGAGCCGATGCGCGCGCCGCGCGGCGAGCGCGCGGGCGGCGCGCCGTTCGTCGGGCGCGACGCCGAGCTCGCCCAGGTGTTGAGCGCTTTCGATCGCTCGCGGAGCGATCAAACACCGATCCTCGTCAGCATCACGGGCCCGCCCGGCATCGGCAAGAGCCGCCTGCGCCGTGAGGTGATGGCGCGTATCGCCGCCCAGGCCAGCGCGCCGCAAGTGATCCTGCAGCGCAGCGAAGCGTACGGTCAGGGTCAGCCGCTCGGCGCCGCCGCGGACGTGCTGCGCGCCATCGTGGGTCTGCCCAAAGGCGCGACGAGCACGGAGGCCGAGCGCGCCATCGTCGGCCGGCTCGGTCCGGCAACGCGCGACGAGCTCACGGCTCGAAACCGAAAGCTCGTCGCACGGCTGCTCGCCAACGAGCCGTTGCCCGAGGGACTCGATCCGCGAGGCTCGCGCGACGCGCTCTGGCTCGCCATGACGGACCTCGTGCTCCAGGTCGCGTCCACCGAGCAAACCGCGATCCTCATGGAGGATCTGCAGTGGGCGGACCCCGAGAGCATCGGCTGGCTCGATCACATGCTCGGCCGCGCGGGGCACCGGCCGCTGTTCGTGATGACGATGGTGCGCCCCGAGTTCTGGGCCGCCAATGCGGAGCGCTTCGCCGGTCGCGACCACGTGCGCATCGAGCTCCGGCCGCTGTCGAAGCGCGCCGCGCGCGGCATCGCTCACGCGGTGCTCGGAGAGTCCGCCAAGGAGCAGGAGATCGATCGCATCGCCGAACATTCCGGTGGCCTGCCGCTCTTCGCGGAAGAGCTGGCGCGCCTCACCGCTGGCGGACGCGATCCGCTCGAAGCGCCGACCATCCAGGCCGCGATTCAGGTCAGCCTCGACGCGCTCGACGAAGAGTGCCGCGATGCCGTGGGCAGGCTGAGCGTGCTCGGCCTCACCTGCTGGGACTCGGCCCTCGAAGCGCTCGGGCTGCCTCAGGCCGAGGGCATCATGAAGGCGCTCGTCGCCTCGGAGATCCTCGTCGAGCAGAACGCGTCCCGATTCTCCGGAACGCGGGAGTGGACGTTCAAGCACGCCCTGGTCCGCGACGTCGCGTATGCCTGCCTCGGCGAGCCGGAGCGCCGCGAGCTCCACGCGCTCGCCGCGGCCTGGCTCACCTCCATGGGTGAGGATTCGGCCGTGATCGCCGAGCACTACGACCTCGGTGGCCTGCACGCTTCGGCCGCGGATCACTGGGAGCGCGCCGCTCAGCGCGCCCTCGCGACGAACGCGCTCACGGACGCCTTGAACATGGCGGACCGGGCGCTGTCGTTCGCGGAGGACAAGCCGTCCCGCTTCCGGCGCGCCTCGTACCTCGACGAGGCCTGGAGCCGGCTCGATCCACGAGTCGGCGAGCGCGAAACGGCCGTGCTCGCCATGGAGCAGAACGTGTACGACGAGGCGAGCGCGGTGCGCGCCCGCGGTGCACGCGCGCGCTACGACGATGCGCGCGGGCACGGCGAGCGCATCAGCGAGCGCCTCGCCGAGACGCGCGAGCAGGCCGAGGCCCTCGGCCTCTACGACGAGGAAGCCCGCTGTACGGCCGTGCTCGCGGCGCGCCTCGCCTTCGCGGGGAACTTCGCCGAGGCGGACGCCGAGGCCAAGCGGCTCCTGCACCTCGCGCAGACGCGCGGCATCGGCGCCGCGGCGGTCGATGCCTATCAAACGCAGGCCATCGTCCGGCAGACGCAGGGCGCGCTCGGCGCCGCGCACGAGGCGCGGCGCAACGCGGTCGCCGCGGCGCGGGCCGCGGGGCTCAAGGAGCGCGAAGCCATGCTCACGACCAACCTCGGTTTCGCGCTCACGACGATCGGCGCC
>Ga0079224_100002601_pt1 | contig 22088 bp, 18 predicted proteins | sample Stecom2015_FD_80414 | JGI IMG/M metagenome (GOLD analysis project Ga0079224, IMG submission 80414) | Agricultural soil microbial communities from Utah to study Nitrogen management - Steer compost 2015 | ecosystem: Environmental > Terrestrial > Soil > Agricultural land | place: USA: Utah...
AGCTTGTACGCCGCGTCGGCGCTGCCGCACCGCTCGACGATCAGCCCGAGGCCCTCCGCCTTCTTCGCGAGCTTCTCGTACTCGCCCTGGGCCTCGGCGCGGAGCCGGGCCAGGATCGCGGCCGCCTCGGCCTCGGCCTGGATCCGCCGGCTCTCGCCCGCGGCCTCGGCCTCGACGATCTGCTTCGCCTTCTCGGCCTTGGCCGGCGCCTCGAGCGCGGCGCGGCGTTCGGCCTCGACACGCTCGGCCTCCGCGATCGCGGCGCGCGCGAGCGCGCGGTTCTGCGCCTCCTTGACCGCGGCCTCGGCGATCCGCTTCCGCGTCTCGCCCTGCTCGTACGCCTCCGCGCGCCGGACCTGGAGCTCGGCCTCGGCCGCCGCGATCCGGGCCTGCGCCAGGCTCTCGCCCTCGATCGCCTCGGCGTTCGCCGTGGCGACCGCGATCCGCCGCGCCTGCTCGGCCCGGGCCTCGCCCTCGACGGCGGTCGCGTTGTACGACGCGATGGCGATGCGCTTCTCCTGCTCCGCCTCGGCGACCTCGGTCTCCCGCAGATAATCCGCACGCTGCTGGGCGACGGCCATCTCGCGCTCGAGCTCGGCGATCTTCACGGCCATGTCGCGTTCGGCGGACTTGACGCCGATCTCGCGCTCGCGCTCCGCGTTCGCGACCGCGATCGCGCGCTCCTGCGTCGCCTGCGCGACACGGATCTCGCCCAGCTTCTCCTGCTCGGCGACGTCGCCGCGCGCCTTCTGCACCGCCCGCGCGCCGGCCTCCCGGCCGATCGCCTCGATGTAGCCGCTCTCGTCGTTGATGTCCGTGATGTTCACGTTGATCAACTTGAGACCGACCTTCCGGAGCTCCGGCTCGAGCGCGTCCTCGATGTGCTTGCGGAAGTTCTCCCGGTCGCGGTTGATCTCCTCGATCCCCATCGACGCGATGACCTGGCGCATCTGCCCGAAGATGATGTTCGACGCGATGCTCCGGACCTCCTCGGACGAGAGGCCGAGCAGCCTCGCCGCGGCGTTCATCTGGTACTCGGGCGTGTCGCCGACCGCGACCGTGACCTGGCTCGGCACCCGGACCCGGATGTTCTCGAGCGAGAGCGCGTCGGTCAGCTCGATCGGGATCTGGAGCGGGAGGAGCGAGAGGAAGTCGGCCTGCTGCAGGACCGGCCAGACGAAGGCGCCGCCGCCGCTGATGACGCGCGCGGACTGGTCCTGCCCGACTCGCCCCGAGATGACGAGGACCTTGTTCGCCGGGCAGCGGCGGTACCGCGTGACGAAGAGGACGAGGAGCCCGATGAGGACGAGAGCGGCGAGCCCCGCGCCGAGCACGACCGGACTAATCGTTGTCATCGAGGATGCCTCCAACGGTTGAGGTGGGCAGGACTTCCACGGTCTCGCCATCGACGAGCGCGACGACGACCACCGGCGTGCCTGTCGGGATCGGGGCCCGCTCCCGGGTCACCGCACGCAGCTCGACCGTGCGGCCCTGGAGCGGGAGCTGGATCCGGCCCGCGCCGGCGTTGGCCTCGGGGATCGTCAGGTAGACGGAGCCCTCGACGCCGACCGCGTTTTCGATGCGGATCGAGCCGTCGCTCTCGAGCCGGAGGAGCTGGCGCGTCAGGAACGCGGTCGCGACGGTCGCCGCGCCGCCGGGCACGAGCGCGGCCACGGCCGCGAGCGGGGCCGGCAGCCCGAGGCTCCGGGCCGCGAGCCCGCCGACGCCGAAGAACGCCACGCCCGCCGCGAGCGCACGGACGCTGAGGAGATCCAACCCTTCGCCGAGGCCCGAGACGCCGACGTCGGCCTCGGCCGAAACATCGGGCACGTCGTGGTCGATGCCGATGAGCCCGAGGAGGAGTTGGACGAGCAGCACGCCTCCACCGAGCCCGAAACAGGCGAGGAAGAAAGTCTCCATCGAATTCGGTGGCGAATGGGAGAGCGGGGCCCGGAGCCGACGGGAGCCAAGATAGGACGGCCGGCCAATCACAACAAGTACGGCCGGCGGGTCGGCCCACCCTTTGCATCCACCATCCGCTCTGCTCCACCCCCTACTGGAGGCGCACGTGTGGACACGGAAGCGAATCAAGGCCAGACTCCCGGTTCGCCGGCCCGGTCCGCCGCCGGAGACGGCGAACGATGACGACATCGCCTTCTCCGGGCTGCACTGGGCCGCGGCCGGGCTGTTCCTCGCGATGAGCGCCGAGGCCGCGGCGCACCAGCGGCTGGATGGGCTGGACGGGACGAGGCGGAGCGCCTGGAACGCGGCGGGCCGCGCGCCCGTCGTCGTCGGCCCGCTGGCCGGCGCCGCGCACGCCGTGCGGGCGATCCGTCCGGAGCGCCGCGCCCGCGTCGCGATCCGGATCCTCGACGCGCTCGCGATCGCGGCCGCCGTCGCCGCGATGGGCGCGGGCGCCTACACCGCGCTCGCGGACCGGGAGCAGGCCTCGCGCCGCTGGGGCCGGCGCCGGGCCCGGCGAGTCATCGCGCACGATGTCGTCGCGCCCCTCGCGTTCGGCGCGACGGCTACGCTGGGCCTGCTCCTGGACCGCGAGGAGCAGGCCGAGCGGGCCGCGAGGCGGCGGCTGGAGTCGAAGGCGAGCCTCGTCGAGCGGCTCGTGCCGCGGCGGCGGCCGAAGCTCGACCGGATCGTGCTCCACGTCTGACCGCCGACGCGGCCGCGGACCCGGAATCGGGAGGGAGTATGCCGACCGTCCTGCTCCGTCTGAACGGGATGCGGGGCCCCGACGATGAGGAGCGCGTCCGGACCGCGCTCCTCGCCGAACCGGGCGTCTACGGCGCCGTCGTGAGCTGCGAGGACGGGTGCGCCGAGGTCGACATCGAGGACGACGTCGTCTCCGTCGACCGGATCATCGAGATCATCGAGACCGCCGGCTTCCCGGCCGTCCTCGCGGGGTGAGCCCGTCCTCAGAACTCCCGCTCCCAGAGCAGCCCGAGCCCGGTCTTGCGGCGGACGAAGAAACCGGGGTGCCCCTCGCCCATCGGCGTGTCGGCGTAGAACCTCGGCACGCTGAAGACTTCGAGCCGCGCGCCCCACGGCGCGAACCGCCGCGCCCGCACGCGTACGCCGGGGACGAACGTGCCGTCGAGCGCCTGGGTCACGAAGACGTCCAGCTCGCGGCCGACGACGGCGCCGACGCCGAGCATCGGCCCGACGACGATCCTCGCCGGGTAGACGCTCCCGACCCGGATCGTGCCGACCGCGATCCACCCGCGGTCGAGGGGCACGAAGTCGTACGCCACATCCGCGACGTAGCTCCAGAAGATCGGCGCGGCCTGTGACTCGGTCCGCTCGCCGGTCAGCTCCGCGGGCGAGCTCGGCCGCCAGACCGGGTCGCGCCGCCAACCGGTCACCGGCTGGGGCGGCAGGTCGTAGATCAGGAGCGCGGCGAGCTGCTCCTGCGTCTCGGGGAGCAGCGACCAGCGGTGCAGGATCTCGGTCGGACGCTCGGCCGGGCCGATCGCGAAGAACTCGAGCGGCGGGAACCTGCTCGCCGCGTCGGGCGCCGCGATCTCGCCCGAGCCGACCTGCCACTCCTCGAGGTGCTCCGCCTTGAGCGAGATCCGGGGCCGGAAGCCGTCTTCCATGAATCGAACCGACCCGCCCACGACCTCGAACCGCTCGCCGAAGAAGGCGTAGAACCCGCCGAGGACGCGGAGCACGCCGCGAGCTCTGGCGCCGGCCTCGTCGGACACGACCAGCAGGCGGCCCCGCCCGTAGAGTTCGGAATCCTCGTCGATGACCGTGATCGTCGTGTCGACCTCGACGACGACGCTCACCTCCGCCGGGGACCGGCGCTCGGACTCCGCGCGTCGCAGCAGCCTCGAGTTCCGCGGCCACGGGACCCGCCGCGCGAGATCCGCGTACGGCGGATCGGCCGGATCGAGGACCGTGCTCTCGCGGAACGCGTCCTCCCGGACCCAGCCGCGGAGATCGTAGATCCGTCCGGTCAGGCGGGGGCGCGCGAACGGGCCCGTCAGCTCCAGCTCCGCGGAGGCGACGATGTCGCCCTCGCCGTCGTCCTTGACCTGGACGCTGTCGGCGCGGAGCACGAGATCGAAGCGGCGGGGACCGCCCGAGATCCGGACTGAACCGGTCACGACCGCGCGGCCGCCGCCGGCCGTCATCACGAGCGGCGACGGGATCAGCCGGCCGCCCTCGAGGCGGACCCGGCCGGAAAGGGAGTCGACCGGCATGCTGAGGGGCTGGACGAAGAAGCCGCCGTCCGCGACGTCGAATCCCCCACGCACCGTTGGAGCGGCGACGGTCCCGCCGACCCGGACGGCGCCGCTCGCGAAGCCGCGTACGCTGTCGACCGCGGCGGGGACCGGGACGAGGGCGAGCGGGATCGAGTCGGCGACGATCTGGACGGAGACACGGCCGGTGTCGGCAAGGACGACGCTGCCGACGGCTTCGGCGCGGAGCGGAGCGGCGAGCGCGTCGTCCCGGGGCCCGTCATCCCGGAGCGTGCCGGCCTCGACCGCGTCATCTCCAGCGAGCGCCGGCGCCGACGGCCTTGCCCCGGCCAGGCGTCGCGCCGCGGTCTCGGTCGCGTAGACGCGGGCATCGCCCCGGAGGATCGGCGGGGCCCCGGCCCGGTCGAGGAGCTGGGCGTCGAGCGTCGCGCTCACGCCCTCGATCCCGCGCACGACGGTGTTGCCGCGGATCCGAAGGGTGTCGATGGGGCCCGCAACGCGGAGCGTTGCGTCGAACGCCGTGTCCCTGACGCGGAGCGGGTCCGCGTCGACCGCGAGGTCGAGGACCGCGTCCGGCTCGAACCGGACGGTGCCCTCCAGCGCGAACCTGGAGAGCTCGCCCGTCTCGCGAAGGTGCGCGAGCTCGCCCCGGAGCCGGGCCCCGCCGCGGGAGGTCCCGTCGCCGCCGATCCAGCCGACCCACCTCCCGCCGCCGGGGAGTTCGACGCCGAAGACCCGCTCCACGTCCGCCGCGTGGACCGGCGTCGCCTCGATCAGGACCCCTCGGAACGCGGGTTCGGGCCCCCTTACCCGTACCACGCCCCGCGCGATGATGTGCGATTCGCCCGACGCCAGCGCGAGCCTACGGACGTCGACTTCCTCGAGACCGTCGCGTTCACCCCTCAACACGAACACGCCTTCGCCCCTGCCGCCGTCCGGCTCCCGGATCGCGGGGACGAAGGCACGGAGATCGGCGAAGGCGAAGGTGTCCGCCCCGACCGTCGCGGCCCAGTCGTTCGTCGCATCCGCGGTCAGCACGGCCGTGAAGCGCGACTCCAGGAGCCGGACCTCGGCTTCGGCGACGAAGCGCCGGGCCGTGCGCTCGACGTCGAGGCCGAGGCCCCGGAGCTCGAACGGCCTCCCTTTCGACTCGCCCCGGCCCGTTGCGCGCACGACGTGCAGTTCCTCGAGCGCCGTATCGCCGCCGAGCGCGATCCTCCGGGCCAGCAGGTCGACGTCGACGGCCCGCCAGAGCCACCGCCCTCCGTACTGCGATGGCGCGGCGAGCGTGCCGACCGCGCCGTCCTCGACGACCAGCTCCTCGATCACGAGCCGGGGCTCCAGGATCTCGATGAAGAAGTTCAGCCCGGTCACGATCGTGTCGACCGGGAAGGTGACGTCCGGCCGGACCAGCCGGAGCGTGTGCACCAGGATCCCGGGCTCGCCGGGCGGGGCGGCGCCGGGGATGGCGATGCGGACGACCGCGTCGACTTCGGGCAGGTCGAACGTCACGCCGATCCCGACGACCGCGTGGAGCGCCGTGGCCCGTACCCGGAGCGGCGCGGGGAGCGGCGTGAGCGCGGCCTCCGGGATGGGCGGCGGCGCCGGCAGCTCGGGGATCCGCGGGATCGGGACCGGGTCCGGGCCCGCGCAGGCGAGGACGGCGCAGAGGAGCACGAGCGCCGGGACCGGCACGGAGCCTCGAACGGGCGCGGGACCGCACCGGGTCCGGGCGCCCCCGTTCTCGATCCGCTCACGCTCCATCCTTCAGAACGGCTGGCCGATCGCGACCTGGAGCTGCAGCCGGCGCCAGAGCTCGGTGAGGAAGCCGGGTCGATCGTGCGTGAACGGCGCGTAGCGCACGGAGCCCAGGTCCACGATCCCATCGGTCACGGTGTCGCGGACCAGGAGCGGGATGAGCTCCGGCGACGAGGGGTCGTACGCCAGGTCGATCCGGATCGGGCCGAGCCCGGTCAGGAGCCGGATCCCGATTCCGGGCGTGACGAGCGTCGCCAGATCGTCGGCCGCCACGCCGTCGCCGGCCGTGCCGAACGCGTCGGGGGCGAGGAGCCCGAAATCCACGAACACGACGCCCTGGAACGAGTTCGTCAGCCAGTACCGCCCTTCGAGATTCGCCTCGAAGACGAGGTCGCCGCCGGTCGGCCGGACGCTGACCAGATCCGGGTCGACGGTCAGCCCGGGCGGGCAGCCGTCGGGCGCGAGGGTGCACCCCAGCTCCTCGACCCGGCCGGGCGAGGTGACGAGGATCTTGGGGCCGAGGAGGTTCTGGGCGACGCCGCGGACCGTGTTGACGCCGCCGCTGAAGAACCGGACCTGCGGCGGCAGGACGTCGCTCGCGCCGAAGAGGAGCCCGACCCGGGTGCGCCCCGCGAGCTCGGCGCGTTCGCCGATGACCCGGGCCAGCCCGCCCTCCGAGAGCGTCCGCGCGTAGTCGTACTCCGAGCCCGTGAACGGGCCCGCGCCCTCGACGCCGGTCCGGACCCACCGCCGCCACCGCCCCCCGGCCCCGGGCGGCCGGATCACGATCGGCGGGCCCTCCGGCGTCCAGATCCCGAAGAGCTCGACCGGCGAGAGCCACGTCGGCCCCGTCAGTTCGTCGAGCCCCTCGGCCGAGCAGACGCCGAAGACCGCGCAGAAATAGATGTCCGCGCCACGCAGCTCGTTCCGCTGCGGCGAGTACTGGACCGCGCCGGTTAATTCCGGCCGGAACTCCCGCGCGAGCCCGACCACGCCGCCGTAGCCGCGCCGGACGAAGACCCGGGGCGACGTCTCTCGCGCGTAGAAGCCGCTCAGCAGGATCGCGGTCCGGGGCGAGCCGGGCCACGGCTGGCGCAGGTCGGCCTCCACGAAGAAGTCGAGCTCCCGGAAATCATCGTCGTCCTCGTCGTCCGCCGTCGAGGTGCACGGGAACCCGCCGTCGAGCTGCGCGGCGAAGAGGTTCGACACACCGGCGCCCAGCGAGAAGAGACGGGGCCGGCCGAGGAAGTAGCGGTTCCGCCAGAACGCGGCGAGCTCCAGACACTCGGTCGACGAGACCGTGCCCTCGGCCTGGATCGCCTGGACACGGCCGGCGCTGACCGTGATCCGGGGCGTGATGACCGCGGCGCCCGTGTCCACGCCCAGAGGCTCGACGACCACGCGCTCGACGATCGGGAGCGCGTAGAGGCGCCGCTCCGTCTCCTCGAGCGACGAGGGCCGGGCCGGATCGCCCGGCCGGAACGCGAGACGCTCGACGACGACGTCCTCATCGATCGGCGGCTCGACGACGATCACCGGCTCGCCGAAGACCGCGGCCGGGCCGGGGTCGATCGTCACCTCCAGGCGGACGACGCGGGCGGGTTCATCGATGTCGCCGCCGATCTCGAGCTCGGCGTACGGATGGCCGCGCTCCGCGAACGCGCGCTGGATCACCAGCTGCGTTGAATCCAGGAGCGGCAGCGCGTACGGGTCGCCGACCTCGAGCGGGAGCGGGCGGGGCAGTTCGACCGGCGGGTCGAGCGCGTCCAGCCCCCGGATCTCGAGCGATGCCACCCGGATCGGCTCGCCTTCCCGGATCCGGAAGACGACGTCGACCTCGTCCGCGCCCTCGTCCTCCGGCTCGACGGCCACCTCGACCTCCGCATCCGGGAAGCCCCACGCCTCGTAGAGCAGCTCCAGGCGCTCCACGTCGCGGGGCAGCTCCGACCGATCCAGGTCATGCCGCTCCTGCGCCCACCCGAAGCCGAGCGCACAGAAGAGGAAGAAGAGGGGGGACTTGCACTCCGTCTCACGGGTCACGATCGCGGCCTCGAGCAGCTCCTCGTCGAGCGACTCGGCGCCCTCGAAACGGAGCGATTCGACTTCCGGGCCCCGCGCGGCCGTGTCCACCGGGACCGGCTCCTGCGCCAGGACCGCCGACGGGGCGGCGATCGCGAGAAGCACGAAGAAGAGGGCGGGCCACGCTGTGTCGACGATCCCGGCTTCGATCCCGGCGCGCATACCGCGGTACCGGTATGCAGGAGTCGGGCCGGATGGGGGCCGATGCACGGACCGTGCGGGCTCGATGCGCCCGGCGCGCCGCCGGGCGCGGGGCCGGTACGACGACGACGCCCTACCCCTCCGCAACTCGCTCCTCTTCGCCCCCGGCGCCGGGCCGCCCGTCCCCCCGCACAAAGCGATGCTGGTCCCGGCGCGGGGGCGTGTCCTGCACGCGCTCCACCTCATCGTGGAGCTGGGCGAAGAGCTTCTCCATCTGGTGGCGGTTCATGAGGGTCGCGAGGTGGCCCATCAGGCCGAGGACGAGTCGCGCACGATCCGGGACCGTCAGCCGATCACGGATCTGGTGCATGATGTCGCGGATCGCGGCGTGATCGACGTTCCTCGTCTCGGTCGTGCGCGACGGCTGCGTCATACGATTTCCTCTGCGGTGTACCCCTCGTCCATGACCGCGCCGACGAGCGCCTCCGGGCCGGTCTTCGCCTCGTCGTACTCGACGACGGCCCGGCCCGCCTCGAGGTCGACCTTCGCCGCGCGCACCCCGTCGACCGCCTCCAGCGCCTCGGTCACCGCACGCACGCAGTGGCCGCAGCTCATCCCCTCGATCTTCAACGTTGCAGTCGCCATGCCAGAATTCCTTTCGTGTCGATCGTGAACGAATGTGAATATCGATCATACCCCGCACGGGTCGGCGTCGCCCGCAGCGCCGCCGCCCCGTCGCTCCTCCCGGACCCCGTGTCCCGGTCCCTCATCGGACTGCGGGTACCCGAGCCCGAGCTTGTCGAGGAGGTGGAGCAGGTCCAGGACGGTGTCGCCGAACTGCGCGTCACGCCAGATCTGGCGGTGCTCCGCCATGCAGCGCATGACGAAGAGCGCCGCGTGCCGGAGCGGGATGCTGCGGAACGGACCGCCCTCGACGACGGGCGCGCCCTCCCCGAACGCGACGAGCCGGAACCGCCAGCGCCGGCCGCCCGCCTCCGAACGCGCCTCGCCCCGGTCGATCAACCCGCGGATGATCCGCTCCATCGGATCGTCGAACCCGGCGTCGAGCCGGCTGAGCGCGACCTGCAGGACCATCGGCTCCCGGAGCGCATCGTTCAGCCGCGGGCGGCCCTCCTTGACCTCGGCGAGGAGGACGTCGACCGTCCCCGCCTGCAGATCGAGCATCGGGTCGACCGCGAGCCTCAGATCGTCATCCTGCCAGGGCGGGCCGCCGCCATCTCGAGGGACGAGGACCGCGGCGTGAGGGAAGCGGACCGCCAGGATGTCCAGGTCCGTCTTCGTACGGTAGCGCCACGGCCGGCCCTCGCCGACCAGGATGGGCTGCTCGGGGATCGAGATGTACCCGTTGAAGCGCAGGTACGCACCGACCAGCGCGACGGCGGTGTCCATCTCAGCCGCCCGCGCGGCCGAATCGACGCAACCGGAGCGAGTTCGAGACCACGCTCACCGAGCTGAACGCCATCGCCGCACTCGCCAGGACCGGCGAGAGGAGCACGCCCGCGACCGGGTAGAGCACGCCCGCCGCGACCGGGATCCCGAGCACGTTGTAGAAGAACGCCCAGAACAGGTTCTGCCGGATGACACGCATCGTCCTCCGCGAAAGCTCGATCGCCGTGACGACGCCGCCCAGGTCGCCGCCGACCAGCGTGATGTCACTCGCCTCGAGCGCGACATCCGTGCCCGTCCCGATCGCGATCCCGACGTCCGCCTGCGCGAGCGCCGGCGCATCGTTCACCCCGTCGCCGACCATCGCGACGACCCTGCCCTCCGCCTGGAGCCGCGAAACCTCCTCCGCCTTGTCCCGGGGCAGGACCTCGGCGATGACGCGGTCGATCCCGACCTCGCGCGCGATCGCCTCGGCCGTCGACCGATGATCGCCCGTCAGCATCACGACCTCGAGCCCCATCCGCCGGAGCCGCCCGATCGCCGCACGGCTCGTCGGCTTGACGGGGTCCGCGACGCCGATCACCCCGGAGACGACGCCGTCCACCGCGACGTAGACCGGGGTCCCTCCCGCCCGCGCGATCCGCTCCGCCTCCACCTCCAGCGCCGCCGGGTCGAGCCCGCGCGCCTCCAGGAAGAGACAGTTCCCGACCAGGACCGCCGAACCGTCGACCTCCGCCTCCGCGCCCCGACCGCCCGTCGCGACGAACGAAACCGGGTCCGATAGCTCGAGACCCCGTTCGCGGGCGGCGCCCACGATCGCGGACGCGAGAGGGTGCTCGCTCGCACGCTCGAGGGACGCGGCGAGTCGGAGCAGCTCGTCCTCCGTACGGCCGACCGCCACGACCTCGACGACCGACGGCCGGCCCGCCGTGATCGTGCCCGTCTTGTCCAGCACGACCGTGTCGATCCGATGCGCGGTCTCGAGACTCTCGCCGCCCTTGATCAGGACGCCCCGTTCCGCGCCCGCGCCCGTCCCGACCATGACCGCCGTCGGCGTCGCCAGACCCACCGCGCACGGACACGCGATGATCAGGACCGTCACGAACGAGACGAGCCCGTACACGTACGCGGGCTCCGGGCCGAAGATCAGCCAGATGACGAAGGCCAGCGCCGCGATCCCGATCACGATCGGGACGAAAATGCCCGCGATCGTGTCCGCGAGACGCTGGATCGGCGCCCGCGAGGCCTGCGCCTCCTCGACGAGACGGACGATCTGCGCGAGCGCCGTGTCCCGGCCGACCTTCGTCGCACGGAACTTCAGCGCGCCCAGCCCATTGATCGTACCGCCGATCACCACGTCGCCCGGCGACTTCTCCACGGGGATCGACTCGCCCGTGAGCAGCGACTCGTCGACCGCGCTTCGGCCCTCGACGACCTCGCCGTCGACCGCGATGCGCTCGCCCGGACGGACCAGGACGAGATCGCCCGCCACGACCTGCTCGACCGGGATCTCCACGTCCTCGCCGGAACGCACGACCCGCGCCGTCCGCGGCTGCAGACCCGCCAGCCGACGGATCGCCTCCGACGTCCGCCCCTTCGCACGGCTCTCCAGCAGCTTGCCCAGGAGGACGAGCGCAAGGATCATGGAGACGGCCTCGTAATACACGTCCGCCATGAGCCCGGCCCGCGTGAAGAGCCCCGGCGCGACCGTCGCGACGACGCTGTAGAGGTACGCCGCGCCCGTGCCGACCGCGATCAGCGTGTTCATGTCCGCGGTCCGATGCAGCAGCCCGCTCCAGGCGCCGCGGTAGAACGAACGGCCCGCCCAGAGGACGACGGGCGTCGTCAGCACCAGCAGCACCCAGCGGAGCACGCCCGCATCGAGCGCGTAGAGCCACGGGAACACCGACGAGAGCGCGTCCGAGACCGGGGCCATGACCCGCGAGAAGAGATCCGCGTCCGCCGCTCCGGCGCCGCTCCCCATGAGCGGCATCGAAAGCAGCATCGCGAGGGCCGAGACGACCGCCGAGAAGATGAACCGCGAACGCAACGCACGGATCTCGGCCAGCCGCCGCGTACGCTCCCGCTCCACGGGATCCGTCGCCTCCAACGGAGCGGCCAGCCGGTAGCCGGCGTCCTCGACCGCACGCTCCACCGCGTCCAGTGACGTCGCCTCCGCCACGTACCGCAGCCTCGCCTCGCCCAGCGCCAGGTTCACCTCCGCAGAGAGGACGCCCGGGACACGACGCAGCGCACGCGCAAGGGGGTCGCCCGACCCGGCCCACTCCAGCCCCGCGACCGCCAGCACCAGCTCCTCGGTCCGGGCATCGTAGCCGGCGCCCCGGACCACGTCGATCACGCCCGCGAGATCGAGCACACCGGGATCGACGACGACCGTCGCACGCTCCGAACCGAAGTTGACCGACGCCTCGCGAACACCTTCCGCCCGCTCCAACCGCCGCTGGACTCGAGACGCACACGCGGCACACGTCATCCCGCTCACGGGGATCGTGTACCGGACCCCCGAGCCCGACGCGTCGGCGCCGGCCGCTGCGCGCTCCGGCGCGGCCGCGACCGAGCCGCCACCCTCAGGGACGGCCTCCACGACCCCGGAGCCCCCGGCCCCCGGGCTGCGACCCGAACGACCCTCGATATCCATCATCCCGACCTCCCTGGATCAGGAACCTCAACGCGCATGCTTGTACATGAGGTCGAGGATCTCCTCGTACGTACGCTCCGCAGCGACCGGATCGCCGGAACGCAACGCGCCCGTGATGCAGTGCTCCAGATGGTTCCGCATGACGAGCTTCCCCACACCACGCAACGCCTCGTGAACCGACGCGATCTGCGTCAGGATGTCCGCACAGTAACGACCCTCCGAAACCATGCGCTGGAGACCCCGAACCTGACCCTCGATCCGACGGAGACGGGCGAGCGCACGATCCTGCAGCTCGGGAGTGATCCCGGCCGCATGACGCGCCGCCCCGCCTCCGGCGGCCGCCTCGACCGACTTCGTCGTTTCCACCGCGCCCCGATCCATCACGGTCCTCCACGTGCCGACCCCGAGGTTCCACCACCCCGCCTCTGCTGAACCTCCCCACGTATAGCATACCCCCCTAGGGCATGAAAGTGCGACGGGGGGCGAGGGGGTGTCAAGAGGAGGGCGGGGGGGGAGACGGCGCGGGACGTGAGGCGGGATGGGCTGCGCCGGGCCGGGTCGGATCCTGCTGGGGCGGGATGTCTGGCACGAAGCGTGTACCGGCGGAGTTGCGCGATGGAGAAGCACGTGGCGGGATGGTGGCGGCGTGTCGGCACGCCGGAGCGAGGGTTTGGGTATCTGAAGGTGGATGGTCGGCCGCTCCGTTCTCCGGTCGCGCTCGAGCGGATCTCATCGCTCGCGATCCCTCCGGGCTGGGTCGACGTGCACATCTCTCCGGACCCGCGCCGTCCGGTCCAGGCGTGGGGCCAGGACCGTGCGGGCCGCAAGCAGTACATCTACAGTGCGGAGCACGTGTCTCGCCGCGAGAGTCGGAAATGGGACCGCGTCCTCCGCTTCGCCCGTGTCCTGCCCCGTCTTCGTTCGGTGACCAACGCTCATTTGAAGGAGGAGGGTCTGGGCCGCGACAAGGTCCTCGCGACCGTCGTCCGTCTCATGAGCCGTGCCTTCTTCCGCGTCGGCAGCGAGCGGTATGCGGTCCGGAACCGCACCTTCGGGATCTGCACGCTGCGCAAGTCGCACCTCGAGGTTCGGGGCGACACGCTCATCTTCACGTACGTCGGGAAGCGTCAACTCGACCAGCGCCGGGTCGTCGCGGAATCGCCTCTGGTCGAGATCCTGGAGGATCTCCTCCGGCTCCCTGGCGGCCGGCTCTTCCAGTACGTGGACGGCGCGGGGCGGCCGCATCCCGTGACGGCGGCGATGGTGAACCGTTACCTCCGCGAGGCGTGTGGCGGTCGTTACACGTCGAAGGACCTGAGGACCTTCGGCGGCACGGTCCGGGCGGCGACGATCCTCGCGGACCTCGGCCCGCCGTCCTCGGAGCGGGAGGCGAGGCGGAACGTCGCGCTCTGCTGCCGTCTGGTGGCGACGGAGCTGGGGAACACTCCGGCGATCTGTCGGAGTGCGTACGTTCACCCTCGCGTCCTGGAGGCGTACCGGGCGTCCGGTCTCACGATCGAGGTGGAGCTGTCGTCCAGCCCCCGTGCCGCGGCCGCCGAGACGCCGGTCGGCTACTATCCGGAGGAGGCCGCCTTGATCCGTTTCCTGGAACGGCAGGGTTGAACCGTCGCCCCCGGCCCCCGGGCCCCGAACGGCGGCGCCGCCTGCGCCGTCGTGTGCGGCGGCGTGCCGGTCCGGCCGTGAGCCCCCCGCTGCAGCGTGGTCTCGAGCGTGCGGCCGAGGCGCCGCTCACCCATGGCAATCGGGCGAGGCTCCTGGTCGACGGGCCCGAGGCGTACCCCGCGATGCTCGGCGCGATCGCGTCGGCGGAGGAGCGGGTCCACTTCGAGAACTACATCTTCCGCGATGACGCGGTCGGCCGCCGTTTCGCCGAGGCGCTCGCCGAGCGGGCGAGGGCGGGGGTGGAGGTGAGGGTCCTCTACGACTGGCTCGGCTCGATCCGCACGTCGCGCGGCTTCTGGTCCGAGCTGCGCAGGGCCGGGTGCGAAGTCCGTGCGTTCGGCCCGCCCTCGGTCCTCCGCCCGTTCTCGTTCCTGCGCCGCGACCATCGCAAGCTCCTCGTCGTCGACGGCCGGATCGCGATCGTCGGCGGACTCTGCATCGGCGAGGAGTGGGATGAGGACGACGCCGGCGAGTCGGTCTGCTGGCGCGACACGGCGGTCGCGCTCGATGGCCCGGTCTCGCGGGCGCTGGACCGCGCGTTCATCCGGATGTGGCGCCGCTCCGGCGGTCCGGCGCCGGCCGCCCCTCCGTCCGCCCCGGTCCGGGACGACGGGCCCGTCGCCGTCCGCGTCGTCGATGGGCCGCCGGCCCGGGCCCGCGCCTACCGGATCTACCAGCTCATGGCCGCGGTCGCCGAGCGCACGCTCTACGTGACCGGCGCGTACCCGCTCGCGCCCGCGTCGCTCCGGAGCGCGCTCGGCGCGGCCGCCCGGGCCGGCGTCGACGTCCGCCTCCTCGCGCCGGGCCGCTCCGATCTGCCGCTCCTGAACCAGGCGGCGCGGGCCCACTACGCCGAGCTCCTCCGCGCCGGCGTCCGGATCCACGAATGGAACGGGCCGATGCTGCACGCGAAGACCGTCGTCGCGGACGGCGAGATCGCGCTGATCGGCTCGAGCAACCTGAACCCGTTCAGCCTGATGGGGAACTACGAACTCGACGTCGAGATCCAGGACGCGGCCCTCGCCTCGGCGCTCGAGCACCAGTTCCTTCGCGACCTCGAGTCGGCCCGCGAGATCACGCTCCACGACTGGCTTGACCGGCCCCGGCGCCAACGGATCCGCGAACGCCTGGGCGCGGCCGCCCTCTGGGCGCCGTACCGGTACTACGGCGGCTGATCCGGCGCCCGGCTCGCTACCCGGCCTTCCGACGCCGTTCCGGTGCGGCCGCCGACCAGAGCCGGTAGTACCGCCCCTCCCGGCGCAGGACCGGGAGCGCGACGTTGTAGACCGGGATCCCGGACGGCGTCCTCGCCTCCGGCGACCCGTTGTGCGCGTGTCCGTGGAAGATGACGTCGGCGCCGTGCGTCTCGAGCGGAGGGAGCAGGCGCGAGGTCCCGAGGAAGGGGTAGATCGTTTCCGGCTCGCCGTGCAGCGTCTCCACGATCGGCGAATAGTGCATGACCGCGACCTTGGTCAGCGTGTCCAGCGTCCGCAGCGCATTCTCGAGCCGCAGCGCCTCGTCGATCGCGTGCTGGACGAACGCCTTGATGAGCGCCTCGCCGAACGGGGCCAGCGTGCCGCGCCCGAAGCCGCCGGCGAAGCCCTTGACGCCCGCGAAGCCGACGCCTTCGACGACGACGCCCTCGCCGTCCAGGAGGTGGACGCCGGCCGCGCGCAGCCCGTCGGCCAGCTCGTCGACGCGCTCGCCCTCGTGGTCGTGGTTCCCGAGAACGGCGAGGATCGGGATGTCGATCGCGCGGAGCTCCCTCGCGATGACCGCGGTCTGCTCCGGCCGGCCGTGGGTCGTCAGGTCGCCGCAGAGGACGAGGACGTCGGCCTCGCGGTTCACGCCGGCGACGAGTTCCGCGAAGCCTTGTGGCGGCCCGGTGTCGAAGTGCAGGTCGCCGACGGCCGCGATTCGGACCTCTCGCTCGCGGGCCACCTCAGCCGCCTCGCTCCGTCGGCTGGTCCCACACTTCCGCATCCCGGATCGCGCGGATCACCGGGAGCGCACGCGTCGAGGTGACCGCCTGCTTCCTCGGGTCCCGGAACCCCCATTCGTTCACGTCGATCGCGAAGGAGAAACGGGACAGGAGCGTGCCGCGACAGACGCTCGGGTCGCCGGCGGCGTCGATCTCCTCGTACGCCCGCTCGTACAGCTCCTCGCGGACCCAGCCCGGGATCCGCGACCGGTGGCCGGGATAGACGTAGTCGAAGAGGTGGAGCTGGGCGAGGAGGAGCCGCCAGTGCTCGCCGACGCGGTCGAGCAGACGCTCCCAGTCGACCTCGTCGCCCCGGCAGAGGATCAGGTGCACGATGTCGGCCATGTCCGACCGGTGCCGTTCCGAGACGAAGAGCCGGTGCCAGATCAGCTCCTCGGGCGCGGCGACACGGATCGGCGTCGCAGCCAGGATGCCCGGCCGCGAGTGGCGGTACCAGCCGTCGTCGATCAGGTGCAGGCCGTTCCCCATCCCGAAGATCAGGTCGATGACGGCCTCGTCCTTGAGCGCCTTCGCGATCCAGTGCGCCTGATGCAGCTCGGTCCGGAACCCCGCGCGGCGCAGCGCCCACCCCGCCTCGACCACGTGCCGCGGCTCGAGGAGCAGGTCCAGATCCTTCGTCTGACGATAGATCCCCGCGTACTCGTAGATCGCGTAGAGCCCGCTCACGACGTACGGGATCCCGGCCTCGTTGAGCGTGCGGAGCGCGAGTTGATAGGCCGAACGCTCGGCTTCCGGGATCCAGAACTCGCCGTGTGTGAGAGACCTGCGCTCCTCGCGGGTCAGGTGCGCCATCTCCGGCGAGACCGTTCCGGCCAGTGGCCTCTTCATACCCCCGCCTCGATCGCCCTCCGACATCGTGCTGCTCGGTCGTCCGCGGGGTCGACCGCCGGCCCCCGACCCCGATCCGAGGCGCAAGGATCGGGCCGGCCGCGCTTCCGTGAAACGGCGCCGCCCATTACCTTGCAGGTATGATCGATCGGTGGAAACGTGCGTGGCGAGAGGCCGTGGCCAATTTCTGGAGGGAGCTGGACCGACGCGACGAGCCGTCGGACCCGACGGCGAGGACCGCCGCCATGCGCCGGGACATCGGCGCGGCGAAGGCGGAATACGATCGTATCCGTGCCGAGCTCCAGCGTGCTCGGCGCCACCTCGACGAGGAACGCGAGGCCGAACGCCAGTGCCTCCGCCGCCAGGCGCTCGCCTCCGAGATCGGCGACGAGGAGACCGCCCGCATCGCGGCCGAGTTCGCGGCCAGGCACGCCGAACGCGCACGCGTGCTCGAGCAGAAGGTCCTCGCCTTCGAAGCCGAGGCCGATCTCCTGCGGCGGGATTTGGACCGGATGGAATCGGCGCTCCGCGATGTCGAGACGGCGACCCGGGAGCTAGGCGGCGCGTTCGGCGCCCGGATCGACCCCGGGAGCGCGGCCGCCGCGCCGGACGACGAGGACGACGTCGACTTCCGCAGGATGGAAAAGGCGGCACGCGAGCGCGCGGCCGAGCAGCGGCTCCAGGAGCTCAAGCGCAAGATGGGGCGCTGAGCGCCGATCCCTCCACGCACCGCGCCCGCGCGTCACCGCCCGAGCGAACACCTCGACCGCAAACGGCCCCCTATTCATGCTGCGCGGCCCGTCGGCAGCCGGCTCGTGCTGGCCCCTCAGGCGGGTGCCGACGGCCGGACCGATCCGCGGCGGTGGCCGAGCGCGGCCGCGGGGAGCCACCCGCCGTATGCCGCACCCTGGCCCCTCGTCGAGATCAGGTGCTGGACGCAGCGCGTCGCGTAACGCAGAGGGCCCGCCGTGATGAGCGAGGTCTGGATCACGCAGCTCACGCCGCAGTCCTTCTCGCACGGCTTGTGTCGATCATTCGCCTTGAGGTCCGCGACGGACATCGCGAGCACGTGCTTCGGCTCCGGCAGCGCGACCTGCGAGCACGCCTTCACCGTGCCGTACTCGTCCACGTAGAGGAACTTGTAACCGCCCGTACACTTCCATTTCGGATCCCGCCCCTCGATCCTCGCGCGGTGCAGGTCCATCATCGGCGCGATCCGCCAGTGCCGGAAGTGCGCGTTGAACCATTCGAACTTCTTCTGGATCTCCTCGTTCAGCTCGAGCCGCCCCTCGTAATGCCTGATCCCGCACCGGACCGCGAAGCCCAGCTCCTTCAGCTCGAGGACCAGCGCCTCGAACTCGTCCATCGTCTCCTCGCACAGGACCGCGTTGCACTCGACCTGGAAACGCGCATGGCGCCGGAGCGCCCGTAGCTTGCGGCGGAGCGGACGGAGCCCTTTGTGCGTGAACTCCGTCGGGTTCACCCGATCGATCGATACGCACATCGAGTCGAGCCCCGCGTCGTTCAGCTTCTGGACGAGCGCATCGCTCAGCAACAGGCCGTTCGTGATGATGTTCGTCCAGCACCCCTTTCGGTGGGCATGGGCGACCAGCTCCGGGAGCCGGGGGTGCAGGAGCGGCTCGCCGCCCAGGAAGTCCATGATCGTGACGCCGAGCTCGTCGATCAGATGGTCCATCCGCCGGATCAGCTCCTCGTACGGCACCGGCTTCGAGAACGAGTCGAACTCGTTGCAGTACCCGCACGCCAGATTGCAGCGCCGGGTCACGATCAGCTGGCAGTAAAGGGCTCGATCGTCGAAGAGTCGCTTCAGTGTGGCGAGTTTACGCATTCGGGTCTCCGTTCGAAGGGATCGGGGACGGACTCAGGCCGCGAGCCGCCCGCGCCGGCCGGATCCGGCCGACGACGAGGTGGAGCAGCCACACGATGCCGACGGCCGCCGCGAGTACGATCTGCAGCCGTAGCCCGGCGGCGACGCCTCCGGCGCCGAGCGCGACCCACGGCGCGAGCCCGACGGGGCGGCCGATCACCGCGATCAGCGCGAAGCGACCGGCCGACAGCCGGGTCAGACCCGCGAGGTAGCAGAGCGGATCACGGGGGAAAGCCGGCACGAGCATCAGCCAGAACACGGCCCATTCGGCGCGATGCCCGCGGCCCAGCCAGGCGTCGAATCGCTCGCGCGCCGAGGCGTCGATCCGGGACTCGACCCACGGACGGCCGTAACGGCGGCCGATCGCGAATGCGAGAATCGAGCCAGCGATCGCGCCGAGGGAGCCGAGCACGATGCCAGGGACCAGACCGAAGAGATAGCCGCCCGGGATCTCGAGCGGCTGCCCGGGGATCGGAACGATGACCACCTGCACCGCCTCGGCGAGCACGAAGGCGGCCGGGCCGAACGCGCCGAGTCGCTCGAGCGCCGCACGCACCCCGGCCTCGTCGGGCACGAGGCGCGGGACGAGCACGAAGGCGAGAAGGAAGAGCGCCCAGGCCGTGGCCGCAGCCGGATGGATCCGCGTGCGTCGCATACGCCTTCCCGACCTCCGGGCTCGAGCGGGCCGCAAGGCCCGCCGAACCGCCCCCAAAAAAAAACGAATGCCGGCGCCTCCCCCGTGGGAGAGGCCCCGGCATCGGGTTCCGACCGCTCTGGTTGTCCCGGAGGGATCCCCGCGGATCCGGAACGACGGACCGCGGGGACGACGCGCCGCGTACGGCGCCCCCCGGCTGCCGGCTATCCGGCCGCCACCGTCTCGTCCTGCTTCGCCATGATCCGACGGATCGGCACGATCATCAGGGCGAGCACCGCCGCGGCGGCGACGAGCGAGACCGTGGTCGCCGTGAAGAGCTGCGGCATCTGCTCCAGCCGCTCCGGATCCACGTTCCCGCCGACCAGCCCGGCGATCAGATTGCCGACCGCCGAGGCGAGGAACCAGATCCCCATCACCTGCCCGACGTACTTCCGCGGCGAGAGCTTCGTCATCGACGAGAGGCCGACGGGGCTCAGGCACAGCTCGCCGACCGTCTGGAAGAAGTAGCTCCCCACCAGCCACCACGGCGAAACCAGCGTGCCGGGCCCACCGGTCACCACGGCCCGAGCGGCGAAGATCATGAGCAGGAATCCGACGCCCGCGAAAAGCAGGCCGAGCGCGAACTTCGTCGGGCTCGAGAGATCGCCGCCCCGCTTGCCGAGCGCGACCCACACCGCGGCCGCGACCGGCGCGAGCAGGATGATGAAGAGCGAGTTGATCGACTGGAACCAAGTCGCCGGAATCGTGTAGCCGCCGAGCTGACGGTCCGTGAAGTCGCGGGCGAACAGGTTCAGCGACGTCGGCGCCTGCTCGAACGCCGACCAGAAGATCGCGGCGAAGATGAAGAGGATCAGGATCACGCCCATCCGCTTCTTCTCATCGCCGTTCAATCCGCCGGCCGTGAAGAGGTACACGAAATAGGCGAGCGCGAGCCCGACCAGCACGTACGTCATGCTCTGCCCGATCACCTGGGCATCGAGCGTGATCACGCCCGCCGCCGCGAGGACGAAGACGAGGGCGAGCGCGCCCAGGCCGATGCCGAGACCGAGCTTGGCCTGACGCTCCTGACGCGCCTGCACGACAGGATCGGGGTGACGGACGGGCTCCAGCCCGATGTCGCCCAGCGTACGCGGAGCCGTGAGCCAGTAGACGATCAGGCCAATGAACATCCCGACGCCCGCCGCGCCGAAGCCCCAGTGCCACCCCACGGCCTCGCCGAGGAGCCCCGTGATGAGCTGGCCGAAGAAGGCGCCGATGTTGATCCCCATGTAGAAGATCGAGAACCCCGCATCCCGCCGCGCCCCGCCCTCGGGGTAGAGATCGCCGACGATCGCCGAGATGTTCGGCTTCAGCAGACCCGTGCCGAGGACGATCAGGATCAGCCCCAGGAAGAACCAGATCTTCTGGCCAGACCCCGAGATGCCCGAGAGCCCGATCGAGAGGTGGCCCAGCGAGATCAGGACCGCGCCGATGAAGATCGCGCGCCGGAGACCGAAGAGACGGTCCGCGACCCAGCCGCCGGGGAGCGACGCCAGATACACGCTCGCCGCATAGATCCCGACGATCGCCGAGGCCTGGTCACGAGGGAAGCCGAAGCCGCCCTCCATGAGCGCGGCGGCCATGAACAGCACGAGGAGCGGGCGCAGTCCGTAGAACGAGAACCGCTCCCACATCTCCGTGAAGAACAGCGTGGCCAGACCCCGAGGGTGACCAAAGAAACCGCCGTCGCCAGGCGCCGGCGGTCCGCCGGCCACGACCGCCACACCGCGCCCTGCCAACTCCGAACTCGAATCTCTCTTCATTCGGCACCCGTCTCCATCAAAGATTCCGTCACCCCGGGCAGAGACACACTCCGGCAGGAGTTTCGAAAGTAATCGCCCGACCGGGAAACGACCACCCTCGCCTCACGCCTGCGCGCCCGACGCCCATCCGCCTATGGAACCGCCCCCCGGCCCGGACCATCCTCGCGACCGCACCGGAGGCGAAACGCTCGTGAGTACGTTCACCCCCATCCTCGGCCGGAGCCGAGCCGCCGAAGCGATCCGCCAGTTCGGCCGCCGCGCGGCTCTCGTCGACGCGCCCGTGCTCCTGATCGGGGAAACCGGAACCGGGAAAGGACTCCTCGCCCGCGCGATCCATGCCGCATCCGCGCGACGGCGACAGCCGTTCGTCGCCGTCAACTGCGCCGCCGTCCCGGAAACCTTGATCGAAAGCGAGTTCTTCGGCCACAACCGCGGCGCGTTCACCGGCGCGCACGAGATGCGCAGGGGACTCTTCGAACAGGCCAACCGCGGAACACTCTTCCTGGACGAGATCGGAGACCTCCCGCTCCAGGCACAGGCCAAACTCCTGACCGCCATCGAGGACGGGGAGATCCGACGACTCGGGGGAGAACGCACGATCCCCGTCGACACGCGCATCGTCGCGGCGACCGGCGTCGACCTCGCCCGCGCAGTCCACGAACGGACCTTCCGACGCGACCTCTTCTACCGACTCCACGTCCTCGCTTTCCGACTCCCGGCACTCAGGGAACGCGACGGAGACATCGAATTCCTGGCCCGCCACTTCCTCCAGCACTACAACCAGAAGTACCGGCGCCGGATCCAGGGGCTCGATGCCGCCGCGATGGCCACCCTCGAGAAGTACCCGTGGCCGGGGAACGTCAGGGAACTCGCTCACACCATCGAGGCCGCGGTCCTCGCATGCGACTCGCACCGCATCGCACGGGAACACCTCCCCCAACCGCTGCTCGACCCCGCTCCGACCAC
>Ga0079224_100002602_pt1 | contig 22088 bp, 20 predicted proteins | sample Stecom2015_FD_80414 | JGI IMG/M metagenome (GOLD analysis project Ga0079224, IMG submission 80414) | Agricultural soil microbial communities from Utah to study Nitrogen management - Steer compost 2015 | ecosystem: Environmental > Terrestrial > Soil > Agricultural land | place: USA: Utah...
GGCGGCGCCATCGTCAACATCGCCTCGACCCGCTCGTTGCAGTCGGAGGTCAACACCGAGGCCTACGCGGCCAGCAAGGGCGGCCTGGTGGCGCTCACCCACGCCATGGCGGTGAGTCTCGGTCCGAATATCCGGGTCAATGCGGTCAGCCCCGGCTGGATAGATACGCGCCCGGACGCAGTTCAGGACAGTGACCCGCTGCGGCAGGTCGACCATGAACAGCACGCGGTCGGTCGGGTAGGGCAGCCGGAAGACATAGGCGAGCTGGTGGCCTTTCTGCTGAGTCCGGCGGCGGGCTTCATCACCGGCCAGAACATGGTCGCCGATGGGGGAATGAGCCGGCAGATGATCTACCGGGAATAATACGAGGGGGCGGGTCGGCGTAATGCCGACCCGCTGCAGATCACTTCTCGACGAAGGCCCGTTCGATGGCGTAGTGGGCCTGAATGCCCTGGCGGGATTCCTCGAAGCCCCAGCCATCAAGGATGGCGGTCAGGTCCTTGAGCATCGCCGGGCTGCCGCACAGCATGAAGCGGTCATCTTCCAGATTCGGCCTGGGCAGGCCGATGTCCTCGAACAGCTTGCCGCTGGTCATCAGGTCAGACAGGCGGCCCTCGTTGCGATAGGGCTCGCGGGTAACAGTGGGGTAGTAGATCAGCTGCTCGCGCACCTGCTCGCCGAAATATTCGTGGTTCGGCAGGTCCTCGGTGATCAGCTTCTGATAGGCCAGTTCCCGCACCCAGCGGCAGCCATGGGTCAGGATGACCCTGTCGAAACGCTCGTAGGTTTCCGGGTCCTGGATGATACTGATAAAGGGTGCCAGACCGGTGCCGGTGCTCAGCAGGTACAGGTTGCGGCCGGACAGCACGTTGTCCAGCACCAGCGTGCCGGTGGGCTTGCTGCTGACGATGATGTTGTCGCCTTCCTTGATGTGCTGCAGACGCGAGGTCAGCGGGCCATCCGGCACCTTGATGCTGTAGAACTCCATGGTGTCTTCATAGTTCGGGCTGGCGATACTGTAGGCACGCATCAGCGGACGACCTTCCACTTCCAGACCGATCATGATGAAGTGCCCGTTCTTGAACCGCAGCCCGGGATCACGGGTGGTCTTGAAGCTGAACAGGGTGTCGGTCCAGTGATGCACGCTGAGGACAGTTTCGGTTTTGAACTTGGACATCCAGGTAAGTCTCCGCTGGGATGGTTTGGGTTGTGTTTCGTTGCGGCAATTGTATCCGCAGGCTAATCTACCGCTTAAATGACTTATTTTAATTTGCCTATCCGGAAAAACCGATAATGAGATACACCCTGCGGCAGCTGGAGGTTTTTCTCGCCACGGCACACCATGAGAACCTGACCCGCGCCGCGGAGAGCCTGGCCATGTCGCAGTCGGCGGCCAGCAGTGCCCTGCGTGATCTGGAAGGCCAGTTCGACGTGCAGCTGTTTGACCGGGTCGGCAAGCGTTTGCAGCTGAACGAACTGGGGCGCAGCATCCGACCCAAGGCCCAGGCGCTGCTCGAGCAGGCGAGCGGGCTCGAGGCAGCCCTCGCCGGCGACGAAGAGATCGGCCATCTGCGCGTCGGGGCGACCATGAGTGTGGGCAACTATATTGCAGTCGGCATCATGACCCGGTACATGCTGGAGCAACCGGGCGCCCGGGTGGAGCTGGAAGTCGGCAACACTTCGAATATCGTCCGCAAACTGCTCAATTTCGAACTTGATCTGGGGATGATCGAAGGGGAAACCCTGCACCCTGATCTGAAGATGCTTTACTGGCGGGAAGACGAGCTGGTGGTGTTCTGCGCCCCGGATCACGAGCTTGCCGGCAAGCCCTGGCTGACCGATGGGGATCTGGTGCAGGCGGAGTGGATAGTCCGGGAACAGGGGTCAGGTACCCGGCAGAACTTCGAGTGGGCGCTCCACGGCCTGCTGCCGCAGCTCAACATCAAGCTCGAACTGCAGCACACCGAAGCCATCAAGCGCGCGGTTGAAGCGGGACTGGGTGTAGGCTGCCTGTCGGCCATCACCCTGGGCGATGCGTTTCGCCGCGGCACGCTGGTACCGCTGCCGGTGCCGCACAGGGATTTCAAGCGCGGTCTGTACTTCGTGCGCCACCGCAACAAGTTCATCAGCGCAGGGATGCGCAGGTGGCTGGAGTTGTGCAGGGAGAATGACGAAGGCGTCGAACGCGAGGGGGGCTCCCTCTAGAGTCGCCGTACTTTGCGCCCGCGACTCCAGAAGAAGGAGGGGGTTACTGGGCGGCAAGCACCAGTTCACCGTCCTGCAGGGGAATGCGTTCGCCCGGATGACGATCCATGCGCACGCTGCCGGTGCGGTCGCCGATCCTGTATTCGACCTGATAGCCGACTACCTTTTCCTTCTCATCGTAGTGTGTGTCGCAACGGCGCTCGGTAGTGGTATAGGTGTTGTTCTGCTGCATCCGCTCCTGAGCCTTGTTACCGGCATAACCGCCAGCTGCGGCCCCGGCTACCGTAGCAATCTTCTTGCCGGTGCCCCCGCCAACCTGATTGCCGAGTACACCGCCGACCACGGCGCCGGCCACGCTGCCCAGCACCTGGTGCTGGTCCTGGACGGGCTTCTGGCGGGTGACAGTGACGTCTCTGCAGACCTCACGGGGAATCCGCTCGTTTTCCTTGAGCTCCACTACATTGAGCACGTCGGCATGGGTGGGTGTCTTGTCCGATAGCGCGCTGTAACCGGCAATGGCTCCACCCGCAGTGGCCACTACAGCGCCGATGACGATACCTGACAACATTGACTTGTTCATATGAATTCCCTGATCTCGATCTGATGATGACGCAGGGGAGTTACCCCCATTGTTGCTCCTTGAGACAACAGAGCTTCAATCTAGTTCTGTCGACCGGTCGGCAGATTCCCGGAGCAAAGCCATCAGAGCCTGCCCCGCATTGGACAGGGTGCGCCCGCTGTGGTGGATGCAGCCCAGCTGGCGTTGCAGCCGGACGCCGGGCAGCTGCAGCACGCGCACCTGGGGGTCGATCATCGTTCTGGGCAGGACGCTCCAGGCCAGGCCGATGGACACCAGCATCTTGATTGTTTCCATGTAATTGATGCTCATGCTTATCTGCGGCCTCAGCCCGTGCTGTTCGAACAGCCTGCTGACCACCTGATGGGTGAAAGTGTTGAGGCCCGGAAAGACCGCCGGGTGGGGCGCCAGCTGACTCAGTCGCAGCTGACCGGCGCTGGCCAGCGGGTGTTCGGGCGATACCACGAATTCCAGCGGGTCCAGCCACAGTTCTGTGGCAATGATCGGAGGCTCTACGTCGGGTGCCAGGGTAATGATGGCCAGCTCGATCTCGCCCTGCAGCACTTTTTCATAGGCTACTTCCGAGTCGAGGAACTGGATATCCAGTACCACCCCCGGGTAGGCCTTGATGAAGCGCCGCAACACGGGGGGCAGGCGGTGCAGCCCGATGTGGTGGCTGGTTGCCAGGCGCAGCCGGCCGCGAACGGTGCCGGCCAGGTTACCCAGCGCCCGTGCGGTGTCGTTGAGCGTATTGATGATGAGCTCGGCCCTGGGCTTCAGCGCCATGCCGGCCTCGGTCAGATGCACATGCTTGCCGATACGATCGAACAGTCTCACGTTCAGTTGCTGCTCCAGGCTGGCGATACGCTTGCTGATCGCTGGCTGGGTCAGGTGCAGCTGTTCCGCCGCCCGCGAGAATGAACGGGTACCCGCCACGGCGAGGAAGGCTTCGAGGTTGGCTGTATCCATTATGGATTCCTGCTGGTTATCCAATGTATGAATATAATGAATTTGTTTTATTGGTATCCAGCTTTTAGTATCGATTCGTGATTCAAATTGCCACCAGCCTGATTCAGGAGACAGACATGTCCGCCAAGACGCTTTATGACAAGCTCTGGGATACCCATCTGGTCAAACAACGGGACGACGGGTCGGCTCTGCTGTACATCGACCGCCACCTGTTGCATGAAGTGACCTCGCCGCAGGCCTTTGAAGGGCTGCGTCTGGCCGGACGCAAACCCTGGCGCGTCGACGCCAACCTGGCGACGCCGGACCACAACGTCCCCACCGACAACCGCGCCGCCGGCGTGGATGGTATCGAGGATGAGGTCTCGCGGCTGCAGGTGGTCACCCTGGACGAGAACTGCGATGACTTCGGTATTCTCGAGTTCAAGATGACCGACCGCCGTCAGGGCATCGTGCATGTAGTCGGACCGGAGCAGGGTGCCACGCTGCCGGGCATGACCATCGTCTGCGGTGACTCGCATACCGCCACTCACGGCGCCTTCGCCGCGCTCGCCCATGGTATCGGTACCTCGGAAGTGGAGCATGTGCTGGCCACCCAGTGTCTGGTGGCGAAGAAGATGAAGAACATGCTGGTCCGGGTCGAGGGCGAGCTGGGCTTCGGTGTCACCGCCAAGGACATCGTGCTGGCGGTGATCGGCAAGATCGGCACCGCAGGCGGTAACGGCCATGCCATCGAGTTTGCCGGTTCGGCCATCCGCGGGCTGTCCATGGAAGGTCGCATGACCGTATGCAACATGGCCATCGAGGCCGGGGCCCGGGTCGGCCTTGTCGCCTGCGACGAGAAGACCATCGCCTATGTGAAGGACCGGCCGTACGCGCCGCGCGGCGAGGACTGGGACCGCGCCGTCGAGGCCTGGCAGGACCTCGTGTCCGACGAAGGCGCGCATTTTGACACCGTCGTCGAGCTGGATGCCGCCAGTATCCGGCCGCAGGTGTCCTGGGGCACCTCTCCGGAGATGGTGGTAGCAGTCGATGAGCTGGTGCCCGATCCTGCGCAGCAGCAGGACCCGGTCAAGCGCAGCGGCTATCAGCGCGCGCTGCAGTACATGGGGCTGCAGGCCAGCCAGCCGATTACATCGATCAGGCTGGATCGGGTATTCATCGGTTCCTGCACCAACTCGCGGATCGAGGATCTGCGTGCCGCCGCCGCCGTGGCCAAGGGGCGCAAGGTGGCAGCCAACATCAAGCAGGCGATGGTGGTGCCGGGTTCCGGCCTGGTCAAGGAGCAGGCCGAGCGCGAGGGTCTGGATCTGATCTTCAAGGCCGCCGGTTTCGAATGGCGTGACCCGGGCTGCTCGATGTGCCTGGCGATGAACCCCGACCGGTTGCAGCCGGGTGAGCACTGCGCTTCTACCTCGAACCGCAACTTCGAGGGCCGTCAGGGCAACGGCGGGCGTACCCATCTGGTGAGTCCGGCCATGGCCGCAGCCGCAGCAATAGCGGGCCACTTTGTTGATGTAAGAGAAATGCTGAGCGAGGAGGCGACCGCATGAAAGCCTTTACTACCCATACCGGCCTGGTGGCGCCGCTGGATCGCGCCAATGTGGATACCGACCAGATCATTCCAAAGCAGTTTCTGAAATCGATCAAGCGAACCGGCTTCGGTGCCAACCTGTTTGATGAGTGGCGCTATCTGGATGAGGGCTATCCGGGGCAGGACAACAGTGCGCGTCCGCTCAACCCCGATTTCGTGTTGAACCAGCCGCGCTACCAGGGCGCCAGCGTGTTGCTGGCGCGGGAGAACTTCGGTTGTGGGTCGAGCCGTGAACACGCGCCCTGGGCCCTGGACGAATATGGTTTCCGCGCTGTGTTGGCGCCGAGCTTCGCCGACATCTTCTTCAACAACAGCTTCAAGAACGGCTTGTTACCCATTGTTCTGAAAGAAGAAGAGATCGATGAGCTGTTTGCCGCAACCGAAGCGCAGGAAGGTTACCAGCTGACCGTTGATCTGCAGGCGCAGACTGTTACCCGTCCGGACGGCAGGAGCTACAGTTTCGAGGTCGATGACTTCCGCAAGCACTGTCTGCTCAACGGCCTGGACGATATCGGCCTGACCCTGCAGGATGCGGATGCGATCCGCACCTTTGAAGAAAAGCACCGTCAGGCCCAGCCCTGGCTGTTTGACGCAATCAAGTGATGCTTACCGAGGAAGGTAAATGAGCAAGCAGATTCTGGTACTCCCGGGCGATGGTATCGGTCCGGAAATCATCGCCGAAGCGGTCAAGGTACTGCAGGCAGCCAGCGAGAAATACGATCTGAAGGTCGAGCTGGAGTACGACGAGCTGGGCGGTGCCGCCTATGACAAATATGGCACGCCGCTCGCCGACGAAACCCTGGAGCGGGCGCGCAAGGCCGATGCCGTGCTGCTGGGCGCGGTCGGCGGCCCGAAATGGGACACCATCGACCCGGCTCTGCGCCCGGAGCGGGGCTTGCTGAAGATCCGCTCCCAGCTGGAGCTGTTTGCCAACCCGCGGCCCGCTCTGCTGTATCCGCAGCTGGCTGAAGCCTCCACCCTCAAGCCGGAGGTGGTCGCCGGTCTGGACATCCTGATCGTGCGCGAACTGACCGGCGGCATCTACTTCGGCCAGCCGCGGGAGCGCCGGGTTCTGGATAACGGCGAGCGTCAGGCCTACGACACGCTGCCCTACAGCGAAAGCGAGATCCGCCGCATTGCGGTAGTCGGCTTCGATCTGGCGCGCCTGCGCAACCGCAAGGTCTGCTCGGTGGACAAGGCCAACGTGCTGGCCTCCAGTCAGCTGTGGCGCGAAGTGGTCGAGGAAGTGGCGAAGGACTACCCGGACGTGGAGCTGTCGCACATGTATGTCGACAACGCTGCCATGCAGCTGGTCCGCGCGCCCAAGCAGTTCGACGTGATCATCACCGACAACATGTTCGGCGATATCCTCTCGGATCAGGCGTCGATGCTGACCGGCTCCATCGGCATGCTGCCCTCTGCATCGCTCAACCAGCGCAACCAGGGAATGTACGAGCCTTCCCACGGCAGCGCGCCCGATATCGCCGGGCAGGGTATCGCCAACCCGCTGGCGACAATCCTGTCGGCATCGATGATGCTGCGCTACACCTTTTCCGAAGCCGCGGCGGCCGATGCCATCGAGCAGGCCGTCAGTCGGGTGCTGGATCAGGGGCTGCGTACGGGTGATATCATGGCCGCGGGATGCCAGAAGGTCAGCACCGCGGAAATGGGTGATGCCGTGGTAGCGGCGCTGAAAAACCTGTAGTCTGTTGCGTTTCCCATTTGTACCCGGCGAGCGCCGGGTACAGTTGTCGAGAATTTTCACCCCATGGGGGTTCTGCTGTTATGAAACTAGTTGGTTTGATTGGCTGGCGCGGTATGGTGGGCTCGGTGCTCATGCAACGCATGCGCGAAGAAAATGACTTTGCTTCCATCGATCCGGTGTTCTTCACCACTTCGAACGTGGGCGGCGCTGGCCCCGACATCGGCAGGGACATTCCCGCGTTGAAGGACGCATACGACCTCGAAGCCCTCAAGCCAATGGATATCATCATCACCTGTCAGGGTGGCGACTATACCAACGAGGTCTATCCGAAACTGCGCGCCGAGGGCTGGAAGGGTTTCTGGATCGACGCGGCTTCCGCGCTGCGGATGGAAGACGAGTCGGTCATCGTGCTTGACCCGGTCAACCGGCGGGCGATCGACCAGGCCCTGCGTGATGGTCTGAAGACCTTCGTCGGCGGCAGCTGCACCGTGAGCCTGATGCTGATGGGCCTCGGTGGCCTGTTCGAACACGGTCTGGTGGAGTGGATGAGCGCCATGACCTACCAGGCGGCCAGTGGTGCCGGGGCGCAGAACATGCGTGAACTCATCAGCCAGATGGGCACCATCCACGCCAGCGTGGCCGATCAGCTGAAAGATCCCGCTTCCGCCATTCTGCATATTGACCGTCAGGTGGCAGCGACCCTGCGCGACGAGTCCTTCCCGGCGGACAATTTCGGTGTGCCACTGGCCGGCAGCCTGATCCCCTGGATCGACAAGCAGCTGCCCAGCGGCCAGAGCCGCGAGGAATGGAAGGCCCAGGCCGAGACCAACAAGATCATCGGCCGCAGCGGTCGACCGATTCCGGTGGACGGTATCTGCGTGCGCATCGGCGCCATGCGTTGCCATAGCCAGGCGCTGACCATCAAGCTGAACAAGGATGTGCCGCTGGCCGACATCGAGGCGATGCTGGCTGCGCACAACCCCTGGGCCAAGGTGGTGCCCAATGACCGCGAACTGACCGTCCGCGAGCTGACCCCCACCGCCGTTACCGGTACGCTCAAGGTGCCGGTTGGCCGTCTGCGCAAGCTGAACATGGGTTCGCAGTACCTGTCCGCCTTTACCGTGGGCGACCAGCTGCTGTGGGGCGCTGCGGAGCCGCTGCGCCGCATGCTGCGGATCCTGCTCGAAGGCTGAGCCGTACCCGCTGCGAGTAATGAGGGCATTCCCGCCGGGCGGGGATGCCCTTTCTTTTGTAGAAACGAAAATCCGGAAATACCCCTATGAGCAAGACCCGTGCTGTTGCCTTGGTCGGCGTAAGCGGCCTGACCGGCGAGACCCTGATCAATGTGCTGGATGATCACGACTTCGATTTCGAACTCCATCTGCTGGATACCGAGGAGCAGGCCGGCGGACGGCTCATGATCAAGGGCGAGAGCCAGCGGGTGGAGGTGCTGGAGCGCTTCGATTTCTCCCGGGTGGCGCTGGTGCTGTTTGCGGATGCCTGGCTGGCATCCGATTGGGCTGACAGGGTGGTCGCAGCGGGTTGTGTCGTGGTCGACGCCTGTGGCGCCTTCCGCCATCGGACGGATGTGCCGCTGGTGGTTGCCGAGATCAACCCTGAGGCGCTCGCCGAGCTGGGCGCTCGCCGTATCGTGTCCTGTCCGGATGCTCAGGTGGTGCAGACGCTGCTTGCCATTCATCCTCTGGTGGCCGAAGGCGGGTTGCAGTCGCTGAATATCGCCACCTATCAGTCCATGTCGACGGTCGGCAGCGAGGAGGTCGAGGCCCTGGCGCTGCAGACCGGCCGGCTGCTCAATGGCCAGCCGCCGGAAAAGGGCGCGTTCGACAAGCAGGCGGCCTTCAACCTCATACCGCGGATCGGCGAGCTCGACGAGTCCGGCAACAGTCAGCTGGAGCAGCATCTGGTGGCGGATGTAAGACGCATCCTGAACCTGCCCACCCTGCCGGTAATGGCCACCTGCGTGCTGGTGCCGACCTTCTTTGGCAGTGCGCAGGTGATGCAGCTGCGCACCGAGCGCGCACTGCCTGCCGGGCGGGCGGCAACGCTGCTGCGCAGGGCAGCCGGAGTCAAGCTGCTGGACCGCGCCAGCGCCGGCGGGTATCCGACTCCGGTCACTGACGCTACCGGCAGTGATCAGGTATGGGTCGGGCGGCTGCGGCAGGATCAGCAGGACCCGTCCGGTATCGGCATGTGGGTCGTGTCTGATAATCTCCGGAAAGGTGTCGCACTTAACAGTCTTGCTGTTGCACAGTTATTGATAAAAGACTATTTGTAATCGATACTTGCTGCTGGTTTGTTACAATCGGTTCGGGTCATGCCCTGACAACACTGATTATCGGCTCAAGTGATTTCAGGTTGCCGGTTGCCGGTGCGGCTTGACAGGCCGGTGGTGCGGTGATGGTTTTCATGGACGCGTGTAAAAACGAGAAAAGCAAAGGATCTTAGCTATGGTTCGCAAACTGGTTTTGGCTGTCGCCGCAGCTAGTGCTCTGATGTCTTCCGGTATGGCGCAGGCGCTGGGAGTAGGGGATATCAACCTGCGGTCGGCACTGAATCAGCCGCTGGACGCCGAAATTGAGCTGCTGCAGGTCCGCGATCTGAGCAGCGCGGAAATCCGCTCTGTCCTGGCGTCGCCGGACGACTTTGGCCGGGCGGGCATCGACCGGTCCTTCTTTCTTACCGATCTGACCTTTACCCCGGTTGTCCAACCCAATGGCAAGGCCTATATCAGGGTCACCTCGTCGCGCCCGGTAAGGGAGCCCTATCTGAACTTCCTGATGGAAGTGCGCTGGCCCTCGGGCCGGGTGCTGAGGGAGTTCACCCTGCTGCTTGATCCGCCGCTGTATGACCCCACGCCCGTTTCCATGGCGGCTGCGGTCAGGCCTGCTACCGCCTCCAGTACCGGCACGGTGCGGGCTCCGGCTGCAAAGGCCCCGGCCAGTGCAGCGCCCAGCACCCCAGCACGCCCCGGCAGCGCAGCTGCTGCGGCAAGTGGTGACGGCACGCACCGTACCACCCGTGACGATACCCTCTGGGGGATCGCCCTGCAGGTGAGACCCGAGGGAAGCAGCGTCCATCAGACCATGCTCGCGATCCAGGACCTGAACCCGAACGCCTTCATCGGTAACAATATCAACAGTCTCAAGGCGGGTCAGACACTGACGCTGCCGACCGCCGAGCAGGCCGCTGTTCGCAGCCGCTCGGAAGCCATTGCCGAGGTGGGTGCGCAGACGCTCGCCTGGCAGAATCGCCAGCCCGCCGCCGAGCCGGCCCAGCGCCAGCTGGACGCCCGTGAGCGTACCGTCGCGGCGGATGCACCTTCCCAGACCAGCGGTGAAGACTCGCTTCGCCTGGTGGCCGGTTCCGCTGAGACTCCTGAAGATCAGGCCTCTTCCTCTGGTGGCAACGGCGATCTGCGTGACACGCTGGACCAGACCCGGGAGCAGCTGGACTCCGCAGAACAGGCCAAGGCCGAGCTGGCGGATCGCCTGGCTGATGTCGAAGGTCAACTGGAAACACTGCAGCGTCTGCTGACCCTGAAGGATGCGCAGCTGGCCGCCCTGCAGCGGGAGCTGGCAGGGGAGGATTCACCGCCGGACATCCTGCCGGTCCCCGAGGAAGAGCTGACCACTGACTTGAGCGCCCTTGAGCAGCTGGATGCGCTGGCCCCGGTGGAGCCACCCGCCACGCCGGCGGATGAGACATCAGTGGCCAGCGAGCCCGCGGCTGAGGAAGAACAGCAGGAGGGCGGCAACCCCGAAAAGGAAGAAGAGGGCGAGCAGCTCGCCCTTGCCCCGGCGGTAGCACCGGCCAGTGAAACCGGCCCCGGCCCGAACGGTGGCAAGCCTGCTGCCACGCCTCCGGCACCCGAGCCTGCGGCGGCGCCCGCGCCGAGTCAGGCCGCCGCCCCCGAGGCCATGCTGCAGCGGCTGATGCAGAACCAGACCCTGTTGCTGGGCACCGGTGCTGTGGCGCTGCTGGTCCTGCTGCTGATCCTGATGTCCATCGCCCGTCGCAATGCCCGTCGTGAGGCGGAGCTGATGGACAATTCCGGACCGCTGCTGGCAGGCGGTGCGGCCGCCAGTGCCGCGATGGCAGCCGACGAGGGAGATGATTTCAACGTTGCAGTAGCCCAGGCGGACGTTCCGGAGCAGGTCGACCGCGTGGAAGTGGAAGAGCAGCCGCAGACGGTCGCCCTTGGCGATGAGCAGGATTTCGGTGAGTATCAGGTGGGCGAGGATGTTCAGCTGACAGATTCGCTGGTCGAGGATGCAGGCGCCGGGCTGCAGGCCCAGCCAATACTGGACGACGAGCGTGAGCTGGAGCCCGAGCTGCCGGACGCTGAAACCACCGAGTTCGATCTCGCCGATTTCGGTCTGGAAGAGGAGGCCGCTTCGTCGCTGGCTTCCAGCGCGGGGGAAGAGGACATCGGCTTCGATCTGGAGTTCGACCTGGACGACAGCGCCGCCGCTTCTACCGAGGCGCAACCGGTCGCTGCTGACATCGACGTGCTGCAGACCGATGAGTTCGAATTCGAATCGCCGGTAGCCGAACCTGCGGCTGATGACTTCGATCTGAACCTGGACGAAGAGCTGCAGGCGGATAACCTGCTCGCCGAGTTCGAAGCGCTGGACAGTGGCAGTGCAACGACCGGTCAGACGGATGATGTCGGTGACGACAGCTTCAGCCTGACCGACGAGGAACTGGCCGGTTTCGAAGCCCAGCTGCAGTCGGCCATGCAGGGCGAGGCGGGGGAAGACATCTCCGTCACGGAACAGCGGATTGACAGCGCGGCCACAGATCAGGCCAGCAGTGGAGACCTGATGAGCGAAGGGCTGGATGAGGACTTTGATTTCCTCTCGGATACCGACGAATGCGCTACCAAGCTGGATCTGGCTCGCGCCTATATCGATATGGGCGACGAGGAAGGCGCGCGGGATATCCTCGCCGAAGTGGTTGAAGAAGGGAATGATCAACAGCAACAGGACGCTCGGGAGATGATGGAGCAACTTGGCTGATAGATGAGTAGTTCAAAGGAAGAAGCGGCCGCCCCCGGGGCGGCCGCTGCTGTTTCAAGGGTCGCTGCCTGCGTCGAATACAGCGGTACCGGCTACCGTGGCTGGCAGCGCCAGCAGCCGGGGGTGCGCAGCGTCCAGGAAGAAGTGGAGAAGGCCCTGTCGCGGGTGGCCAACCACCCGATCCAGCTGTTCTGCGCCGGGCGTACCGATGCCGGCGTCCATGCATCCTGCCAGATCATCCACTTCGACAGCAGTGCCAGGCGCGATCCGGGCAACTGGTTCCACGGGGCCAACGCCAATCTGCCGCATGACATCAGTCTGGTCTGGGCCAAGCCGGTGGGCATGGATTTTCATGCGCGGTTCTCCGCCATCGCCCGCCGCTACCGTTACGTGATCTACAATGATCCGGTGCGCCCGGCCCAACTGGGGCGTGAAGTCACCTGGAACTATCGGCCGCTGGATGTGGAGCGGATGCAGGAGGCGGCTCAGGTATTGATCGGCGAACACGACTTCACCTCGTTCCGCGCAACAGCCTGCCAGGCCAAGTCTCCGATCAAGACCATCCACCATCTCGAACTGATCCGCTTCGGCAAGTTCATCGTGCTGGACATCCGGGCCAACGCCTTCCTCCACCATATGGTGCGCAATATCGCCGGAGTGCTGATGCAGATCGGCTGTGGGGAGCGTCCGGTCGAATGGGCCGGGGAGATTCTCCAGGCTCGCAACCGCCATACCGGCGGGCTGACCGCACCGGCGTTCGGCCTGTATCTGGTGGACGTCACCTACGCTGACCACTTCGAGTTGCCCAGGCGGTATATCGGTCCGCACTTTCTGTCCGCGCTCAACGAGCTGGACTGACGGGCTGGCGGCGGATCTGCTACTATCGAATGCTTTCCCCCTCGGAGTCTCCCGGTCAGCACATGGTACGTATCAAGATCTGCGGCATTACCCGAATCGAGGATGCACTGGCAGCCGCGCAAGCGGGTGCGGATGCCATAGGGCTGGTGTTCCATGACGCCAGTCCCAGGGCAGTCGATACCGCCCGGGCCGCTGCCATCGTCCGTGCCCTGCCGCCTTTCATCACCAGTGTCGGGCTCTTTGTCGATGCCGATGAACGGCGCATCAACGAGGTGCTGAGCAGTGTGCCGCTGGACCTGCTGCAGTTCCATGGCGACGAACCCGACGCGTTCTGCCGGCGTTTCGGCCGGCCTTACCTCAAGGCCGTGCGGGTGCGCCCCGGCGATGATCTCGATGCACTTGCTGCGCGCTGGCCGGGCGCTGCCGGGATTCTGCTGGACAGCTACAAGCCGGGCGTTCCGGGGGGCACCGGGGAGACCTTCGACTGGCGCGTGATCCCCGCCGAGCGGGACTGGCGACTGGTGCTGGCCGGCGGCCTGACTGCGGATAATGTGCGGCAGGCGATAGAAATGACGGCTCCCTGGGCAGTCGATGTCAGCGGCGGTGTCGAAGCCAGCCGGGGCATAAAGGATGGCGCGAAAATCAACGCTTTTATTCGAGAGGTGAAGCGTGTCTGAATCAAATACGATCGATTATGCAAACGTGCCTGATCAGCGCGGTCATTTCGGCCCCTACGGTGGTCGCTTCGTATCCGAGACGCTGATGGATGCGCTGGACGAGCTGGATACCCTCTATCAGCGCCTGTGGAAGGACCCCGAATTCCAGGCCGAATTCGATCGGGATCTGGCACATTATGTCGGTCGCCCCTCGCCGCTGTATTTCGCCGAGCGCCTGACCGCGAAGATCGGCGGGGCGCAGATCTGGCTCAAGCGCGAGGACCTGAATCACACGGGCGCGCACAAGGTTAACAACACCATCGGTCAGGCTCTGCTGGCCAAGCACATGGGCAAACCGCGGGTCATTGCCGAGACCGGGGCAGGCCAGCACGGCGTGGCCACCGCTACCGTGGCTGCCCGTCTGGGCCTGAAGTGCCAGGTCTACATGGGCGCCGAGGACGTCAAGCGCCAGGCGCTGAACGTGTACCGGATGAAACTGCTCGGTGCCGACGTGATCTCGGTGACGTCCGGATCGCAGACCCTCAAGGACGCCATGAACGAGGCCATGCGCGACTGGGTGACCAACATCGACGATACCTTCTACATCATCGGCACGGTGGCCGGTCCGCATCCCTATCCGCAGCTGGTCCGCGATTTCCAGTGCGTTATCGGGCGCGAGGCCCGCGAGCAATGCCTGAAGCAGGCCGGCCGCCTGCCCGATGCGCTGGTGGCCTGTGTCGGCGGAGGCTCCAATGCCATCGGCCTGTTCCATCCCTTCCTCGGTGACGAGTCGGTGGCCATGTACGGCGTCGAGGCCTCCGGTGACGGACTGGACAGCGGCCGGCATGCGGCTCCCCTGAATCGGGGCAAGCCGGGCGTGCTGCATGGTAACCGTACCTATCTGATGGCCGACGAGAACGGCCAGATCATCGAGACCCATTCTGTCTCGGCGGGTCTGGACTACCCCGGAGTAGGGCCGGAGCACAGCTGGCTGAAGGATATCGGACGGGTCCATTACATGGATGCCACGGACCAGGAAGCACTGGCCGCGTTCCGCGAGCTGACCCGGGTAGAAGGCATCATGCCCGCCCTGGAGTCCAGCCATGCCGTGGCCTACGCCATGAAGCTGGCGGCCACCATGCGCCCGGACCAGATCATCGTGGTCAACCTGTCAGGTCGCGGCGACAAGGATATCCATACCGTCGCCGGCATCGACGGCATCAGCATTTAAAGGACCAGACATGAGTCGTATCAAGCAGTGTTTCGAAGCCCTGCGCGCCGAAGGCCGCAAGGCACTGATTCCCTATATCACCGCCGGTGATCCCGACCCTTCAATGATGTTGCCGCTGATGCACGAGCTGGTCGAGGCCGGAGTCGATGTCATCGAGCTGGGTGTGCCGTTTTCCGACCCGATGGCCGATGGTCCGGTAATCCAGCTGGCCATGGAGCGCGCGCTGGCCCACAAGGTGGGGCTGCGTGATGTGCTGGGCATGGTGCGCGAATTCCGCAAGACCAACCAGACCACACCGGTGGCACTGATGGGTTATCTCAACCCGGTCGAGTACATGGGCTATGAAAACTTCGCCCGGGAAGCGGCAGAGGCCGGGGTGGACGGTGTGCTGCTGGTGGACCTGCCCCCGGAAGAAGCCGAGACGGTAGCACCGCTGTTCCGCGAGCATGGAGTGGACAGCATCTTCCTGCTCGCTCCCACCACCACCCTGGAGCGGGCGCGCAGGATCTGTCAGCATGCCAGCGGTTATGTCTATTATGTTTCCCTCAAGGGTGTGACCGGGTCGGCTGCATTGAACGTCACCGAGGTAGCAGAAAAACTTCAGCAGCTGCGCACGGTCACCGATCTGCCGATCGGTGTCGGTTTCGGCATCCGCGATGGCGCCTCCGCCGCCGCCGTTGCCAGCGTGGCTGATGGTGTGGTGGTGGGCTCGGTGCTGGTCAGTCAGATTGCCGCGCACCTCGGCGAGCCGGAGCAGGCCCGGGCCGCCATCACTGCCATCATTCGCGACATGCGGGCCGCCATGGATCGCTGAGCGATCCGTGAGGCTGCCGCTGATCAATACAGACAATTGAAAGGATAGGTAATGAGCAACTGGCTGGTGGACAAACTGATTCCCTCCATCGTGCGTTCCGAGGCACAGAAGAGCAGCGTGCCGGAAGGATTGTGGCGCAAGTGCCCGTCCTGTGACGCCGTCCTGTACCGCCCCGAGCTGGAAAAGAATCTGGATGTCTGCCCGAAATGCAGCCACCACCTGCGCATCAATGCCCGCCGCCGACTGGACATCTTTCTCGACGCCGAAGGGCGCAGTGAGATTGCCGCCGAGCTGGAACCGGTGGACCGGCTCAAGTTCCGGGATTCGAAGAAATACAAGGACCGCCTGACCGCTGCCCAGAAGGAGACCGGCGAGAAGGACGCGCTGGTGGTGATGCAGGGTTACCTGAAGGGTATGCCACTGGTGGCCAGCGCCTTCGAGTTCAATTTCATGGGCGGCTCCATGGGCAGTGTGGTGGGTGCGCGCTTCGTGCGTGGTGCCGAGGTCGCACTGGCCGAACGGATTCCCTATGTATGCTTTCCCGCCTCCGGCGGCGCGCGCATGCAGGAGGCACTGTTCTCGCTGATGCAGATGGCCAAGACCAGTGCCGTGCTGGCCAGGCTGAAGGAAGAGGGTATCCCGTTCATCTCGGTGATGACGGATCCTGTCTATGGCGGTGTATCGGCGAGCCTGGCAATGCTTGGTGATCTGAACGTGGCCGAGCCCAATGCGCTGATCGGCTTCGCCGGTCCGCGGGTGATCGAGCAGACCGTACGCGAGAAGCTGCCGGCCGGCTTCCAGCGCAGCGAATTTCTGCTTGAGCATGGCGCACTGGACATGATCATTGCCCGCAGCGAGATGCGTGACCGTCTGGCCAGCATCCTGGCGATTCTTACCAACCAGCCGTCGCCGGCTGCCAGCGGCCCGGTAGAAGCGGCTCCGGTGGCACCTGTCGAATGAGCCAGCTGGCTCCGACGGATCTGGCCGCCTGGCTCAGGCGGCTGGAAAGTCTGCATCCCTCGGAAATCGACATGGGCCTGGCGCGGGTCGCAGAGGTGGCCTCGCGGCTGGGCGTGCAGCGTCCCGCCCCCCTGGTATTCACGGTGACCGGTACCAATGGCAAGGGCTCGACCTGCGCCGCGCTGGACAGTCTGCTGCGGCATTCGGGACGTCGCAGCGGCTGTTATACCTCACCACATCTGGTGCGCTACAACGAGCGGGTGACCATCGACGGCGAGCCGGTCGATGATGCCTCCCTCTGCCAGGCCTTTGCCGACATCGAGCAGGCACGCGGCGACATCTCCCTCACTTATTTCGAATTCGGCACCCTTGCCGCGCTGTTGCTGTTCCAGCGCGCCGGGCTGGACGCCGTGGTGCTTGAAGTAGGGCTGGGCGGTCGCCTGGATGCGGTGAACATTGTGGATGCGGATATCGCAGTGGTGACCAGCATCGGGCTGGATCATCCGGATTATCTGGGCGATACCCGCGACTCGGTGGGCTACGAGAAGGCCGGCATCCTGCGGCAGGGCGGTCGGCTGGTGTGTTCCGAAACCGATCTGCCGCCACGTTTTGTCGAGCAGATGGAAAAGCTGAGGGTCAGGGTATGGCAGCGGGGCGAAGAGTACCGCTGGCAGGAGGCCGGCGATGGCCGATGGGAGCTCTGTGCCAGGCGTGATGGCAATGAAGCAAGCCTGCTCCTGCCGCCGGTGACCCTGCCGCGGGATAATCTGAGCACCGCGCTGCAGGCCTTCTGGGCCGCCGGGCTGGATATGCCCGACGAGCGCCTGGTGATGGCGCTCGCCGGCACCAGCGTACCCGGCCGTCTCGATCTGCGCACCCTCGACTGGCGGGGCGAGACGCGCCAGCTGCTGCTGGATGTGGGGCACAACCCACAGGCGGCGGAATATCTCGCCGGACATCTTGCCGGAAACGGCGACGGCGATTGTGTTGCGGTATTCGGTCTGCTGTCGGACAAGAACCTCGACGGCATCCTGGCGCCGCTACGGGGCCGCTTTGCCAGCTGGGCAGTCGCTCCGCTGCCGACCCCGCGCAGTCGCCCTCCGGCTGAGCTGATTGCCGGCCTGGAGCGGGCAGGGGAGAGCGCTACGGGCTTCGATTCCATCGGCGCCGCCATTGCCGGGCAGCTGGATAACACCCCTGCGGGCACGAAAATTGTCGTCTTCGGGTCGTTTTTCTGCGTTGCCGAAGCCATACTCTGGCTGAACAGACAATCTTGCGAGGCTACATGATGGAATCCGGGCTCAAGCAGCGCATCATCGGCGCTGTGGTATTGGTGGTAGCAGCGGTCATCTTCCTTCCCATGCTGCTGTCGGGGCAGGATGAAACCGAGCGGGTGGAAGTGGATGTGCCGGAGCCGCCGGTGATGGACGACAGCGATATTGCGGTGGCGCCACCTCCGACCCTGCCCGAGCCGGCACCGGTGCCCGAGATTCCGGTTCCTGCCGAAACGCCCGCCACTGAACCGGAGCCGGTGCAGGAGCTGGCGGCCATCGAGCCCCCGCCGGCCGAGCCCACCACCGAGCCTGCAGCCGAGCCGGTCACTCCAGGGGGCGAAGCTGTCGCGGAAACCGCAGCGCCAACCCAGCCGGCACCGACCGCCGACGGCGGCTGGGTAGTCCAGCAGGCCAGCTTCTCCAGCCAGACCAATGCCGATAACTTCCGCCAGACCCTCGCCGGTCAGGGTTACAACGCCTATGTGCGTTCAGCCGAGGTGGACGGCAAGACCATCGTCAGGGTATACGTCGGGCCGCTGACGAGCCGCGAAGCAGCCACCCGCGTGCGCGACGAGCTGGAAAGAAGACACCAGAGCAAGGGCATGGTCGTGGCGTACGATGATGCCACCCGCGCACCCTGATACGGCGCACCGGTGACCAGCACGGCAGGGCAGATTGCCTGTTTCGGTCGAGGGAGCTGCTCTGCTAGAATGCGCTTTTCGTTTTCGGGTGTCTGATCGTGACATTAGTCGGCATTGACTGGGCCATACTGGCCGTAATAGTGCTCTCCGCCCTGATCAGTCTGGCCCGCGGATTCGTCAAGGAAGCATTATCCCTGCTGACCTGGATCATCGCCGGTCTGGTTGCCTGGCTGTTCGGCGGGGCGCTGGCGGATCTGCTGGTCGACTACATATCCACGCCTTCGATCCGGGTGATCACTGCCTGCGGTATTCTCTTCGTACTGACGCTGATTCTCGGTGGGCTGATCAACTATCTGATCGGTCAGCTGGTGCTGGTCACCGGCCTGACCGGAACCGACCGTTTTCTGGGCATGGTGTTCGGTGCCGCCCGGGGCGCGTTACTGGTCGTGGTAGCGGTGGGGCTGCTCAGTCTGGCTCCGGTCGAGGGGGATGCCTGGTGGCGCGAATCGACGCTCATTCCCCATTTTCTGCTTGTGGCGGATTGGTCAAAGAATTTTATTCTCGGGCTCTTCGGTCGCTGATTCTGCAGGTGGTGCAATGCCTGCAGAGTGTCCAATTTCAACGAAAGAAGGTATTTAGCCATGTGTGGCATTGTTGGCATAGTGGGCAAGTCGAACGTCAACCAGGCGCTCTACGACGCTCTGACCGTCCTGCAGCACCGCGGCCAGGACGCCGCCGGCATCGTGACCTGTGATAACGACCGCCTGTTCCTGCGCAAGGAAAACGGCCTTGTCCGGGACGTGTTTCACCAGCGGCACATGCAGCGGCTGATCGGCAACATGGGCCTGGGTCATGTGCGCTATCCGACCGCCGGCTCGTCCACTTCCGCCGAGGCGCAGCCGTTCTATGTCAACTCGCCATACGGCATCACTCTGGCGCACAACGGTAACCTGACCAACGTCGAGCAGCTGTCCAAGGAGCTGTACGAGTCAGACCTGCGCCATGTGAATACCAGCTCGGATTCGGAAGTGCTGCTGAACGTGTTTGCCCACGAACTGGCCCGGGACCGCAAGCTGCGTCCCACCGAGGAAGACATCTTCCAGGCGGTCCGTGCCGTGCACCAGCGCTGCCGCGGCGGTTACGCTGCACTGGCCATGGTCACCGGCTACGGCCTGGTTGGCTTCCGCGACCCCAATGGTATCCGTCCCATCGTCTACGGCAAGCGCGAGACAGAGGACGGAGTCGAATACATGGTGGCGTCCGAGAGCGTGGCGCTGAATACCCTGGGCTTCGAGCTGGTGCGCGATCTCGCGCCGGGCGAAGCAATCTACATCACCGTCGAGGGCGAGATCTTCACGCGCCAGTGTGCCGATAACCCCCATCATGCGCCGTGCATCTTCGAGCACGTCTATCTGGCACGGCCGGATTCGATCATCGACGGTATCCTGGTGTACAAGGCGCGGCTGCGCATGGGCGAGAAGCTGGCGGAGAAGATCCTCCGGGAGCGGCCCGACCACGGCATCGACGTGGTGATTCCGATACCGGACACCAGCCGCACCTCGGCGGTGGAACTGGCCAACCGGCTGGGGGTGAAGTTCCGCGAGGGCTTCGTCAAGAATCGCTATATCGGCCGCACCTTCATCATGCCCGGCCAGGCCGCCCGCAAGAAGTCGGTGCGCCAGAAGCTCAACGCCATCGAGCTGGAGTTCCGCGGCAAGAATGTCCTGCTGGTGGACGATTCCATCGTGCGCGGTACCACTTGCCGGGAAATCATCCAGATGGCCCGTGATGCCGGAGCCAGGAAGGTGTACTTCTGTTCCGCTGCCCCCGAGGTGCGCTATCCCAACGTCTACGGCATCGACATGCCGTCTGCGCAGGAGCTGATCGCCCACAACCGCAGCTGCAACGAGGTGGCCGAACTGATTGGTGCAGACTGGCTGGTCTATCAGGACCTGGAAGACCTGGTCGACGCGGTGCGCGAAGGCAATCCGCAGATCACCGACTTCGACTGCTCGGTATTCGATGGCAGGTATGTCACCGGTGATATCAACGAGTCCTATCTGGGACGGATCGAGCAGTCGCGCAACGACGCTGCCAGGGTGGTTGACGTGGATAACGCGGTAATGGGACTGCACAACGATGCCGGGGAGGCCCGATGAACAGCGAATGGGACGCAGGGCGGCTGGACAGCGAGCTGGACGAAGCCGGTTTCGACACCCTGGCGGTACGCGCCGGGCAACGCCGCGGGCCGGAGGGCGAGCACGGCGAGGCCCTGTTCCTGACCTCCAGTTATGTCTTTCGCAGCGCTGCCGAGGCGGCGGCCTGCTTTGCCGGCGAGCAGCAGGGCAACGTCTATTCACGCTACATGAACCCGACGGTGCGCAACTTCGAGGAGCGCATCGCGGCGCTTGAGGGCGCCGAGCAGGCGGTCGCCACCGCCTCCGGCATGGCCGCCATCCTGGCCACGGTAATGAGCCTGTGCGGCGCGGGTGACCACATCCTGGTGTCGCGCAGCGTGTTCGGCGCAACGGTCAGTCTGTTCGACAAATATTTCAGCCGCTTCGGGGTGCAGGTCGACTATGTGGACCTGTCCGACATCGATGGTTGGCGCGCGGCATGCAAGCCGAACACCCGGATGTTCTTTGTCGAGTCCCCCTCCAATCCGCTGGCCGAGCTGGTGGACATCCGCGCGCTGGCGGCGGTCGCGGACGAGCAGGGTGCGCTGCTGGCAGTGGACAACTGTTTCTGCACCCCGGCCTTGCAGAAGCCGCTGGAGCTGGGTGCGCATATTGTCATTCACTCGGCCACCAAGTATATCGACGGCCAGGGCCGCTGCCTCGGCGGCGTGGTTGCCGGCCGGCGAGAGCACATGCAGGAGGTGGTTGGCTTCCTGCGCACGGCGGGGCCGTCACTGAGCCCGTTCAATGCCTGGGTATTTCTCAAGGGGCTGGAAACCCTGCGTCTGCGCATGGCCGCCCATTGCGCGTCGGCGCTGGAGCTGGCCCGCTGGCTGGAACAGCAGCCGGAGGTGGCAAAGGTCTATTATGCAGGCCTGCCCAGCCATCCCCAGCACGCGCTGGCGAAGGCCCAGCAGTCGGCCTTCGGAGCAGTGGTCAGCTTCGAGGTACACGGCGGGCGGGAAGCTGCCTGGCGCTTCATTGACGCTACGCGACTGGTCTCGATTACTGCCAACCTCGGCGACGCGAAGACCACCATCACCCACCCGGCAACGACCACCCATGGTCGGCTGCCCGCCGACACCCGCGAAGCTGCGGGCATCCACGACGGATTGATCCGGCTGGCGGTGGGGCTTGAGGATCTGGAAGACCTGCGCGCCGACCTGCAGCGGGGGCTGGACGCTGCCGGCGGCTAGCTGATGGATGTCTGCCCGGCCGCCACCACTCGGTTGCGGCCACCCGACTTGGCCTGGTACAGGGCTTTGTCAGCTTCCTCGATCAGCATCCGGTGGTCGGCCATGCCGGGGTGGATGCAGGCAACGCCGATGCTTACCGAACACTGCAGTTGCTGCTCGCCATGAAGAATGCGGCGCTGGGCGACGGCCTGGCAC
>Ga0079224_100002603_pt1 | contig 22085 bp, 25 predicted proteins | sample Stecom2015_FD_80414 | JGI IMG/M metagenome (GOLD analysis project Ga0079224, IMG submission 80414) | Agricultural soil microbial communities from Utah to study Nitrogen management - Steer compost 2015 | ecosystem: Environmental > Terrestrial > Soil > Agricultural land | place: USA: Utah...
CTCGGCTCCGCGCACCCGCGCAACGCGCCCTACCAGGCCTACCGCGCGCGCGACGGCTGGTTCGCGATCGCCGCCGGCAACGACCGGCTGTGGCGCGCAGTCTGCGAGGTGGTCGCGATGCCCGAGCTGCTCGCCGACGAGCGCTTCGCGTCGACGACGCTGCGCGCCGCGCACCAGGCCGACCTGAAGGACCTGCTCGAGGCGCGCTTCGCCGACGCCGGCGCCGGCGACTGGCTCGCGCGCTTCGCCAAGGCCGGCGTGCCGGGCGCGCCGATCAACGGCTACGCCGAGGCGCTGGCCGACCCGCAGGCGCTGCACCTCGGCCTGGTGCAGCCGATGGCGATGCCGGGTGGCACCGACACGCACACCGTCGTCTGCCCGGTGCGCATCGACGGGGCCGCAGTGCCGGTGGACACGCGGGCGCCGGCGCTCGGCGAGCACGATCGCGAGTTGCGCGAACGCGCGCGGCAGGTCGCGGGCGCCGCCGGCGGACGGGCCCGCAACGAGGAGGACGACCGATGAATGCACCCCAGGACCCGATCGCGCCGCTGCGCGACTTCGTCGTCGCGATGACGCGACTCGTCGAAGGCAGCGCCGACGAGGCGACGCTGATCGTCGAAGGTCGGCGCCTGCTCGCGCAACTGGTCGCGCGCGACGACTGGCTGCCGGAACCGTTCACCCGCCCCGACCCGCAGTTCTACCGGCAGTTCCTGCTGCACGCCGACCCGCTCGAACGCTTCTCGGTGGTGAGCTTCGTCTGGGGACCGGGCCAGCACACGCCGATCCACGACCACACGGTCTGGGGACTGGTCGGCATGCTGCGCGGCGCCGAGCGCTGCCAGCGCTACCGGCGCGCCGACGACGGCCGCTTCGTGCCGCACGGCGGCGAGGAGATCCTGCACCCCGGCGAAGTCGACGCGGTGTCGCCGACGATCGGCGACGTGCACGTCGTGGCCAATGCGCTGGCCGACCAGCCGTCGATCAGCATCCACGTCTACGGCGGCAACATCGGCGCGGTGCGCCGGCATGTGTTCGATCCGCAGACCGGCGAGGCGAAGGACTTCGTGTCCGGCTATTCGTCGGAGGTGGTGCCGAACCTGTGGGATCGGTCGGCGGTGGTGCGGGCAGGGATCGGGGGCGGCTGAGCGGGGGCCGACGCGGCGCCCAAATGGGCGTGGACCTCGGCCGTGCGGGGCGTCGCGCCGAGGCCCAGCCCATCGAGCGGACTGGGCGTGCCTGCCGCACCGGACTTGAGCACGTGCGTGTAGATCATCGTCGTGCTGACGTCGCTGTGCCCGAGCAGTTCCTGCACTCGCCGGATATCGACGCCGGATTCCAGCAGGTGCGTCGCGAACGAGTGGCGAAGCGTATGCGCCGTCACCCGCTTGCCGATGTCTGAAGCACCTGCGGCGCGCGCGATCGCGCGGCCAATCGTTTCCGGATACAGGTGATGACGACGGCGAATCCGGCTACGCGGATCCGTCGACAGCGCGGCGGCCGGCCATACCCAGAACCAGCTCCATGACTCGGGCGCCCGCGGATACTTGACGGCCAGCGCGTCGGGCAACTCCACGCCGGGCATCCCCGCCACGCGATCTCGCTCCCACAGCTTCCGGGCATCAGCGAGTTGCAGATTCAACGGCGCGCGCAACGCTTCCGGCAGCATCACGACCCGGTCCTTGCCGCCCTTGCCCTCGCGAACCACGATCACCGATCGGTCGAAGTCGACATCCTTGGTCCGCAGCCGAAGGCACTCGAGCAGGCGCATGCCCGTGCCATACAGGGTGCGTGCGATCACGCCGTGGGCGCCGTCGATCGCCGCCAAGAGACGCGCGACCTCCTCGCGCGACAGCACCGTGGGCACACGCACCCTGGACTTCGGACGGCCCAAGTCCTGCATCCAGGGCAACTCCTCGCCCAGAACCTCCCGATAGAGGAACAGCAGCGCGCACAAGGCCTGGTTGTGAGTCGAGACCGAGACGTGCCTTTCGTTGGCCAGGTGGGCGAGGAATTGCTCGACCTCGCCCTGCCCGAGGGCGCGCGGGTGGCACATGCCGTGATACCTGACGAAGGCACGGGCCCAGTAGACATACGCCTGTTCGGTGCGAAGGCTGTAGTGCAGGTAGCGGATGCGCTCGCGCAGACGGGCGAGCAGCCCGGGAGATCCAGGACCGCTGCCAGAGGGAGGCGAGGACTGCGGCAATTGACTGCAGACGATGGGGCGCATGGCGCCCATACATCTACACACCATCGGGTCTGCGCGCATCATCCGGCAGCACTACTGGCCACATGCCGAAGAACTATGCAAAATGGATTAACTCTGGCCTGGCGTGCGTCCTTTGCCAGCTGTTTATCTGTCACTTCGACAGCCGAATGCGTTTGGTGGCCGCCATTGACGCGCCCTGCAAAGGGAAGGGTGTCCGGGTTATCCGGCGGCGACCCGGGTTATTCGGGCCTGTGACCCGAGCCGCCGGCTCGAGCGGCGCCGTAGCGTCGCAACGCCGAAGTTGTCCTGGCGTTACGTCCAATGTGGAGGCGGGCTGATGGCGAAAAGATCCGTGGCAACAAGCACGTACCGGCGCGGATATGGACAGGTTACGCCGATGGCTTCGGAGTTATCTGGCTTCTCACTACAAACCAAAACACGTTAGCCTGCAACGGTAGCCAAAGATGCTGACGAAGGACGACGTTCTCCGAGAGATTCGCCGAATCGCTGCCGAAAACGGCGGCGTGGCGCCAGGAAGAATTGCGTTCTTCGATGCGACAGGTATCCGCGAGTCCGACTGGAGTGGGCGCTGGTGGACAACGTGGGGTGCAGCGGTGCGCGAAGCGGGCCTCGAGCCGCAGCGGCTGAACCCTCGCCTGGATGATGAACTCGTGCTCGCCGCTGCTGCTGGAATCGTCCGAAAATTCGGTCGCTTCCCGACCTCTGCGGAGATCCGTTTTGAGTGCAATGCGGATCCCGCGCTTCCGAGCCACAACACGTTCCATCGATTCGGCGGTTTGGGCGGGCTCCGAACTCGACTCCGAGAATTCGCTGCTGAGCACGGGCTTTCCGACGTCGCAGCCGCAATTGCAGACCAGCCCGGTGAGCCGGTCGCCGCTGCTGCAGTTCTGGACGGCGAAGGTGCGCAAGTACTTGCCGACGGATTCGTCTACCTCATCAAATCGGGTCGGCACTTCAAGATCGGCAAGGCCAATTCGGTCGAGGCGCGACACCGTCAGCTGAAGATCCAATTGCCGCAGGCCGCCGAGGTGGTTCACAGAATCAAGACGGACGATCCGTATGGCATCGAGTCGTACTGGCACCGCCGGTTCGCAGGCAAGCGGCTCAACGGGGAGTGGTTCGCTCTATCGGCTGAGGACGTCAAGGCGTTCAGACGCAGGAAATTCATGTGATCCACGCAAGGCCAGCTAACCGGCCAATCAACCGGACCTGCCTTCGGCAGGCCGGTTATCGGCGACGTTAGAGCCCAAAGAACACGCCGATGTCTACTGCGAAGAACCCCGCTCCGCACGTTTCTCAGCTTCTAGAAAATCTTCAAGAGGTGGACCTTCTCTTGAACATCCACACCGCGCTCGCAGGAAGCAGCCCCGGCCGCAAGAGGAACGTTGAAGTCCTAAACAAGAGCGCAGTGGTATTGGTCGTAGCCTGTTGGGAGGCGTACGTAGAAGACTTGGCATCCACCGCTCTCAAGTTCATGATCGATGACGCCAAGTCGCATAGCATCTTTCCGAAACTCGTGCTTGATCGCGTAGGCTCAAAGTATTCGGGTCAGCATGCATGGGCGCTTGCGGGCGATGGTTGGAAGAAGGCGCTCCGAGACAACTTCTCAGAAGTGTTGGCCAAGACGACAGGTGCTCTTAATACACCTCGCGCCCCTCAGGTCGATGAGTTGTTCGCCAAGACAATCGGGTTACCTAGTCTCTCAGCGTGCTGGTCCTGGCCGGGTCGTCCTCAGGCCAGCGCGGTGAAGGCACTTGACGACCTGATAACCCTGCGTGGAAGCATCGCGCACCGCGTGCAGCACTCCAAGAGTGTCCACAAGAAGTCCGTGACCGCTGCCGTTGAGCTCGTATCCAGACTGGCCGCCAAGAGCACGAACGCTGTTCGCCAGCACGTTCACACAGCGACTGGGAAGTTTCCTTGGAACCGCATCACGTTCAAGGGACTGGGCTAATGGGCTCTAACCCCTCCCTCGAGCGGACATGTCCCGGCAAGCCGGGTCGTGCCGCTCATGTCGAACGTTAGGCCGCTCAGCTCGCCATGCCGGACCACCACGTTCGCTTTGCCGTTCGGTCGTTGGATGGAGCGACAACGGACATCTGGAAGTGTTGGACGAGCAGCGGAACGGGCAAGCGAGATGTGTATCTGACTAGCCGCCCACTGGGCTACGCAATGAAGCTGAGCCTGCACGAGGGTGGTCGATGGCACGTGGGCTTCCACGCACACAAGAGGGACGAGCTGTTTTCTCCGGAATCGGTTCCGCCGTCCCGGTTCCTGGGCGTGTGGGATCGACCGGACGTCCCAGCCGCACCATGGGTCCTTGCCGCCAGGGTCTGCTTCCCATGGTCCAGCCCATCAAAGCCTCCTCGGGAAGCACCAGAGACCACCCGCTGGCTTCCGTGCGCAGGCAAGGGTGAACGTGACGCTCGGCATGGACGCTCTCGGCCGGATCCTTGTCGTAGTCCATACGACACGCGGCAACCGCATTCGGTCGATCTCCGCGCGCAAGTGCAGCAGAAGTGAAGCGGAGCAATGCCATGCGTAAGGAATACGACTTCTCGAAGGGGAAACGGGGTCCGGTGCTCGCCTCGAAGGGCAAGACGAGGATCACCATCATGCTCGACGACGATGTCATCGAGTACTTCCGTGCCAGGGCAGAGGCACAAGGCACGGGATACCAGACGATGATCAACTCGGCGCTTCGCGCAGCAATCGAATCGTCCAAACGAAAGCCAGCTGACGAGCGGCCGCTGACGGTTGGAGCCCTCAGGGATGTATTGCGCGAGGAACTGGCTCCCTGCAGGGCGAAGGCGGCTAACCCTTAGCCCAGGCGGACAGCCACCGGCAAACCGGCGTCTGCCGCTTAGCTCGAACGTTGATATGGCTTCTTCTCGTCAAGAAACAGCGACGATCCCTCTGCGGTGCAGATGAACGGTTGAACCCGTTGCCGGACGGGGAACGCGACGGAGCCCGTTGGTGCCACCCTGTGTGGATGCGCGACGGTTGCTCATGCTGATATGCGAGGGTTGGGTACCTCAACACAGGTGTTGGTCGCGGGGCTGCCTTCGGTCTAGGGTCTGAGATCGCGCCGCAAGCGGCGATGCTCGCGGGGCCTACCAGTAAAGTTCCCGAGGATTCCCCTTGTGGCCGCGGCTGATCAGCCGGCGCAGCGACTTATCCAGCGACACCAGGTCGCCACCGATGCTGCCCACGTGTCGACCCTCGCCCTCGCGCGGCGCATCCGCCGTGGCGATGTCGATGCTGTCCTTGTGGACGTCCAAGCCCACGAACAAGGTGCTAGATTGCTCCATGGCTCGTCTCCTTGCAGATTCGCAACGACCCGGCAGCCCGTCTGCCGGGTCCATGGGTGTAGCTCTGCAGGCCTTTGGCCTGCAATCTACGGTGTTGCAGGAGACGGGCCGCCCGAGCTCACGAAGCCATCTTGCCTAGGCCTCACAGAGGAACGTCCGTGCTGCATCCGAATCAGTTCGAGGTCGACGAGGCTTGGATCGCGTTCCAACTGAACGACCAGCCCATCCATACGGAGCAAGACGGAGACTTCAACTTCCTCGCACTCATGGACGCGGCAAGTTGCTTCATTCTCGCTTCTACGCTCGTTGCGGCAACGCAGGCGGAACCGACTCGGCGGGAGGCGAAGCGCCTGTTGAAGGAGGGGCAGGTACACGAGAAGCGTTGGCCGAAGACTCTGTTCATTCCTTCCGGGCAAGGCGCGCAGTCCATGATCGCCGAAGCAGGGAGGCTTGGCATTGGGGTCGTGCGCGTCGCGAAAGAACAGCTATTGCCCTTCATCGGAGAGGCGCAGGAAGGTTTCAGGGAGCGATTCGGGGCTCGGCGTGCTCAGTGAAGCCCCGGTGCCTTTTCAACCTGCTCGAGGAGTTGCAGCTATGGCCAAAGCATATTGGATCGCCGCTTACCGTTCGGTCAGGGATCCGAACGCCCTGGCCGGGTATGCGAAGCTCGGCGCTCCCGCCCTTCAGAAGCACGGCGGGCGCATTCTGGCTCGTGGGCTTCCTGCTCAAGTCTATGACGGCGGCCTGGCTGAGCGCACAGTTCTGCTGGAGTTCGACAGCGTCGCGCAAGCGGTCGCCGCGCACGACAGCCCCGAGTATCAGGAAGCGCTCCGTCTGCTCGGCGACGCCGTCGACAGGGACTTGCGCATTGTCGAAGGACTCGAGTGAGTGACGATCGTTGGCCGTGGTGCTCCAACGATCGGCAGGCCACGAGTGATGGACAACGCCTGTCGTCTCTACACGGACCTGGCATGGCTGTGGCCAATGTGGGGCGATGCCGCCGATGAGTACGCTCACTACTGTCGTCATGTCTCGGGTCTGATCGAACTGCACGCAACGCATCCGGCAGCCACATTGCTGGACATCGGGTGCGGCGGCGGCAAGAACGTCTTCAACCTGAAAGCGACGTTCAGCGTCACCGGCGTGGATCTGAGTCCCGCCATGCTCGCGCAGGCAAGCCTTCTGAACCCGGAGAGCACGTTCGTCCTCGGGGACATGCGGACATTCCGGCTCGACAGGACATTCGATGCCGTCCTGATGGACGATGCAATTTCCTACATGACCTGCCTCGCGGACTTCGAGGCGGCGTTCCGCACTGCGTCTGCGCACCTGAACTCGGGCGGGGTGCTGGTTGTGACGCCGGACGTGACGGTCGAAACATTCCAGCAGAACAGGACCATCGCCACGCCCGCCACGCGCAAGGGTCCACGGGACGAACTCGATGTCGTCTTCATCGAGAATGTCTATGACCCTGACCCTGCGGATGAACAGTACGAAACGACGGTCCTCTATCTCATTCGGGACCACGGACGCCTTCGGATCGAGACCGACCATTGGACAATGGGCCTTTTCCCTCTCGACACCTGGCGGCGTGTTCTGCGCGAAACCGGTTTCGAGGTGCATGAGGGGCAGTACGACGCGGGCGAGGACGAGTACACGGTGTTCGCCTGCGTAAAGACGTCGTGAAGGGAGAAACACCATGTCCAGGCTCCGTGTAGAGAGTTTCACCATCTCACTCGACGGATTCGGCGCCGGCCCGAACCAGGACATCGACAACCCGCTCGGCGTAGGCGGCACCGCGCTTCATGGCTGGGCCCTGCCCACACGAACGTTTCAGAAGCACCTGTTCGGCAGGGATGACGGCGGAGTGGGCATCGACGAGGACTTCGCCGCTCGCGGCTTTCGGAACATCGGGGCCTGGATTCTCGGCAGGAACATGTTCGGGCCGGTTCGCGGACCCTGGCCGGACGAGAGCTGGCGGGGCTGGTGGGGCGAGAATCCTGTCTACCACGTCCCCGTGTTCGTGCTGACGCACTACGCACGTGCACCGCTGGTCATGGAAGGAGGAACGACCTTCCACTTCGTTACGGACGGCATTGCCGCCGCCCTGGCGCAAGCTCGCGAAGCGGCCCAGGGCAAGGACGTTCGTCTCGGCGGCGGCGTAAACGTCATCCAGCAGTATCTTCGCCAACGCCTGATCGACGAGATGCACATCGCCATTTCGCCGGTCCTGCTTGGCGCGGGTGAACGACTCTTCGAAGGGATCGACCTTCCTGCCTTGGGCTACGCCTGCACCAGGCACGAAAGCTCGCCACTTGCCACTCACGTGGTTCTCGCGCGTCAGTGATCACGGTGATCGGAGCCGTACACCAGGATGAATCGGCGATGAAGCTGATCGACACACTCCAGGACGAGCACGCGCTGATCGATCGGATGCTCGGATCCTTTCGCACCTACGTCGACCGGCTCGTCGACGGGACTGCGGACCCGGATGACGGCAGACGGTTCGCCGCGTTCTTCACCGAGTTCGCCGGCCACTTCCATCACGATCGCGAGGAGCGGGTGCTATTCGATGCGCTCGTGACGGCAGCGGAACTGCCGGGCGACCGCGGACCGGTGCACGCCCTCGCGCACCAGCACGCCCAGATGGAGGAGTGGCTGCGCGAGATGACGCCGTTGCTCGAACAGAGGCCGCAGTCCGAGGATGATCGCGTTCGGCTTCGAACCTTGGCAACTCGCTACTCGCACGCGCTCTGGCGTCATATCGACGCGGAGAACTCCGTCCTGTTCCCGGAGGGTGCGCAGCGGCTTCGCCGGTGCGGCATTCGCGAGTTGCCGGATCGGCCGATGAGCGAGGCCGAGGCGGCCGCGCGTGAGGGCGCCGCGGCCCTGCTGGAGCGTTACCCGCCGGTCGAGGACGATGCGCTCGCTCGCGGTGACGGTTGTTTCGCATGTCGAGCCTACGGTGAGACCTGCGACGGATTCGAGGCCGAGTGGTGGACCGAGCTCGAGTGGGAAGACTTTTTCAACAGGTGACGCAAGCGACTGTGAACCCGGAGAGCCGATCCCGCTTCGCGGCGCGGCTTGACTCAGGCCTTAGGCAACGTCGACACGTACAAGGGTGGACCCATGCCGAATCGAGTGAACGACGCAATCTGCAATGTCGTTGAGCGAAGAGCGGCGTTCTGCGCTGAGGGACCGCATCAAGGCCGGACTGCCCATCGGGGAAGACGGCACGGTCCATCTGATCGCACGTGCATGGGCCGTTCGGGGTCTCGCGCCATAGGTGTTCGAGGGGTGCGCGGCTACTGTCACGCGAAGGACGAGAACCGTCCGCACATACTCGAGCGCGTGTTCGAGCCCGGCGCCGAGTTGGCCGTCGTCAATCGCGCCAGCACCATATCGTTTCCTGCGCGCACGGTCGGGCGCGAGGCAACTTCACAATCGTGACGCAGGCGACTGAAACCCCTTGGTGCGCCACGAAAGCCCGAGGAAATTTTCAACCGTGGACATCCCGCGAATATTCAACATCACCGAAAGCGCTCACCGCATCCACAACCCGTTCACACCCGAAAAGCTCGCCACGCTCGGCGCGGCGCTGCGTCTGGAAACGGGAACCCGCGTGCTCGACCTCGGCAGCGGTTCGGGGGAGATGCTGTGCACCTGGGCACGCGATCACGGCGTCGTCGGCACCGGCATCGACAAGAGCGAGTTGTTCACCGAGCAGGCGAAACTCCGCGCTGAAGAACTCGGCGTCGCCGATCGAGTCAGGTTCATCCATGGCGACGCTGCCGGCTATGTGTCCGAAGAGAAGGCCGGTGTGGCAGCCTGTCTCGGCGCCACGTGGATCGGTGGGGGAGTGGCCGGCACCATCGAGCTTCTGGCGCAGAGCCTGCGCCCCGGAGGGATCATCCTCATCGGCGAGCCGTACTGGCGGCAGTTGCCGCCGACGGAAGAGGTTGCCAAAGGGTGTCTTGCCGGCTCGATCTCCGACTTTCTCCTGCTTCCAGGACTTCTCGCGTCTTTTGGCCGCCTCGGCTGCGACGTCGTGGAAATGGTTCTGGCAGACCAGGACAGCTGGGACCGATACGAGGCGGCCAAGTGGCTCACCATGCGCCGATGGCTCGAAGACAATCCCGACGATGAGTTCGCGAAGGATGTTCGAGCCAAACTGACTTCGGAACCCGAGCGCTACGCCGCTTGCACGCGTGAATACCTGGGCTGGGGCGTGTTCGCGCTGATGGCGCGGTGATGAAGGGATCGCCGGGTGTCTCGAGGATTCGTCGTCTATCTCGAGGTCGGCGACCGCACTGCGGGCGACAGCGTCTTCTATCCAGATGATGATCTGACGGCGGTGCTCGAGAGTGGTGCATTTCATGATCGGTGCTGGCGTTGTGAACCTTGCCCAGGGAGAAAGCGAAATGGACTCCGTTGTTCACTTCGAGATGCCGTACGACGATCGGGCTCGAATCACCAGGTTCTACGAGGCCGCCTTCGGCTGGGTGACGCAGCCCTTCGGCCGGGAGACGGGAGACTATGTCCTCGCCACCACGGCCGAGCCCGACCAGAACGGTTCGAGGCTTCCTGGCAGCATCGATGGTGGCTTCTACCCGCGCAATCCCGAGTGGCCTTCGCAGCATCCCTCGGTAGTCGTGGCCGTCACCGACATCGCAGCCGCGATGAAGCGCGTCACTGATGCTGGTGGCAAGGTGCTTGGCGATCCCATGGACATCCCGGGAGTGGGCAAGTACGTGTCGTTCTTCGACACGGAGGGCAACCGGGTCAGCATGCTCCAGCCGCTGCCACGGGGCTAACGAAACGCCCGGTGCCGTGGCCGCGTTGGGCCATTCGGTGGCGGCGCGCCTTTCTCCGTTTCCTCGAGGAGTTCGCGGACTACGTTCAGGTGCACGACCTGCTCCACGAGCGTCCCGTAGTGCATCACCGGTTCGCCTGGACCACGAGGATGTCCGCCAGGCGGGTATCGTCATCGCAGTCACGCTCCGGCGGTCCGGCGGCCGAGCCAGGTGAAACCGAGGAACAGCGCGAGCCATACTGCGGTGCGCAAGGCCATCGCGCGCACGCTCTCGACCGCGACCGGACCGCCTGCCGAATACAGCCAGGCGATCGCTGCGAGCACGACGAGATTGAGCGCGAAGATCGCGGCCGCCGCGCGCCGGCCGTGCGCCAGGCTGCGCCACGCGAGGATGCCGGCGGCCATGTACGCCACGCCCATTACGAGGTTGTAGATCAGCAGCGGCTCGAACACGACGTATCCCGGGTCGGAACCGAGGAGAACGCGCGTGCCCGCGACGATCGTCGCGAGACCGAAGAGCAGCGCAACGAGGACGAGGAGGAGACGGACGGGTCGCATCGATTGGCTCTGCATCGGGTCCACGCCTATTTGCGCGGCGCACCGCGGCGCTCGTACTTGCGCCAGTACTGGAACTCCTCCTCGTGCACCTCGAGATCCAGCTCGGCGACGCGCATCTGCAGTCGTTCCTGGACGTCGGCGACCGCCTTGTTGTAGACGAGCGGGCCGATCTCCTCGAGGAAGAAGCCGAGCAGGCCGCCGGCTGCAATGTTGCCGATCGGCTCTTCCATGTTCTCGCGGAAGTAGCGCTCGATCGACGCGATGGCGTCCTTGCGTGCATCCTTCGAAAGTTCGATGGCCATCAGGGCTCCCTGGCGTAACACGGCAATCGGGTTGTCACGAAGACGCCGGCCGCTGCTAGCGCGGCACCTCGTAGCGCAGCTCGACGAACCCGGTCCCGACCTGCCGCACCGAGGCGAGGCGAAGCGGCGGGAAGTCGATCCGGCGCGGCAGCAGCGGCCTGCCCGCCCCAAGGGTCACGGAGCCGACCTGGACGATCAGTTCGTCGAGCAGCCCGGCATCGTGAAACTGGCCGACCAGCTCGCCACCGCCGACCAGCCAGACGTTCTTGCCGCTCGCCGCCGCCGACATCTGCTCGTGGACCGGCCGCACGTCGCCCCGTACGAAGCGGATGTCCGCGCCGGCGACGCCGGGCAGTACCCGGTGCGTGAACACCCACGCCGGCTGTCCGTACGGCCAAGGCGCGCCGGATCCGTCGCCGGGTTTCACGACATGGCGGAGCATCCATTCGTAGGTCGACGCCCCCATGGCGAGGGCACCGACCTCGCGGATGAAGGCTGGATAGCTCGTGTCGTTGATGTCGCCGAGCTGGAACAGCCACTCGAGCGAGTGATCGGGGGTCGCGATGAACCCGTCGAGGCTGGAAGCTGTGTAGTACTGGGTCTTCATCGTTGGACCAGACGTCGTAGAAGTTGCGCGACGCGAACTCGGACTTCGGCACGCCCCGCGGCGGGCGGCGCACTGTCCCGATGCGAGTGCCTTCGTCGGCGGCCCGTTCGGTTCCCGGACGGACTACGCGAACGACCACGATCTTCTCCCTGTCGGTTTCAAATCCGGCGCCCGCGGATCGCTACTCGCGGATCTCGGCCTCGACCAGCATGGCGAGCAGCGCCAGCGATTCCTGCCAGCCCAGGTAGCACGCCTCGACCGGTATGGCTTCCGGGATCCCTTCCTGCACGACGTCCAGTTCCGACCCGCAGGGCACCGCCTTCAGCGACACGGTGGTTGTCATCACGCCGGGCAGGTTCGGATCGTCGAACCTGTCCGTGTAGCGGATCCGCCGGTTCGGCTCGATCTCGAGATACTCGCCGCCGAACGCATGGCTCTGCTGCGTCGTCAGGTTCGTGAACGACATCCTGAAGGTGCCGCCGACCCTGGCGTCCAGCTGGTGGACCTTTGCCGTGAAGCCGTTCGGCGGAAGCCACTTGGCCATCGCATCGGGATCCAGGAATGCGCGATAGACACGGTCCGGCGGTGCGCGCAGCACGCGGTGCAGGCGTACTGTTCCGGTAGCCATGATCCGTCTCCTCATGTCCGAGATGGCGCTCAACGCGCAGAAGTACCTGGTCGAGCAGGCCCGCGAGTCGAGCCGCAACTACACCGACCTGTAGCCGCCGGCCGCACGGTCGTGCGACTTCGGATCAGACCACCTCGACCTCGAAAGCGGTGCTCTGGGCGCCCCGAGCCGTGCAGGCGATCGGCGAGTGCGAATCAGCCCAGGACACGATCTCCCGAAGCTGCCCGGGGCTGGCGCCCGCGGCACCGATCCGGACATGCAAGCGCATGCTGTCCAGCGCCGCAGAGACCTTCTCATCGGTTCCAAGCAGTCCCCGGACGTCGGACTCGCTCGACACCGAAACCGTCAACGCGTCCAGCGTGAGGCCGAGCTGCGCGGCGCGCATGGCGATGACGGTGGCGGTGCACGATGCGAGCGAAGCGCGGAACAGCCAGCTCGGGGCGGGTGCCGACGCCTTGCCGCCGAGCGCGATCGGCATGTCGGTCGACGCCGTCTCGCCGTTCGGGCCCGAGATTCGGAATCGCAATCCCTCCTCCAGCACGGCGGTAGCGGCGGGATTCTTCGAGCGCGCCTTGTGCGGTTGCTCGGCGAGCACCCTGGCGAGCGTCTGGATGGCTTCGCGAACCTGCGGTGTCGACATGTGTGTCTCCGTCTGGAAGGTTCGCGCGGGAACGTGCGCAGGCATCGCGAGGCGGCGCGCATCGCGCTTCATCCGTCGAGGACGGGCGCGGCGCGCTTCAGGCTACACCGCCGGCGACGTGCAGTCCAGACGCCGGTCACCCGGCGCCGGCCGGGCTCGACGCTCGCCGTGGAGAGCACGTGCGTCATGCGGCGATAGCCTGGGCTGGTGCGCGGCGCGCGTGCGTCCCGGCGGGCAATCGAGCGGCAGATTGCGTGCAGGTTCTGCGTAGGTGAAACGACTGGCAACGTCTGCTATGGTGAGTACCTTTCTTCGCGCCCCGCGGGGCACAATCCCGACACCGACGACATGACCCGACCCGAGTATCAGGATGCCTTGCTGCGCGGTCACCTTCGAGCATTCTTCGGCGACGTCGCGCCCGAGACCATCGAGCTTTTTCGCGAGCGCCTGACCTGGGTCGACATCCGCGGCGGGGAGACGCTGCTCAAGCAGGGCGAACCCGGCGACGCGCTCTACCTGCTGGTGAGCGGCCGCCTCCGCACCTACTACGTCGACGACGACGGCCAGCAGCGGATGCTGCGCGAGGTGCCGCGCGGCGAAATCGTCGGCGAAATGAGCCTCTACACCGACGAGCCGCGCTCGGCCACCGTGGTGGCCATTCGCGACTCGGTGCTGGCGCGGCTGGGCAAGGACGATTTCAACCAGCTGCTGGCCGGCAGCGGACAGGCCTCCATCGCATTGACCCGGCAGATCATCCGCCGCCTGCAGACGGACGGTTCCCGTTCTGCGTCGAATCGCCCGGTCACGATCGGCCTGATCCCGATCACCGACGCGGTCGAGTCCCGATCGTTCGCGCAACGGCTCGGCGAGCAGCTCGGCGCGCATGGCCGCGTCCAGATCGTCGATTCGGCGAGCATCGAGTCGGAGCTGCTGAAGATCGGCGTCGACGCGCGGCACCTGCCGGGCGGAGCCTCGCTGCAGCAGCAGATTGCCCTTCTGCTCGACGAGATCGAGGCCGTGAGCGACTTCGTGCTGCTGGTGGGTGACGACGGCCCGACGGACTGGACGCGCCTGTGCACGCGCCACGGGGACGAGCTGTTGCTGCTCGCCGACGCCGCTGCCGAGCCGCGCGTCCATCCGACCGAAGCGCAGTTCCTCGCCGGGCGCCCGCCCCGGGCCGAGGCCGCCGAGATCCTCGTGCTGCTGCATCCCGCCGACGCCCCGAACCCGCGCAACACGGCGGCGTGGCTCGCGCGCAGGCCCGTGGCCGACCACCTGCACGTTCGTCCGGCGCTCGAGCGCGACATGGCGCGGCTGGCGCGCGTGCAGAGCCGCACCGCGGTCGGTCTCGTGCTGGCCGGTGGTGGCGCGCGCGGATTCGCGCACATTGGCGTGTTCCGGGCGCTTCGCGAGCACGGCATCCCGATCGACTATGTCGGCGGCACGAGCATCGGGGCGGTGATGGCGACCTACGTCGCGTCCGACCGGCCGTTCGAGGCGGTGACCGCCAATGCGCGCCGCAGTTTCGGCTCCAACCCGACCGGCGACTACAACCTGCTGCCGATGCTGTCGCTGATCAAGGGCCGGCGACTGCGCCGCGTCGTGGCGGCAGCGGTCCACGACCTCCTCGGCTTCGACGGCGACATCGAGGACCTGTGGATCAGTTTCTACTGCATCGCGACGAACTACTCGCGCGCCTGCGAGCAGGTGCTGCGTCACGGCAATCTCGCGAAGTCGCTGCTCGCAAGCGTCGCGATTCCAGGCGAGCTGCCGCCGGTCCTGCGCGACGGCGAGCTGTACTGCGACGGCGGCACGTTCAACAACTTCCCGGTCGACGTCATGACACGGATGCGCGGCGTCGGCAGGGTGATCGGCGTCGACCTGAGCAGCACCAAGCCGCGCAGGATCGAGCTCGACGAGCTGCCCGGACCTTGGAGCATCTTTCGCGACCGGTTCCGCAAGCGCGCCAGGCGGCGCTTCCGGCTGCCGTCGCTGCCGAGCTACCTGATGAACGTGACGATTCTCTACAGCACCTCGCGGCAGCAGCAGGCGCGCAAGCAGACTGACCTGTACTTCAATCCGCCGCTGCACCGCGTCGGCATGCTCGAGTGGAACCGCTACGAGCAGATCGTCGAGCAGGGCTACCTCCACGCGCGGGATGTGCTCGGCGCGCCGCCCGCCGGCGCCGCGTCAGGCGGATCCGTGCAGGCGGGCCCGGATCCTGCCCAGGCAGTCGTCGCGTAGGGCGCGCATGTTCGGCGAGAAGAAGTCGCCGACCAGGAAGTCGACGAAGATCTCGTCGATGAAGTGAAGCTTGTCCTCGGCGCCGAGCGGCCGACGCCACTCGGCGGCCAGCAGCGACTGCACGTGGTGGCCGTGCTCGACGGTGAGCCCGATCGACGGCAGCACGTCGGCTTCGACGAGCAGCGTCGCTTCGAGCGCGAGCGCGGGGTCGTCTCGCAGCGCCTCCAGTTCGGGCAGCGGCGCGGGCGTCGTGGGGGCGTCTGCCGACCCGCGATGGAACGCGTGGCAGGCCCGCGCGAAAGGCACGCCGGCGGTCGGCTCGGTGGCGAGCACCAGCCGCGCGAGTCGTTGCTGCACTGCGATGTCGACCCCCGCGGCCCGCAGATAGGGCATCGTCTCGCGCGCCGCGATCGCCTCGAGCCGGAACGAATGCGGGCCGTCGCGCACCCCGTCGTAGTGGAAGTCGTGGACCAGCGCCGCGGTGAGCACGCCCAGGGCGGCATCGCCGACGATTCCCGTCCTGCCGCACAGGTACAGCGCGGACAGCACCACCTCGAGAAAATGCTGCGGGGTGTGGTAGCCGCCGGGAATGCCGGCGCCGATGCCGCGGTCGACGTCGGCGGCGATCGCCAGTCCGGCGCGGCACAGCGGGTGCGCGCGATCGCCGCCGGCGGCGGCGATGGCGGCCGCGAAGCTCCAGGCCAGCCGATCGGGCCGGTCACGCAGGATGTGGAAGCAGTCGACCATCGACGCGGCCACGGCCCCGGGCGCCGCGGATGCGTCCCACGTGAACGGCGGGCTGCAGAGGTCCGGATTCTGCATCGGGGGAGCGTCGCGCTGGAGGGGTTCCACGTAAAATGCGGCCACGGCGCCGTCGTGTAGGTCGGACATGGCGTCTAGGCTAGCCCGAACCACGATCCTGCGAAACGACTCCACCGATGAACGGCTCCAGGCCTTGCTCGGGCGCGATGCGCGCAATGGCGGCCATTGCCTCCCTGGTGCTGCTGCTCGTTGCATCCGCTGCGCGCGCGAACGAGCCTGCAGCGGTGATCGGGTACGTGAAGACCGTCGTCGGCGAGGCCTGGGTCGGCCCCCCCGACTCGGCGGTGCGCGCGCAGGTGGGCACCCCGATTCACCTCGGCGCGACCATGAAGACGGGGCCGGGCGCGTCGCTCGGCGTCACGCTGAAGGACGACACCGTGATGTCCTTCGGGCCGAATACCGAAGTCAGCGTCGACGACTTCCTGTTCGATCCGGACCGCGGCGACCTGAAGCTCGGGGCGAGCATCGTCCGCGGCACCCTCAACTTCATTTCCGGGTTGATCGCGAAGATGCGCCCCGACGCGCAGACGGTGCGCACGCCGACCGGCACCATCGGCGTGCGAGGCACCCACTTCCTCGTCAAGATCGCCAACCCGAGTCCGTGATCCGCTGCATCGGCGCCCCGGCCAGGGTCCTCGCGCGCGGATGGCTCGCGCTACTGTGCGTCGGCTGCGCGAGCTCGCCGAACTCATATGTGATGCTGGTCGAGAGCCCGGACGGAACCACCGGCAAGGTGTACGTCAGCGATGCCGCGGGCAGCCGGGTGCTGGAGCGCTCCGGGCAGGCGACTGCGCTCGACGGCTCGTCGGCGGCCACCTTCGAGGTGCCGGGTGAGCAGGCCCGGCGCGACTTCGGCGGCACGCTCGACGCCCAGCCGCCGCTTCCCGAGACCTTCGTGCTCAACTTCGAGAGCAGCGCCGTGCGGATGACACCGGAGTCGCTGCGCCGGCTGCCGGAGCTTGCCGCGCTGATTCGCGAACGGCCAGCCGCGGAGCTCGTCATCGTCGGCCACACCGACACCGTCGGAGAGGTCGCGTTCAACGAGCGGCTCGGCTTGGCGCGCGCGCGCACCGTATCGGTGGCGCTCGCCGCGCAGGGCGTGGCGCCGCTGTCGCTCGTGCTCGAGTCGCGCGGCGAGCGCGATTTGCTGGTCGCGACGCCCGACGAGACCGATGAGCCGCGCAATCGCCGCGTCGTCGTCTCGGTGCGCTAGACGGGCCTGCTCACTTCTCGGACATCACGACCCGGTCGCCGGTCCAGTCGCCGCGCAGACGCCCGATCTGCCAGGCGACCAGCCGATCGCCCGGCCGTTCGGCCGCCAGGCGCTCGAAGGCGGCGACCGCGCGCGAATCGTCGGCGGCCATCAGCGCATAGGCCCGCTCGTAGGCGGCGTCCGGCTGCGGCGCCGGGGTGCCGTCCGGTGCCAGCAGCGGCTCGAAGACCTGCAGCGAGGCGGTCCTGCCCTTCAGCACGACCTGCCCGACCGGGCGCATCGGCGCCTCGGGGCACGCCTGCCTGATCGCCTCCGACACGCAGACCAGCGTGCCCAGCTGCTTGTTCAGCGACTCGAGGCGCGCCGCGGTGTTCACCGGGTCGCCCAGCGCCCGGTAGTCGAAGATCGTCGAGCCGCCGAAATTCCCGACGATCACCTCGCCCGCGTGCACGCCGATGCGGGTACGTCCGAACTCGATGCCCTGCCTGGCCAAGCCCTCGACGTACGACTGCGCGAAGCGATGCAGGTCGAGCGCGCACGCATAGGCGCGGCGCCGGTGATCGGGCTGCTCGAGCGGGGCGGAGAACACCACGGCCAGCGCGTCGCCGACGATCCGGTCGAGCGTGCCCTCGTGGCGAAACACGATCGCGATCATGCCGTCGAGGTAGCCGTTGAGCAGCGACACCGCCTTCGCCGGATCGATGCGCTCCATCAGCGACGTGAATCCCGCGAGGTCGGTGAAGATAAAGCTGCAGTGCTGGCGCCGGCCACCGAGCGCCAGTTCGCCGGGGTTGTCCACCAGGTGCGCGACCAGGTTCGGCGACACGTAGCGCGAGAAGGCCTGGCGGACCCAGCGCTGGCGCCGTTCGCTGGCCGTGTGCCGGACGACGCTGGCGGTGACGAAGGCGAGCAGCAGCGCGATCGCCGGCAACGTCGGGTCGAGCAGCAGCCGCCACTCGACGAACGCCCACCACGCAGCCGCCAGCACCGCGAGCACGGCGGCCAGCGCGACCGACGCCGAGCGCAGCGGCCCGGTGCGCAGCGCGAGCAGCGCAACCAGCAGGCCGCCGCCGACGATGGCGAGCGACTCGACGGCGGTCGACCAAGCGGGACGCTCGAGGAACTGGCCGGCGTGGACCTGCTCGAGCATCTGCGCGTGCGCCTCGACGCCGGGCATCGCCGCGCCGAGCGAATTGAATCGCAGGTCGAGCAGTCCCTTTGCCGACGTCCCCACCAGGACCACCTTTCCCTGCAGCGCAGACTGCGGGGCGCTGCCGTCGATCACCCTCCAGGCCGACAGATAGCGTCGCGGATCGGGCCTGCCGTAGTGGATCCAGGCCTCGCCGTCAGGGGTGGTGGGGATGTCGCGCTGCCCGATCCGCACGCCGCGCAGGCCCGGTGCCTCGGCCAGCCCGACGGCCACGTGGTTGCGCTCGGCGAGCGACACCCTCAGGGCCTCGAGGACCAGCGACGGGACGACCACGTGCTGTAGTCGCGCGAGCATCGGAATGCGTCGCACGATGCCGTCGGCATCGGGCCGGAAGCTGATGGCGCCCACCCCGGTCGCCGCATCGCGCAATCCGGGGATCGGCAAGGTCGCCGACTCGAAACCCGGCAGCGCCGCCAACGCGGACGCTCCGCGCACGACGATCCGGTAGGGGCTGTCGAACGCCGGCGGCGGCGCGCCGCGGTGCTCGAGCGTGAGGCCGAGCACGACGCGAGAGGCGCGAATCGCCGCCGCGAAGCGCTCGTCGGGCTCGGGCAGACTGGCGAGTCGCCCGGCGTCGGCCTCACCGAGCCGCCACTGTGCGGCCAGCGCCCGCGGCGACAGCCGGTCGGGCTCGGCGAAGACCACGTCGAACGCGATGGCCGTCGCGCCGGCGGCGTCCAGCCGCTCGACGAGTTCGCCCAGCAGCGTGCGCGGCCACGGCCACTGGCCCAGGCGTGCCAGGCTCGGTTCGTCGATGTCGACGATCAGCACCGGCGAATCGGCCCAGGGCCGCGGATGCCAGCGCTGGAACTGGTCGAACGCCGCATTGCGAAGCGACTGCACCGGAATCGGCGAGGCCAGGTACAGCAGCAGGGCGGCGGCCACGGCCGCGGCCGGCCAAAGGAAGCCCAGCTTCGGGTTCGGGGCCGTCACTTCGCGCGGTCCGAGAACCGGTCGCCTTCGTCGGGGGCCCTGTCGGTGCCCAGGCGGACGACGCGAACGACCATGCTGTTCTCCATTTGGGTGCGAGGCGCGGCGCGGCTCGCGAATCGCGGCACGATAGACGCGTTCCGGTGGCGCCGGCAAGGCGCGGCGAGGCGCAGCCGTTCCGGTCGCCGGCTATCATTGCGTCGACCTCGTGCGGGCGGCGAAGCGCAAGATGGCGATCAGCGCGCAGACGTGCCGGGTGGAGATCGCGCGCGGCTCGAGCCGCAAGTACTCCGACCGATAGTGCGCATCCCCGCCCGCGCCGGGTGCTTCATCCCCGGGAGGCGGGCCCGGGCTCGCCCAGCGCCTTGGCGCGCAGCTCGCGCGGTGCGCAGCCGAAGCGCGTTCGGAACGCGCGGCTGAAATGCGCCGCGTCGTTGAAGCCCCACGAGAACGCGATTTCGCCGACGCCGCGCCGCGATTGCCCGGGATCGCACAGGTCGCGCCGCGCAGCGTCCAGCCGCAACGCCCAGATCCAGTCGGCGAGCGAGCAGGCTTCTCCGGCCCATGCGCGATGCAGCGTGCTCGGCGACAGGCGCAGTTGCGCCGCGATGCCGGCCACCGAGAGGCCCGGGTCGCGCAGCCTGGCCCGCACGCAGGCCCTGATCTGCTCGCGATGCAGCGCAGCCAGCTGCGACACCGATGCCTGTTGCGCGCCGGGCAGCGCCGACAGGCCTGCGATGAGGATGTTCGTCACGCTGTCGGCGACCGCCGCGGCCGATTCGGGCGCCAGCGTCGCGATATCGGCGGCCAGCGTGCGGATCATGCCGATCATCAGGTGACCGGCGCCGCGCCTGCCGCTGACCGCGTTCGCGGTCAGCCGATGCGTGTCGCGCAGCGCGGTACGCAGCGTGGGCCCGGGCATCATCAGCACGTACTGCTGGAACGCTCCGTCGAAGCGCAGTTCGTAAGGACGCGTGCTGTCGTAGAGCGCGAAGTCGCCCGGCCTGAGGCGCGCGGCGCGCCCGTCCTGGATCACGTAGCCCTCGCCTTGGGACTGGATGCTGACGAGGAAGTAGTCCTCTGTTGCGCGCGCGATTCGCGCGGGGGTTCGGTGCACGCGCTGCGCAGTGGCGGTGACGCGCGACAGTTCGAGCGTGGCCAGTCGGTCGGCGGCGATCTCGCCGTCGATCGAGCCTTCGCTGGTGCCCGGGTCGCAGTCGAGCTGGACGTAGGTCTCGCAGACCATCTCCGTCCAGTAGGCCAGGCGCCGGCCCGGCTCGACGCTCGCCGTGGAGAGCACGTGGGTCATGCGGCGATAGCCTAGGCCGGTGCGCAGCGCCCGGCAATGGCCCCTCTGGCGGGTGCGCCGCCGGGTCAAGAACCGTGCGACACGCAGGCAAGCCGCGGCCGCACGCGACGCCTAGGATGAGCTCCCGACTTCGTCCGGACAAGGAGTCCCGCAATGAGCGTCCCACATCCGAAGTACCGCGTCGCCGCCGTCCAGGCGGCGCCAGTCTTCCTCGATCTCGGCGCGTCGATCGACAAGGCGATCGGCCTGATCGCACAGGCTGCGGCCGCCGGCGCCAAGCTGGTCGCGTTCCCCGAGACCTGGCTACCCGGCTACCCGTGGTTCGTCTGGCTCGACTCGCCCGCCTGGGGGATGCAGTTCGTCCAGCGCTACCACGACAACTCGCTGGTCTACGGCTCGCCCGAGGCCGAGCGGCTCGCGCGCGCCGCGAAGGACAACCGGATCATGGTCGTGATGGGGCACAGCGAGAAGCGCGGCGGCAGCCTCTACATGGGTCAGTGGATCATCGATGCCGACGGCGAAACCGTCGCGCAGCGGCGCAAGCTCAAGCCGACGCACGTCGAGCGGACCGTGTTCGGCGAGGGCGACGGCAGCGACCTCGGCGTGCACGACACCGCGCTCGGGCGGATCGGCGCGCTGTGCTGCTGGGAACACCTGCAGCCGTTGTCGAAGTACGCGATGTATGCGCAGGACGAGCAGGTGCACGTCGCCGCGTGGCCGAGCTTCTCGCTGTATCGCGGCGGCGCCTACGCGCTCGGGCCCGAGGTGAACAATGCCGCCAGCCGCATCTATGCGGTCGAGGGCCAGTGCTTCGTGATCGCGCCCTGCGCGACGGTCTCGAACGAGATGGTGCAGATGCTGTGCGGCGAAGACCCGACGAAGCGGCAATTGCTTCTCGAGGGCGGCGGCTTCGCGACGATCTGGGCGCCCGATGGGCAGCTGATGCACGAGCCGCTGCCCGAGAACGTCGAGGGGCTGGTCTACGCCGACATCGACCTCGGCATGATCTCGCTGGCGAAGGCCGCGGCCGACCCGGCCGGGCACTATGCGCGGCCCGACGTCACGCGGCTCCTGCTGGACCGCACGCCGGGCGACCGCGTGGTGCTGCGCCAGAGGCGCGCCGCGGAGGTCGCGAGCAGCGGCGTCGACGAGCCGGCGATGCCGGGGCCGTCGGATGCGGCCGCAGCCATCGTCTCGCGCGGCGCAGGATCCCGCGCGGCCGCCTGAGTGGCCCGCCCCGGCCCGACGTCGCGCTACGGCTCTTTGGCCGC
>Ga0079224_100002604_pt1 | contig 22083 bp, 23 predicted proteins | sample Stecom2015_FD_80414 | JGI IMG/M metagenome (GOLD analysis project Ga0079224, IMG submission 80414) | Agricultural soil microbial communities from Utah to study Nitrogen management - Steer compost 2015 | ecosystem: Environmental > Terrestrial > Soil > Agricultural land | place: USA: Utah...
CACCCCAGTGGGCTCTCCCCAACGGGGCGCGACGATAACAGGTGGACATCTCACCGTGGGCGAAACCTGTGCAGACGTCACAAACCGGGCTAACAGTGCTGGCTGGCCCTCCGATCCGAGTGCAGTTCTCGCGCACACGGCGCGGATCCAGGCGTGCTCGGCACGGATCTTGACGGTCTCGGTGCGGGTGCCGACGGGTTCTAGGCTTGAGGCTGCTGGGTCGGCAGAGAGGATGGGTGCATGCGACACGGGGACGGGGTCGTCGACTTCGGCGGACGGGGACCGCTGATCGTGTTGCTGCACGGACTCATGGGGCGGGCGACGACGTGGTGGCGCGTCGCGCGGCACCTGACGGCCTATGGTCACGTCGTCGGCCTCGACGCTCGCGCTCACGGCCGCTCCCCGCGACCGTCCCCGCGCGAGGTTCCCGCCCGGGTCGAGGACTTCGCAGGCGACGTCGCCGAACTCATCGAGCGACTCGACGAGGGTCCGGCCGTCGTGATCGGACACTCGATGGGCGGACTGCACGCGATCGTGCTGGCCGCCACCCGTCCCGAACTCGTCCGCGGCGTCGTCACCGAGGACATCGCGCCCGACCAGCGCGGCCGGACCGTCGACGACTGGCGCGCGCACTTCGAATCCTGGCCCGACGCGTTCACCTCACTCGCCCATGTGCGCGAGTTCTTCGGCGACACGGGCGACTACTTCGTCGAATGCGTCACCGAACACGACGACGGATACCGCCTGATCGCCGACCTCGAGGACCTGTACGTCATCGCGGCGGAGTGGGGACGTCGCGACTACTGGTCCTATGTGGACAAGGTCGCCTGTCCACTGCTTGTCATCGAGGCAGGCGACACCGCCATGCCCGAAGGCGGGCAGGCCGAACTCGCGCGGCGCGCGGGCGGAAGGCACCTCGTCGTCGAAGGTGCGGGCCACGTGGTGCACGACAGCGCCCCGGAGCAGTACCGGGGCGCTGTCGAGGCGTTCCTGTCCGAATTGTTCTCTCGCTGATCCGACCCGGTCAGCGCATGCGGGCGAGCCGGCCCTTGAGATCCGCGCGCTCGGAGCCGTCCACCAGCAGCGGCCACACGTCGGAACCGAGGTAACCGCTCTCGTCGGCGTGCCGGTGCACGGCGGCGCCGCAGGCGATCTGCCGAACACCGTTGGCGCGCTTGAACTTCGCGACCTCGCGGGCCATCGCCGCGGTGAACACGCCGTCCGTGGCGACGTCGACGCCGCGCTCCCGCAGCAACGTCTGTGCGGTGCGCACCTGCTTGCCTGCGTCGCCGGGGGTGAGCAGCGGCCACGCCGTGGGCTGGGCGGCACGGACGCCGAGTGCGCCGCCGACCGCCTCCCGCAGCTCGGGCAGGCGTCCGTAAAGGACCTCGCCGGGGCATTCGGTGGAATTGAAGTCGCGGTGACCCATGATCGCGTCGGTGCCGAGGCCGTACTGACCCGCGATCCACGCGACGAGGCTCACCAGCGAGTTCCACAGCTCCTCGGTGACGTCGACGTCGACGTAGATGCCCTCGTTCTCGATGCCGATGCACGTGGAGTTGTTGTCGGCCACGTGCGCGCCCTGCACGTGCTGCGTGCCGCCCTGGACGACCTCGAGCGAGTGGTGCCGGCCTTCGGTGATGTGGCCACCACGGCTGTTGGTGAACTGCTGCCCCGAATCGCCCCAGCCGTTGTTCATGTGGAGCGCCTGGATGTCGCGGGAGATCTGGTACGCGTGCTCGAGCGAGTAGTCGGTGCTGTTCGAGCCTGCCGTGTGGTGGACGACGATGTACGTCGGAGCGTGGTCCAGGATGACCGGATCCTGGGTCGGCGCCTGTGCGCCCCAGTCGGCGGTGCCGTGGATCGTCGGCTGCGCGGCGCGTGCTCCGACACCGCCCGCGCCGACGGTGCGGGCGGCGGCCGGGGCTGCGGACGCCGTCGTACCCGCGAGGGTCGTCAGCGCTCCGGCGGCGGTCACGGCGAGCCCGCCTTTGAAGAACGTGCGGCGGTGGAAAGCGGGTTGGTCGGACATCTCGTTCGAGCTCCCTCCACTGGGCTTCATTCAGGGTGCGGGCTCACCTCGGTGCCTGCGTGGGATATCGGAGCACGAAACATAGCTGTAAGCGAATAATTGCCGACGAACTTCGGGTCCTCGTCGTGAAAGTTTTTCGATCTGTTTGACGAGCGTGACCAGCGCATTCATGCCTTCGAGCACGGTTCAAGGGCCATCCGGTTGTCCCTCGAACGGAGCAAGGCCGGGGTGGACGAACCGGGCCTGTTCGCGGTACACGTCGACGCTTGTCCGCGCTCGGCAAGCCGTCCTCGCCAAATGCCCTCGCGGCAAGCACCCTCTCGGCAAGCCGTGTCTCGCGCGCCGTTACGGGAGCTGTTCTCCCGGAAGTGCGAATCGGCCGTCCTCGGTCTGTTCGACGAGACCGTCGGTCAGCAGCGAGTCCAGACAGCGGTCGCGTTGCCCCGCGCGGTCCCACACGACGTCCAGCCGGGTCTTCGGGACCGGGCCGTCGGTGCCGCGCAGCACGTCGAGCAGCAGCCCACGCACCTGCCGGTCGGTGCCCGCGAACTTCTGCACCGGCTTGGCGGGGCCGTCGTAGGCGGGTTTGCCCGCGCGCACCCACGCGCAGTCGCGGGCGATCGGGCAGTCGGCGCAGCGGGGCGAACGTGCCGTGCACACGAGCGCGCCGAGCTCCATGAGAGCGGCCGACAACGTCGCCGCCCTGCGCTCGTCGTGCGGCAGTAGGGCCTCGACGTCGGCCATGTCCCTGGTGTTCGACGCCGGCCCCGCATCGCCCGCCCCGTGCACGGCGCGGGCCACGACCCTGCGGACGTTCGTGTCCACCACGGGAACGCGCCTGCCGTACGCGAAAGCCGCCACGGCGCGCGCCGTGTACGCCCCGATGCCCGGCAGGGACAGCAACGTGTCGACGTCGTCGGGGACGACGTCCCCGTGGTCCCGCGCGATCGCGTCCGCGGCCGCGTGCAGGCGCAGTGCCCTGCGCGGATAACCGAGCTTGCCCCATGCGCGGAGCACGTCGGCCTGGGGAGCCGCCGCGAGCGCCGACGGTTTCGGCCAGCGCTCCATCCACTCGTGCCAGATCGGTTCCACTCGCGACACGGGCATCTGCTGCAGCATGATCTCGCTGACGAGCACGCCCCACGCGTCGCAGTCGGCGGCCCGCCACGGCAGGTCGCGCGCGGTCGAGGAGAACCAGTCGAGCAGGGTTTCGGATGCGATGTCGGCCGTCAGAACCACGCGGGCATTAAAACACCGGGTTCGTCACTCGACCTCGGTGAGTGCGCCGGTGTGCACGTCGTAGACGAAGCCGCGCACGACGTCGCGGTGCAGCAGGAACGGGCTCTGCTTGGCGCGCTGCACCGACGTGCGCACGCTCGCCTGCACGTCGCGGAACGCCTCGACCGCCCACGTGGGCCGCAGTCCGGTGGCCTCCTCGAGTTCGTCCTTGAACCCGTCGTCGGTCACGGCGTTCAGGCCGCAGTCGGTGTGCTGGACGATCATCAGCTCGCGGGTGCCGAGCTTGCGCTGGCTGAGCGAGAGCGACCGGATCGCGTCGTCGGTGACGATGCCGCCCGCGTTGCGCAGGATGTGCGATTCGCCTTCCAGCAGGCCGAAGAGCTGGAACACGCGGATGCGCGCGTCCATGCACGTCAGGATCGCCACGTGCTGGGAGGGGCGCGGCGACGAGCGGTCGCCACCGGCAACCTGTCCGAGTTCGGCATTGCGCTTGAGGAGCAGGTCGATCGCGGTCATGGGTCTATCTGACCTCCTGCGGAGTCGGGGCACAACACGGGTTGACGCTCGTCACGGACGAGCCGGCGATTCATGGCAGAGCTGGGGATTCATGGCAGAGCTGGGATTCACGGCAGAGCTGGGATTCACGGCAGAGGCGGGGATCCGGGCCTGCGAGTCACGGGCCGAACCAGTGCTGTTCGGCGGTGCGCGGTGGGCCCGAGGTGGTGCCCACGCGCAGTTCCGTGGGCAGGGTGATCACCTTCGAGGCGACCCGGTCGCTCGCGCCGAGCAGCAGCTTGCCGGCGGCCTTGCCCTTCTCGAGCACCGGCTGGTGGACGGTCGTCAGCCCGGCTCGGGTGGCTTCGCCGATGCCGTCGAAGCCGGTGATCGTGAGGTCGGCGGGGACCCGGAGCCCGCGCCTGCCCGCTTCGGCGAGTGCGCCGAGGGCGAGGATGTCGGAGGTGCAGATCAACGCCGTCACGCGCGGATGCTTGTCCAGCAGCTGGCGTGCGGCCGACGCGCCGTCGTCCACGTGGTGGTCGAAGCGTTCGACGACGGGCACCGAGTCCCACGGCACGCCGGCGGCCTCGAACGTGCGCTGCAACGCGGCCAGACGTGCGCGCTGCACGTGGTAGTGCGCGTCCTGCTGGCGATACTGCGAGGCGAAGTCGTCGTTGCGGTCGCTGGACAGGCGCATGCACAGCACGCCGATCTGCCGGTGGCCGAGGCCGACGACGTGGTTGGCGAGGTCGACGGTCGCGGACTCGTCATCCGGACCGACCCGGTCGAGCCCGTCGAGCTGTGGCTGGTCGATGATCACCGTCGGCACGGGGCGCTGGAGCGCCGCCTGCAGGTGCGGGTCGTCGTCGGGTACGGAGTAGACGACGAAACCGTCGACGCCCGCCCGGTGCACTGCGGCGACGTCCTCGTTGCCGGGACTGCCCGGAACGAGCGTGAGCCCGACGCCTGCGTCCTCGCACGCGAGCGCGAGCCCCTCCAGCACGCCGACGGCGGCCGGGTCGCGGAAGGCGTAGGACAGGTTCTCGGTGAGCAGCAGACCGACGGCACCCGCCTTGCGGGTGCGCAGCGACCGCGCGACCGGGTCGGGACCCGGGTAGCCGAGGCGTTTCGCCGTTTCGAGCACGCGCTTGCGCAGCTCGGGTGACAGTTGGTCCGGCCGGTTGTAGGCATTGGACACGGTCGTACGCGAGACGCCCAGTTCGGCGGCGAGGGACGCCAACGTGGCCTGCCGCCGCGATCGCATCGGCCGGTTCATGAACAAACCGTAACGGTTCAGAACACCGTGCAGAACCGGAACCCCGTCTGGGTCACATCCCGGCGCCGCTGTACGGGTGTCGGCGCGGGTGACTCTGCGTGGGTTTCGCGATCTTTTTCCCGATTTCCGTCACCGTTCCCGGTGGTCGTGATTGGCAACGATTTCCATTACCTACACTGGCTGTGAGGGTCGTGAGGCTCGAGCGGACGGGGGCGCCCGCGGTGCACGGCCCGCGACGGACGACGTCCCGGCTGTACCGGGCTCAGGCAGGGTGGTGGCAGATGAACAAGGCCCGCGTTCTCACGGCGGTGCCCATGGCATTCGTACTGGCGGCGGCGACCGCGTGCGGCTCCGGCGACGACGCCCAGGGCGGGGACGGCGACACGATCACCGTCGTCGCCTCGACCAACGTGTGGGGATCGGTTGCGAAGGCGGTCGGCGGTGACCGCGTCGAGGTCAAGTCGCTCGTCGACGATCCGTCCGCCGACCCGCACTCCTACGAGGCGACCGCCGAGGGCGCGGCCGACGTCCAGGACGGCGACGTGCTGCTCTACAACGGCGGCGGCTACGACTCCTACTTCGAGCGTCTCGCCGAGCAGGCCGAGAGCCAGCACGTCGTAGTGGCCTACGAGGGCGAGGGCCACAGCCACGACCACGGCGACCACGATCACGGCGACGAGCACGGTGACGAGGGCGGTCCCGAAGGCGTGCGCTCACAACAGGGCGGCGACGACCACGACCACGGCGACCACGAGGGCCACGATCATGGCGACCACGAGCACGGCGACGAGGGTGGCCACGAAGGGCACAGCCACGCCGACGGCGAGAACGAACACGTCTGGTACGACCTCGACGTCGTGAGCGAGGTCGCCGACAAGGTCGCCACCGAGCTCGGCGAGCTGCAGCCGAACCAGAAGGGCACCTTCGACGAGAATGCCGAGAAGTTCACGCAGCGCCTCGAGGAACTCGAGGGCAAGGTCGACGAGATCCCGGACGGCCGCGTGCTGGCCACCGAGCCCGTCGCGCACTACCTGCTGGAGCAGGCGGGCCTCGAGGACGTCACGCCCAAGGACTACACGCGCGCCGTCGAGGGGGAGACCGACGTTCCGGTCGCCGCGCAGCAGCAGGTCACGCAGATGGTCTCCGGTGGGGACGTCGACGTGGTGGTGAACAACCCGCAGACGGTCACGTCGGTCACCGAGCAGCTCGTCACGCAGGCCGGGCAGAACAACGTCCCCGTCGTGGAGATGACCGAGACGCTGCCGCAGGGGCAGGACGACTACGTTGCATGGATGAGCGGACAGATCGACGAGCTCGTCGGAGCATTGGACAAGTGAGCGACAGGTGAGCGGGACCGGAGCGGTCGAGATCGAGGGGGCCGCGCTCGCGTTCGGTGAGCGCACCCTCTGGTCCGGCCTCGACCTGACCATCGAGCCCGGCGAGTTCGTAGCGGTTCTCGGACCCAACGGTTCCGGCAAAACGACCCTGCTGAAGGTGCTGCTCGGGCTCCAGTCCCTGAGCGCGGGCAGCGTGCGGGTCGCGGGCGCGGCGCCGGGCAAGGGCAACCGCCGGGTGGGCTACGTCCCGCAGCAGCGCGCGCTCGACCAGGGCCTCACGCTGCGCGGACGGGACCTGGTCGGACTGGGTCTCGACGGCGATCGCTGGGGTACGGGCCTGCGTGGCCTGCGTACCCGGCGGAGGAAGGTCGCCGAGGCCGTCGAGTCGGTCGGCGCGACCCCGTACGCCTCGTCGCCGGTCGGCCTGCTCTCCGGCGGCGAGCAGCAGCGGTTGCGGGTCGCGCAGGCGCTGATCGGGGATCCGGACGTGCTCCTGTGCGACGAACCGCTCGCCTCGCTCGACCTGACCCACCAGCGCACCGTCACCGAACTCATCGAGGAACGCAGGCGGCAGACCGGCACCGCGGTGCTGTTCGTGACGCACGAGATCAACCCCGTGCTGCCGTACGTGGACCGGGTGCTCTACCTCGTCGGCGGGCGGTTCCGGGTGGGCACCCCCGCGGAGGTGATGACGTCGGCGACGTTGTCGGAGCTCTACGGTGCCCAGGTCGAGGTCGTGCGCGTGGGCGGGCAGATCCACGTCGCGGGAGCGCAGAGCGCCCTGTGCGAGGACACCGTGCACCACGACCACGACCACGCCCACGACGACGAGCCGGTCCGGACCGGCCGCACGTGACGATTCCCAGGTTGAAGGCCCGCTGATGGAGAAGCTGTTCGACTTCGAGCTGACCGGCCGTCTGCTCCAGCTCGACTTCGTGCTGATGGCACTCGCCGCTGCCGCGGTGCTCGGACTCGTGGCGGGCACGCTCGGTCCGCTGATCGTGATGCGGCGGATGTCGTTCGCGGTGCACGGCACGGCCGAGTTGGCGTTCACCGGTGCCGCCGCGGCGCTGCTCCTCGGCATCGGCGTGAGCTACGGCGCGCTCGCCGGTGCCGTGATCGCCGCGCTGCTGCTCGGACTGCTCGGCGGGCGGGAGTCCGAACGCGACTCGGTGATCGGCGTGATCCTCTCGTTCGGACTGGGTCTCGGCGTGCTGCTGTTGTGGTTCTACGACGGCAGGTCCAACAACAAGTTCGGCATCCTCGTCGGCCAGATCGTCGCGATCCAGCAGCAGGACCTCGAACTGCTCATCGGTTGCGCCGTGGCGGTGCTGGCGGTGCTGGCGATCATCTACCGGCCGCTGCTGTTCTCGACGGTCGATCCGAGCGTGGCGGTCGCGAGGGGAGTGCCCGTGCAGTGGCTCTCGCCCCTGTTCGCGGTTCTCGTGGGCGTGGCGACCGCGCTGGGGGTGCAGATCGTCGGCGCGCTGCTCGTCGTGGCGTTGATGGTGACCCCGGCCGCGGCGGCCGGCCGGGTGACGGCGAGTCCGTGGAAGGCCACCGTGCTGGCCGTGGTGTTCGCCGAGACCGCAGCGCTCGGCGGGATCGTGCTGTCCCTCGCGCCCGGGGCGCCGGTGAGCTTCTTCGTCACGGCCATCTCGTTCACGATCTACCTCGTGTGCCGGGCGATCGCCTACGTGCGCAGCAGGCAGCGGCGGATCAGCGAATCGGGTTCCGCTGCATCGCCTGTTCCAGTTCCTTGACGAAACCTTCGTCGATCAGCGGTAGATCGCCCTCGGCCACCGACCGCTCGACGGTCTGCACCACGACCACCTCGGAGCGGACGAACACGTCGAGCGTGTCCTTCTTGTGCTTGCCCAGCTGCGGATAGCTCAGCAACGTCAGGTCGTTGAACGCCGCGGGCAGATAGCGCGACGAGGCGAACGTGAACGAGTCGCCGATCAGTGCCGTGGGCGCACCGATCACGCCTTCGATGTCGACACCGGCGTCCGCGTCATAGCGTTCGGGGCCGTCGAAGCGGGTCAGCGGGTCGTGCGTGCGGTCGGTGCGGCCGTCGGGTTTGAGCTCGTAGCGGATCGACGCCTTCGGTTCGGTGCGCCCCAGCATCGAGGCGAGATCGCCCTGCGTGGTGGACCAGCCGACGCCGTCGCTGCGCCAGGAATCGGTGACGCCGGGCTGGATGGCCTCGGCGACGTCGCGGGTGAGCATCACCGCGCCGTCGTCGGTCCAGTGGGTGTCGTTGGCGTAGTACGGCGGTTCGCCGAGCTGGTCGGCCGCGTCCCGTAGGGACGGCCGCAGGTCCTGGAAGCTCCGCTGCTGTTCGGCCAGGCGCCAGAACTTCTTCGTCGCCTCGGGCGCGCAGTCCTTGCCCGCGTAGCTGTCGGGCAGGTGCTGCGGCACCATCGTGGTCTTGTCGGGCGCGATCGTCAGCACGAACCTGCGGCCCGAGGCCTCGACGGCGTGCCGGATGCGGTCGAGACGCTGGAGTGTCTCCTCGACGGGACGCTGCGGGAAGCACTTGGCCTTGACGTCGTCGCCGTAGTAGAGCCAGCCGTCCTTGCCCTCGATGACCTCGACGTAACCCGCGCTGCCGCCCTGGTCGTCTTCGCTGCGGTCGCCGTTGCCCGAGTCCCCGCCGTCCCCGTCGCCTGCCTGCGGACCGTCGGGAACACCCGGGATGGGGCCGCCGTCGCCGTGCTGGCCCATCGGCGCCGGTTCGCCGAACAGTCCGTGGCTGATGCCGTCGGCCGCATCGATCGCGCCCGCACGGAACACCAGCTGATCGGTGGCCCACTGGGGAAAGCCGGTGAAGAAACCCCACCCGTCGCTGATCGAGGGGAAGCCAGCGAGTGCCCGGTTCTCGATCTCGCCGGGCCGCCCGCCGAACACCCACATCAGAGCGGGTGCGGAGAAGAACACGACCGCGCAGAGCAGAGCCGTCAGCTGCCGCCTGCCGTGGCGCGGCCGGTACAACGCGTGCTCGCGGGGCAGCCACGCCTCGTGCACGGGAGGCAGCTTCTGAGGGGCGTCGGTCACGCGAACACGGTATCGGCCCACGTTGACGCCCGTCCCCGATACCGCGGGAGCCGTACGGTTGACCCAGCGGTGGATGACCAGTGGGTCCGGCTTGTGTGGAAATGCGTGTCGCGGAGCGTGCGTCCACAAGCCGCGCTGCGCCCCGGGCCGACCTAGTGCAGCATCACGAGGACCTGCAGCTCACCGACGACACCGCCGATGAGGCCGCCGACCACGACGAGTTTCCATTCGTCCTGGCGGAAGGCGGGGCGCAGGAGCCCTTCGTACTCGACGGGCGTCAGCTTGCTCATCCGCTCCTCGACGAGCCTCGCCACGTCCATGGCCTCGGTCAGGTAGCCCTCGGCGTGCCGGACGGTCTCGGGCAGGCGGGCGATCGACTTGTCGGCCGCCGCGCGCTTCATCTCCTCGAGCCGCTTGCCGCCGATCGTCGCGTTGACGAGTGGCCGGGCGCTGCTGGTCTGTTCGTCGATCGCCTCGGCGACGGTGCGCGAGATCATCGCCATCAGCCGGTCGGAGCGTGGGCCGCTGAGGATCGACTCCATCAGGTTCGACACGGTCAGCACGTCGCGGGCGATGATCTCGCCGTACTGCTGTGCGACCTCGGCCTTCCTGCGCTGGAACTTGCCCTGGAAGTACAGCTTGCGCGTGATGTACACCGGCTCGCGTGGCACGAAGATCAGCTTGATCGCCAGCCAGTCGGTGAACAGGCCGACCGCGGCGCCGAAGATCGGCATGACCAGCGGGTTCTTCGTGACGGCCCATACGACGGCCTGCACGATGCCGAGGACGAACCCGAAGTAGATGCCCGACCGCGCGATGAACGCCATCTCGGGGCGGGAGGTCTCGCGGATCAGTTTCACCAGCAGCTTCTTGTCGCTGGTGAGCCGCCGGACCGTCATCTCCTTGACGTCGAGGAAGTCGTCGACGTTCTCGCGCATCTCCAGCATCAGCTGGCGCACCATGTGCGGTGTCTGGGCCTGGATCTGCTTGATCACCAGGTCCTGCGCGACCGAGGGCAGGCGTTCCCACACGCGCGGATGGGTCTGTTCGAGGACCTCACGTGCGACGTCGTCGACGGCCCGCAGGAGCGGCTGCTCGATCTCCTTCGTGATGCGGTCCGGGTCGATACGCGCGAAGACGTCCTTGATGTCCAGCAGATTCTGGGTGAGCAGATCCGTGGCGATCGCGGCCATGCGGCCACCGTGCTGCGGTACGACACCCTGCCAGCCGAGGAACGTCCCCTTGATGCCCTTGAACTCGAGCGGCCGGAACATCATCTCGATCGCCACGCGTTTGGTGACGTATCCGATCAGCGCGGCGACGAAGGGGATGGCCGTGTACAGCGGCCAGTGCTGAGCGAGATCGGCGAGGATCGCGTCCACGTCGCGGGCTCCTTCCCCCTGATTGTCACGCGCCAGAACAGTATCGCGACCGCTTGTGAAGACGAGTATGGGCATCTCGCTGCGAACTCATTAAAGTTGCCGAATGGCTGAAGCCGAGGCATCCCCCAATCCCACCAAGTCAGGCGCCTTCACCACCGTTTTCCGCGGTTACGACCAGGTGCAGGTTGATGAACATCTGAAGAAGCTGAGCGCGAAACTGGAACAGACGTCGCGCAGCCGCGACGACGCGACGGCGTCGGTCGCCGAGCTGACGAAGGCGCTGGGCCACGCACAGCAGGAACTCGTCGAGACCAAGGCGGCGCTCACTCGAATGGCCGAGGAACCCACGGGTCCCGCCGCCATGAGCGAACGTGTGAAGACGATGATGAAGCTCGCCGAGGAGGAGATCGACGAGCTCCGCAAGAAGGCCGAGGAGGAGGCCGACGCGACCCGCTCGGCGGCCGACTCGTACTCGGAGAAGACCCGCGAGGACGCTCGCGCCGAGGCGAAACGACTCGCCGAGGAGGCCGAACGGGAGCGCACGCGGCTCGACGAGGAAGCGGCCAAACAGCGGGCCGACGCCGAGAAGGCGTCGCAGGACAAGATCGCCGCCGCCGAGAAGAAGTCGTCCGAGGAGATCGCCGCGGCCAAGGCCGAGGCGGAGAAGTCGGCGAAGCAGCTGACCGACGACGCGACGAAGCGCGCCGACGCGATGCTCGCCGAGGCCGAGGCGAAACTCGCCGACGCCAAGGCCAAGCACTCCCAGGCGCTCGAACTGCGGGAGAAGGTCGCCCAGCAGCTCGCCGCCAGCAGTGCCGCGTTCACCGACGCGCTCGACAAGCTCGGTTCCGCCCCGGAGCCGCTCGCGTGGGCGACGTCCGCATCGGACGGTGGGAACGGACCGGCGAAGCAGGCGGGGTCGGGCAGCTCGACGAGCTCGGCGGCGCAGACCGCAAAGGGCGAGGCCGCACCGGCCGAGAAGGGGTCCACCGAGAAGACGGCCACGAGTATGCCGTCCGACCAGGGCAAGCCGTCGCCGGGCAAGTCGGGCACGGCCGGCAAAGAGGCTGCCTCGGCGTGATCGTGGGAGACTCGAGGTGACCGGGTGCGTGGCGCCCGCGGACCGGATCGGCGGCCGCCACGCACCCGCGAAGATCACATCAGGGCTGCAGAACAGGACCGAACAGGTGCAAGATCCTCGCCGTGAGTACGAAACCGCCTGACACGTTGCCCGCCGCCGACGCGCCCGGACCCGATCCGGACGCGCCGGCGGAGGTGACGGCCGAGACGACGCCGGCGCCCGAACCGCCCGTGGCGCGGTCGGTGCCGGTCGACTTCACCGTGTACGGCCTGCACCGGGACATTCCCGGACCGCGCTGGGTCGACTTCTTCGAAGGTGGCGACGAACTCTCCGGCGGTGCGCCGTGGGCGCTGTGGCTAGGACAGCGGCTCGCGGACACCGAACGTGGTCTGCGCATCGGCAGCATGCCGAGGCATCGGTACGAACAGGCGATGTGTCCCGGTGGCGGCGATCCGCTCGCCGAGGTCGCGTTCAGTGGCGCGTTCGGTCTGGTCAACCTCACGCTGCCCGACGGTGAGGTCGCGCGCCCCGATGGTCTCATCGAGACACTTCTCGCGCACGCTGAACAGAACGCGCGCAGGTACGAGACCTGGAAGCGGGTGATGTGGCGGGTCGACGGCATGTCCGTGCGCGCTCGCATCTGGGAGTTCGCGGACGGTTGGACCGGTTTCACCGGCGACCTCGACGACAGCTACGTCTCCGTGATCGGCATCGGTGTCTCGCCCGAAGGTCTGAGCCTTGCGCGCGTCGAGAAGCCGGCCGCCTACGGCGTCGACTTCTCCCAGCCCATCAGCATCGCCGACCTCGGCAGGCACCGCGCGACCCGACCCGAGGCGTGGTTGCCGCCACCGCGCAGGGACGCCTTCCACCCGGAACAACTCGCCCTCCTGCCCGAGGCGTCGGAGAAGTAACCCCACGCGATTTCCACTGTGGACTTTTTTCGAGCTGCGGTGGAACGGGTCTACCGTGGGACTGTGGCGAAGACCTGGTACTGCGCACTGCTGCGGGGCATCGGACCCGGAAATCCGAACATGCGCAACGACAAGTTGCGGGCGGTTCTCGACGGCCTGGGGTTCGACGGTGTCGCGTCGGTGTTGTCGAGTGGGAACCTCGTGTTCGCGACCGACGACGACGCTTCGGCGTTGGAGGACCGGATCCAAGGGGCGCTGCAACAGGAGCTCGGGATCGGTGGTGGCACCATCGTCCGCAGCCGGTCCGAGCTCCAGGCGCTGGTCGACACCGATCCGTTCTCCGGAAGGAAGCACGGTCGGGACACATATCTGACGGCAACCTTCCTGAAATATCACCAGGAATCGCCGGAGTCGCTGGCCGAATTGGACGGTGCGAACGTCAGTCTCGTCGGCTACGACGCTGCCGCACGGGCGGTGCTTGCGGTGTCCGACCACACGAGGTCGTCCGGTCCGGAGTTCATGACCATGCTGGAACGCCGCTTCGGTAAGGACATCACAACCCGAACCTGGTTGACCGTGCATCGCATTGTGAACCGATTCCCGGATTGACGCGTCAGCGGATGCCGACGACCTCGACCGTGAGATCCCGGCGTCTCATTCGAACCCCAACCAGACGTGCCAGCAGGCGTGGCAGTCGAACAGCGCCGGTCGCCGGTGTCGCCTCCGCTGCCGTCGCGGAACGGTGATCGGACGGCCGCACAGCGCCTCGACCGTCGTTCCGCCCGTCGGCACCTCCGGTGTGCCGCCGATGTGGCGGACACCGGACACGACCGGCAGCCAACCGGGAACGACGTCGAGGTCCGGCGAGTCCGGATCGGCCTCGATCGGCCAGCCGTCCGGGCCGACCATGACCAGGGTGCCGTCCCAACGACGATGCAGGACCGTGGCGTACACGCGGACGATGATTGGCGAACACCTGCTCCGGATCAATAGAATTCATAGAATCTCGCTGCATGTACACGCGTCCGAGGTAGTTAACTACCGTGCGTATTCGTTGATCGAGAGGTCTATGACCCATTCAGGCGCTCGCCATGACTGGTGATTGCATGGATTCTGTGAATTCCACAATCTAACGGAGGGGCTTTCATGAAACTGACCCACCTCGGCACGACATCGAAGAACGGCGGCTGCCCGGAGCTGTACGCCACCGACCGTGGGACTTACATCGTCCAAGGCGCGCGGGTGACCGACCCGGAGGCGTTGGAGACACTGCGCGCGCGTGGCCTGCCGGATCACGAGACAGCTGTCGAGATCCCTAAGGCTCTGCTGCGGTTCGCGCCGGAGAGCGCATGACTGCGCGCCGCCATAGCCCGGATGAGCTCGGTGCGCTGCTGGCGGGCGTGCGCCGCTCGTCATGGCGCTGGGAATGTCAGGGCTACTACGCCGTCGATGCCGCCGAGGTCGACGCCTGGCGGGCCGGACGTGACGTCGAGCAGACCGATGACGATCGCGCTTGGTTGGCCTACATCGGACGCCTGCGTGACACCGGTGTCCCGTTCGAACGCGTGCGGATGCTCACCGAGCCGCTCACGGACTACCTGCGGTGGATGCTCGACACCACCCACATCAACGTCGCCGCAGGTGAAGACATCCGCTGGATCGAGCAGGCGCGAGCTCGCCGGCTCGGCATGCCGGACTACGACTTCTACCTCCTCGACGACGAGCGCGTCGCGTTCCTGCGGTTCGACGACGCCGCTGAGCTGGTCGGCGTGGACGTCGACGACGATGTCGATATCGTGCGTACACACCAGCATTGGCGCGAGCGCGTGTGGCCGCTTGCCACGCGGCACGACGACTACATCGCAGGGGCCCGGTGAGTATCGACAAGAGACAACTCGCGCTCGCGGACACGCTGCGCAATATCCGCGAACGCGCCGGCTACCGCACCGGCAAGGACTTCGCTGAACGCATCGGCTGGCAGGCATCGAAGGTCTCGCGGGTCGAGAACGGCCGAACGCTACCCAGCGACGCCGACATTGCAGCATGGACCACCGCGGCCGGCGTCGACGACGATACGCTCATCGCCCTCCGTGACGAGGTCCGTGAACTACGCCTCGAACGTGACCGATGGAAGGCACGCCTGCGGCGCGGTCACGCCGAGGTGCAGCGGGACACCGCGGAGGCCGAACGCGTAGCCACGACGATCACCATGGTCGAACTGCTTCTCGTCCCCGGTCTAGTCCAGACCCCTGACTACGCTCGGCGCGTGTTCGAACTCGCCGCCGAGATGCACGGCGGCCGGCGTGATGCCGACGACGCGGTTCGGGAGCGCATCCGCCGTCAGGACGTGCTCTACGACCCGGCCAAGCGGGTCGAACTGCTCATCGGCGAAGCAGCGCTACGGCACCCCGTCGGCAGTCCGGCCACGATGCGCGCCCAGCGTGACCGCATCGCCAACCTGGCCGGACTCGCTCATGTTCGACTCGGCATCGTCCCGGTCGACGTCGAACTACCCACGATCACCCTGCATGGCTACACGATCCTCGACGACCTCGTGCAGATCGAGATCAACCACACCGACGTCGTGGTGACCACGGCCGAGGACGTGGGCCTCTACCGCCGCATCACGACCGACCTGTGGTCCGTCGCCGCTGAAGGTGACGAAGCACGGGCGATCCTCTCGCGCGCCATGTGATCTGTCCTAACTCGACAGGAGCCGCGCTCGCGCAGGCCGTCGCCGTCAGAACTGGTAGTACAGGAAGGGGCTGAAGGTGCCGGTGGCTACGAGGATCGCGGCGTAGGTGACCCCGACCGTCATCAGGCCGACGCGGAGGGCGGTCGCCGGTTTCGAGCGTGCCGTTTCGAGCAACGGACCGAGCACCGGTGTCGCGGGCAGGAAGAACACCGCCATCGCCACGAGCAGCAACACCAGACGCTGGTTCGTCAGCGCCGAGTCGACCACGTCGGTGAGTCCGCCGAAGTCCGGCGTGAACATGTGCCCGATCATCGACAGCGCCTGGCCCAGATCCGGGGCACGGAAGAACACCCACCCCACGATCACGAGCACCAACGTCAGCGCACGCCTGCCGACCCGCGCGCCCACCGATGCCGGCGTGCGCGACCATCCCGTCGCACGCTCCAGCACGAGCAGGGCGCCGTGGTACACACCCCAGATCACGTACGTCCACGCCGCGCCGTGCCAGAACCCGGTCAGGATGAACACGATCCACAGGTTCCGGTGCGTCTTGTGCCCACCGGCGCGGTTACCACCCAGCGGGATGTAGACGTAGTCGCGGAACCAGCGCGAGAGCGACATGTGCCAACGCCGCCAGAACTCGGTGATCGTCACCGCCGAGTACGGCCGCGCGAAGTTCTCCGGCAGGCGGAAACCCAACATCCGGCCCAGGCCGATCGCCATGTCCGAGTATCCGGAGAAATCGAAGAACAACTGCAACGTGTATGCGATCGCGCCGAGCCACGCGATCGCGAACGTCATCTCGTCGTCCGGGGTGGAGAAGCAGGCGTCGACGAACGGGGCCAGCGAGTCGGCGATGATCGCCTTCTTGCACAGACCGAGAGCGAACCGGGGAAAGCCTGCCGCGATGTCGTCGAGCCGGTGCTGACGGTGCTGCGGAAGCTGGTCGGCGATCTCGTGGTAACGCACGATCGGACCGGCGGCCAGCTGCGGGAACATCGCGATGTAGGTGCCGAACGACACCGGGTTGCGCAGCGCGCGCCGCTCCCCGCGGTAGATGTCCACCACGTAGGAGATGTGGTGGAACGTGAAGAACGAGATGCCGATCGGCAGCGCCAACTCGGCGATGGGGAAGTCTCCGCAGAACAGCTGGGCGAACCACGCGATCTGCTCCGTGGCGAACCCGGCGTACTTCCACACGAACAGGATCGACAGGTCGAACGCGATCACACCGATCAGCAGGCGACGTCTCCGCCCACTCGGCGACATGTCCCAGTCGTCCGGTTCCAGCGCGGGGCCTGCGAGGAAGTTCACCACCATGCAGGCGATGAGCAACAGCGTGAACGCGCCCGCGCCGGTGGCGTAGAAGACGAGACTTCCGACGGCGATGATGCCGTTGCGCCAACCCCTGGGGCACACCAGCACCGCGATGAGAATCGCGGGCATGAAGTACCACAGGAACAGTGGCGATACGAACGACATCCGGTGGGCCCCCTCGGCTGATCCGAGGTGACCCTAGCTCAGGGCGTCGCCGTGTATGCCCGGTACCGGAAGGTCCACCGGCGAAGGCCCGTCACAACCAGGCCGGCGTCACACCCGGCCCGCGGCCCTCCTGCGCCGGGCGACCTCGGCCATCAGCACGGCCGCGGCCACGGAGGCGTTGAGCGACTCCACCTCGGGCGACATCGGGATCGACACCGTGACGTCGCAGTTCTCGCGCACGAGCCGCGAGAGCCCCCGGCCCTCCGAACCGACGACGATCACGAGCGGGTCGGTGGCGATGTCGAGGCCGTCGACGTCCAGCGTGGCGTCGGCGTCGAGGCCGGCGATCATCATGCCCTCGGAGGCCCACGCCTGGAGCTGGCGCGTCAGGTTGGTCGCGACCGCGACCGGCAGCTTGGCTGCCGTGCCCGCGCTGGTCCGCCACGCCACGGCGGTCATGCCCGCGCTGCGCCGCTGGGGAAGCAGCACACCGTGGGCACCGAACGCCGCGGCCGAACGGATGACGGCTCCGAGGTTGCGCGGATCGGTCACGCCGTCGAGCGCGATGATCAGCGGCGGTTCGCCGGAGTCGCGCGCGGCGGCGACCAGGTCGTCCGGGTGCGCGTACTGGAACGGCGGCACCTGGAGGCCGAGCCCCTGGTGCACCGCGCCACCGGTCTTGCGGTCGAGCTCGTCGCGCGGCACCTCGAGGATCGAGATCCCCCTGTCGGCCGCGAGCTGCACGGCCTCCTTGACGCGGTCGTCGGCGTCGATGTTCAGCGCGACGTACAGCGCCGTGGCCGGCACGTCGGTGCGCAGCGACTCGACGACGGGGTTGCGGCCGGCGATGATCTCCGGGCTGTCGGCCGCCTTCTTCTGGGCGCGCTTGCGCTGCTCCTCCTGTGCGGCGCGCTTCTGGGCCTGCTTCTGCTTGGGATGCCCGGGGCGGTTCTCGCCCTTGGGCGTCGGCCCCTTGCCCTCGAGGCCCTTCCTGCGGTTGCCGCCGGAGCCGACGACCTGCCCCTTCTTGGTGCCCTCTTTGCGGACCGCGCCGCGACGACGGGAGTTACCGGCCATGTCTCTAGTCCCTCACTGTCCACAATGGACCATTGGGGGTGTCCTCCACCGCGATGCCCGCGGCGGTCAGCTGATCGCGGATGGCGTCGGCCCGCGCGAAGTCCTTGTCCGCACGCGCCTGGGTGCGCTCGCCCAGGAGTGCGTCCACGAGCGCCCCGAGTGCGCGCGCCTCACCGCCGTCGCTCGCCGTGTCCCGCCACTGCTCACCCAGCGGGTCGAGCCCGAGCACGTGGACCATGCCGCGCACCGCCTCGGCGAACTCCAGTGCCTTCGTGGCATCGCCCGCGTCGAGGGCGGTGTTGCCGTCGCGGACGGCGTTGTGCAGTACGGCGAACGCCTGGGGGGTGCCGAGGTCGTCGTCCAACGCGGCCGCGAACTCGCCGGGCACCGCGCCCACGCGGACGTCGTGCGAGGCGCTCACCCGGCGCAGGAACTGCTCGACCCTGCGGTAGCCCTGGGCCGCCTCGGCCAGCGCTTCGTCGGAGTACTCGATCGTCGAGCGGTAGTGCGGTTGGATCAGGTAGTAGCGCAGCTCCACCGGCCGGGCCTTCTCCAGCAGCGCCGGGATGGACACGATGTTGCCGAGCGACTTCGACATCTTCTCGCCAGACAGCGTGACCCACGCGTTGTGCAGCCAGTAGCGCGCGAAGCCGTCACCGGCCGCGTGCGACTGGGCCCGCTCGTTCTCGTGGTGCGGGAACACCAGGTCGACGCCGCCGCCGTGGATGTCGAACTCCGAGCCGAGGTACGTCGTCGCCATCGCCGAGCACTCGAGGTGCCAGCCGGGACGTCCGTCACCCCACGGCGTCGGCCACGACGGCTCGCCGGGCTTGCTGCCCTTCCACAGGGTGAAGTCGCGGGGATCGCGTTTGCCCTCACCCGCGGACTCGCCCTGCTGCATCTCCTCGAGACGCTGACCGGACAGCGTGCCGTAGTCGGGCAGCGACGACACGGCGAAGTAGACGTCGCCGCCGGAGGCGTAGGCGTGCCCGCGGTCGATGAGCCGCTGGATGAGCTCGATCATCTGCGTGACGTGGCCGGTCGCGCGCGGGGACACCGACGGCGGCAGGCAGCCGAGCACCGAGTAGGCGTCCTCGAACGCGCGCTCGTGCGTCGCCGCCCACTCCCACCACGGCCTGCCCGCTTCGGCGGCCTTGGTGAGGATCTTGTCGTCGATGTCGGTGACGTTGCGGACCATCAGCACGTCGAGTCCACTGTGGAGGAGCCAGCGGCGCAGGACGTCGTAGTTCAGCGCGCCACGGACGTGACCGATGTGCGGAACGCCCTGGACGGTGGCCCCACACACGTACATGGACGCCGTTCCGCTGCGCGCGGGATGGAACTCCCGTACGTCCCTGGTCGCGGTGTCGTAAAGATGAAGGGCCACGCCCGAAATGGTACGGGCTACAACACGCCGTGCTCGCGCAGGGCGGTGCGCAGCCCGTCGGTGCGCTCGGCCGTGGGCAGCGGCTCGACCAGCGCGAACTCGCAGCCGATGTCCCGCGCGCCGCCGTCGGCGTCGGTGTGGTCGCCGATCATGAGGGTGGCCTCGGCGGGGGCCCGAGGCGCTCGACGAGGATGCGGAAGACCCCGGGATCGGGCTTGACGACTCCGACCTCGTAGGACAACACGAACTCGTCGACATAGGCGTCGAGGCCCCGCGCACTGAACGCGGGCCGGATGTCGAACGCGATGTTGCTGAGCACGCCGATCCGGACACCCTTGCCAGCCAGCTCCTTGAGCACGTCGGCGGTGTCGGGGTACGGCGTCCACTCGGCGGGGTCGATCAGCCTGCGGTAGAGCGCCTCGCCCTGCTCGCGGCCGGGGACGCCGCTCTGCCGGAGGATCTCCAGGTACACCTTGTGGTGCAGCGCCGGGTCGAGGTCGCGGTTCTCCCAGGCGTGCCGGTACTCGGTGTCCAGATCGACGGTCAAAGTGACCGGCGCGGTCATGCGGCGCATGATCTCGGCCTGCGCGGCGGCGTCGAGCGGGGTTCCGTGGTCGTCCACCAGGCCGGAGAACCACGACTCCTGTTCCTCGAGCCGGAAGAGCGTGCCGGAGAAGTCGAACATCACCGCCTGGATCGCCATGAAGATCAGCCTACCGGGGTGTGAGCAGGGCCGTGGCGATCGCGGCGATGCCGTCGCCGCGGCCGGTGAGACCGAGGCCGTCGCTGGTCGTCCCCGACACGCTCACCGGTCCGCCCACGGCCTCGGACAACACCCGCTGGGCCTCCTCGCGGCGAGTCCCGATGCGCGGGCGGTTACCCACGACCTGCACGACGGCGTTGCCCACGACGAAACCGGCGGTCTCGACACGGCGCCGAACCTCGGCGAGCAGCTCGACCCCGTGCGCGCCCGTCCAGCGCGGATCGCCCGTGCCGAAGACGCTGCCGAGGTCGCCGAGGCCGGCCGCCGACAGCAGGGCGTCGCACAGTGCGTGCGAGGCCACGTCCCCGTCGGAGTGGCCGGCGCAGCCGTCGTCGTCCGGCCACAGCAGGCCCGCGATCCAGCAGTCGCGACCGGCCTCGATCGGGTGGACGTCGACACCTTGGCCGATACGCGTCATGCGGGGTTCTCCGTGGTCAGCAGTGCCTCGATCACGGCGACGTCGAACGGCGTGCGGATCCGCATGCCGTGCGGGTCGCCGTGGACGGTGCGGATCTCGCCGCCGAGGGCCGCCAGGTCGGCGAGCAGAGAGGTCACCTCGGCCGCGGGGTCGCGGGTGAGAGCGTCGGTGAGCGTGGCGAGGCGGAGCGCGAGCGGGGTCTGCACGTGCCGCAGGTGGCTGCGGTCGCGGGTCGCGCGGACGATCCCGTCGTCGTCGACGACCTTCACCGTGTCGGCGACCGGCCGCACCGGCACCGCCGCGACGGCTCCACCCGAGACCGCTTCACCGGCGACCGCGTCGACGACCTCGCGGACCACCGCGGCCGGCACGAACGCCCGGGCCACGTCGTGGACGAGGACGACGTCGTCGGGCCCTGCGTCCGCCGCCGCGAGAGCCGCGCGCAGCGGCGTGAGCCCCATGGCCCCGGGGCCGGCCGGGTCGCCGTCGGAGCCGGTCGGGACGACCGTGACCCGCGGGTCGGAGGCGAGCTGCGGGGTGCCGGGACCGTGAACAGCACGATGCCGTGCCGGTCCTGCCACGACGATCCGGTCCACGCATCCGGAGTCGAGCAGGCCGTGCACGGCATGTGACAACAACGGTTCCCCGTGGACGAGCAGGGGCGCACCGGAATGGAGCGCGTCCTCGTCCGCGAGTGGAACCAGCGCGATGACGTTCAGGTTCTTATGCCTCGTGCGCCTTGCCGGGAACTAGACGACCGCGGTCTCGAGGACCTCGTCGAGCAGCACCTCGGCCTTGCCCTCGTCGGTGCCCTCGGCCAGCGCCAGTTCGCTCACGAGGATCTGTCGAGCCTTGGCCAGCATCCGCTTCTCGCCTGCGGACAGGCCCCGGTCCTTCTCCCGCCGCCAGAGGTCGCGCACCACTTCGGCCACCTTGTTCACATCGCCGGAGGCGAGCTTCTCGAGGTTAGCCTTGTACCGACGCGACCAGTTGGTCGGCTCGTCGGTGTGGGGAGCACGCAGCACGTCGAAAACGTGGTTGAGCCCGTCTTCGCCCACGACATCACGCACGCCGACGATCTCGGCGTTGTCTGCGGGAACGCGAACGGTGAGATCACCCTGCGCGACCTTGAGGACGAGGTACTGCTTCTCCTCGCCCTTGATCACACGGGTCTCGATCGCTTCGATGAGTGCGGCACCGTGGTGCGGGTAGACGACGGTCTCTCCGACCTTAAAAACCATGTGTCCTCTGCCCCTTTCGCTGTATCCAGCTTAGCACGCCATGCATGCCTCCAACCAGGCGGCCGCGTTCGTCCTCGCAGGTCAGTGGCCTAATCTGACAGCGCCAGGGGCTTGACAAATGCGCAATTCGCATACTCACGCAGGTGGGCCGGGATCCGTTTCCTGCAGTTTTCTAATCCACTATGGACATTTCATCGGCCCGTTTCC
>Ga0079224_100002605_pt1 | contig 22083 bp, 20 predicted proteins | sample Stecom2015_FD_80414 | JGI IMG/M metagenome (GOLD analysis project Ga0079224, IMG submission 80414) | Agricultural soil microbial communities from Utah to study Nitrogen management - Steer compost 2015 | ecosystem: Environmental > Terrestrial > Soil > Agricultural land | place: USA: Utah...
CGTGACGCTCGCCGATTTCGACGAGCGCGACGATCCCGCGCTGTCGGCCGATGCGATCGCCGGTGCCCTGAACGGGCAGTTCCAGGCGATCCAGGAAGCGTTCGTCGTGGTGTTCCCGCCGCCGCCCATCCTGGGCCTCGGCAGCATCGGCGGCTTCCGCATGCAGATCGAGGACCGCACGGGCCACGGTGTCCGCGCGCTCTACGAGGAGACGCAGAAGCTGATCGCGCAGGCCTGGCAGACGCCGGGCCTCACCGGGCTCTTCTCCGGCTTCCAGGTGAACGTGCCGCAGGTGCACGCGGAAGTGGACCGGGAGAAAGCGAAGGCCCAGGGGGTGGCGCTGCGCGACCTGTACGAGACGATGCAGATCTACCTGGGCTCGCTGTACGTCAACGACTTCAACCGCTTCGGCCGGACCTACCAGGTGAAGGCGCAGGCGGACATGAACTTCCGGCTGCAGCCCGAGGACATCGTGGACCTCAAGGTGCGCAACGCCACGGGCGCGATGGTGCCGCTCGGCAGCTTCGTCCGCGTCGAGCAGACCGCCGGGCCGGACATGGTGCCGCACTACAACGGCTATCTCACGGCCGAGATCAACGGCGCCCCGGCGCCGGGCTACAGCTCGGGCGAGGCGGAGGCGCTCATGGCGGCGCTCGCCGAGCGCCTGCTGCCGAACGGCATGGAGTACGAGTGGACGGAGCTCACCTACCAGAAGATCCTGGCCGGCAACACCGCCGTGTGGATCTTCCCGCTGTCCGTGCTGCTCGCGTTCCTGGTGCTCGCCGCCCTGTACGAGAGCTGGAGCCTGCCGCTGGTCGTGATCCTGATCGTGCCGATGGTGCTGCTGTCCGCCATCGCAGGCGTGTGGCTCACCGGCGGCGACAACAACATCTTCACGCAGATCGGGCTGATCGTGCTGGTCGGGCTCGCGTGCAAGAACGCGATCCTGATCGTCGAGTTCGCAAAGGACCGCGAGGCCGCGGGCGCGACCACCTGGGACGCGGTCATCGAGGCCTGCCGCCTGCGCCTCAGGCCCATTCTGATGACGTCGCTGGCCTTCACCATGGGCGTGGTGCCGCTCGTGCTCGCGAGCGGCGCCGGCGCCGAGATGCGGCACGCGATGGGCATCGCAGTGTTCGCCGGCATGCTGGGCGTGACGTTCTTCGGCCTGCTGTTCACGCCGGTGTTCTACTGGGTGGTGCGCCGCCTCACGGGCGCCGCGCGCTACGGCGACGACCCGGCGCCTGCCCCGCGCGAGCGCGGCGGCTGGCTGCCGGCTATCAGGAGTGCATCATGATCCGCTCGCTCGTTCTCCTTTCGCTTGCACTTGGCTTGGGCGCCTGCGCCGTGGGTCCGGAGTACGAAGCTCCGGACACCACGGCCCCCCGTTTCGTGAACGCGGACGCGGAGCACTTCGCCCGCACGCAGGTCGAAGCAGCCTGGTGGCGCGAGTTCGGCGACCCCGTGCTCGACGACCTGATCGAGCGTGCGCTCCGCGACGGCCTCGACGTGCGCATCGCGGCCGCCCGGCTCGCCGAGGCGCGTGCGATCTACCGCGACGCCTGGCTGGACCGGCTGCCGACCGTGAGCGCGCACGGCGCGTACGATCGCCGCGAGCAGCAGCTCGTCGGCTTCGGCACGGGCGGCGACGAGCGCGTGCTGTCCGAGACCTTCGACCTCGGCTTCGACGCCTTCTGGGAGATCGACCTGTACGGGCGGGTACGGCGCCAGGCCGAAGCCGCGCACGCCGAGGCGCAGGCGGCCGAGGCCGGCCTGCACGCCGCGCAGGTCAGCATCGCCGCGGAGGTCGCGCGCAACTACCTGGAGCTGCTCGGCGCGAAGCGGCGGTACGCGGTGGCCCTCGAGAACCGTGACAACCAGCGGGAGGCGGTACGCATCACCCGCATCCGTTACGAGCTGGGGCGCGGCACCGAGCTGGACCTCGCGAGTGCCCGGGCGCAGCTCGCGGCAACGGAGGCCACCCTGCCGCCGCTCACCACGGCGGCGCGGGCCGCCGAGCACCGGCTCGCGGTCCTGCTCGGGATGGCGCCCGGCACGCTGACGATCCCGGAGAGCGAGCGCAAGGCGCCCGTCAGCGAGTCGCTCGCCGAGCCGCTCGCGATCGGCGAGCCGGCGCTGCTGCTGCGCCGCCGGCCCGACATCCGCGCGGCGGAGCGCCAGCTCGCGGCGGCGACGGCGCGCATCGGTGTCGCCACGGCAGACCTGTTCCCGTCGCTGTCCGTCTCGGGCTTCGTCGGCTTCATCACGGGCGAGGCGAGCGAGCTGGGAGAGGCCGCGAGCGAGGCCTGGAGCGTGACCCCGACGTTGAGCTGGGCAGCGTTCGACCTGGGCAGCGTGCGGGCCAGGCTCAGGGCGGCGAGGGCACAGGCCGATGGGGCGCTCGCGGCGTATGAACAAACCGTGCTCCGCGCGCTCGAAGAGACGGAGAACGCGTTCGTGGCCTACGCCCAGAACCAGGCGCGCCTGCGCGCCCTGGTGGAGCAGGCGGCGGCCTCGGCGCGCGCCGCCGAGCTCGCGCGGATCCGCTATCGCGAGGGTGCGATCGAGTTCCTGCGGCTGCTCGACGCCGAGCGCACGTTGCTCGAGGCCGAGGACGCGGTCGCACGCGCGGAAACGGACCTCAACACCTCCGTCGTCGCCATCTACAAGGCGCTCGGCGGCGGGTGGGAGGTCGCGCCCGCAGTCGCGGCCGGTCCGTACTCGCATTGACACCGCACGCGAATGCGGGGCGGAAGGCAAGCGAGCGCGGAATGGAGAATGCAAGGGATAACGACGAGACAGGAGCGATATGTTATGGATGAACATTCGCACACGGAAATCGAACCGGGCGTCGTCGTGCTGGGGATCGTCTTCGCGGCGTCGCTGCTCGGACTGATCTTCTGGCTGGCGTCGTGACCGGGACGTCCCGCATCGGCGACCTGCGGGTCGTGCAGTCCGCACGACCCGCAAGGGTCGCGCCTACGGCGGGGACGCGCCCTGACGGCCGGCCTACAATGGCGCCCATGCCGCCGGTCATCCGCATCGAGAGTCTCCGGAAGACGTACGCGTCCGGCTTCCAGGCGTTGAAGAGCGTCGATCTCGAGATCCGCAAGGGTGAGATTCTCGCGCTGCTCGGACCGAACGGTGCCGGCAAGACGACGCTGATCAACATCATCTGCGGGCTCGTCAACCCGACGTCCGGCCGCGTCACCGTGGGCGGCCACGACATCGTGAAGGATTTCCGCAAGGCGCGGGCGATGATCGGCCTCGTGCCGCAGGAGATGGCTACGGACACGTTCGAGTCGGTGTGGGCGACCACTTCGTTCAGCCGCGGCCTGTTCGGCAAGCCGGCGAACCCGGCGCACATCGAGAAAGTCCTGAAGTCGCTCTCGCTCTGGGACAAGAAGGACAGCCGCATCATGACGCTCTCGGGCGGCATGAAACGGCGCGTGCTCATCGCCAAGGCGCTGGCGCACGAGCCGGAAATCCTGTTCCTGGACGAGCCGACCGCCGGCGTCGACGTCGAGTTGCGCAAGGACATGTGGGAGGTCGTGCGGGGGCTGCGGGACTCCGGGGTCACCATCATCCTCACGACGCACTACATCGAGGAAGCCGAGCAGATGGCGGACCGGATCGCCGTCATCAATCACGGCGAGATCATCCTGATCGACGACAAGCACGAGATGATGCGCAAGCTCGGCAGGAAGCAGATGGTGCTGAGCCTGCAGGCCCCGCTCGAGACCATCCCCGAGTCACTCGCCGGGTGGAGCCTGGAGCTCGCCAACGACGGCTTCGAGCTCGTCTACACCTACGACACCCAGGCCGAGCGCACCGGCATCACGGGGCTGCTCGCCGAGCTGAACCGGGCAGGGATCCGCTACAGCGACCTGCACACGTCGCAAAGCTCGCTCGAGGAGATCTTCGTCAATCTCGTGAGAAGGAACACGGCGTGAACTGGCACGGCGTCCGGGCAATCTACCGTTTCGAGATGGCGCGCATGGGGCGCACCGTGATGCAGAGCGTCCTGTCGCCGGTCATCTCGACGTCGCTCTACTTCATCGTGTTCGGCGCGGCGATCGGCTCGCGCATCACGGAAGTGGACGGCGTGAGCTACGGCTCGTTCATCGTCCCGGGCCTCGTCATGCTCATGCTGCTGACGCAGAGCATTTCGAACGCGTCCTTCGGGATCTACTTCCCACGCTTCACCGGTACGATCTACGAGATCCTGTCGGCGCCGATCTCCTTCGTGGAGATCGTGCTCGGTTACGTCGGGGCCGCGGCGACGAAGTCGATCATCATCGGCTCCATCATCCTCCTGACGGCGAACCTGTTCGTGCCCATCCAGGTCGCGCATCCGGTCTGGATGCTGCTTTTCCTGGTGCTTACGTCGGTCACGTTCAGCCTGCTGGGCTTCATCCTCGGCATCTGGGCCGACGGCTTCGAGAAGCTGCAGCTCGTGCCCATGCTGATCGTGACTCCGCTCGCGTTCCTCGGCGGCAGCTTCTACTCGATCGACATGCTGCCGCCGTTCTGGCAGACGGTGACGCTGTTCAATCCCGTGGTCTACCTCATCAGCGGCTTCCGCTGGAGCTTCTACGAGAACGCGGACGTGAGCGTGGCCCTGAGCCTCGGCATGACCTTGGCCTTCCTCGCCGGCTGCCTGCTCGTGGTCCGCTGGATGTTCCGCACCGGCTACCGCCTGAAGGCCTGAGGGACGAGGACAGGTCCGGCGCGAAATCTGCTACGCTGGCTACGGTCGGCGCCGCGTCCCCCGGCGCGCGCCGGTTCCCGTTGTCAGGCTGCTCGAGGAATCGCGATGGCTCTGCCGGTCCAGACGGTCGATCGGGCGTTCTTCTTCCTGCTGCTCATTGCCGTCACGCTCGCGTTCCTGGGCCTCATCACGGACTTCCTGAAGCCGGTCTTCTGGGCGCTGGTGCTGGCGCTCCTGTTCCAGCCGCTGCAGCGCTACATGCTGCGCACGATACCGGACCGCCCGTCGCTGGGGGCCGCGCTCACCCTGATCACGATCGTGTTTCTCGTCCTCATCCCGGTGTTCCTGGTCGTGGTTGCCGTGGCCCGCGAAGCCGCCGAGATCGCGCGCGACCTCGAGCAGGGCAACATCCGGGCGGCGGCCGTGTTCGACTGGCTGCAGGCCCGGATCCCCGCGGTCACGAGCCTGCTCGATCGTTTCGGCGTCGAGCTGAGCCAGATCCGGCAGGGCCTGTCGACCGCGGCCGTGGCCGCCGGCCGCTGGGTCGCGACCAATGCCGTGACGATCGGTCAGGGGACGGTGATGTTCTTCCTGCAGCTCTTCGTGATGCTGTACCTCTTGTTCTTCTTCCTGCGTGACGGGGTCGTGATCATCCAGCGGATCCGGCACGCGCTGCCGCTGGACGACGCGCTCGCACGCCATCTCGCGGGGCGCTTCGCGATCGTCTCGCGCGCGACGCTGAAGGGCACTTTCCTGATCGGCGCGATCCAGGGATTCATGGGGGGCGTCACGTTCTGGCTTCTCGACCTGCGCGCGCCGATCCTCTGGGGTGTCGTCATGGGCCTGCTCGCGCTCCTGCCGGCCGTCGGCCCGCCGCTCGTGTGGATCCCCGCCGCGGTCTGGCTGATCGCCACCGGCGCCCTGGTGAAGGGCCTCGTCCTGGTCGTGCTCGGCACGGTCATCATCGGCCTGGTCGACAACCTGCTGCGCCCGATCCTCGTCGGCCGCGATGCCGGCCTGCCCGACTACATCATCCTGCTGTCGACGCTCGGGGGCATCTCGATGTTCGGCTTGTCCGGCGTGCTGATCGGCCCCATCATCGCCGCGTTGTTCTTCTCGGTCTGGCACAGCTTCGAGAACCAGCGCACGAGCCCGGAAACCGTGACCTGACCCGACGGCATGTTTCCCGTTCGCGACGATAATCCGCAGCTCCGCGTGCCGGTCGTCACCTACCTGCTGATCGGCCTCAACGTCGCTGCCTGGATCTTCCTCCAGGGGCTCGGTGTCGAGCCGGCGCTGTCGCGCTCCGTGTGCCTGCTCGGCCTCATACCCGGTGAGCTCCTCGGCAGCGTCGACCCGACGCAGGTTCCCGGCCCCCTGCCGTGCCCGGTCGGCCGCGAGTCGAGCTGGCACACCGTCGTGTCGTCCATGTTCATGCACGGGAGCTGGCTGCACCTCATCGGGAACATGTGGTTTTTGTGGATTTTCGGCGGCAACGTCGAGGACGCGATGGGACGGGTGCGTTTCGCCGTGTTCTACCTGCTGTCCGGCCTCGCGGCCGCGGCCGCGCAGGTCGCGACGAACCCGGAGTCGCCGATCCCGATGGTGGGGGCGTCGGGCGCGATCGGCGGCGTCATGGGCGCCTACATCGTGCTGTACCCGCGGGTGCACGTGCACCTCCTGGTGCTGCTCGGGTTCTACGTCACGACGGTCGCCGTGCCGGCGATCGCCATGCTCGGCTACTGGGCCGTGCTGCAGCTCATCGGCGGGCTGGCGAACGTCGGCAGCATCGGCGGCGGCACGGCTTTCTGGGCGCACGTGGGCGGCTTCGCGGCGGGCGCCGTGCTCGTGTTCCTGTTCCGCGACCCCGAGCTCCTCGCCCGGCACCCGTACCACGGCTGGAAGCAGCGCCGGCATGCCACGCGGGCCTGGCACCGGGTGAACGGCGGGCGCGGCCGCTGGCGCTGAGCGCCGGCCCGGTCACGGCGGCACCATGAGCGTGGCGTCCAGGCGGCAGAGCGCGAGCGAGGAGGCCGCGGCGCGGCACATCTTCGACGCTTTCGGTGCCTATAACCGCCGGTTCCGCGAGATCACGCGGGAAACGGCACAGTACTTCGTCGCGCGCGACTGGGCGGCGGCGCGCCGGGCCGCGGTCAGGCGCATCGATCTCTACAACCAGTCGGTCCTCGCCACGCGCCGCGAGCTCGAGCCGCTGCTCGGTCCCGGGATCATGAGCCGCGAGAGCTGGCACCGCATCCGCTCGATCTACGCGGAGCTGATCCGCGATGCCGCGGATGCCGGGTTCTACAAGACCTTCTTCAGCTCGCTGACCCGCCGGATCTTCAACACGGTGGGCGTCGATCCGCACGTCGAGTTCCTCGCCCTCGACGTCGAGCCCGATCTCGCGTCCGCCCCGCCGCTGAAGACCCGGGAATACGTGAACCGCGGCTCGCTGGCCCTGCTGTTCGAGGAGCTGCTCGGCGACCTGCCGTTCTCGCGCCTGGTGCGCGACACCGACGGCACGACCCGCTTCATTGCCGCGGAGATCGAGGCTTTTCGCCGGGAGCGGCGCCTCCCGGACGCGCCACGCTCCGTCGAGGTCATCCCGTCGCTCTTCTACCGGGGGCGCCGGGCCTACCTCGTCGGCCGCCTGCTCGGCGGGGCGTGGCAGGTGCCACTCGTGCTGCCGTTCGCGCACACCGACGACGGCATCGTCTCCGACGTCGTGATCCTGTCCGAGAACGACGTGAGCATGCTGTTCGGCTTCACGCGGAGCTACTTCCACGTGGACCTCGACATCGTCGGCAGCGCCGTGCGCTTCCTGCACGAGCTCATGCCGCAAAAACCCGTCGAGGAGCTGTACACGGTGCTCGGTCGCGCGAAGCAGGGCAAGACCGAGCGCTACCGTTCGCTGATGCGCCACCTCGAGGCCTCGAGCGACCAGTTCGTGCGGGCCCCCGGCGCGCGGGGCATGGTGATGGAGGTGTTCACCCTGCCTTCGTTCAACGTCGTGTTCAAGGTGATCCGCGACGACTTCGGCCACGCGAAGAACATCCGGCGCGAGGAGGTCCGCGACAAGTACGAGCTCGTGTTCCGTCACGACCGCGCCGGTCGTCTCGTGGACGCGCAGGAGTTCCGGCGGCTGTCGTTCGATGCCGCCCGCTTCGAGCCCTCCCTGCGCGAATCGCTGCTCACGAGCTGCTCCCGGAACTGCACGAGCGACTGCAGGACGCTCCTCATCGAGCACCTCTACATCGAGCGCAGGTTGATCCCGCTCGACGTGTTCCTCATGCACGCCGGCGCCCGCGAGGCGCGCGAAGCGGTGATCGACTACGGCCAGGCGGTGCGCGATCTCGCGTTCAGCAACATCTTCGCCGGGGACCTGCTGCTCAAGAACTTCGGTGTGACCCGGCACGGGAGGGTCATTTTCTACGACTACGACGAGGTCACGTTCGTCACCGACTGCCGCTTCCGCCCGTTGCCGGAGAGCCGGCACCTCGAGGACGAGATGTCCGCCGAGCCCTGGTTCTTCGTCGCGGCCAACGACGTGTTCCCGGAGGAGTTCATCCGCTTCCTGGGACTCGGACCGGAGCTCGAGGCGGTGTTTCGCACCTATCACGCCGAGCTTCTGTCGTGGCGCTGGTGGGCACGGCTGCGGGACAAGCTCGAGCGCGGGGAGTCGATCGAGGTGCTGCCCTACAGCCCGAAGACGCGCACGACCCGCCTGCCGGCGACCGGCGTGTACGTGGAGCGATGACCCGCCACTTGTGGCGCTTGATTGAGCCGGGGAGGCCGGCCCGGTAATATTTTCGCAAAGGGGGTTCCATGCCGTTGTGTGAATAAAGCCACAGAACGGCGGCGGCCGCGGCGCGACAATACACGGCCGCCCCATCGAGTTTCGTGCCGGGTCGCCAGACGGTGCAGCACCGGGCCCGGGCCCGCCGGAGACAGCCAGGCATGGCGCAATGAGAGCAGCAGGGAACCGGTTGCTGATCGTGGACGACGAACCGGCGGTGTGCGCCGTCGTCCAGCGCGTGGCGGAGCCGCTCGGGTTCCGGGTCCGTGCCCTCAACCAGTCGAACCTGTTTCTCGAGACCCTGAAGGAGTTTCGCCCGTCCGTCCTCGTGCTGGACCTCAGGATGCCGGGCAGCGACGGGGTACAGCTCCTGCACCAGGTCGGGGAGAGCGGGCTCGCGACCCAGGTCATCGTCATCAGCGGGATGGACCAGCGGGTGCTCAACACCGCGGAGAAGCTCGGCCGCTCGCGCGGCCTCGCCATGCTGGGCGTGCTGCAGAAGCCGCTCCAGCGCGAGGAGCTCGAGCGCAGGCTCAGGCAGGCGATGGAGGCCAATCGCACGTACGCACCGGACGAGCTGGCCGCCGCACTCTCGTCGCGGCAGTTCGTCGTGCATTACCAGCCCAAGATCGCGCGCAACGGGCAGGGCTGGAGCGTCGACAGTGCGGAGGCGCTGGTCCGCTGGATGCACCCGGAGGAGGGTCTCCTGCCCCCGTCCCGCTTCATCGAGCTGGTCGAGGAGTACGACCTCATTGGCGAGCTCACCGACTACGTCCTCAATACGGCGCTCGCGCAGGTCGCCCGTTGGCGGGCGGCGCAGTTGCCGATCGACGTGGCGGTGAACCTCTCCGCGAGTGTCGTCCGCGAGCTCGATTTCCCGGACCGCGTCGCCGCATTGCTGGAGAGGCACGGCGTGCCCGGCGAAGCGCTGACGTTCGAGCTCACCGAGACCACCGCGATGGCGGATCCCACGAAAGCCATGGACATCTTCCTCAGGCTCTGCGTCAACGACGTCAGGCTTTCGATCGACGATTTCGGCACGGGCTTTTCCTCGCTGAAGCAGCTCTACCAGCTCCCTTTCGACGAGTTGAAGATCGACCGGATGTTCGTGGGCGGCCTCCCGGACGACGACGAGGCCCGGGCGATCGTGCGTGCCACCGTCGACATGGCGCACGCCCTCAACATCAAGGTGTGCGCGGAGGGCGTGGAGACGCGGGCGGCGCTCGAATACCTGGAATCCGTCGGCTGCGACCGCGCCCAGGGTCACCTGGTCAGCCCTGCCGTGCCGGCCGCCGCACTGGAGCGCGTCGCCAGGAGCTGGCAGGGCTAGTGGCCGGCCCAGGCCAGGTGCGCGCGGCGCCCGTTCCGTCATCCTTTTCGTCACCGTCCGCCGCCGCGAGGGCCTTGCCGGGAGCGGGATCGTGAAGCGCCGGCTGGCGACGTCCGTCCGCGCCAAGCTGCTGTTCCTCGTGCTCGTGACCACGGCATGCGCGCTCGTCATCAGCGCGGTGGCCATGCTCTTATACGAGCTGCGGGAGTTCCGCCGCTCGGGCGTGGACGACCTCGCCGCCCAGGCGGAAGTGATCGGGCTCGCGGTCACACCGGCGCTGCAGGCCCTCGACCGGCAGGCGGCCGGGCACTACCTCGCGCTCCTCGAAGCCGATCGCGCGGTGACGGGTGCCGCCCTCTACACCGCGAATGGCTCCCTGTTTGCGAGCTACTCGCGGGACCCCGACGTTGTCGCGCTGCCGCCGCTCCCGGGGATCGACGGCCAGTACGTCGAGGGGAACGAGCTCGTGCTGTTCCGCCGCATCGTGGCGGACGGCGAGATCATCGGCACCGTCGGCTTGCGGGCCCGCTACGACCTGGCAGGCCGCGTCGTCGATTACCTCGGCATCGTCGCGGTGGTGATGGTCGTGAGCCTCGGGGTGGCCCTGCTGGTCTCGGAACGCCTGCAGCGGGCGATCACGGAACCGATCGCCGCGGTCACCGCCGTGGCGCGGCGCGTGATGGAGCAGCGTGATTACAGCCTGCGTGCACCGAAGTCGTCCAGTGACGAGATCGGACTGCTCGTCGACGCCTTCAACGGCATGCTGGACGAGCTCGGGAGCCGCGCCGAGCGGCTGGAGCATTCCGTGCGCGAGCAGCAGCGGGCGGAGGAGGAGCTGCTCAGCCTCAACGCCGAGCTGGAGGAGCGGGTGGAGGCGCGCACTGCGCAGCTCGAGGCGGCGAACCGCGAGCTCGAGAGCTTCAGCTACTCCGTGTCGCACGACCTGCGCGCGCCGCTCAGGGCCATCACGGGCTTCGCCAACCTGCTGTGGGAGGACCACCACGAGCGGCTCGACCAGGAAGCGCGCCGGAAGATCGACATCATTCGCGGGCAGGCCGAGCGCATGGGAGAGCTGATCGAGGACCTGCTCGCTTTCTCCCGGCTCGGCCGCAGGTCGATCGAGCCCGTCGAGCTCGACATGGCGGAGATGGCGCGCACGAGCTTCGAGCGCGTGACGCGCGACGTGAGCGGCGCGCTCCCCGAGCTGCGCGTCGGCCGCCTGCCGCCCGCGACGGCGGATCGCAACCTCATCGAGCAGGTCTGGACCAACCTCCTGGCGAACGCGGTCAAGTTCTCGTCGAAAACGAAGCAGCCCGTCATCGAGGTCGGCGCCATCGTCGAGGAGCGGGAAAACCTGTACTACGTGCGCGACAACGGCGCCGGGTTCGACCCGCGCTATCGCCACAAGCTGTTCGGCGTGTTCCAGCGCCTGCACGACGAGTCCGAGTTTCCGGGAACCGGCGTAGGGCTGGCGCTGGTCCAGCGCATCGTGAGCCGGCACGGGGGACGCGTATGGGCGGACGGGAAGCCGGGCGACGGTGCGACGTTCCATTTCAGCCTGCCGAGGGAGGCCGCGGATGACTGAGTTCGAGGAAGTGGAGATCCTGCTGGTCGACGACAATGCGCTCGATGCCGAGCTCGCGATGCGCGGCCTGAAGGAGCACAATCTCGCCAACAACGTCGTGTGGGTGAAGGACGGCGAGCAGGCACTCGACTACGTGTACCGGCGCGGGGCGTACGCCGGGCGCGCGGGGACCGGGCCGCGGCTCATATTGCTGGACCTGAAGATGCCGAAAGTGGACGGCATCGAGGTGACGCGCGCGCTCAAGGCGGACGAGAAGACACGCCACATCCCGATCGTCATCATGACCTCCTCCCAGGAGGAGCGGGACCTCACCGAGTCCTACGCCCTGGGCGTCAACAGCTACATCGTCAAGCCGCTCGATTTCGACAGCCTCGCCGACGTCGCGAGCCGCGCCGGATACTACTGGCTCGCCATCAACCGCCTGCCGTCGTCATGATGCTGCGCCTGCTGGTGGTCGAGGATTCCGAGGCCGATACCGAGCTCATCTGCCGGGAGCTGCAGCGTGGCGGCTACGCGGTGGACGTTCGCCGGGTCGACACCGAGGCCGATTTCGTCGCGGCGCTCGAGAACGCCGAATGGGACCTGATCATCAGCGATTTCTCGATGCCGCGGTTCGACGGCCTGGGGGCCTACGAGCTGTTCCGCGACCTCGGCTACGACATCCCCTTCATCTTCGTGTCCGGCGCGATGGGCGAGGAGCGTGCCGTCCAGGCGATGAAGGCCGGCGCGCGCGACTACATCCTGAAAGGACACCTCGGGCGCCTGAACGCCGCCGTCCAGCGGGAGCTCGCGGAAGCGGAAGCCCGGCGCAAGGGCCGCGAAGCCGAAGCCGAGAAGGCGCAGCAGCAAAGGCGCCTCGCCGTGGCCCTGCAGGCCACCCGCGCCGGCGTTTTCGAGTACAACGTGCCGGACGGCTCGAAGGCGTATTTCAACGAGCGGTTCAGCGAGATCCTGGGCTACGGGCCGGGGGAGGTTCCCGCACCGCCGGCCTTCCGGACGTGGTTCTTCGAGCAGATTCATCCCGACGAGCGCGAACAGGCCATCGACGTGCGCGAGCGGTTCATCCGGGGCGAGATCCGCGATTTCACGATGGAGTTCCGCATCCGCCACAAGGACGGCAAGTGGCGCCACGTCACCTGCCATGCGGCGGCCGCGCAGCGCCGCCCGGACGGTTCCGTCGCCGAGCTGATCGGCGTGCTGGTCGATCGCACGGAGGAGAAGCGCCTCGAGGAGCAGTTCCGGCAGGCGCAGAAGATGGAGGCGATCGGCCGGCTGGCGGGCGGCATCGCCCACGATTTCAACAACCTGCTCACGGTCATCAGCAACTTCGGCGAATTCGTCCTCGACCGGCTCGCGCCCGGGACCACCGAGCACGACGACATGCAGGAAGTGCTGAAGGCCGCCCGGCGGGCCGAGAAGTTGACCGGCCAGCTCCTCGCCTATTCGCGGCGGCGGCCCGTGGCGCCGACGGTGCTCGACGTCAACGCGCTCGTGGCCGGCGTCGACAAGATGCTGCGCAGCCTCATCGGCGACGACATCGAGCTCCGCACGGATCTCGCGCCGGACCTCTGGAACGTGAAGATCGACGCGGGCGGGCTCGAGCAGGTGCTCGTCAATCTCGCCGTGAACGCCCGCGACGCTATGCCGGACGGCGGCCGGCTGAGCCTCGAGACGCGCAACGCCGTGGTCGGCGACGAGTACGCCACGGCGCGCGGCCGGGACGTGCCGGCCGGGCGGTACGTCGTGATCTCCGTGACGGACACCGGGATCGGCATGGACGAGGAAACGAGGTCGCGGCTGTTCGAGCCGTTCTTTACGACCAAGGAGCCGGGGCAGGGCACAGGGCTCGGGCTCGCCACCTGTTACGGCATCGTCAAGCAGGCCGGCGGCTTCATCTGGGTGTACAGCGAGCCGGGTCACGGCAGCACCTTTCGCGTGCTGCTGCCGCGCGCGTCGGGCGAGGCCGAGGCCGAGCACGAGCCGACGCACTCGGAGCGGCTGCGCGGGCAGGAAACCCTGCTGGTCGTCGAGGACGAGGAGCCGGTGCGCACCCTCGTCGTCCGGCTGCTCCGCATGCTCGGCTATCGTATCCACGAGGCGGGCAGCGCGGCGGAGGCACTCGACATCGCGCGGACCTGCGGAGAGCAGATCCAGGGGGTGCTGACCGACATCGTGATGCCGGAGATGAACGGGCCGGCGCTCGTGAGCCGGCTGAAGGAGATCTTCCCGGACATCAGGCCCGTGTACATGTCGGGATACACGCGTGGCGCGATCCGGCTCGACGAGACGATCACGCTTGTGCAGAAGCCGTTCGCGCCGCACGACCTCGCACGGAAGGTGAGGGACGTGCTCGACGCCCCGCAGAAGCCTACCCGCCGCGGGCTGTGATATAAGAAAGGCGCACGCAAACTCCGTACGCTTTTCCGCCATGCCTGCATTCGACGTCGCCCGCTTCAAACGGCTGGTCGTCAAGATCGGCTCGGCCCTGCTCACCGGGGCCGACGGCCGCGTGAACCGCCGCTGGCTCGCGGGCGTCGCGGACGACATCGCCGCGTTGCGCACGGAAGGCAAGGAAGTGCTGGTCGTGTCCTCCGGCGCCATCGCCATCGGCGGCGCCATCCTGGGCATCGCGCGCCGGCGCGCGCGGCTCGACGAGCTGCAGGCGGCGGCCGCCGCGGGCCAGGTCCAGCTCGTCCACGCCTGGCAGGAGGCGCTCGCGGCGCACGGCATCACGGTGGCGCAGGTGCTCCTGACGCTCGGCGATACCGAGGACCGGCGCCGCTGGCTGAACGCGCGCGGCACGCTCTCGCGCCTGCTCGCGCACGACGTCGTGCCGGTGATCAACGAGAACGACACGGTCGCGACCGAGGAGATCCGCTACGGGGACAACGACCGGCTCGCGGCGCGCGTCGCCCAGATCGTCATGGCGGACGGGCTGCTGCTCCTGTCCGACGTGGACGGCCTGTACGATGCCGATCCGCAGCGCCGCGCCGACGCCCGGCACGTGCCGGAGGTGGAAGCGGTCACGGAGGAGGTGATGTCGATGGCGGCGGGTCCCGCCTCCGGCGTCGGCTCGGGCGGCATGACGACCAAGCTCCTGGCCGCCCGCATCGCCACCCATGCCGGCTGCTCGACCATCGTTACGGACGGCACCCGCGAGCGGCCGATCGCCGCGCTCATCGCCGGTGCGCGGCACACGATCTTTCACGCGCGCGGCACGCCCGCCGCCGCCCGCAAGCAGTGGCTCGCGGGAGCGCTGGAGGTCCGCGGCACGCTCACCCTCGACGACGGCGCGGTGCGCGCGCTGGCCGCCGGACACAGCCTGTTGCCGGTGGGCGTGACGGCGGTGTCGGGATCGTTCTCACGCGGCGACCCGGTGTCGATCGCCGGCGCGGACGGGCGCGAGCTGGGGCGCGGGCTCGTCGCCTACGACAGCAGCGAAGCCGCGCGGATCGCGGGTTGCCGCTCCGAGGAAATCGCCGCACGGCTCGGCTACCCGGGGCGGGCGACCATGGTGCACAGGAACGACCTCGTGCTGTTCGTGAACCCTTAGTGACTGAGGACGTGGTGACAGAGGACGTGATGCAGGACATGACGCAGGAGACGATCGCCTCGATCATGGACGAGCTGGGCCGCGCCGCGCGCGATGCCGCCCGTTCGCTCGCGCGCACGGGCGACGAGCAGCGCAACGCGGCGCTCGGTGCCTCCGCGCACGAGCTCAGGCGCCGCGCTCCCGACATCCTGGCCGCCAACGCGCGCGACGTCGCGAGTGCGCGCGAGAAGGGCCTGTCCGCCGCCATGATCGACCGGCTGGCGCTGGATCCTGCGCGCCTCGAAGGCATCGCCGCGGGGCTCGAGGCGATCATGGAGTTGCCGGATCCGCTCGGGCGCGTGCTCGCGGAGTGGACCCGGCCGAACGGGCTCACGATCCAGCGGGTATCGGTGCCGCTCGGGGTCATTGGCATGATTTTCGAGAGCCGGCCGAACGTGACCGCGGATGCCGCGGGCCTGTGCCTCAAGTCCGGGAACGCCGTGATCCTGCGCGGCGGTTCCGAGAGCTTCGAGTCGAGCCGTGCCATCCACGCCGCCATCGTGAGCGCGCTCGATGCTTGCGGGCTGCCGCCGGCAGCCGTGCAGCTCGTGCCGACCCGCGACCGGGCGGCGGTGGGTTACCTGCTCTCTTCGATGCGCGACTGGATCGACGTCGTCGTGCCCCGCGGCGGCAAGAACCTCATCCGCCGCGTGCAGGAGGACGCGCGCGTGCCGGTGATCGGCCACCTCGAGGGCATCTGCCACGTCTACCTCCACCGTTCCGCCGACCCGGAGATGGCACGGGCGATCGTGCTGAACGCGAAGATGCGCCGCACCGGCATCTGCGGCGCCGCTGAAACCCTGCTGATCGACCGCGAAGCGGTGCCCCGGCTCGCTCGCGGCGTGATCGCCGCGCTCGTCGAAGCCGGCTGCGAGGTGCGGGGCGACGAGGTGCTGCGCGAGGTGTCGGACGCGGTGCTGCCCGCCTCGGAAGCGGACTGGTCGACCGAGTACCTCGACGCGGTCATCTCCGTGCGCGCGGTGGACGGCGTCGAGGATGCGATCGCGCACATCCGCCGCTACGGCTCCGGGCACACGGAAAGCATCGTCGCGGAGGACGGCGCGGCCGCCGAGGCCTTCCTCGCCGGCGTCGACAGCGCCATCGTCCTGCACAACGCCTCGACGCAATTCGCCGACGGCGGCGAGTTCGGCATGGGCGCCGAGATCGGCATCGCGACCGGCCGTATCCACGCCCGCGGCCCGGTCGGCGCGGAGCAGCTCACGAGCTACAAGTACGTCGTGCGCGGCTCGGGGCAGCTGCGCCCGTGACACTGCAGGATGACGCATGAAACGCCTGTGGACGATCATCGGCGTCGCGGACGTCGCGAAGAGCTTCGCCTGGTACCAGTCGCTCCTCGGCCAGCCGCCGACGGCTCCCGCCCACGACTACTTCGGGCAGATCGTCGATACGGACGGCACGGTCCTGCTCTCCCTGCATGAATGGGGAGCGCACGAGCATCCGACGCTGACCAGTCCTGAGCCGGCCACGCCCGGCAACGGGCTGATCCTGTTCTTTCGCGTGGACGATTTCGACGCAGCGCTCGCCAGGGCCCGGGCCCTCGTCCCGCGCCTCGAGGAGGAGCCCGAGGTGAACCCCAACACGGGAACCCGCGAGTTCGCGCTGCGGGATCCGGACGGCTATTACGTGATGATCAGCGCGCTGTCCTGAGCACCGCGCCGAAATGCCCACGCCGCTTCGCTGCCGGCGGCAGTAGCTGCCCAGGTCGAAGGACGGGTGCGAGCAGATGCGGACCGGTCGCGCTCTTGGCCGGGTCAGTCTTCCAGCATCGCGGCGGCCGCCTGGTCCGCGAAGAACCACGTGTCCTCGCGCCGGACGCGGCCCGCCGGGATGGCGACGTCGCCGTCCATCGCGCGGACCAGCACCTCGCTCTTGGCGGCGCCGGTCACGAACCAGACGCGTTGCCGCGCGCCGGAGAGAAGCGGGTAGTTGAGCGACAGCCGCCGGTAACCCGCCTCCTCGCGGGAGACGATGACGGGCTCGCCCGATTCGCCCGCCGGGTCACCGGGGAACAGCGACGCCGTGTGCCCGTCCTCGCCGAGGCCGAGGTGCACGAGGTCCAGCGTCCGCTCCTCGCCGAGAACCTGCTCCAGCGTGTCGGCGTAGCGCCGGGCCGCGGCCTCGAGGTCGTCGTGCTCGACCGGCATGGGGTGCACGTTCTCGGCGGGAATCGCGACGCGATCGACGAGCAGCGTGCGGATGGCGTGGAAGTTGCGGGCAGGGGAGTCCGCGGGCGCGACCCGCTCGTCGACCTGGAACAGGTGCACCCGCTCCCACGGAACGCGCTCGCGCGCGAGCGCCTCGAACATCCGCAGCGGCCCGCGGCCGCCGCTCAGCGCGAGGGAAAAGGAATCGCGCTCCGCCAGCCCGCGGCGGACCTGCCCGCCGATCCAGGCGGCGCATTCGAGCGCGAGGCGGTCGGCATCGGGCTCGATGTGGATCTTCATTCGCAGCGCGGGAACAGCCAGCCGCCGCTCGGCTCGGCGAGCCGGTCGGCTTCCGGCGGGCCCCAGCCTCCCGGCGGGTACACGATCACCGGGTCCGGCAGGTCGAGCACGGGCTCGACCACGGTCCAGGAGTGAGCCACGGTATCCTCCCGCGCGAACAGCGTGTGGTCGCCGCGGATGGCGTCGCCGATCAGCCTTTCGTAGGCGCTCATGTGGTCGCGCGTGTCGTCGCGCACCAGGAGCTCGACGTTCTCGCCGACCATCTCGCTGCCCGGCTTCTTCGACAGCGCACCGAGCGCGATGGCGACGCGCTTCGGGCCGATGCGGAAGCGGAAGTAGTTCGGCGCGCAGGTTTCCCGCTCGCTCTGCACGGCGGGTGCGCGTTTCAGCTCGACGACCACCTCGGTCAAGGTCGCCGCAAGCTTCTTGCCGGTGCGGATCAAAAACGGCACGCCGCGCCAGCGATCGGAGTCGATCTCGAGCTTCAGGGCGGCGAAGGTCTCGACGTTGGAATCGGGGGCGACGCCGCGCGCCTCGCGATAACCGGCGTACTGCCCGCGCACCACGTTCTCGGGACGCAACGGCTCCACCTGGGACAGGACCTTCGCCTTGGCGTCGCGTACCGCGTCTCCCGACATGTTCTCGGGCCGTTCCATCGCCACGTGGGCAATGACCTGCAGCAGGTGATTCTGCACGACGTCCCGGATGGCTCCGACACTGTCGTAGAACGCGCCGCGCGTGCCGACGCCGAACTCCTCGGCCATCGTGACCTGCACGCTCGAGACGTAGTGCCGGTTCCAGATGGGCTCCAGGAACGAGTTCGCGAAGCGGAAGTACAGCAGGTTCTGCACCGGCTCCTTGCCGAGATAGTGGTCGATGCGGAAGATCGCGGACTCGTCGAACACGTCGTGCAGCGTATCGCTCAATGCACGCGCCGATTCGAGGTCGCGGCCGAACGGCTTCTCGACGACGACCTGCGCGTTCGGCCGGACGCAACCGGCCGCATCGAGGTGCCGGACGACGTTGCCGAACATGTCCGGCGGGATGGCGAGGTAGTAGAGCGGCGCCTGCGACTCGCCGATGGCCTCGTTGAGCTGCTCGAACGTTCGCGGGTCTTCGTAATCGCCGTCGACGTAGCCTAGCAACTCGAGCAGCTTGCGCGTCGACGCCTCGTCGTCCGGCCGGCCGTTCTGCGCGATGCTTTCCGTCACGCGCTGCCTGAGGTCGTCCAGCGTCCTGCCGCCCCGCGCGACGCCGATCACCGGGATCGTCAGCCGGCCCTTGCGGACCAGCGCCTGGAGCGCGGGGAATATCTCCTTGAAGGCGAGGTCGCCCGTCGCGCCGAACAGCACGAGGGTGTCGGACTGGACGCTCATCGTTCCTCGTGCCCCCCGAACTGGCGGCGCATGGCGGACAGGATGCGGTTCGCGTAGTCGTCTCTCTCGCGCGAGGTGAAGCGCGCGAACAGCGCGGCGGACAGCACGGGCATCGGCACCGCCGCGTCGATGGCCGTCTGCAGCGTCCAGCGTCCCTCGCCGGAATCCGACACCCGGCCGCGCAGGTCCGACAGGCGCGGGTCCCGCTTGAGGGCTTCCGCCGTGAGGTCGAGCAGCCATGAACGGACGACGCTGCCGTGGCGCCACAGCTCCGCGATCGCCGGCAGGTCGAGCTCGTACTGCAGGGCGCGCGGGTCCGCGACCGGCTCGGTCCCGGCCTCCCTGGCCGCGTCCGCCAGGCCGGCGTCGGCGTGCCGGAGCAGGTTGAACCCCTCCGCGTACGCGGCCATGAGGCCGTACTCGATACCGTTGTGCACCATTTTCACGAAATGGCCGGCGCCGCTCGGGCCGCAGTAGAGAAAGCCGCTCTCCGGCGCCGAGATCGAGGGCGATTCGTCGGCCGCTTCCCCGGCCGGCGCGAGGGTGGCGAACAACGGGGCGAGCCGCGCGGCGACGGCGCGGTCGCCGCCGATCATCAGGCAGTAGCCCTGTTCCAGGCCCCACACGCCGCCGCTCACGCCGACGTCCAGGAAGTGGATGCCGTCCTCGAACAGCGCGCCGGCGCGGGCAATCGAATCGCGGTACCAGGAGTTGCCGCCGTCCACCACGATGTCGCCGGCGGAGAGTTGCGTCCGCAGCGCGTCGACGACCTCGCCCACCGCGCCGGCCGGGACCATGAGCCACACGATCCTCGGGGGCGTGAGGGTTGCAACGAGGTCGTCGATGCTCGCGGCGCCGACCGCACCGCGCTCGACGATGCGCGCGACGCTCGCTTCTTTCGGGTCCCAGGCGACGCATTCGTGACCGCCGGCGAGCAGTCGCTCGACCATGGCCGCGCCCATTCGCCCGAGGCCGATCATTCCGAGGCGCATCTTCGAACTCCCGGAGTCAGTAGGCAGGCGACGACATCATGCCGCCGTCCACGACGAGGTTGTGCCCGGTGATCCAGCGCGCGGCCGGGGACGCGAGGAACAGGCAGGCATCGGCGACGTCCGCCGGCTCACCCAGCCGGCCCAACGGCGCCCTGGCGCGCCAGCGGGCCACGCCTTCCGGCCACTGGCTTTCGATTCCCGGCCGGGCGACGAGCCCGGGCGAGACCGCGTTGACGCGAACATTATAGCGGCCGAGCTCCTGTGCTGCCGATCGCGTGAGCGCGACGATGGCGGCCTTCGCACTGTTGTAATGCGCATGCGCCGGACCGGGTACGAGCGCCGCGATCGACGCGACGTTCACGATGGCGCCGCCCCCTGCATCCATCATCGTCCGGGCCGCCGCGCGCAGGCAGAAAAACGCCGTCTCGACATTGGAGCGGAACATTTCCCGCCAGTCGTCGTCGCCGATCTCCAGCAGGTCCCGGGTGGGGAAGCTGCCGGCGTTGTTGACCAGGATGTCGAGGCGGCCGAAGCGCGCGACCACCTCCGCGGTGAGCGTGGCGGCGGCATCGCCGTCCGCGAGCTCCGCGCGAAACGCCGAGGCGGTGGCACCGCGAGCTTCGATGTCGCGCACGACCTCGTGCGCCGCGTCCTCGCGGTCGCGATAGTGCAGCGCGACGCCGGCCCCGGCCTCCGCGAAGCGCCGGTCGATCGCGGCACCGATTCCCTGGCTCGCGCCGGTCACGAGGGCGACCCTGCCCGTAAGGTCGAGCAATCGCGCGTGGGTGGGTGCCTCCGGAACCTCCAAGCGAATCTCCGAGCGGACGCTCGAGCCGATCCCCGAGCGAATCGACGAGCGCCGCTCCTGCGGCCTGCTTCGAGCGCCCAGTATAACGGCGTCCGGTGCCAAGGCGCGCAGCGTCCCGCGGGGCGCTGCATTCGCCGGTGGCCGCGATCGTCACTATGCTCGTTGCATGGTGAGCCGGCAAAGCCCGTCGGGCGCGAGCGCCGCGGATTTCCTCCCCGCGCGCATCACTCTGCGATCGCTCGCCGCGGCGGCGCAGGGCTGCCGCGGCTGCGACCTGTGGCAGAACGCCACGCAGGCGGTGTTCGGCGAGGGCCTGAAGCGCGCGCGCCTGATGCTCGTCGGCGAGATGCCCGGCAACGACGAGGATCGCGAAGGCCGGCCGTTCGTCGGGCCGGCGGGACGCGTGCTGGACGAGGCACTGGACGAGGCGGAGATCGACCGGCGCGACGCCTACGTCACGAACGTCGTGAAACACTTCCGCTGGGAGCCGCGCGGCAAGCGCCGGCTGCACAAGAAGCCGAGGGCCGCGCAGGTCGCCGCCTGCCGGCCGTGGTTCGATGCCGAGCTCGAGGTGGTGCAGCCGCGGGTGCTGGTCTGCCTGGGGGCTACCGCGGCGCAGGCGCTGCTCGGCCCCGCCTTCCGCGTGAGCCGCGAGCACGGACGGTTCGTCGCGTCCCCGCTCGCCCCGTTCGTGACGGCGACGCAACACCCGTCGGCGGTGCTGCGCGCCCCCGATTCCGCCCGGCGCGCGGCACTGATGGCCACCCTGGTCGGCGACCTGCGCGCGGTCGCGAAGGTCCTCCGCTGAGGGCGTGACGACGGGAGCCTCGAATCTTCGGTCCGGTCAGGGCATTTTCTGCCCGCCGTGCACCTCGCCGCGCCACGCACCGGTCTCCTGGCCGCGGCTTTCGATGAACTGCTTGAAGTCCTCCACCGTGCTCTGGACGCGCGCTTCCATGGCGCCCAGCGCATCGCCGATGTTCTCCATGGCGCCCTGCGGCTCGTATTCCATCGAGAGGCGCACGCGCGTGCTCTCTTCGGACAAGGGCTCGAACCGGACCTCGCCGGCACTCGGGGCATCTCCGGAGACGCTGCGCCAGGCGATGCGCTGATCGGGCACCTGCTCGACGATCTCGGAGTCCCACTCCTTTTCCTTGCCCCAGATCTCCGCACGCCAGTGCACGTGGGTGTCGTCGATCTGCCGGACTTCCTTGACGCCGGCCATGAACTTCGGCATGTCCTCGAACTGGGTCCACTGGTTGTAGACGACGTCGATCGGGCAATTGACGTCGACGGATTTCTCGATCCTTTCCACTGCGATTCTCCTTGGGCGCACTCGTGGCTTCGGGGGCAGCGGGCATTCAAGTTCCGTGCCGCGGACACGTCCCGCGGCGCGCGCGGCGTTTCCGCGCGAGCTTCCGCCCGCGC
>Ga0079224_100002607_pt1 | contig 22080 bp, 17 predicted proteins | sample Stecom2015_FD_80414 | JGI IMG/M metagenome (GOLD analysis project Ga0079224, IMG submission 80414) | Agricultural soil microbial communities from Utah to study Nitrogen management - Steer compost 2015 | ecosystem: Environmental > Terrestrial > Soil > Agricultural land | place: USA: Utah...
AGACAACCTCTTTACCTGTTCCGATTTACAACGGTTATTTTTTACCGCCTTTTGCTGCTTTTGCTGCCTCTTGCTCTGCCTGACGCAATGCACGTGACATGATCACAGACACGATTGTGTCATCAGCGTTATTAAGAACTTTTGCATTATCTAAAACAACTTGACGTACGCGGAAGGATTTGCCAACTTCCAACGATTCCATTGGAACTTCGATCTCTTGCGGAAGGTTGTTAGGCAATGCCTTAACACGCAGTTTGCGTAATTTCTGTACAAGTTTACCCCCCATTTTCACACCAGGAGATGTACCGGTTAATTTGATAGGAATGTTTACCGAAACCTCTTTGTCATCGAATAACTCTAAAAAGTCAACGTGTGTGGGTAAGTCGGTAAGTGGGTGGAATTGTGCTTCTTGAACGATAGCTTTTGTTTTTTTGCCATCGATATCCAATTCTACAAATACAACATCTGGTGTATAAAGAACCGGTTTCAAATCAGCTGCGGACACAGAAAGGTGGGTTTGCTCTTTACCACCATAAAGAACTGCAGGAATCTTTCCTTCGTAACGCAATTCTTTTGCATCTCTTTTCCCTACGTTCTGTCTTACAGAACCGCTAATAGCAATTGATTTCATGTTAAAAATATTAAATTTTGAGGTGCAAAAATAGTGTATTTTTTTTATAAAAAAAACTTTTAAATCAGATAATGGGGTCGAACGGTTCCGGCAGGAGATCTTCATCCTCCCGTTTATGTCCGCCATGCCGTCAATTGCTGTAGACTTGACATGCGGACGTTGTTTGATCCGCTGTGAACGACTTCATGCAAAAGCGGAGCCTTTTATAAAGAAACGGGTAGCCTTTAAAAGCTACCCGTTTCTTTGCTAATACCGGCAATTATTTAATATCGAACAGGTCGGAAATAGAGCCGTGTTCGTTTACATTTTTTATAGCGCTCGCAAAAAGATCTGCTGTAGATAGTACCTTAATTTTACTGCAGAATTTGGATTTTTCGGGGTGTAGCTGAATGGTATCCGTTACAATCATCTCGGCTAACACGGAGTTTTCGATCGTTTCGTACGCTTTGCCGGAGAGTACCGCGTGCGTACATACGGCGCGCACCGAGTTGGCTCCGTTTTCCATAATTAACGCTGCCGCTTTCGATAATGTTCCTGCTGTATCGCAGATATCGTCGATCAGTACGACGTCCTGCCCGGTTACGTCCCCAATGATGGACATAGACTCAATTTCGTTTGCGCGTTTGCGTCGTTTGTCACATATAACCACTTCGGCATTGAAGAACTTCGCAAAGGTGCGGGCCCGGTATGATCCGCCCATGTCCGGAGAAGCGATCGTCAGGTTAGGGAGATTTAATGATTTAATATAAGGTACGAAAATGATGGAACCATCTAGGTGGTCTACCGGTATATCGAAAAAACCCTGGATCTGAGCTGCGTGGAGGTCCATCGTCATAATGCGGTGTGCGCCGGCTGCCATAATAAGGTTCGCAATGAGTTTTGCACCGATGGCCACCCGGGGTTTATCTTTTCTGTCCTGACGGGCAAAGCCAAAATAAGGAACCACAGCTGTAATATAATGGGCGGAGGCCCTTTTTGCAGCGTCGATCATCAGTAAAAGTTCAAGAAGATTGTCGGTTGGTTGGTTGGTCGATTGGATAAGGAAAACGTCGCTTCCGCGGACAGATTCATTGTAAAAGGGCTGAATTTCTCCGTCGCTGAATTCGGATAAGGTGACGTCACCGAGCGGCTTACCATACGACTTGGAGATTTTTTCTGCTAATTCTACTGTTCCCGACCCTGCGAACAGCTTAACCGTGTTAAATTGCAAAGGCATTATGCGTAATTTTATGTTGGATTAACTCAATATTTCCAATTGTTACTTGCCAAAAGCGATGGAGGAGTTGTCCGACTTGGATTCGAACCAAGACTAAATGAACCAAAATCACTTGTACTACCCTTATACTATCGGACAATGTTCCAACGATCTGCTTTTCGTGTCGGGGGCAAAGTTAGCCAAATGTTTCTGAAATCAAAATAGTTTTTATGTGCTATAAAAAGTTCAGACTGAATGGATTATAATGAAAAAAGGAGAGCGTTTTCTGCTCTCCTTTTTGTTGTCCCACCTGGATTCGAACCAAGACAAACAGAACCAAAATCTGTCGTACTACCATTATACTATGGGACACTCCTTTGTGGTCGTTCCAAGCGTTAGCTTGTTTTGACGATGCAAATATACGGCTGTTTTTATTTTCTGCAAAACTTTTTGTGCTAAAAAATGTATCTAATCTGATTTTCAGTGCGATATTTTTTGTTGTCGGCAGGGATAAAATGCAGGGGCCATATTTTGGACGAAGCGCCTATTTGCAACAAACTTCGTTAAAATGTGCAAATAATATTTAATAGTCGATTTGTATTCCTTATTTTCGAGCCATAAATTTAGGATAACCTTATCAAAATAGGATGAATTATAAAAAGATTAACGACCTTTTAGGCTGGATCTGCGCTATTGTTGCGACAGTTATCTATATTATGACCGTGGAACGTACAGTGAGTTGGTGGGATTGTGGCGAGTTTATCGCCTCGGCGTATAAGATGCAGATCGTGCACCAGCCCGGAGCACCGCTTTTTTTGATGGTTGAAAACGTGTTCTCGAACCTCGCGCTGGGCGACCCTACAAAAATAGCGTTCTGGATGAATGTCGGCTCTGCCGTCTGTAGTGGTTTAACCATTCTTTTCCTGTTTTGGACGATTACGGCGCTCGCGCGTAAAGTGTTTGTAGGTAACGACCGGAATGCTGCGCTAAGTACGTTACAGATATTTATGATAATGGCTTCCGGTGCCGTTGGGGCACTGGCGTATGCCTTTACGGACACGTTTTGGTTTTCTGCCGTGGAAGCAGAAGTATATGCTATGTCGTCGCTCTGTACGGCCGTTGTGTTCTGGGCAATTTTGAAATGGGAAGTCCGTGCCGACGAGCCACAATCAGATCGGTGGCTTGTACTTATCGCCTACGTAATGGGCCTGTCCATCGGCGTACACCTCCTAAATTTACTGGTTATTCCTGCAATCGCCCTGGTTGTCTACTTCAGAAAGACGAAGCAAAGTACAGGCAGCGGTATCTTAAAAGCGCTGGGTATTGGGGTGGTTGTGTTAGGGGTTATCTTATGGGGAGTAATACAATACTCGATAAAACTGGCCGCTTATTTTGATCTTTTCTTCGTTAACTCGTTGGGTTTTGGTTTTGGATGGGGAGCTGCGGTATTTGCTATTTTGGTGATTGGCGGCTTGGCATATGGCATTATTCATTCTATCAAAAAAGCTAAGCCCCTGCTAAACATAGCATTGGTCAGTGCCGCTTTTATCCTTTTTGGATATAGTTCCTTCGCGATGATCCTCATCCGCGCGAAGGCCGATCCGACCCTGAACAATAGCGATCCGGATAACGCCTTCTCCTTCCTAAGCTATCTAAACCGCGAGCAGTACGGAGATGAGCCCTTATTTAAAGGACGCTTTTTCGATTCACGTCCCACGGGAGTGGAGGATGGGAAAAAGGTATACCGCAAAGATGGCGATAAATACGTCGTAGCCAAACGTAATCCGGTTTATACCTACGATAAGGAGACATTGTTCCCCCGCATCTATAGTGAGAAAGGTGGGCACCCCGACTACTATAGGGAATACCTCGGGCTTGGACCCAACGAGACGCCTACGTTTGCCGACAACCTGAAGTTCTTTTTTGGCTACCAGATCGGGCATATGTACGGACGTTATTTTTTATGGAACTTCGCCGGACGTCAAAACGATCAACAGGGGCATGGATCCTTTACCGAGGGTAACTGGATCAGCGGTATTACGCCGATTGATAACGCTATGCTGGGAGGACAGTATAAGCTTCCTTCTTCAGCGAAGACAGACCCTTCACGCAATACATATTTCTTCCTTCCGCTGATTCTCGGTATCCTGGGCGCCGTGTGGCATTTCGGAAAAAGGCAACGGGACGCCGGTGTGGTAGGACTGTTATTTTTCTTTACAGGCATAGCTATTGTGCTGTATCTAAACCAGACACCTTTGCAGCCCCGTGAAAGGGACTATGCATACGCGGGCTCTTTCTATGCATTCAGCATCTGGATCGGTCTTGGTCTCTTCGCCATTGCCGACTTCCTGACGAAGAAGATGAAGGCCAGAACCGCTGCCTATATAGCAACAGCAGTCGGAGTGGTCGCGGGTCCTGTTATTCTGATCGCACAGAACTACGACGATCACAACCGCTCGGAAAAGTCGCTGGCGCGGGACATGGCCCGAAATTATTTGGAATCTTGTGCTCCTAACGCCATCTTATTTAGCTATGGAGACAACGACACCTATCCGCTATGGTATGTTCAGGAAGTAGAAGGTTTCCGGACAGACGTGCGGGTAGTAAACCTCAGTCTCCTCAGTGCTGATTGGTATATGAAGCAGATGATGAAAAAAGTGAACGACGCAGATGCTTTGCCTATTCACATTGATCCGGAACTGATTAAAGATGGCGTCCGTGATGTAATCTACTACCAGGATTATAGCATTCCTAATCACGTGCCTGTTAAGGATCTGTTGAATGTGATGCTTTCTGATAACCCGCAAAATAAGGTGCAGCTGCAAAGCGGCGAGTTTGTCAATCTGCTGCCAACCAAAAAGATGGAACTGGCGATAGACAAAAAGGCGGTTTTAGCCAATAACGTTGTACCTAAGGAATGGGAGTCGGCGGTTGTCGATACAATGCGGTGGACATACAGTCTTAATTATGTCAGCCGCGCGGAACTATCCATGCTGGCTATTTTGGCGAACAACAACTGGGAGCGTCCGATTTACTTTACCATTACTACACCCGAAGACAATTATATAGGGTTGGATCGCTACCTCGTGAGCGAAGGCTTCGCGTACCGCTTGATGCCGGTAGACTTCGGTCTTAAAGAAGGCGATCCTAGTTCGATCGAAAATGTCGAGCAGACGTACGATAATATAGTCAACAAATTTTCATGGGGTAACATCGGTAACGCTTCGTATGTAGATCCGGACTCCTATCGTTATATCAGCATGTATGTGGGGACCATTTATGGGCAGACGGCGCAACAGCTGCTTTCGGCAGGAGAAACTGATAAGGCCAAGAAGCTGGTGCTTAACGCTTACGACAACATGCCAAAACGGGCATATTTGATGTCGGAAGTCATGAGTTATGTGCCGTTGCTGGATGTTATGTACAAAGTGGGGGAGACAGCGAAAGCAAATGAGATCACGCGACGGAACCTGACATTCATCCGCGAGAATATGGCTTACTATGAAGCGGTTGCGGAGACGAAATCCAATCTGGAATATCGGAATATGAGATTCGGGCTGGCTTCTATACAACGTTACAAGCAGTTATTGGACGAGGTGGGACCGCCGGAACTCAAAAAGCAGTCGGACGAGCTCTTTAACGTTTATCGGCACTATTTCGAGCAAAGCGAACAGTAACATAAAAAAAGCAGTCTAAGGGCTGCTTTTTTTATGGCCGTCCGGCGATACAAGGCGTGGGATAGTGGGTGGGTCTTCTAACTACGAATTGCGAATTACGGGTGTATAAATTGCCTTTTTTGGAAAAAATACCGTAAGTTTGCCCAAATATTCCCATAATGAAACAGTCGATTTTATTAGAAGGAGCAAAATTTCAGATTACAATCAGGCGTTTATGTCAGCAGCTGATTGAAAACCATGGTGATTTTTCCAATGCCGTGCTAATCGGAATTCAGCCCAGAGGTACCTATTTGGCCGAGCGGATCCAAAAGGAAATCCAACGCATGACAGGTAAAGAGGTCCAGCTGGGTATTCTGGATATCACGTTCTATCGGGACGATTTCCGGATGAAAGGAGCTAGCCCGCTGACTGCGAACAGCACAGTTATCGATTTTATTGTCGACGGGAAGGATGTTGTGCTGATCGACGACGTTCTATGGACGGGCAGAACCATACGTTCGGCAATGGACGCTATGCAGGCCTTTGGACGTCCCGCGAAAATGGAACTGTTGGTGCTGGTAGACCGGCGATTCTCCCGCCAGATCCCTATTCAGCCCGATTACATCGGCATTCAGGTAGACTCCATCGATTCTCAAAAAGTTATTGTAAGCTGGCAGGAAGTTGATTCCGGTGACAGCATTGTGCTGGTCACGGAAAAGAAACTTCCCTAGCAGCCGCCGGCTGCAGCGATGCATCTCATTGCAGCACACCATGTGGCCCATATTGCCTTACCGACGGAACACGCATAATAGATAGTTTAGCAGAAAATACATAAAGCGCCAGAAAATCCGAATAGCATGTCAACAACAACCGAGCAGCTCAGTACGAAACATCTTTTAGGGATAAAAGACTTAAACGAGAATGATATCCAGTTGATTCTGGATACGGCGGCTAATTTTAAGGAGGTACTTAACCGTCCTATAAAAAAAGTGCCTTCGCTCCGCGATATAACTATAGCTAACGTTTTTTTCGAGAACTCAACCCGCACGCGTTTATCATTTGAGCTGGCGGAAAAGAGGCTTTCCGCAGATATCATTAACTTCGCCGCGTCCTCGTCCTCGGTTAGCAAGGGCGAAACGCTGATCGATACGGTCAATAACATTCTGGCCATGAAAGTAGACATGATCGTCATGCGCCACCCGTATGCCGGAGCCGGCGTGTTCCTGAGCCGACATGTCAACGCACAGATTGTTAATGCGGGCGACGGCGCGCATGAACATCCTACGCAGGCTCTATTGGACTCCTTTTCTATCCGCGAGCGTTTCGGCGATGTTGCGGGCCGGAAGGTGGCCATCATCGGAGATATCCTTCACTCGCGCGTCGCGTTATCCAATATCCTATGCCTGCAAAAGCAGGGGGCAGAAGTTATGGTGTGCGGACCAACGACTTTAATTCCAAAATATATAAAATCGCTGGGCGTCCGGGTGGAGCACGACCTATTGGCTGCGCTGCAGTGGTGTGATGTGGCCAATATGTTGCGTATTCAGCTTGAGCGGCAGGAGATAGCTTATTTTCCTTCCCTCCGCGAGTATACGATGCTGTACGGCCTGAACAAACAGATATTAGACTCGTTGGATAAAGAGATTACAATCATGCACCCAGGGCCTATCAATAGGGGGGTCGAGATCACTTCCGACGTTGCCGACAGTAAACATGCGATCATCTTAGATCAAGTGGAAAACGGCGTGGCGGTGAGGATGGCTGTTCTATACCTTTTGGCTGGGCAACGGGGCGCGTAATCCTGTAACGAAATCGATAATTGTGCCCGACTATTTGAGTTGGGCATATTTTTTGGACAAAAACTACGTTATATAGTCAGTTATTAACAGGTGTTAAGAACTTTTGAGGAAAACCTGCAACTTTAGTTTTAATTTAGTATCCTGAAGTATAGCGCCTTTTTTAGAGCGATCTTCATAAAGTTAACGCGAAGATTTAGTTGTTGAATAATTCATCAGTATGAATAAGAAAATTTATGGTGTAAGTGTAGCATTGAGTTTAATGGGCTCGGCGTCTTTTGCCCAACAGACCGCTTGGCAGCAAATTAATAATGCGTATAAGTCAGGGATGGAACTGTTTGAGCGAGGCAAGTACAGCTCTGCGGCAAAGCAGTTTGATCGGGTAGAAGATATCCGGACAAAATCTACTTTGCAGCTGGACGAAACAGAGGAGCTGACGCTGATCAAGGAAAATGTCCGTTTCTATCAAGCAATATGTGCGTTGGAATTGGGCGACTCGGATGCGGAAAATCGTTTTCTAAAATACATTAAAGATTATCCTGCAAGCGCTAACTCTAAAGCCGCCTATTTCCAGATCGGTAAGTCTTATTACACAAAAAAGGATTATACGAAGGCGATCGAATGGTTCCAGAAAATCGATAGCCGCAACTTAGCGGGCGCGGAAAATACGGAATACCAGTTTAAGTTGGCCTACGCTCAGTTTATGACAGGCGATTATAAAGCTTCGAAGCCGGCGTTTGAACGCCTTAAGGACGAAAGGGGGCAATATCAGGAAGCATCGATCTACTATTATGCTTATCTCAGCTATCTCGATGCCGAGTATAAAACAGCGTTGAATGAATTTGAGCGCCTTGACGGCTCTAAAACGTATGAGACAAGTTATCCGTATTACGTAACGGCGCTTTATTTCCTCGATAAGAGATACGACGATGTGTTGAGTTATGCTTTGCCGATCTTGGAACGTACCAAACAGGAGAATGAAACGGAATTGTTCCGTATCGTGGCGGCTACCTATTTTATCAAGGGCGATCTCAAAAAGTCTAAGGAATTCTACGATAAATTTCAGGCGCAAGATCAGGGAAAAACGCAGAACAACCAAGATAGCTATCAAATCGGGTATATAGCCTGTAAACTGGGAGACTACCAAAAGGCAATTCAGGAGCTGGAAAAGCTGAGCGAGCCGGACGCATATTATCAAAGTGCAATGATCACGTTAGGAGATGCGTTTCTGAAAACAAGGAATAAGCAAAGCGCGCGTAACGCGTTCTTCCGTGCATCTAAATTGGATTTTGACCCTCAGCTCAAAGAGGAAGGTTTGTTTAACTACGCTAAACTGTCTTACGAGCTTGAGTTCCACCAGGTGGCATTAGACGCGACACAAGAATATCTCGATACATATCCCCGTTCTGCAAAGCAGGAAGAGGCCAAGACCTTACTAGCTGAGGTGCTATTGAGTACAAAAAATTATCGGGCAGCAGTCGATATTCTGGAGAGTATAGGAAAAAGAGGGAGGGAAGCCAACGCGGCCTATCAGAAGGTAACCTATTATAGAGGACTTGAGTTCTACAACGAGCGTGCGTTTGAGAATGCTATTTCGATGTTCATGCGTTCGGAAGCGCATCGATATGATGAGGAGATTTACGCACTCGCTACGTATTGGAAGGCGGAGGCGATGTATGAGGTGCGGAAATATGGCGAGGCAGTGACTAATTTCAACAAGTTCCTGCAGCTCCCAGCCGCCCGTAAAACTGATGTGTATAGCTATGCGAACTATGCCCTGGCCTATGCGGCGTTCCGAAACGACCGCTACAACACTGCTGCCAACTATTTTGAACGCTTTTTAGCTACAGGCGGTAAAGAAGGAATTGAAGTCAACACCAAAAATGACGCCATCGCAAGGCTTGCGGATTCTTACTTTGGGATGAAAAATTACGGACGCGCACTGGAGTACTACAACCGGTTGATCAGCTCAAAAGCGCCAAGTCAGGACTATGCGCTGTTCCAGCGGGGTATCATCCAGGGTTTACAAGGGGATAACGCAGGTAAGATAGCTACTTTGAATTCTGTTGTAAAACAGTATCCTAAATCGAACTATGCGGACGACGTGGCTTTCGAGGTGCCTTACACCTACTTCTTAATGGGCGACTACGACAGGGCAATAGCAGGACTGCAGGCCATGGTCGAGCAGTACCCTCGAAGCAGTTATGTGCCACGGGCGTTGGTAACCATCGGTCTGGTGCAGTATAACAAAGACGACAACGATGCCGCGCTGGCAACTTTCCAACGTGTCGTAGATCAATATGCTACAACAGATGAAGCCAAGCAGGCGCTTATATCGATCGAGAACATATACCTCGATAGAGGAGACGCTACCGGCTATATCCGTTATGCCACGAGCACCAATATTGGCGACCTAAGTACAGCGGAACAAGATGCGCACACGTTCAGTGTCGCGAAAACACTCTTTGATCGTGGAAACTATCAGGGAGCAGTTGAAGCGGTGAACGCTTATTTCGACAAGTTCCCTAAGCCTATTCAGGAGAAGCACGCCCGCTTTATCCGCGGCGAAAGCTACGCGCAGCTGGGCAAGGATCGGGAAGCATTGCATGATTTTAATATCATTATGAACGACTGGACCAGCGCTTATACGGAACAGACGCTGATCAGCGTTTCAAAGCTTCATTTAAGAAACAAAGCTTACAACGAGGCTGTTCAGGTTTTACGTAAACTGGAGTTGACATCCGAATATAAAGCAAACTATGGCTATGCAATCAACAACCTGCTTGTCAGTTATTTCAACATCGGGGACTATGTGGAGACGCAGAACTATGCCAAGCTCGTAAAAGAATATGAGAAATCTTCGGAAGAAGATATCGCATTTGCGCACCTTTATTCCGGCAAAGCCTATGCAGCGACCAACAAAAGCGCCGAGGCATTAAAGGAGTTCAATCTTGCTGCGTTAAAAAGTAAGACGGTCACCGGAGCCGAGGCAAGATATCGTGTAGGCGAGCAGCAGCTTAAAGCCAAGCAATACGACAAGGCGATCGAGTCGGCCTTCGATATTTCCAACTCGTTCTCATCGTACGATTATTGGGTGGCTAAAGGCTTTATCCTGATGGCTGATGCTTATGCAGGTAAAGGAGATAAATTTCAGGCGAAGTCGACGTTGGAAAGCGTAATAGACAACTACGACAACGACAAAGACGACGTATTGAAAGAGGCGAAATCCCGTTTAGAAAAGCTGAAATAAGAAAGAAGAGTGATGGCCCGCGTCCGATACGATGGCGAGCGGCTGTCAGCAACTGAAAAAAATAATTAGATGAAACCTGCCATAGTCGACGTCCCCTGAAAAGAACAGCGAACGTGCAGGTTCCATTAGACCATTAAGAATAATTTTCTGATGAAATTGCATAAAACAGTATTTAAGAATTACGCGGTTGCTGCGTTGTTGTTCGGTTTAAGTATAGAGGCATATGCACAGACCGATCCGGAAAAGCCGGTGACTATTGATTCTTTTGATGTGGTCCGCGATTATAGGCCTATTCTTGCGGACGCCGTTAAGATCCGCCGCAGCCCGGATATGACCAACAAGCGTAGCTATATGCCTAAGCTTACTTACGGAAATATTCCGGATAAGAAGCTGGACATCAATACCGGTTTGAAAGAACTGAATGTACAGGAGACCCCGTTTTCGCAGATGACGGATCAGCGAAGCAACTACGTCAAATTCGGATTGGGGAATTTTAATACCATTTTGGGAGAGGGATATTTTTCTTACGACGAGTACGAGGACCTGCGCGTTGGTGGTTTCGTGAAGCATCTTAACCAAAAAGGAAGTTTAGAAGCACAGCGGTTTTCCCGCCAGGAAGTAGGTGTTTTCGGTCGCCGCATCTTGCCTCACTTTACGGTGGACGGCTTGCTGGGGTATAACCGGTACGCGACTAATTTTTACGGAATTCCGTTTGCCGATGATGGAGTGACATCGTTAAATCCGGTTAAAGAGAAGCAGGCGTTTAATGATATCTATTTTACCGGTGAGTTAACCAGCAATTTTGATCCCAACAACGAAGATGCATTTACCTACTCGGCGAAATTGGATGCCTATTCGTTTAGTGATAAGTACGACGCAAAGGAAACCTCTTTTGCTATCTCGGCTTACCTAAATAAAAGGGTGAGGGCGTTTAACATAGGGGCTAATCTAAGTGTCGACGTTAACAATGTGGATGGCACCAGCAATACATTTAATGGCGGAAAGACGAACAACTCGCTGGCCACACTGAATCCATATATCAGTTTCAAAGGTGATAACTATGCGGTGACGTTGGGCGCGAACTTTGTTCCGGAATTTGGCGACAGCAGCAGCTTCAACATTTTTCCGTCTGCAGAGATTGACTTTGCGTTAGCTCCCGAGTACCTTCATATTTTCGGGGGGGTTAACGGGGGTGTTAAAAAGGCTTCTTATCGCGAATTCGCTCGGCAGAACCCGTTTTTAGGCCCTAGTCTGGGAATACAGAACATGGTCGAGCGTTTAAACTTTTATGGCGGTATAAAGGGAAATGCAGGAGCGACATTCGGCTATAAAGTAAAGGCCATTTATCGGCAGCTCGAAGGAATGCCTCTGTTCGTCAATAGGCCATCGGCGCCTTTCCAGTTTGAAATGGTCTATGATGGAGACGGAGACAAAGCCGTTAAGCATGTGGGGCTGGAGGGCGAAATCAATGTGCGCCTCTCCGAGCTGGTGAATTTAGGCGGCCGTCTGAATATTGACCAATATACCTCGGCGCAGGAAGAGGAGGCTTGGCACACGCCGAAGCTACGTCTGGCGGCTAACGCACGCTTTAACATTTCCGAGACGTTATATATAGATGCTGAAGGATTATTTCACGGTCTTTCTTACGCAAAAGACTGGGACGATGTCGCCGTCGGGCAGCCGCTTGGCTACAGAAGAGCCGAAGTGCCATCGTTTTTCGACCTGAGCGCCGGAGCAGAGTATAAGGCAACCAAGCAACTTGGCTTGTTTGTCAAAGCCAATAATATATTCAACAATGAGTATCAGACCTACCTTTACTATCCAAGGTTAGGGTTTAATATACTGGGAGGTTTAAATTTTTCATTTTAAACACAGAAGATCATAACTTTGCAGTTAATTAAAATAGGATGAATTTAGGGAAGAACGTTTATAATCTTTTAAAAAGGCAGTCGGAGGTCTACGTGCGTGGGTTAGGGTCGTTCAGGCGGAACCACACGCCGGCCACCTATGACGAAAAACGTCATGTCTATCTTCCTCCTATAAGCTATATTGACTTTGACCGGTCCAGCACGGCGGGGTATGAATTTGTTCAATATATACAACAACTTCATCTGCTCGAAAGGCAGGAAGCGGAAAGTCAGGTCGCCGAGGCCGTTGACGCTTTACTGCAGAAGGTCAGCGACGAGGGGCAGGCCAAACTGGATGACTTAGGCTATCTGGTTAGTTACGGCAATAGTTATGTGTTTAAAGCGTTAGATCTATCGGGGTTTAACTACGAACCGGTAGAAGCACCAGGCGATTTATTTGGTGCAACATCTGGAATGTCGGATGAAGACAATCTGGTTCCGGATGAACCGTCTTCGTCGGACACCATGCCGGAAGAAGAGCGCAAAGTTGTTCAAGAGCAGGGCGACCTGCCGGAGGAACAGCCTATCGCGGCGGAAATTATTGATCCGCAAACAGAAGAAGTGCCTGAAAAAGGGAAAGGAAACGCCGTTTGGTATGTGGTTACGGCTATTGTGGCGCTGGGCATTATGGCAGCACTCTATCTTGTTAATAGAGACCGTACGCTTCCCAAAACGGCGGATACGGCCGCTTTAGCTAAAGATACATTACACAGTCGGACGGATACCTTGGAGAATACGCTACCCTCGGACACATCGGCCCGACAGGATTCGCTGGCACAACAGGTAGTGGATAGCAGTAGCGTAACAGTAAACAATAAAAAGGAGCTTATTCCAGCCCACCATACGTGGCAGATTGTCATTGGATCGCATAAGACCTTGGCTCAAGCGTATGAACAGGCAGAATCATATAACAAAGCGGGGTATCCTCATGTACGGGTTATTCCCAGCAACCTGGCGAAAAATCGAAAAAAAGTAATTTGGGATTCTTACGAAACCAAGGAACAGGTAGATTCCGCCCTGATATACGTGCAGAAGCATATTATCAAAGATGCTTGGCCGGATAAGATTAGATAATAAGTAAATAACCTGATAACAAATATATTACAAGATTATGTCATTCATGCAAGACAATTTAACGGTGGATTCTTTGAACACAGTTCAACAGCAAGCAGTAACGTTGGCAACAACCGATGAGAATTTAAATCTGATCCAGTTGTTGATGAAGGGAGGTTGGATTATGATTCCAATCGTTTTTCTTTTATTCTTGGCTTTAGTTATCTTTTTTGAGCGGTATATTACGATTCGGAAAGCGTCTAAAGCTGATTCAGGTTTAATGTCGCAGATTAAAAGTAACGTGATGTCCGGTCGGTTAGAGGCTGCTATTGCGGTTTGTCGGTCAAGCAATTCGGCCTTAGCACGGATGTTACAGAAGGGCCTGTCGCGGGTGGGCCGCCCTATAAAGGATATAGAGGGCGCTATTGAAAACGCGGGTAAGCTTGAAGTCTCCAAGCTGGAAAAGAACATCAACATACTGGGGATTGTTGCCGGTATAGCGCCGATGCTTGGCTTCGTCGGAACGATTTTTGGAGTTATCCAGATCTTCCGCGACGTGGAAGTGGCCGGAGGTATCGACATTGGATCGGTATCCGGAGGTCTGTACGTGAAAATGATTGCTTCGGCCAGCGGATTGACGGTCGGTATCTTGGCGTACATCGGCTACCACGTGCTAAACATGATGGTGGAACGTTTAATATTGCGTATGGAAACGGACGCTGTTGAGTTTATCGATCTGTTGGACGAGCCTGGGGTTTAAAGATTTAGCATTGGAAACTATCAGGATTGAAGAGTCTTAGCTTTTTGATTTTGAACTTTTAATTTGGAAGATGAACTTAAGAAATAGACGACATAAACCGACCGCCGAGGTACACACTGCTGCGCTGAATGATATCATGTTCTTTTTGATGTTGTTCTTTTTGTTGGCATCTGCTGTTGCCAATCCACAAGTAGTCAAGTTGTTGTTACCAAAGTCAAGTGCGGGGGAGCAGTCGGTTGCCAAGAAAACGATGACCGTTTCTATTACGGCAGATCTGCAGTACCATGTGGATAAGCAAACGGTATCTTTGGACCAGCTCGAGCCCGTGATCCAAAGTCAGATCGCCGGTGGTGAGGAACTCACCATCATGTTATATGCGGACAGCTCTGTTCCAATCCAAAACGTGATTTCAGTGATGGACGTGGCGAACAGGAACAAAGTGAAGTTGGTACTGGCTACAGAGCCTAAGAAAGACTAGTTGTTAAAGAAACTGCCGTTAAACGTCGGCGCGCAGGCGCTGTCTAACGGTGAAAGGGCTTTCGGGCTCTTCTTTTATAATGTTGATTTTAAATTTTAAAAAGCATGTACTACCAGTCGCAAGAGGAAAATAATATGCCGAAGGCCCTAGGCCTGTCTACGGCCGTGATGGGGATTTTGGTTCTGATTGGCTTTTTTATTGTTTTTGGCGGAGATGTTCCCCGTTATGGTATGGGTGGGATAATCGTAAATTATGGAACGGCAGAAGAGGGAATGGGCGACGACTACATGAGTGTGGACGAGCCTTCGATGGACGAGAATGCCAACAACGTGAAACCCGACAAGATCGACCCGACGACGACTCCGGTGCCGACGCCTTCGCAGCAGGTGGCAGACAAAGTAGTTGCTACGCAAGACATGGAAGAGGCGCCGGCGGTGCCGAAAAATGAAAAGCCCGTTAAAGCCAATGCTGATGTTTCTACGGTAGAAAAGAAGGACGCAAAGCCAGCTGTAAATCCAAATGCATTATATAAAGGCAAGAAGAACAATGCTGTAGGAACCGGCGATGGTACGGGAACGACGGCCGGAAACCAAGGTAGTAAGCTTGGCGACCCGCTGGCGAGCAACTACGGCGAAGGAGGTTCGGGCGACGGCAACATGATGCTGACCATTGCGAACAGACGCTTTGAAGTTCCGCCGCGGATAGAGGACGATGGTCAACAGGCTGGCCGCGTGGCTGTCGAGTTCAAAGTGAACAGGAGCGGCGTGGTCACGTACGCGCGTGCAGGGGTCAAAGGAACGACAATATCCAGCCGCACATTGCTGGAAAAATGCGAGCGTGCAGTTATGGGTGCCCGCCTAAACCAGCTTCCAAACGCTCCGGACTCCCAGACGGGCGTCATCGTTTTCAACTTCAAGTTAAGGTAAATGATGAAAACATATGATGAGGTAATCGAGTATCTTTTCGCTCGATTGCCCATGTTTACACGCGATGGATCAAGCGCGTTTAAGAAGGATTTACACAACACCATTGAGCTATGTAAAGCCCTTGGTAATCCCCATCACAAATTCAAGTCTATTCATGTCGCCGGCACAAACGGCAAGGGATCGTCGTCGCATATGTTGGCTTCTATTTTTTCCGCTGCCGGTTATAAGACAGGGCTTTACACGTCGCCACATCTGGTCGACTTCAGGGAGCGCATACGGGTAAACGGCGCGATGATTTCCCAGGACCAGGTGATCGCATTTGTCAATAGACATAAAGAACTTATAGAGAGTGTCGAGCCGTCCTTTTTTGAGGTGACGGTGGCATTGGCGTTTGATTGTTTTGCGAAGGAGGACGTGGATATAGCCATCGTAGAGGTTGGGTTAGGCGGACGTCTGGACGGCACAAATGTCATCGTGCCAGAACTGTCTGTCATCACAAACATCGGCATGGACCATATGAATATGCTGGGAAATACGTTGGCAGAAATCGCTTCCGAGAAAGCCGGGATCATGAAGCGCAACGTTCCGGCTGTTGTCTCCGAACGCAATGAAACCATCGCGCATATCTTCGAAGATAAAGCGAAAGAAATGGAGGTTTCATTGCGGTTTGCAACGGACGAACGGCGGGCTGTTGAAGCCAGCCGGACAGGAGAAGGTCTACTCGTACGGGTAGAGGATCTATCCACGGGACGAATCGAGGAGTGGGAAATGGCCCTTTCGGGACTTTATCAGCAAAAGAACTTACTGGGAGTTTTGACGGCCGTCGATGTAATGCGTCTGCGGGGTTGGTCGATCGCTGACGCCCATGTACGGGAAGGCTTGCAGACCGTCAAAGCGCGAACGGGACTTCAGGGACGCTGGCAGACACTAGCCACAGAGCCGTGGACAATATGTGATACGGGACACAACGAAGACGGTATTCGCGAAGTAGTAGCCAACCTGCAACAGCTAACGTATAATAGGCTTCATATCATCATCGGCGCCATGCGCGACAAAGATTTAACGCATATGCTGCCCCAACTGCCCAAAGACGCGGTTTACTATTTCAGCAGCCCGGATATGCCGCGGGCGATGTCGTCTGAAGACCTTCAAGCTGCGGCATCCGACTACCGTTTATCCGGCGATGCCTATAACTCGGTTTTGGAAGCGCTGACCGCCGCAAGATCAGCGTATACCAACGGAGACCTTATCTTTGTGGGCGGCAGCACCTTCGTGGTGGCTGAAGTACTGAAAGAGCATACGAGCGCGTAATAAGATTATGCGCTCATAAAGTTTTTCGTGTTCCGCGCCCCCGCTCTTTCCCTTGCTGTCGCACTATAGCTTTCCGCCGCAACCTATTTCGCTAAGTATCCGCCATCTACGGGGTAGTAACTGCCCGTAACAAAGCTGGACTTATCGGAAGCTAACCACAATGCCAGTTCAGCCACCTCTTCCGGCTTTCCTAATCTTTGCATGGCGTGCTGTGAAGCTAAGTATTGTTGTGTTTCTTCGTCAAGATTGTCGTCGATTAAAGGCGTGGATATAAATCCAGGGCCAATGGCATTAATGCGGACGCCCCGGGCACCATATTCCCACGCGGCTGATTTCGTAAGGCCGACGACGCCGTGCTTCGCCGCTACGTACGCGGAAGACTGTGCAAATCCCACGCTGCCTAATATAGAAGCCATGTTGATGATAGATCCGCCAACCTTTTCGATTTCCGGCAGCTGGTAATGCATTCCATAGAATACACCATTAAGGTTTATCGCAATAACTTTGTTCCACGAGTCTATGGGATAGTCGCCTACAGTGGCTGCGGCCCCTCCGATGCCGGCGTTGTTCACGGCGATATGTAAGGCGCCGAAGTTTTCTATCGCGGCATCTACAATCTTTTTATTATCCTCGGGAGATGAAGCGTCGGCTTTGATGAACACCATATTTCCATCGCCGTCGCCATTGACCATTTCATGGCCCAGCTTTTCATTCAGATCGGCGACCACCACTTTTGCTCCTGCTTTTATGAACGTTTCTACAATCGCTTTGCCAATCCCGGATGCTCCACCGGTTACAAGAGCCACCTTGTTTTCTAGCTTTTTCATATGTGTCGTTATTGATTCGTGTTGTTAATCGTATCGAGGAGAGCACTTCGTGTACGCCCTGATCTATATAAGCTACGAAAAAACGCGCCGAAAACACGTGCTGTTCGGTCCGGACGCGGTAAGATGATTGAAAACTAACAAATATCGAACCTTGTGACAATTTTTTGATATTCAGGGCTTTGTTGGAAGGAGGCCCTGTTTATACAGGTGTATCAATGTTCGATGCCATAATTGTTCTGAATGTAAGATTGATCCGCGGTCTTGTAACCTTTGTGGCCGGGGGGAGGCGATGTAACCAATGGTCCTGTGTCTGATCTTTCATCACCAAAAGGCTGCCGTGCTCAAGCTGCAGATATACTGTTTCTTTGGTTGTCTTATGCTTAAAGCCGAACCGGCGTTCTGCACCGAACGTGACAGAAGCGATCGCGCCATGCTTTTTGAGATCTTTTTCGCCGTCGCTATGCCAGGCCATACCTTCTGATCCATCGTGATAGAGATTGCATAGGCAGGAGTTAAAGCGCTCACCGGACAGGTCTTCAACCTGGCGTTTGATTGCCAGGAGGAGTGGATGCCAGAGGCTGGCGCGTTTTAATATGCCGGAGTACGTATAGCTGAAAGGTTGGTCTCCATACCAGGCTACTTTGCGTTTGGTAACAATGTGTTTGCCGAAGATGATCGCCTCATCATGCTGCCAATCGAGCGCTGCTAACAGTTGTGTGTAGTAGTCGTCAGCCTCGTCGCGGGTGAAGATTCTGCCATAATAGTTTACGGTACCGTCCTGCGGGAGGTAGTTTTTGCCGGAGTCGGCCTTCTGATCAAACAGTTCCATCTTCATTGTTTAGTGTTAAAGCACTTTCCCACGCTATGAGCGCTTTTTTACGTACCGTTCCCCACCGATATCCACCCAGCACGCCGGACGTCTGAATGACGCGATGGCAGGGGATGAGATAGGCTATAGGGTTGCTGCCAATGGCGTTGCCAACTGCCCGTGACGCGCGCTTATGATGAAGATTCTCGGCCACCTGCTGATAACTGGCGAGCTTGCCGGCAGGGATCTTTAACAAGGCTTCCCATACCTTTAGCTGGAAAGTTGTTCCGCGGAGATGAAGTTTAATTTCCTGCAGGTTATCCCAATCTTTGTTAAAGAAGGTAAGCACGGCCTGATGCATTCCCTCCTCCTTATGGGCAAACGAAGCGTTAGGATACTTGACCTGTAGTTGCCGTAATGCTTCGCCCGCATCATCTTCAAATGCGACGGCACAGATACCTTTCTCCGTAGAAGCAATAAGTGTGTTGCCGAATGGGGTAGGGTAGTAGGCGTAGGTTAGATTTAGGCTCCGTCCGCCATGTTTATATTCGGCAGGTGTCATGCCCTCGATCTTAATGAAAAGATCATGCAGTCTGCTCGTGCTCGACAGTCCCGTGTCGAAAGCTGCTTCAAACAGGCTGTTTTTTCCTTCCGACAGAAGCATCTTGGCGTGTTGCAATGTGATATACTGTAGAAATTTCTTTGGACTTGTACCGGCCCATTCCTGAAACATCCGTTGGAAATGCTCCGGACTGATATGCACGTGCCCCGCTATATCCGACAGTGAAGGCTGCTCTTTGAAATGCTGCTGGACAAAGGCGATAGCAGAAGCTATACGCTCATAATTAACCATATGTTGTAGCTTTTCCATATTCAAAGGTCGCTTTTAGCCAGCTTAAATAAAATCCATTTCTTGCTGAAAAGCAGAAAGTGCACAGGGGGTGGGCTATGCTTCCAGGTCATCTTCAGGGTGCTCAATGGCATTTCTGACAACCCCTTTTCCATATTCCTGGCTATACACTTTAATGAGGACACCAATCGACGAAAGAATCAGGGGGCCGAATATCAGACCAAGCATGCCGAACATATTAAGGCCCAGTAATACCCCAAAGACCGTAATCATGGGAGGAACGTTCCCGATAGTCTTCAAAATAGTGAACCGTAATACGTTGTCTATACCTCCAACAAGGATAAAACAATAAATAAATAGTCCGACAGCATTACCTGTCTGCCCCGCGGCCAGTGTGATGGCGCAGATGGGAATATAGATGGTCATCGTTCCCAGAATAGGCACAATAGACGATATTCCGGTAAGCAGGCCAAGTAGTACGAAGTTTTCAATGCCGAATATCCAATAGCCGATCATGGCGACAATACCCTGGCAAAATCCCAATATAGGAATCCCAATTGCATTCGATCGGACCATTAGATTCACCTCGTCCCAAATTTCCCGTTTGCTTTCGCGGCTGAAAGGGAGTGCTCTGTAAAGGGTTGCTTCCATACGTTTGGCATGTACCTGCATAAAGTAAAGGACGAAGAAGGTAACTATGATGTTTACGGCGACTTCCGCCACAGAGTTAATGATGTTGGGGACATAACGGGTCAGGCGCTGTAGAAAACCGAGCAGCGCCGTGTCGGACATGTCAATATCTTTTAAAAAAGGTTTATCGCTCATGTACGTCTTCAGCGTATTGAACTTGGCGACGATTTCTTCCTTGTTTTCGAGGGAATGATTTATCTGGGGTACCAGGTAGTCTATCAAAGCCCAAATGGGAAGGACGATAAAAATAATCGAAAGGATGATAAACAGGCCGCTGGTCAGCGAACGGTTCCAGCGTCTGATCTCTGTCAGACGGAAGTAGGATTTCCGGAAGAGGATATACAGTGTGGTGGCACCTAAGAATCCCGGTAGATAATAAAGAAGATTCTTAAAAACCAATATACAGATCAGGATGATGATAATAATCAGCATCACTTGGTTGATAGAATTGTTATTGATTTGTTTGTATTTCATGACGTGCCCTTGGTCGGGCCAAAATAAGGATTTTGTTGGGTTAAAAAAACGGACGGATTCAAGTTAATTGTCAATTTTTCTTCACGTGACGGCCGTTGATCATATTTATGCTTTTATGGCTGCTATCAAAACCTGGATATGTATTTCGGGAGAAGAATTAATGAACGTCGTCACCGTAGGAGGAACTCGGGGCGATGTCGCGGACACCTTCTTCTTCGTGTAAAGTTGGCATTCCCGAGAACATAGCACGGGAGGGACTCCACGGGCTCTTTCGTGTAGGCGGTCCGTAGGCCAGCAGGCGCCTACGGACCGCAAGAAACCTTTTTAGAGTTCCGCTTTGCCGGTTTTTAATATCGATTCCATTTTTGGTTGGATGATGTCTACCATCCTTTCGAAACCGACATCTGTAGGGTGCGTACCGTCAACGGTGCCTTCAGTATCGTCACCGATCAGGTGGTCTGTCGCGATATAATGCAGGTTTTTATACCCTGCCGCCAACAGCCGCTCATATTCTTTCCTGAAGTTTGCGTTCTGGTCGGCGAGTCGCTGTTTCCACTGCATATTGTAGTTGCCCACCTGTCGGGTGATACTTTCGATAAGCAATATCGGAACGTTCGGATGAGCCTGACGGAGACGTTGAACGAACGCAAAGGTGCGATCGGCCACCTGTTGGGGGCTGCTATTTGGAACACAGTCCATAACGATCAAATCGGGCGCGTCTATGTCGTTAAGCATATCGGCGACAGCCGGTTCCATACGTGCGCTGCCGCTTACACCAAGGTTGACCACGTTGGCATTTAGTTTTCGGCTCAGCTTGGCCGGATAGGCAAGTCCGGGACGGCTTGCCGAGGCGCCGTGTACGATGCTTGAACCATAAACAATAACTTTTTTATCAAAAGACTGTGTGATTGGTTCGAACGACGCTCCCTCGTCAATCAACAGTTTGAAGTCGACCAGTTCCTTGTACAGCGGAAAGTATAGCAAAAACTCTTTTTCCGTGTTTTCCATGTGCTCTACCATCGTCGAGGTGCTTATCGCACTGTCTAGATCCGGACGGGCTACGCCGGCGAAGTGCCATCCATCGCTCTCTTTGACATAAACGTCAAAACCGCGGGACATGATTGGGGTAGCGTTGTTGCCCAACTCCGCATCTACCGTTTCCCATGCGATCGAAAGCTTGGTGGTATTGCTTTTAAACGAGGTAAAGAGACCGGCGGAATGCGTATACAGTTTTTTTACAGCGGGCGGCAGATTCCGGTATTTCGTGGTGTCTACACGGTGAAAACGCGGAGCCGACGAGAAAGCCCTCCCCTGAACAGGGAGTCGCGAACTGAGAATGGTCTGTTGAGCCGAGGCTGCGTAGATGGAAAGGCCAAAGAATATGACGCTTACTATCTGGATAAGGTTTGTTTTTTTCATGCGGTATATGTTTTATCAAAGCTAGAAAAAACATCCGAATAAAATAAAG
>Ga0079224_100002608_pt1 | contig 22080 bp, 18 predicted proteins | sample Stecom2015_FD_80414 | JGI IMG/M metagenome (GOLD analysis project Ga0079224, IMG submission 80414) | Agricultural soil microbial communities from Utah to study Nitrogen management - Steer compost 2015 | ecosystem: Environmental > Terrestrial > Soil > Agricultural land | place: USA: Utah...
CATCGGGCCGAGGACGATCCCGCGGCGCAGGCGGACCGCATCGCCGGCGAACCCTTCGACCTCGGCACGGGCCCGCTGTGGCGCGCCGCCCTGCTGCGCGAAGCCGACGGCGCCGACTGGATCCTGCTGGTCGTCCATCACATCGTCTCCGACGGCTGGTCGATGGGGACGCTGTGGCGCGTGCTGGGAATCGCGTACTCGGCCCTCAGGGAGGCGCGCGAGCCGGGCCTGCCGGAGCTGCAAGCCAGCTATGCCGACTATGCGCACTGGCAGAAGGCGTTCGATGCCGACGAAGCCCGCAAGGCCTCGCTCGCATTCTGGCGCGGCTGTCTGGACGGCCTGGAGCCCCTCGACCTGCCGCTCGACCGGCCGCGGCCGGCGCGGCGCAGCTTCGCTGCCGGCCAGGTCGGCTTCCGGATCGAGCGGTCGCTCGCCGACCGGCTCAAGGCCCTCGGGCAACGCCACGGGGCGACGCTCTACATGGTGCTGCTCGCGGCATGGCACGCGGTGCTCGCGCGCCACAGCGGGCAGGCCGACTTCGCGATCGGCACGCCGGTTGCCGGTCGCCATCGCGAGGAGTTCGAGTCCCTCGTGGGCTACTTCGTGAACATGCTGGCGATCCGGACCGATGCCTCGGGCGATCCCTCGTTCGCGCGGCTGCTGGAGAAGGTGCGTGCCGGGGTCCTCGGCGCGCTCGACCACCAGGACATCGCGTTCAGCCGGCTCGTGAGCGAACTCGGCGCGCAGCGCGACCCGGGCATCAACCCCCTGTTCCAGGTGAGCTTCGCGTTGCAGAACACGCCCGAGACGCCGCTCGCCATCGCCGGCGCCACCTGCGAGCCGAGGACCCTGTCGGCGCGCCAGGCGAAGTTCGACCTCGCCCTGTCGATCAGCGAGACGGACGGGCGGCTGGACGCCAACCTGGAGTACGCGGCCGAGATCTTCGACCATGCCCGGATCGAGCGGCTCGCGTCGCACTTCGTGCGGGCGCTCGAGCAGGTCGCCGGGAACGCGAACCTGCCGATCGGGCAGATCCCGCTGGCGGGCGACGAGGAAATGCGCCTCGTCGCGCAATGGTCGCAGGGCGCGCACAACGACTACCCGACCGAGGAATCGCTCGGCGCGCTGTTCGAGGCCCATGTGCGCCGCAATCCCGACGCGATCGCGCTCTCCGGTCCGAGCGGGCCGCTCACGTACGCCGAGCTCGACGCCCGGGCCAACCGGGTCGCGAACGTGCTGCTCGAATCCGGAATCCGGCCCGGCGCGCTGGTCGCCCTGTGCGCGGCCCGCGACCATCCGATGCTGGTCGCGCTGCTCGGCATCGTCAAGGCGGGCGCGGCCTACCTGCCGCTCGACCCGAGCTATCCGCCCGACCGGCTCCGTCTCATGGTGGAGGACGCCCGCCCGGCGATGCTGCTGCGCGACCAGACCATCGGTCACGTGCTCGACGAGGCGCTCGACGGCGTGCCGACGCTGTGCCTGACGCGCGACGCGGCCCGCTTCGATGCCGCCTCGTCCGCGCCACCGCCCGCCACGGCCGGCGGCACCCGACCCGCGTACGTGATGTACACCTCGGGATCCACGGGCAGGCCGAAGGGCACGCTCGTCACGCACCGGGGCATCACGCGCCTCGTCTGCAACACGGACTACATGGAGATCGGGCCCGACGAGGTCTTCTCGCAGGTCTCGAACGTGTCCTTCGACGCGGCCACCTTCGAGATCTGGGGTGCCTGGCTCAACGGTGCGACGCTGGTGTCGCTCCCGCCCGAGACGGTGCTCACGGGACAGAGGCTCGCCGCCGCGATCGACGAGTACGGCATCACGACGCTCTTCCTGACGACGGCGCTGTTCAATGCGCATGCCGCCGCCGACCCCACGATCTTCGCCCGGCTGCGCAACGTCATCTTCGGCGGCGAGGCCGGCGACCCCGTTTCCATCCGCCGCATCCTGGAGTCGGGCAAGGCGCCGAGGCGACTGATCAATGCCTACGGGCCGACCGAGACGACGACGTTCGCCACCACCTGGACGATACCGTCGGACCCCGCGGCCTTCGCGGCCGAATCGGTACTCGGCGTGCCCATCGGCCGACCCATCGCCAACACGACCTGCCATGTCCTGGATGCGCGCGGCCAGCCCCAACCCGTCGGCGTCGTGGGCGAGCTCTTCATCGGGGGGCCCGGCGTCGCCCTCGGCTACCTGAATCGCCCGGAGCTGACCGCCGAACGCTTCGTGCCCGATCCGGCCGGTGGCGACGATGCCCGCCTGTACCGGACCGGCGACCTGGTCCGGTGGCGCGACGACGGCACGCTGCTCTATGTCGGCCGCAACGACCAGCAGGTGAAGATCCGGGGCTTCCGGATCGAGCTCGGCGAGATCGAGGCGGCCCTGCACGAGTGCGAGGGCGTGCGCGAGGCGGCCGTCGTCGTGGACGACCATCCGTCGCTCGGCAAGCGGATCGTCGCATTCGCGGTGCCCGGGGAAGGCGTCGCCATCGACGACCCGTCCGCGCTGCGCCGCGACCTGCGGGCCCGCCTGCCGGAGTTCATGGTGCCGGCACTGGTGCGCGTCATCGACTCGCTCCCGGTCACGGGCAACGGCAAGCTCGACCGCAAGGCCCTGCTCGCGTCGCTTCGCGAGGCGCAGGCCGGCGGCAGCGGCGCGCTGCCCCCGACGGCGGACACGCGCCGGGGCCTCGACGCCGTGGCGAGCAAGCTGCTCGGCATCTGGCGCGACATCCTGCGCCGGCCGGACCTCGGCCCCGACGACCACTTCTTCGAGTCCGGCGGCCATTCGCTGCTGGCGCTTCGCATGCTCGGCGAGGTCGAGCGCGAGTTCGGCCGGGTGCTCCGGGTCGCGGCGCTCTTCGATGCCCCGACGGTGCGCGAGTTCGCCGCGTTGCTGCGGGGGCGCGAGCCGAAGGCGCTCCAGGGCTGCGCCGTCACGGTGCAGCCGGGCGATGGCCGACCGCCGCTCTTCTTCGTGTCCGGCTACGGCGGTGAGATCGTGATGTTCCGCGATCTCGCCCGGGAGCTCGGGGAGGACCAGCCGCTCGTCGTGCTCGACACGACGGCGTTCCGGGCCGAGGACCTCGAAGGCCTCGAGCTGCCCGATGTCGCGGCGCGCATGATCGAGGACATGCGGCGGATCCAGCCGAACGGGCCGTACCACCTGTGCGGGTTCTCGCTGGGCGGCAAGTTCGTGTACGAAATGGCCCGCCAGCTGCGCAAGGTCGGCGAGTCGGTCGACCTGCTCGCCCTGCTCGACTGCTTCGCGCCGGGCTACCCGCCCCGGCGGCCCCTGGGCCAGCGGCTCGCGATGCACCTGCGGGCGCTGACGACGGGCGACCTGCGCAGCCGGATCCGCTACGTCTCCGACCGCATCGCCTGGCTGCGCTCGCTGGGTTCCGAGCGAAACCTGTTCGAGCACGCGCCGGAGCTTGCCGACATGGCGATCGCCCGCGCGATGAACGAATCGGCCAATGCCATGATGGCGATCTGGGAACGCCACGAGCCGGGCCCGTACAGCGGCCCCCTGCTGATCGTGCGCGCGGCGATCCGGGAGGACCTGCCGGGCGTGATCGACAACGACCCGCGGCTCGGCTGGTCGGCCCTCGTGGACGGGCCGATCCGGGTGCGCGACCTCCAGTCGACGCACAACGACATGCTGGCCGCCGAGCATGCCGAGGCGCTGGCGGGAATCCTGCTGGAGTACTTCCAGGGGAACCCGCCGATGCCGGCCGAGGCGGGCACCGGGGAGCCCGTCGGGCAGGCGGGCCGCACGCTGGACAGGGCGTCCGGCTGACGAGCCGCACAACGGGCAAAGGGGCGCATCATCCATGCGCCCCTTTGCATTTGCGGTAACCGGGACCCGCGGACCGTCGGAAGGCGACCCGCCGGCAGGGCCGAGCGATCAGGCGGCCGCGTAGCGGCGCACCCGCAGCGAGAGTTCCTCGAGGGCCTTCACGCCGCTCTGTTCGGCGCGGTGGCACCAGTCCTGCAGCAGCTGCACGAGCTGCTCGCGGCTCATGTTCGAGCGCTCCCAGACGGCCGAAAGTTCCCGCCGCATTTCGACCAGGGTCCTGACCCGATCGGACACGGCAAACACCTCGGCCAGCTTGGCGCGGTTCTGGTCCGTCCACTTGCTCGCGTCGAGGACGAGCCAGCGGCGCGCGCCCTCGAGCAGGCGGAACTCCGGCTTGCGCATGGCGCGCAGGCGGGCGGCCTCTTCCTTGCAAGCGCGGCGCAGGCTGCGGGCGAACTGCGCCATCAGGTCGTAGCGATGCACGATCACCGCCTGGAGCGTTTCATGGTCTGCAACCGGCTTGGCCTCGGTGAACTTCGGCCTGGGCAGGACCCTGCGCACCCGCGCGAGCCCCAGCGCCGACAGGATGCGGATATAGAGGCAGCCGATGTCGAACTCGTACCACTTCGCCGAGAGCTTCGCCGAGCTCGCGTACGCATGGTGGTTGTTGTGCAGCTCCTCGCCGCCGATGAGGATGCCGATCGGACCGAGGTTGGTGCTGGCGTCCGGGCAGTCGAAGTTGCGATAGCCGCGGGCGTGGCCGAGGCCGTTGATGATCCCGGCCGCGGTCACGGGAATCCAGAGCATCTGGACGCCGAAGACGATCAGGCCGGCGGCCCCGAACAGCAGCACGTCCACCAGCAGCGTGATCCACACGCCCAGCGACGAATACGGCGTGTACAGGTTCCGCTCGATCCAGTCGTCCGGCGTGCCATGCCCGTAGCGCTCGACCGTCTCGCGGTTGGCAGCTTCCGCGCGGTAGAGCTCCGCGCCCTGCAGCAGGACGGTCTTCAGGCCGAAGACGCGCGGGCTGTGCGGGTCGCCCTCGGTCTCGCACTTGGCGTGGTGCTTGCGGTGGACGGCCGCCCACTCCTTCGTGACCATGCCGGTCGTGAGCCAGAGCCAGGCGCGGAAGAAATGCGATGCGATGGGGTGCAGCGTCAGTGCGCGGTGCGCCTGGCAGCGGTGCAGGTAGATGGTCACCGAGGCGATCGTGATGTGCGTCACGATCAGGGTGTAGGCCAGGATCTGCCAGCCGTTGAAGTCGAGCAGGCCCTGGTCGAGAAAGGTCAGAAATGCATCCACAGTGAGAAAAACCCTCGTTGGTCGGTCATGGGATTCTACGCGTGACCGGTCGCCAGCGAGCGATTCCCGTCGCGGCCAGGGGTCGTATGCGGAAAATACCCACCGCGACGCGGCGCAAGGTTCATGCCCGAGAGCGCATCCCGTGCGACCGACCGGCCGCCCGCGTCCCGGCGAACGCCGGGGGCATCGCTCAGGCGGGCAGAATCTCGAGGCCCGCCGCCCTCAGCGCTTCGTACACGGCCCGGTTCACGTCCGATGCGACGCTGCCGGACGCCGGCGCCGGCTCGCTCACGTGATAGGCGAACTCGAACTGCAGGCCGCTGCCGCCGAAGCCGACCACCCGGGCGGTCGGCGGCGGGTCGGCCAGGACGTCCGGGTTCGACCGGATCGCCCCGAGCAGGATCCCGATCACCTCCCCCGGGTCGCAGCCGTAGGCGACCTGCAGCCGGCCGGAGTGACGCAGCCGCCCGCCGGTCGTGACGTTGTGCACCGTCTGGCTGGTCAGGAACTCGTTGGGCACGATGATCTCGACCCCGTCGCTCGAGCGCAGGACGGAATAGCGGGTCCGGATGGCCGTGATGCTGCCCTCGAGCGCGCCGATCCGGATCGAGTCGCCGGGGCGCACGGAGCGCTCGAGCAGGATGATCAGGCCGCTCACGTAGTTGCTCGCGATGCGCTGCAGGCCCAGGCCGATGCCGACGCCGAGGGCGCCGCCGAAGACCGACAGCGCGGTGATGTCGATCCCGACCACCGACAGGCCGAGCAGCACCGCCACCAGCAGCAGCACCGCCCGCACGATCCGCGCGAGCACGGTCCGCAGGCTGATGTCGATGGCATCGAGCCGCAGCAGCCGGGATTCGACCAGGGAACCGATCCAGAACGCGACAAGGACCGTCAGGCCGAGCCAGAACACGCTGCGCAGCAGCTGCAGGAGCGAGAGTTCGCCTGCGCCGAACGGCAGGCGCATCGCGTCCAGGGTGGCGACCACGGGCGCAAGATGACCGAAGACATGCAGCGCGACGCCCGCGCCCACCGCGATCGCCACCACCCGCTGGACGGTGCGCACCGTTGGAGAGGTGCTCAGCCGGGCGAGCACGTAGCCGAGCATGCGCACCACCGCCCAGGCACCCGAGACGAGCAGCCCGAGCCGCAGCAGCCCGGTCGGCTGGTACTGGCCGACGATGCCTGTGGCGACCGCGAGCAGGAGGTAGAGCGCCACGGGGAACATCACCCCGGCCATCGGCGACGGCGGCGGGGGCTCGCTGCGTTCGCGAGCCACCAGCGCGGCATCGGCGGCACGCTGCTCGGCCGCGGCGACCGTGAGCTCGCCGAGCCGCCGGGGATCCTCGTCGATACGGGAGGCCACCTCGGCGAGGACCACCGGCGCCTCGACGGGCAGGTCGTCGGCGCTTGGCACCTCGGTCGCCGCCTTGCGCTCGCGGCGCCAGCGCGCGAAGCGCGCGGCCAGCAGCCACGCGAGCGCAAGGCAGGCGGCGAGCGCCACCAGCTGCCAGGCCACCCGGTCCTCGACGAACTCGCGCTGCAGCTGCCGCAGCAGCGCGCCGGTGGCTTCGATCGGGCTTGCCTCGTTCGTCATCGTCACTTCGCGCAGCGGCGCCAGCGTACGGCAAAAAAGCCGTCGCTGTCGTCGCGATGGGGCCACAGTCGCAGGACGCCGCCCTCGCCCGCCGCCTCGTCGCGCGACCAGCCCGCGCCCGCGGCGGCCTCGAATCGCGCCGCCACCGCGGCATTCTCTTCCTCGAGCAGGCTGCAGGTCGCATAGACGAGGGCACCACCCGGCTTCACGAGCCGGGCCGCCGCCAGGAGGATGTCGTACTGCTGGCTCGCCAGCCGCCCGACGTCGTCCGGCCCGATGCGCCACTTCAGGTCGGGGTTGCGGCGCAGGGTCCCGGTGCCGCTGCACGGCGCATCCACCAGCACCAGGTCCGCGCGGCCGGCGAGGCGATCGAGGCGGCGATCGCGTTCCGTGTCGATCCCGAGCGGCTGCACGTTGCTCGCGCCGGAGCGCGCAAGGCGCGGGCGCATGCGGGCGAGCCGGCGCGGCGCGACGTCGCATGCGTAGATCTGGCCGGTGGAGCGCATCATCGCGGCGAGCGCGAGCGTCTTGCCGCCGGCGCCGGCACAGAAGTCCACCACGACCTGGCCGCGGCGCGGGGCCGCGAAGCGGCACAGCCGCTGGCTGCCGACGTCCTGCACCTCGAACCAGCCCCTGGCGAACGCGTCGAGCCGCTCGAGCGCCGGCTTGCCGGCCACGCGCAGCGCGGTGGGCTCGCCGGGCAAGGGCCGGGCCTCGATGCCGGCCTCGGCGAGCGCCTCCAGCACCGCCCGGACATCGGCCTTGAGCTCGTTGACCCGCAGGTCGAGCGGCGCCGGCTCAAGGAGCGACGCGGCAAGCGCCTCGAACTCGGCCGGGGGGACGGCGCGTCCGATCCGCTCGGCGAGCCAGTCGGGCAGCGAGAATCGCACGGGAGCGGGCAGGCTCGCGCGGTCGATGCGCGCGGCGCGCTCCAGCCAGCGGGCCTCCTCGTCGGTGCGCGGCAGCCGCGCGGCCGCGGGCGACAGCAGGGCCAGGCGGCGCTCGAGCGGCCCGACCCCGCCCTGCGCGAGATGGGCGTAGAGGCGTCGATTGCGCAGGACATCGAAGCAGACGTCCGCCAGGAAGCCGCGATCGCGCCGGCCGATGCCGGGATGCTCCCGGAAGAAGCGCGTCAGCTGGGCGTCGGCCGGGTGCTCGAACCGCAGGGTCCGCCCGAGCAGGGCCTCGAGCGCCCCGGCGAGGTTCAGGCGTTCGGGCCGGCGACGAACCACTGCGACTCCCCTTCGCGCGGATCGCGCAGGCGGCAGCGCTGGCCCTCGACGATGATCCTGTCCTCGACGAGCCAGCGCAGGGCCGTCGGATAGAGCCGGTGCTCGGCCGCGAGCACCCGGTCCGCCAGTCGGTCGGGGTCGTCGTCGTCGAGCACGGGCACGGCCGCCTGCGCGACGATGGGACCGAGGTCGAGCGACGAGGTCACCAGGTGGACCGTCGCGCCGTGCAGTCGAACGCCCGCCTCCAGCGCGCGTCGATGGGTATGCAGGCCGGGGAAGGCCGGGAGCAGCGAAGGATGGATGTTCACGATGCGCCCCGCGAAGCGCTCGACGAAGGGCTCGCCGAGCACCCGCATGAAGCCGGCGAGCGCGATCCAGTCCACCCCGAGTTCCTCCAGTCGCCGGGCCAGGGCGGCATCGAAGTCGGCCCGGTCGGCGAACGCGGTATGGTCGATCGCCTCGGCATGCAGGCCCAGGCCGGCGGCCGCCTCGAGGCCCGCCGCACCGGGGCGGTTCGAGATCACCGCGACGATGCGCGCGGGCCAGGCATCCTCGCGACAACGCTTCGCGAGCTCGATCATGTTGGAGCCACGGCCCGAGATCAGCACGGCGATTTTTTTCATCGCGCGATTCTAGCACCGGGCATCGCGCCAACCCTGCTTCGAAAACCTTATAATTCAACGTTTTGCCGGACCCCGCGCCGCCCTCGCCCATGGACGTCTTCCGCCGCCTGCCGCCCGCCGACCAGCGCACCGACTGCGCGCTCACGATCGGCAACTACGATGGCGTCCATCGCGGCCACCAGGCGGTGCTCGCCCGCCTCGTCGAGCGGGCGCGACGGCGCGGGCTCGCGAGCTGCGTGCTCACCTTCGAGCCCCATCCGCGCGAGTTCTTCGCGGCGCGCCTCGGCGGCGAGCCGCCTGCGCGCATCCTCACCGAGCGGGACAAGCTCGAGGCGCTCGCCGCCTGCGGCATCGACCGTGTCTGTATCGCCCGCTTCGACCAGGCGCTCGCCGGGCTTTCCCCCGAGGCGTTCATCGACGAGGTCATCGTCGACGGGCTGCGCACCCGCTTCCTGCTCGTGGGCGACGACTTCCGCTTCGGCGCGAAACGCGCCGGCGACGTGCACACCCTCGAGGCGGCCTCGGCGAGCAAGGGTTTCGAACTCGAGCAGCTCGGCAGCGTGCTCGCCGATGGCGAGCGCATCTCCAGCTCCGCGGTGCGAGCGGCGCTCGCGCAGGGCGACTTCGACCGCGCCCGCGCGCTGCTGGGACGCCCCTACCGCATCTCGGGCCATGTCGTGCACGGGCGAAAGCTCGGGCGCAACCTCGGCTTCCCGACCCTGAACCTGTCCATCCCTTTTCCCCGCCCGGCCCTTGCGGGCGTATTCGTCGTCCGCGTCCACGGGCTCGGGCCCGACCCGCTGCCCGGCGTGGCCAGCCTCGGGACGCGGCCGGCCGTCGAGACCGACGGCAAGCCGCTGCTCGAAGTCCACCTGCTCGACTTCGACCGCGAGGTCTACGGCCAGCTCGTCGGGGTCGAGTTCTGCAGCAAGCTGCGCGACGAGGCGAAGTTCGATTCGCTCGATGCGCTCGCGGCGCAGATCGCCGAGGACGTGCGCGCGGCGCGCCGATGGCACGGGCGGCACCCGGCGCGGGCCGATGCCCGCACCACGACAGACTGAAGAGACACCAGGAAACCTCGATGGCAAAAGCCGGCAAAACCAGGTCCCAGGACGGCGCGTCCGGCGGCGCGAACGGCGGCTACCGCGCGACGCTCAACCTGCCGGACACTTCCTTTCCCATGCGCGGCAATCTGCCGCAGCGCGAACCCCAGTGGACGCGCGAGTGGCAGGAGAAGGGGATCTACCAGCGCATTCGCGCCCACTCGGTCGGCCGGCCGCTGTGGCAGCTCCATGACGGCCCGCCGTTCGCCAACGGCGACATCCACAACGGGCATGCCGTCAACAAGATCCTCAAGGACATCATCGTCAAGAGCCGCCAGATGGCGGGCTTCGATGCCCGCTACATCCCGGGCTGGGACTGCCACGGGATGCCGATCGAGATCCGCATCGAGAAGGAGTACGGGCGCGGCCTGCCCGCCGAGGAGGTGCAGGCGAAGTCCCGCGCCTACGCCACCGAGCAGATCGCGCGCCAGAAGGCCGGCTTCATCCGCCTGGGCGTGCTCGGCGACTGGGACGATCCCTACTTCACCATGGCGCCGCGCAACGAGGCGGACGAGCTGCGGGCGCTGGGCCGGATCCTGGAGCTCGGCTACGTCTATCGTGGCCTCAAGCCCGTGAACTGGTGCTTCGACTGCGGCTCGGCGCTCGCCGAGGCCGAGGTCGAGTACGCCGATCGCACGGACCTCGCGGTGGACGTCGGCTTCCCCTTCCTCGCCGAGGAGGGCGACCGGCTCGCGCGCGCTTTCGGGCTCGAGGCGCTGCCGCTCGAGCGCGGCTTCTGCGTCATCTGGACCACGACGCCCTGGACCCTGCCCGCCAACCAGGCGCTCAACCTCCATCCCGAGATCGAGTACGCGCTGGTGCGCACCGATTTCGGGGGATCGCCCTGCCTGCTGCTTCTCGCCGCGGAGCGGGCGGCGCCCTGCCTCGAGCGCTGGGGCCTCGCCGGCGAGATCGTCGCGCGATGCCCGGGCAAGGCGCTCGACGGCATCCGCTTCGCGCACCCCTTCGCCGATCGCAGCTCGCCGGTCCTGCTCGGCGACTATGTCACGCTGGATACCGGCACCGGCGTCGTCCACTCGGCCCCCGCCTACGGCGTCGAGGACTTCAACTCGTGCAAGGCGGCCGGCATGGCCGACGAGGAGATCCTGCAACCGGTCCTCGGCGACGGCACGTACGACCCGTCCCTGCCGGAGTTCGGCGGCCTGTCGATCTGGGACGCGAACCCGCGCATCGTCGAGCACATGAAGGCGCGCGGCGTGCTCCTGCATGTCGAGGAGTTCGTCCACAGCTACATGCACTGCTGGCGCCACAAGACGCCGATCATCTACCGCGCGTCGTCACAGTGGTTCGCCGGCATGGACATCGTGCCTCGCGACGGGGGGCCGACGCTGCGCGAGACCGCGCTCGCCGGCATCGAGGCGACGAAGTTCTATCCGGCCTGGGGCAAGCAGCGCCTGCACAACATGATCGCCAACCGGCCCGACTGGACGCTCTCGCGCCAGCGGCAATGGGGCGTGCCGATGGCGTTCTTCCTGCACAAGCGCACCGGGGAACTTCATCCGAAGACGCAGGAACTCATCGAGCTGATCGCCCGCCACATCGAGCGCGAGGGCATCGAGGTGTGGCAGCGGCTCGACGGGGAGGAGCTCCTGCGCCAGGTGGGCGAGCCCAATCCGTCCGACTGGGTGAAGAACCGCGACACGCTCGACGTCTGGTTCGACTCCGGCACCACGCACCAGACCGTACTGCGCGGCTCCCATGCCGCCAAGAGCGCGTTCCCGGCCGACATGTACCTCGAGGGCAGCGACCAGCACCGCGGCTGGTTCCATTCCTCGCTGCTCACGTCCTCGATGCTGAACCGCTGCCCGCCGTACCGGTCGCTGCTCACGCACGGATTCGTGGTCGATGGCGAAGGCCGGAAGATGTCCAAGTCGCTCGGCAACGGGATCGAGCCCCACGAGATCTACAACGAGCTCGGCGCGGAGATCCTGCGGCTGTGGGTGGCCTCGACCGACTACTCCGGCGAGCTTGCGCTCTCGCCCGAGATCCTCAAGCGGGTGGTCGAGTCGTACCGGCGGATCCGGAACACCGTGCGCTTCCTGCTCGCGAACGTGTCGGACTTCGACATCGAATCCGGCCTGCTGCCGGTCGAGGAGCTGCTCGAGATCGACCGCTACGCGATCGCCATGACCGAGGCCTGGCAGCGGGCCTGCACCGAGGACATGGACCGCTTCGAGTTCCATCCGGTGATCGCGAGGCTGCAGGTGTTCTGCTCCGAGGACCTGGGCGCCTTCTACCTCGACATCCTCAAGGACCGGCTCTACACGACGGCCGCGGACAGCCACGCCCGCCGCTCCGCCCAGACGGCGCTCGTGCACATCACGCATTCGGTCCTGCGGATCATGGCGCCGATGCTCTCGTTCACGGCCGAGGAGGCCTGGCCGATCTTCGCGCCGCGTGCCTGGCGCGAGGGTGGCGAGACCATCTTCACGCAGACCTGGTACCGCTTCCCGGAGATGCCCGACGCACAGGCCCTCGTCGAGAAGTGGAACCGCATCCGGGCGATCCGCGCCGACGTCCTGCGCGCGATCGAGGAGCAGCGCAGCGCCGGCCGCCTGGGCTCCTCGCTGCAGGCCGAACTCGTGCTGCGCGTGGGCGCCGAGGACCATGCCGTGCTCTCGTCGCTCGGCGACGACCTGCGCTTCGTGATGATCACCTCGTCCGCCACCCTCGAGCGCGCGCCCGACGGCGCCGAACGGTCGATCGAGGTCCGGCCCAGCTCCCACCCGAAGTGCGAGCGCTGCTGGCACTACCGCGACGACGTCGGGACCGATCCGGCGCATCCGACGATCTGCGGCCGTTGCACGAGCAACCTCTTCGGCGACGGCGAGACCCGGCGATTCGCCTGATGGCCACGGGCGACGACCAGCGAGTCGGGACGCGACGGGGATCCCTGGCGCCCTGGCTCGGGCTCGCGCTCCTCGTCGTCGCGCTGGACCAGGCGAGCAAGTGGGCGATCCTCGCGCGCTTCCAGTATGGCGAGCGACTGAACCTCGTGCCGGGCTGGTTCGACCTCACGCTCGTCTACAACACGGGCGCGGCTTTCAGTTTCCTTGCCGGGGCGGCCGGCTGGCAGCGCTGGTTCTTCACGGCGCTCGCGATCGTGGCCTCGGGCGTGATCGTGTTCCTCCTGCGCCGCCATGGGGGGCAGGCGCTCTTCGCGACCGCGCTCGCCCTCATCCTGGGTGGGGCGGTCGGCAACCTGGTGGACCGCCTCGTCCATGCCAAGGTGGTGGACTTCCTCCTGTTCTACCGGGGCGACTGGTACTTCCCCGCCTTCAACCTGGCCGACAGCGCGATCACGGCGGGTGCGGCGCTGCTGATCCTCGACGAGCTGCTGCGCATGCGGCGCGAGCGACGCGCCGCCCGCGGCTAGCGCCCGGCGGCGCGCAGCAGCTCGATGCGCTCGCCCGTCATCGGGTGGGTGCGCAGGTAGCGCTTCCAGTCGCTGCCCGCGGGCAGGCCGGCCCCGACGTCGTCGCCCAGCATCCCGAACAGCGTGATCAGTGGCTCCACCGAGAGGTCCGCCGCGGCGAGGATGCGCGCCGCCTCGCGGTCGGCGTCGCGCTCGAGCTCGCGGGTGTAGTCGAGCCCGCCGAGGACCGTCGGCACCACCGCCGCGACGGTGCCGATGTCGCCCCAGAGCGCCGATGCCGCGACCGCGAGCGCCGAGACCTTCAGCAACCGGCGCATGAGATGGTGCTCGCGCATGTGCCCGTACTCGTGCGCGAGGACGCCGAGCAGCGCCTCGTCCGGAGCCGCGGAGGCCACCCGGGCCGCTTCCTCGACCAGCTCGTCGGTGACCAGGATCCTGCCGCCCGGCAGCGCGAAGGCGTTCGCCCCGATGCCCGTGCCCGAACGGAAGAGCAGGATGCCGGGCGCCGCGTCCTCGCCGGCGCGCTCGAGCATGCGGGCGAAACGCGCCTCGATCTCGTCGCGCCGGTCCTGCGGCAGGCGACTCGGCGCGGTAAGCCCGTCGTCGAGCCAGTCGATCGCCTCCTGCCCCAGCGAGCGCTCGATCGCGGACGGTACCAGGGGCGCCACGAGGCTCGCCGCCCCGGGCAGCACCCAGCGATAGCCGGCGTACAGGCTGGCGAGCGTCAGCGCGAGCGCCAGCAGCGCGAGCGACCACCGCTGGGACATGACCGAGGCGAACGATTCCCGTTGCCCGCCCTCGCGCGCCGCCCGCCAGAGGGCGCCGACATCGTCGGCCTCGACCTGGCCCCCTCCCCTCAGGTGGATGATCGGCTGGCCGTGTTCGGTGCGCTCCGGCAGACGATAGTGCTTCCGGGCCGCGCGGCGCTCGAAGTCGGGCGCGACGACGACGAGCACGTCGCTCTCGAAGCGCATCGCGACCGGCACGGGCGTGCTGGTCCGTCCGTCGAAGTAGCGCCCGAAGAACACCGTCGGCGTCATCGAGTCAGATCCCGATGTCGAGGTCGAAGAGGTCGGCGGCCTCCTCGCCGAAGGCCGATACGCGCTCGCGCTCGCCGCCCTCGATGCGATCGAGGTCGCCGAGCACCGCCACTTCCACGGACTGCAGCCGGTATCGGGCAAGGCGGACCTTGGCGAAGGGCAGGAACAGTCCGAGCGTGGCCAGCACGAGCAAGAAGTTGCTCATCCGGATCGCCCACAGCCGGCGCATCCTCACGCGCGAGACGAAGCGATGCGGACCGATGCGCGTGCGGTTCCAGACGAGGTTCTGCATCCGGGCGAGGAAATAGGGCCGGACCATCATCCACGCGAACCAGGATGCCGCGCCCGCGAGGATGCCGAGGCCGGCCACGGCCGGGGCGCCGCCCGGCGCGGTCGCGGCCACCTCGATCGCCGTGCTGACCCCGCCGATCGCCACCATCGTGCCGACGAGCAGCGCGAGGAAGCCGACGACCAGCGCGATGCCCAGCGCGAGGCTGCGCAGGTACACGCCATAGAACATGCCGGCGGTCGCCGAGAACCGGGTGGGCAGCATGCCGAGGCAGGCATTGTCGTGGTGATAGCGTCGCAGGCGATAGTGCAGCAACGGCAGCAGTGCATACGTCCCGGCGGCGGCCGCGAGGAGCACGAGCCCAAGGGCGGCGTCGGAGCCGTACCTCCACGCCAGCCCGACAGCGGCGGCGACCACGAGCATCCAGGCGACCACCGGCATCATCAGCGCGCGGTAGGCCTCGCCGACGGTGCCGAGGAAGCCGAAGCGGATCCCCCGCCAGCTGGTGTTGGCGTGGCGAAAGCGCAGCGCCCGGTGAACGATCCAGGGCAGGCCCAGCAGCCAGGCGACGAGCAGGCCGAGCGCCGCGAGCGGCTGGAGCTCGACCGCGACGACAAAGGCGGCGAGGCCCGCGATCGCGAAGATGCGCCCCACCAGGATCGCGGCGGGGCGGGCGTGGTAGTCGAACGCCGATCCCGCGAACCGGGTGTTGCGATGGAAATAGCGCTGGCGGCGGACCTTCGCCCAGGCGGAATACACGCCGAGGCTCAGGATCGACAGGAACAGGTTGACGATCCAGATCCGGAAGTATTCGCCGCCCGACCCCGTGAACACGATCGGGCGCAGGCGACCACCGGCGCCCGGCGGGGCGCCCCCGGTCGGGGGCACGCCCGGAAGCCGCTCCATCCTCGTTGCCGGCCCCGTTTCAGGAAATCCCGGAGAGCACCTTGCGCGTGGTGTCGACGATGCGCCCGATGTGCTCGGACTCGAGGATCAGCGGCGGCGACAGCGCCAGCGTGTCGCCCGTGTAGCGCATCAGGACGCCGGCCTCGAACAGGCCGACCATGGCCTCGTAGGCGCGCGAGACCTCCCCGCCCTCGCGCGGCGCGAGCTCGATCGCGCCGATGATGCCGAGGTTGCGGATGTCCACCACGTTGGGGCAATCGCGCAGGGAATGCAGCGCGTCCTCCCACTCCTTCTCGAGGCTCGCGCCGCGCGTCAGGAGCTTCTCGCGCTGGTAGATGTCGAGCGTCGCGAGGCCCGCGGCGCAGGCCACCGGATGCCCCGAGTAGGTGTAGCCGTGGAAGAGCTCGATCATCGCCTCGGGCCCGGTCATGAGCGCATCGTGGATCGCGCCCTTCATGAAGACGGCACCCAGGGGGACGGCGCCGTTCGTGATGCCCTTGGCCGTGGTGAAAAGGTCCGGCTCGACCCCGAAGTACTGCGAGGCGAACGGCGTGCCCAGGCGACCGAACCCGGTGATCACCTCGTCGAAGATGAGCAGGATGCCGTGCCGGTCGCAGATGGCGCGCAGCCGCTCCATGTAGCCCCTGGGCGGCACCAGCGCACCGGTCGAGCAGGCGACGGGCTCGACGATCACGGCCGCGATGGTGTCGCCGTGCAGCGCGACCAGCCGCTCGAGGGCGTCGGCGAACTCGATGCCGCCGTGCTCGGGCAGCCCGCGGGAGAACGCGTTGCGCGACGGATCGTGGGTGTGCGGCAGGTGATCGACGTGCGGCAGGAGCGAATTGGCGAACATGCGCCGGTTCGCGACCATGCCGCCCACCGACATGCCGCCGAAGCCGACACCGTGGTAGCCGCGCTCGCGGCCGATGAGGCGCGTGCGATGGCCCTCGCCGCGGGCGCGATGGTAGGCGAGCGCGATCTTGAGCGCGGTGTCGACCGACTCCGAGCCCGAGTTGGTGAAGAAGACCTTGTCGAACCCGGCGGGCGCGACCTCGACCAGCCGCGACGCGAACTGGAACGCGAGCGGGTGGCCCATGTTGAAGCCCGGCGCGTAGTCGAGCTCGGCGAGCTGCCGGCTGACGGCATCGGTGATTTCCTGGCGCCCATGGCCGGCGTTCACGCACCAGAGGCCAGCGGAGGCGTCGATCACCTCGCGGCCCTCGGGCGTGTAGTAGTACATGCCCTTCGCCCCGGAGATGATCCGCGGCCGGGCCTTGAACTGGCGATTGGCGGTGAAGGGCATCCACCAGGAGGACATGTCGATGTCGGCCGCCGGACGGATGCCGGCGCGGTCGGGTGCGTTCATGGCATTGGCTCCTCGGTTTGCCCCATGTTGCCACGGGTAGCCCGCCTTGCACAGCCGGACTACACTGGCTGTCCCGCCCGATGGCAACATGCGATGGACGCCACGATCGACATCCTTGCGAAGCTCGTCGCGTTCGATACCGTCAGCAGCCGGCCGAACATCGCCCTGATCGAATGGGTCGCCGACCGGCTCGCCGGCCAGGGCATCGACGCCTGGGTGCAGCACGGCGACCAGCCCGGACATGCCAACCTGTTCGCCACCATCGGCCCGGCGGACGCACCCGGGGTGATGCTGAGCGGCCATTCCGACGTGGTCCCGGTCGAGGGCCAGCAGTGGCGCACCGATCCCTTCGTGCTCACGAGGGTCGGCGACCGCCTGCACGGGCGCGGCGCGGTGGACATGAAGGGCTTCATCGCCTGCGTGCTCGCGCATACGCCGCGCTTTCGCGACGCGGCCCTGAAGCAGCCGGTGCACATTGCGCTGTCGTACAACGAGGAGGCCGACATGCACGGCATGCGCATCCTCGCGAAGCACTTCGCGAGCGCGCCCGTGCGCCCGGCCGCCTGCGTGATCGGCGAGCCCACCTCCATGCAGGTCGTCGTGGCGAACAAGGGGGCCGCCATCTACCGGGTGCGCGTGCGCGGTCATTCGGTGCACTCGTCGCTGCGCGATGCCGGCGTGTCCGCGGTCGAGGTCGCCGCCGAACTGATCGCGTACATCAACGCGCTCGGCGAGCGCCTGCGCGAGGCGGGCCGGGACGAGTCCTTCGAGTTTCCCCACACGAGCGTGCACGTGGGCATGATCCGCGGAGGCACGGCGCACAACATCACCGCGCGCGACTGCGAGTTCGTCTTCGAGATCCGCGCCCTGCCCGGCGTCAGCGCGGCGAGCCTGCTCGCCGAGATCCGGGCGCATGCCGACACCGCCCTGCTGCCGCGCATGCGCGCCATCTCCCCCGACTGCGACATCGCCTTCGAGGAGGTCGTCGATGCGCCCGGCCTCGACGAGCGCGGCAACCGCAGCCTCGCCGAGGCGCTCATGCCCCTGTGCGGATGCCGGTCGCCGCGACGGGTGAGCTTCGGCACCGAAGCGGGCTTCCTCGTGGCCGCCGGCGTGCCCACGGTGGTCTGCGGCCCGGGCGACATCGCCATCGCGCACCAGCCGGACGAGTACGTCGAGATCGCCCAGCTCGAGGCCTGCGCGCGCTTTCTCGAGGCGCTCGAGCGCCGCCTCTGCGCGGCCCCGCTCGCCTGAAGCGGCGCCGACCCGGCGCGCCCCCGCCCGCGGGAGGCGGTCCGGCCCTATGCGAGAATAGGGGGACTTGACCACTTCCATCCCGATGAGCTTCTGGATCATCGCCGCGCTGATCGCCTGCGCGGCTACCGCTGCCATCGTCTGGCCGCTGCTCGGCGCCCGCATCGCGCAGGATCCGGAGTCCACCGATTCGGGCCGCCGGCTCGCCGTCTACCGCGACCGCCGTGACGAGATCGAACGGGAGCGCGCCGCCGGGCGCCTGACCGAGGCCGAGGCGCGGGCGGCGGAGGAGGAGCTCCTCGACGAGGTCGCCTCGAGCTTCGACGACATCGCCGCGCCCGCCGGTCCGCGGCCGGCCCGGCGTCGCCTGGGCGCCGCCATCGCGGTGGCGATCGCCCTGCCGCTGCTTGCCATGCTCACCTACCAGCAGGTCGGCGCGCCCCATGCCGCGGATCCCGCGACCCTGGCGGCCGGCAACGATCCGCTCGCCGCGGTGCGCACGGTGGTGGCCGAGCTCCAGGCACGGGTGGCCGCCGACCCCCGGGACGGCGAGGCCTGGGCAATGCTCGCGGCCGCGAACAAGCTGGTCGGCGACCACGACACCGCCATACCGGCATTCGAGCGCGCGCTCGACCTGCTCGGGCCACATGCGCGGCTGCTCGACGATCTCGCGGAATCGATCGCCATCACCCAGGGCGGGCGGTTCGCCGGACGGCCCGTCGAGCTCCTCCGCCAGGCCCTCGCGGTCGATCCGCGCGATCCCAAGGCCAACGGCCTGATGGGCGCCGCCATGTTCCAGGCGGGCGACATGGTGCTCGCGCGCAAGCACCTGGAGGCGCTCCTCGCCCAGCTCGACCCCGACGGCGAGCAGGCCGCCCAGATCCGCGAGGTCCTCGCGGGCCTGGGTGGCGAGCGGCCGGGCGCCGCTCCCGCGGCGGCCGCCGCCCCCGATGCATCCCCCCTGGTGGCCGGCCAGGTCGAGATCGACGCGGGGCGCCGTGCCCAGCTGCCGGACGACGCCACCGTCTTCGTGAGCGCGCGCGCGCCGACCGGCCCGCGCATGCCCTTCGCGGCCACGCGGGCTCCCCTCTCCGAGTTCGACGGGCGCTTCGCCCTCGGCGATGCCCAGTCGATGCTCGCCCAGCGCCCGCTGTCGGACGCGCCGGAAGTGGTCGTGGAGGTGCGGATCAGCGCAAGCGGCGACGCCACGCCGGCATCCGGCGACCTCTTCGGTGTCAGCGAGCCCGTCGCGCCCGGCGCTGACGCGGCAACCGACCTGGTCGTGCGCGTGGACCAGGTCGTCCCATGAGCGGCGCGGTCGTCGCCGGCGACCGCCTCGAGGTCGAGGACCTCGCCTGCGCGGCCGGCATCCGCACGCTGTTCAGGGACATCGGGTTCTCGCTCGGCCCGGGCCAGTGGATCCAGCTCGGCGGCCCGAACGGCTGCGGCAAGTCCACGCTGCTGCGCGCGCTGGCCGGCCTGGTGCGGCCGGTGGCGGGGTCGATCAGCTGGCGCGGCGAGCCGGTTGCCGCGTCGCGCGAGCGCTGGCATGCGTCGATCGCCTACCAGGGCCACCTGCCGGGCTGGAAGGACACACTGGGCGCCGCCGAGAACCTGCGCTGGCAGCTCCTGCTCGACGGCGAGCCGGCGGAGCCGGCCCGGCTGCGCGACCTGCTGGCGCGGGTGGGCCTGGAGCGCCAGGCCCGGCTCGCCTACCAGCGCCTGTCGGCCGGGCAGCGGCGCCGCCTCGGGCTCGCCCGCCTGGTGGCGAGCGGCCGGCCGCTGTGGCTGCTCGACGAACCGACTACGGCGCTCGATGCGGCCGGCCAGGCGCTCTTCGGCGAGATCCTCGACCGGCACCTCGATCGCGGCGGGCTCGCGATCTGCGCCACCCACCTCGAGTTGCCGGTGCGCAGCCCGGCGATCCGGCTCGAGCTGGGCGCCCGGACGAAGGCATGAACGCGGGCGCCGCCATCGCCTGGGGCTTCAGGCGCGACCTGGCGCTGGCGATGCGTTCGCGCGCAGAGGTCGCGATCGTGCTCGCCTTCTTCCTGCTCGTCACCAGCATGTTCCCGCTGGGGCTGGAGCCCGATCCGGCGCTGCTCGCGAAGATCGCGCCGGGCATCGCCTGGGTGGCGGCGCTGCTCGCCAGCCTGCTCGGCCTGCCGCGGCTGTTCGCCGGCGACCATGCCGACGGCAGCCTCGAGCAGCTGGCGCTCGCCGATGCCCCCCTGCCCGCGCTGGTGGCCGGCAAGGTGCTCGCGCACTGGGTGGCGACCGGCCTGCCCCTGGTCCTGCTCGCCCCACTGGCAGGGATCCAGTTCGGCCTCGAACCGGCCGCCATCGGCATCCTCGTGGCCACCCTGCTGCTCGGGACGCCGGTGCTGGCCTGGCTCGGGGCGATCGGGGCGGCCCTCACCCTGGGCACGCGGGGCGGCGCCGCGCTGCTCGCCCTGCTGGTGCTGCCCCTGGCGGTCCCCGTGCTCGTGTTCGGCGCGGGCGCGGTGGAATCCAGCCGCGCGGGCCTCGGGGCGCAGGCGCACCTGTCGCTGCTCGGCGCGGGGGCTATCCTGTCGATGGTCTTCGGCCCGTTCGTGACCGCCCTGGCGGTTAGAATCTCATTCGAGTGATATGGCAGGAAGCGGCTTCTTCAAGTATTCCTCCCCGGCGAGCTTCTATCCCCTCGCCGGCCGGCTGGTCCCGGTGTTCGGATGGCTGGCCGCCGCGCTGACCGTCACCGGGCTGTACATCGGCTTCGTCGTCGCCCCGACCGACTTCCAGCAGGGCGAGGCCTACCGCATCATCTTCATCCATGTGCCGGCGGCCTGGATGGCGATGTTCACGTATCTCGTCATCGCGGGATGGAGCGCCGCCTCATTCATCTGGAACACGCGGCTCTCGGCCATGATGGCCCAGGCGCTGGCGCCCACCGGCGCGATGTTCGCGTTCATCTCGCTCTGGACGGGCGCATTCTGGGGGCGGCCGACCTGGGGCACCTACTGGGTCTGGGACGCGCGGCTGACATCCACCCTGATCCTGCTCTTCCTGTACATCGGCCTGATGGCGCTGCGCGCGACGATCGAGGATCCGCGCCGCGCCGACCGGGCCTGCGCGGTGCTCGCGCTCGTGGGCTCGGTCAATGTGCCCATCATCTACTTCTCGGTGCAGTGGTGGAACACGCTCCACCAGGGCGCGAGCGTCTCGCTCACCGCGGCCCCCAAGATGGCCGAGACCATGCTCGCGGGCATGCCCGTGATGGGACTCGCGGCCTGGGCCTACACCATCGCGGCGGCCCTGCACCGGGTCCGCTCGATCATCCTCGAACGCGAGGCGCACGCCCGCTGGACACGGGAGCTCGTCCGATGATCGAGTGGCTTTCGATGGGCGGCTACGCCTACTACGTCTGGATGTCGTACGGCGCGCTCGCCATCGCCATCGTCGCGGAACTGCTCGTCCTGGCGAGCCGCCGCCGCCGCGCCCTGGAGCAGCTCGCCCAGCACGCGCAGGACGAAGCATTCGAGGAACAGGCAGCATGAAACTCAAACCGCGCCACCGGCGCATGGCCTGGGTCGCCGCCGCGGTGGCGGCGCTCGCGGTCGCCGCGGCGCTCGTGCTCAACGCACTCGGCAGCAACATGTCGTGGTTCATCACGCCGACCGAGGTCGCCGAGGGCAAGGCGCCCCCGGATCGCAACTTCCGGATCGGCGGGCTGGTCGAGCCGGGCAGCCTGGTGCGCGCCACCGACCGGGTCGGCGGCACCTTCCGCGTCACCGATGGCAACCATGCGATCCTGGTGACCTACACGGGCATCCTGCCCGACCTGTTCAAGGAGGGCCGGGGCGTCGTCGCGCAGGGGCGGCTCACGGACGACGGCGGCTTCGCCGCGACCGAGGTGCTCGCCAAGCACGACGAAAACTACATGCCGCCGGAGGCCGCCGAGGCGCTCGAGCGCGCCGGCCATCCGGTCGGCGGCGCAGCGGGCGCGCAGGCGAGCAAGCCATGAGCATCGAGCTCGGCCACTTCGCCCTTGCGGTCGCCCTGGCGCTGGGGCTCGCGCTCGGGATCCTGCCCCTCGTGGGCGCCCATCGGCACGACACCCGCCTGATGGCGGTCGCCCAGCCGGCGGCGATCACGCAGTTCCTGGCGATCCTGTTCGCCTTCTCCACC
>Ga0079224_100002609_pt1 | contig 22076 bp, 20 predicted proteins | sample Stecom2015_FD_80414 | JGI IMG/M metagenome (GOLD analysis project Ga0079224, IMG submission 80414) | Agricultural soil microbial communities from Utah to study Nitrogen management - Steer compost 2015 | ecosystem: Environmental > Terrestrial > Soil > Agricultural land | place: USA: Utah...
CCGAGCAGCGGCCCCGAGTGGTCGCGCAGCGGGCTCCAACTGCGTGCCCGCACCGTCCGTGGCCCGGCCCAGCTCGGCCGGGATCAGCACCTCCTGCCCGCCTCCCTCCCGGTGCTCGTGCGCGCCGACGGTGACGCCGCGGGCGGGCTGACCGGTGTCCACGGCGGCGACCTCCTCCAGCTGCGCGGTCGCGTCACCCGCAGCGGCACCCTGCTCATCCTGCCCGCCACCGAGATCCATGCCGTGCCCCGCGCCGGACCGGCCTCGACGATGGCGGCCGCCCGCACCGCGCTGCGAGCCCAGGCGCGGGACGCGACCGCGCATCTTCCGGATGATGAAGCCGCGCTCGTGCGTGGCATGACCACCGGGGACACCGCCGGGATGGGGGAGCGGACCGAGGACATCATGCGCCGCGCAGGGATCTCCCATCTCGTCGCCGTCTCCGGCGCCAATATTGCGCTCGTCCTCGGTGCGGTGCTCGGCCCACTGCTCCTGCTCGGCGTGCGGCGCAGGCCCCGGCTCGTCGCGGGCGCGGCCGCCATGGCCGCGTACGTGTGGCTGGTCGGGGAGGAGCCCAGCGTCCAGCGGGCCGCGACGATGGCCGCCCCGCTGCTCGCCGCGCGCTTCGCCGGGGTGAAGGCCTCCCCGGTCGCGGCTCTCGCCCTCACCGTCGCTCTGTGGTCGGTGCTCGACCCGGTCACCGCCGCCTCGGTCGGCTTCCTCCTCTCCGCTCTCGCGACCGCTGCGATCCTTCTCGCCTCCCCACCGCTTGCGAGCGCTCTCGTCGCGATGAGCGGGGAGAGGCTTCCGCGGACCGCAGCGCTCGTGCTTGCCGTGCCGCTCGTGGCCCAGGCCGCCTGCACTCCCGTGCTGATCCTCCTCGCCCCTGAGGTGTCCGTCTGGGCAGTGCCCGTGAACATGCTCGTCGGGCCGCTCGTCGGACCCGCGACGGTGCTGGGTCTGCTGGGTCTCGTGCTCGGGATCCTCTGGCCACCCGCCGCGAGCGCCCTCTACACCCTCGCCGCAGGCGGCGCGCACCTGGTCCTGCTCATCGCCCGCACCGCCGACGCCCTGCCCGGCGCACGTGTACCCGTCCCCGAGGGCGCGACCGGGGTGCTCACCGCCATCATCGTCCTCGCGCTCGGCGCCGCCGCGATCGCCGGTCACCGCCTGAAGGCAGTGCGCTGGGCCGTGGCCGCGCTGCTGGTCGCCCTCCTCGCCCCGGGCCTCGCCCGCTCCCTGCCCGTTGGCGCGGGGGAGGAGGACTGGACCGTGGCGCTCTGCGCAGTGGGCCAGGGAGACGCGCTCCTGCTGCGCCCAGGCGGGACCGCGCGGGAGAGCCCGACCGTCCTCGTGGACACCGGCCCCGAACCGGACGCTCTGCGCTCCTGCCTGGACAGGCTCGGGGTGCGCCGCATCGACCTGCTCGTCCTCACCCACCCGCACGCCGACCACATCGGCGGCCGCGCGGCGCTCACCGGTGCCCGCACCCCGGCCGAGCAGTGGATCTGCCCCCTGCCCGAGGCGCGTGCCGGCACCGTCCCGGACCTGCCCGCCCTCGCCGCCACCACCGGGCAGGACTGGGAGCGGGACGGGCTGCGCCTCGAGGTGCTCTGGCCCGCCTCCGAAGCGGACGCCCGCTCAGCGAGCGCCGCAGAGTCCGGGGGAGGCGAAGGCGATGATGCGAACGACTGCTCCCTCGCGCTCTCCGTCACCTGGCGGGACGGGACGCGGCTCGTCACCCTCGGTGACCTCGAGCCCGCCGCGCAGGAACGCCTCGCCGCCCAGCAGCCCGGGCCCGCTGATCTCGTCAAGGTCGCTCATCATGGCTCCCGCCGCCAGCACCCAGGCTTGTACGAGCAGCTCGGCGCTGATCTGGCGCTGGTCCCCGTCGGCCAGGAGAACAGCTTCGGGCATCCCACCGCCCAGACCCTCGACCTGCTCGAGGCGACCGATGCCCAGGTGCTGCGCACCGACGTCCACGGCACTGTGGTCCTCAGCGGCGGAGACCAGCCTGAGGCGCGGAGCGTCGCCCCGGCCCGCTAGGATCGAGCAGTCCCCCGAGCAGTGAGGAGCTCCCGTGAGCGATGTCGAGTGGCACAGTGTCGCCCTCGCACCGATCGTGCTCGTCCAAGGCACCGAGACCCTGATCGCAGACCGTGCTGTGCAGCGGCTGCGCGGACTCGCCCGTGAGGCGGATCCCTCTGTCGCCGTCCATGATCTCTCCGGCGAGGCCGCCCGTCCCGGCGCGCTCGCCCAGGTCGCGAGCCCGTCCCTGTTCGGGGAGCCGCGCCTGGTGATCGTGCCCGAGCTGCAGTCCGCCCCGGACGCGCTCGTGCTCGAGCTGCTCGACTACGTGAAGGCCCCCGCGGACGACGTCACCCTCGTGCTCGTCCACCGCGGCGGCAACCGCGGCAAGAAGCTCCTGGACGCGCTGAAGAAGGCGGGCGTGCCCCGCGTGGACGCGAGCCCCGTCAAGCGCGCCGGCGACAAGCAGACCTTCGTCGCCGCGGAGTTCGCGCGTGCTGAGCGCCGCATCCGCCCCGAGGCGCTCGTCGCCCTCGTCGACGCCTTCGGCACCGACCTCGCCGAGCTCGCCGCGATCAGCCGCCAGCTCATCGAGGACACCACCCCCGACCCCGGGACGCCACCCGCCCAGGTCACCCTCGAGGACGTCCACGCCCTCACCGCCGGCCGCGTCGAGTCCACCGCCTTCGCCGTCGCGGACGCCGCGATCGCCGGCAAGGAGCAGGAGGCGCTGCAGCTGCTCCAGCAGGCGCAGCTCGCCGGTGCCGACCCGGTCCCGATCGTCGCCGCGATCGCCTCGAAGATGCGCTCGCTCGCGAAGGTCTCCGCCCCGGGCTCGACCCCGCGCAGCCTCGGCATGCCCGACTGGATGCTCCGCAACCTCTCCCGCGAGGCGAAGAGCTGGAACGACCGCACCCTGGCCCGCGCGATCGAGGCGATCGCCCGCGCCGACCACGAGGTCAAGGGCGCAGGCCGCGACCCGCACTGGTCCGTGCAGCGGATGGTCATGGAGATCTGCCGCGCCCGCCGCGCGCGCTGATCCCGCTCAGGACAGCAAGAAGCCCGGTGCGCATCGCTGCGCACCGGGCTTCTTCATGCCCTAGGGGCTGGTCCCTTCAGGGACCGACGCTCACTTGGCGGCGCCGGCGACCAGCTTCGCGAGACCCGACTTGCGGTTCGCGGCCTGGTTCTTGTGGATGACGCCCTTGGAGACGGCCTTGTCGAGCTTGCGGGAGGCCGCCTTCAGCGCCTCGTCCGCCGCAGCCGCGTCACCGGTGGAGACGGCGGCCTTGACCTTGCGGACGTAGGTCTTCAGCTCGGACTTGACGGCGCGGTTGCGAAGACGGGACTTCTCGTTCGTCTTGTTCCGCTTGATCTGGGACTTGATGTTTGCCACGAAGACTCTTCTCCAGTGTTGCTGGGGTGGATCATCCCGGACTGCCGAGGAACAGCACCGACGGGGACGGCGGTGGGGATTCGCCTGGAGACGTCGGTACCGCGGTCGCTGCCACGGGTACTCGCTCGGGTCGCACGAGCCATCCATCCCCTGAGACACTTCGGGAGGACACCCCTGCGCACACCGAACGGTATGTCACACATACAGGGCGAGACTCTAGCAGAACCCGAACCTCGCGAACCCTCGATGTGCGGCGTGTCTCGCCGCATGTGAACAGCGGCATCAACGGGGGTCAGAAACCCTCGTGCAGTGCTGTCAGAGCAGCGCCGTCACTGCAGCCGCGACACGGTCGTAGCGGGCGCGGTCCAGCCGCCCGCCCTCGCGGCGCACCGTGGCCGGATCAAGGCGCAGCAGCCGGTCGGCCCGCACCTCCGAGTCCCGGCCCTGGGAGTCCCAGTCGCCGGAGCCGATGTCCACCCAGGTCGCGCCGTGCTCATCGGTGCGGGTGGCGCCGGGCTCCGTGCGGTCGCGGGAGGTGAGCATGAGGGCGACCAGCACGGTGCCCTCGCCGTCCTCGCCGCCGGTCGCAGCGTCCTCTTCCGCGATCACGAGAACAGGACGGTCCTTGCCCTGGTGGAGATCCTCCTCGTAGTGCACCCACGCCCACACGATTTCGCCCGGGTCCGGGCGGTCGTCGGCGCGCGGTGCGTACTCCAGGGCGAGCGGGGCGTTGCCGCGACGATCGGCGAGGACGCTGCCGCCCTCGGGCGTGGTCGCTTCCGAACGGCCCTGCCCGTCGGAGCGGCCGCGGGCGTCAGCCCGTCCGTCGGCCTGCCTGCGCCCGTCGGCCCGGCTGTCTGCCCGGCTGCGCCCGTCGGCCGCACGGCGCGAGTCGCCGCGCTGGTCGGTCGCGGAGCGGACCGCGGCACGCGCGAGGTCGCGAGCACTGCGCCGCACCGCGGGGCTGCGCGCGGCGGAGCGGAGGGCTGCGGTGAGGCGGGAAACCAGGGACATGCTGCTCGCTTCCTCGTCGGCCCCAGGAACGGGGCCGCGACGGGTGGATGGGTGTTTGAATGGTAGGCATGTCAGACCTCTCGCTGTTCGACCGCGCTCGCACCGGAGCGGGCGGTGACGAGATGTTCACCTCCGACGGCTCCGTGCGGCCCACCTACCGGGCCCTGCACGATGCGCTGGCCGGGCTCGGCCCCGAGGAGTTCCGTTCCCGTTCCGAGTCCCTGGCGCGCAGCTATCTGGACCAGGGCATCACCTTCGACTACGAAGGGGAGGAGAGACCCTTCCCGATCGACGCGATTCCGCGCGTCATCGACGCGGAGGAATGGACGCAGGTCTCTTCCGGCGTGGGGCAGCGCGTCCGCGCCCTCGAGGCCTTCCTCGACGACCTCTACAACGACCGCAGCGCCATCGCCGACGGTGTCATCCCCGAGGAGCTCATCACCTCCTCCACCTACATCGTCGAGGAGATGCGCGGCTACTCCCCGCCCAACGGCGTCCGCATCCACATCTCCGGCATCGACCTGGTCCGCGACGGCTCCGGCGGCTTCCGTGTCCTCGAGGACAACGTCCGCACCCCCAGCGGCGTCAGCTACGTGCTCTCCAACCGGCGCGCCATGGCGCAGGGCTTCCCCGAGCTGTTCGCCGACCGACCCGTGCGGCGCGTGGGCGAGTACCCCGGCCGGCTCCTCGCCGCGCTGCAGGCCGCCGCGCCGAACACCGCGGGGGAGGAGGCGACCGTCGTCGTCCTCACCCCCGGCCGCTACAACAGCGCCTACTTCGAGCACTCCCTGCTGGCACGCACCATGGGCGTGGACCTCGTCGAAGCGTCCGACCTGGTCGAGCGTGGTGACCGCATCTACATGCGCACCACCGCCGGGCTGCGCCGCGTGGACGTCATCTACAAGCGCACCGACGACGACTTCATCGACCCCGAGGTGTTCCGCCCCGATTCGATGCTCGGCGTGCCGGGACTGGTCCGCTCCGTCCTCGCCGGCAACGTGGTGCTCGCCAACGGCATCGGCAACGGGATCGGCGACGACAAACTCACCTACACCTACGTTCCCGATCTGATCCGCTACTACCTCTCCGAGGAGCCGATCCTCCCCAACGTCGACACCTGGCGGCTCGAGGACCCCGAGGCCCGCACCGAGGTCCTCGACCGGCTCGACGAGCTCGTGGTCAAGCCCGTGGACGGCTCCGGTGGCAAGGGCATCGTCATCGGCCCTGCCGCGAGCCGTGAGGAGCTCGACGCCCTGCGCGACAGGCTCGACGCCGACCCGCGCGGCTGGATCGCCCAGCCCGTCGTCCAGCTCTCCACAATCCCCACCCTCGTCGAGGGCGGCCCCGAGCCGCGCCACGTGGACCTGCGCCCCTTCGCGCTGAACAGCGGCGACGACGTCTGGGTGCTGCCAGGCGGGCTCACCCGCGTCGCCCTCCCACGCGGGGAGATGATCGTGAACTCCTCGCGCGGGGGCGGTTCCAAGGACACCTGGGTCCTCGCCGCCAAGCGGCCCGGCGAGCCCGGCGCGCCGGGTGCGCAGGACGAGGCCGACGAGGGCATCGAGGACCCCACCGACGACAGCTACGACGAGTTCGACGATCCCCGCGAGGATCAGGCCGAGGACCGCAGCGACGAGCCCGACCCGGTCACCTCCGCGATCAAGATCATCGAGACCGAGGGGACGCCGCATGATGCTCAGTAGGATCGCCGACGCGATGTTCTGGATCGGCCGCTACGTCGAACGCGCCGACCAGACCGCCAGGCTGCTGGACGTGTCCCTCCAGACGATCACCGAGGACGGCAGCCTCGACGCCACCGGCGCCTGCGCCGGGGTGTACGAGATCTTCGGCCTGAACGACGTCCCCGCCGAGGACCTCACCGTGCAGCGGATCCTGGACCGCCTGGTCACGGACCGCGCGAACCCCTCCGCCGTCGCCGGGGCCCTGCAGACCGCCAGGGAGAACGCGCGCGGGGTGCGCGAGGCGCTGACCACCGAGGTGTGGGAGTCGCTGAACACCACCACGCTCGGCATGCCCCGCGGGGTGCGCCCCTCCCGCATGCACGGCGCCTTCCAGTTCGCCAAGGATCGCTGCGCTGTGGTGAACGGCCTCGTGGACGCGTCCATGACCCGCGATGAGGCGTGGCTGTTCCTGCGGGTCGGGCAGCTGCTCGAGCGAGTCGACATGCTCGCCCGCACCCTCCAGTCCCACGACCTCGAGGATTCCTCCGACGCCGCGACCATCATGCTCCTGCGCACCTGCAGCGCGCACGAGGCGTACATCCGCACCTACCGCGGCCGAGTCCGGGCCTCCCGGGCGATCGAGTTCCTGCTGCTGGACTCGATCTTCCCCCGCTCCGCCGCGCACTGCCTGCTCGAGATCGACGAGGCGCTCGAGACCCTCGCCAAGCTCCACGGCAACAGCTTCGACCGACTCGGCACGACCGAGCCGGGTCGACGGATCGTGGGCCGCGCGCTCGCGAGCCTGCGCTTCCGCCAGCTCGACGACATCGTCGAGGACTTCGACCAGGAGATGGAGCAGCTCCAGATGGTCACCGGCGCCGTCACCCGCGCGCTCGGGACGACCTACTTCCACCCCGCCGCCTGAGCTGCCGCTGGGCAGCCGGGGCAGGGAGCGGGAGCGGGGATCCGGGGCAGAGCGCCGGGCCAGGGGCCGGGGTCAGCGCGTCGGGCTGTGACGTCGGCCCATCGGCCGTCGCCGCGACGGCGCGATGCAGGCGACCCATGAGACCATGGACCGATGCCCGGCGCAGCCGCGCCCGGCCCGCCGACGACGAGAGGACCCCTGCCGGTGACCCCCAGGATCGCTGCCGATGAGGCCCGGGACATTCAGCCCGCGTCCACGCCCCAGGAGCGGCTCCGTAACTTCTGCATCATCGCGCACATCGACCACGGCAAGTCCACCCTGGCCGACCGGATGCTGCAGATCACCGGGATCGTCGAAGAGCGGGCGATGCGCGCCCAGTACCTCGACCGCATGGATATCGAGCGCGAGCGCGGCATCACCGTGAAGTCGCAGGCCGTGCGCATGCCCTGGCAGGTCGACGGCGTCAGCTACGCCCTGAACATGATCGACACCCCGGGGCACGTCGACTTCACCTACGAGGTCTCCCGCTCCCTCGCCGCCTGCGAGGGCGCGATCCTGCTGGTCGACGCCGCGCAGGGCATCGAGGCGCAGACGCTCGCTAACCTCTACCTCGCGATGGAGCACGACCTCACGATCATCCCCGTGCTGAACAAGATCGACCTGCCCGGCGCGGAGCCGGAGAAGTACGCGGCGGAGATCGGCCAGCTCGTGGGCGTGGATCCCGAGGACGTCCTGCGCGTCTCCGGGAAGACCGGCGTGGGCGTGCCCGAGCTGCTCGACCACGTGGTGCGCACCTTGCCCTCTCCGGAGGGCCAGGTCGATGCGCCCTGCCGCGCGATGATCTTCGACTCCGTCTATGACACCTACCGCGGCGTGGTCACCTACGTCCGCGTGGTCGACGGCTTCTTGAAGTCCCGCGACCGGATCGACATGATGTCCACCGGCGCCCACCACGAGCTGCTCGAGATCGGTGTGAGCGCGCCCGAGCCGCACCCCACCCAGGGCATCGGCCCCGGCGAGGTCGGCTACCTCATCACCGGTGTGAAGGACGTGCGCCAGTCGAAGGTCGGCGACACGATCACCACCTCGGTGCGCGGCGCCGAGGAGCCGCTGGAGGGCTACGCGGACCCCAAGCCCATGGTCTACTCAGGCCTGTTCCCGATCGACGGCTCCGACTACCCGGTGCTGCGCGATGCGCTGGACAAGCTCAAGCTCAACGACGCCGCGCTCGTCTACGAGCCGGAGACCTCCACCGCGCTCGGCTTCGGCTTCCGCGTCGGCTTCCTCGGTCTGCTGCACCTGGAGATCGTGCGCGAGCGGCTCGAGCGCGAGTTCGACCTCGACCTCATCTCCACCGCCCCCTCCGTCGTGTACCAGGTCGTGATGGAGGACGGCACGGAGGTCGAGGTGCTGAACCCCTCCGACTTCCCCGAGGGCAAGGTCCACGAGATCTCCGAGCCCGTCGCCCGCGCCACGATCCTCGTGCCCAGCGAGTTCATCGGCGCGGTCATGGAGCTGTGCCAGTCCAAGCGTGGGGCGCTGGGCGGCATGGACTACCTCAGCGAGGACCGGGTCGAGCTGCGCTACACCCTGCCGCTCGCGGAGATCGTCTTCGACTTCTTCGACCAGCTGAAGTCGAAGACCCGCGGCTACGCCTCCCTCGACTACGACGTCTCCGGCGAGCAGACCGCCGACCTCGTCAAGGTCGACATCCTCCTCCAGGGCGAGCCGGTCGACGCGTTCAGCGCGATCGTCCACCGCGACAAGGCCTACGCCTACGGTGTCGAGATGGCGGGCAAGCTCAAGAACCTCATCCCGCGCCAGCAGTTCGAGGTCCCGATCCAGGCCGCGATCGGCTCCCGCATCATCGCCCGCGAGAACATCCGCGCCATGCGCAAGGACGTGCTGTCCAAGTGCTACGGCGGCGACATCTCCCGTAAGCGCAAGCTGCTCGAGAAGCAGAAGGAGGGCAAGAAGCGCATGAAGAGCATCGGCTCGGTCGACGTGCCGCAGGAGGCCTTCATCGCAGCGCTGTCCTCCGACGCCGCCGAGCCGCAGAAGGACGAGAAGAAGAAGAAGTGAGCATCGCGCCCGGCCCCCTGCCCGAGACGGCACCCCGTCGCCTCGACCCCCTCGAGCTGCCGGAGCTCATCGGGCCGGGACGGATCGGCGCGGTGTGCACCGTCGCCCAGCTCTTCGAGGTGCGCGAGCGCTCCCTCATGAGCGGGATCGACAAGCGCCCCGTCGACGGGCCCGTCACCCTGCTCACCCACGGCGTGCTCGGCGACGTGCAGGGCGACCGCGAGCACCACGGCGGGATCTTCAAGGCCGTCTACGCCTACTCCCGCGAGGTGCGCGAGGCCTACGCCGAGGCGCTCGGCGAGGAGCTGCCCGACGGGTTCTTCGGCGAGAACCTGGTCACGACCGGCCACGACACCGACCACACCGTGATCGGCGAGCGGTGGCGCGTGGGCGGGGCCGAGATCGAGGCGACCTGCCCGCGCAACCCCTGCGGCACCTTCGCCGCCTGGATGGGGGACCGCCGCTGGGGCCGCACCTTCACCGCCCAGGGCCGCGCAGGCGCCTACTTCCGCATCCTCGTCGAGGGGGAGGTGCGCGCCGGCGATCAGATCGAGGTGCTGCACCGCCCGGAGCACGGGGTCACCATCGCCGACTCCTTCCGCGGCCTCGACGCCGCCCAGGCGCGCGCCCTGCTGGACTGGGCGGAGGAGACCGGCACGATCCTGTACGACTCCCTCGCCGGCGCCGCCCAGAACGCGTTGACCCGCGCCGGACAGGACGCCGCCTTCTCGGACCGTCTGCGCTCCACCGGGCGGGGACTGGGCCTGGGGATGGGGCTGTGAAGCGCTCTCTGTCGGCCTACATCCACGTGCCGTTCTGCGCGGTGCGCTGCGGGTACTGCGACTTCAACACCTACACCGCGACCGAGCTCGGCGGTGGCGGCTCGCAGGCCGAGTACGCGGCCAACGCGATGGCGGAGATGGACCTGACGCTCGCCGCGGACCGCGAGGCCGGGTACGAGTACGAGGACATCTCCACCGTCTTCTTCGGCGGCGGCACTCCCACGCTCCTTCCGGCCGACGATCTCGTCGCGATGCTCGACCACCTCCGCTCCCTGATCCCGCTCGCGGACGGCGCCGAGGTCACCACCGAGGCGAACCCCGACTCCGTCACCCGCGCCTCCCTCTCCCGCCTGGCCGACGGCGGCTTCACCCGCGTCTCCATCGGGATGCAGTCCGCGGTCCCGTCCGTGCTCGCGACGCTGGACCGCACCCACGACCCCGAGCGGATCCCGCAGGTGGTGCAGTGGGCGAAGGAGGCCGGGCTCCAGGTGAGCCTGGACCTCATCATCGGCACGCCGGGGGAGACCGTCGCGGACGTGGAGACGTCCGTGCGCGCGGCTCTTGCCTGCGAGGTCGATCACCTCTCCGCCTACTCCCTGATCATCGAGGGGAACACGGCGATGGCCCGCAAGCTGCGCCGCGGCGAGATCGAGGCCCCCGACCCTGACGACATGGCCGACAAGTACGAGCTCGTCGACGATCTCGCAGCCGCCGCTGGCCTGTCCTGGTACGAGATCTCGAACTGGGCCCGCACCCCGGAGCACCGCTCCCGCCACAACCTCGCCTACTGGCGTGGCGGGGACTGGTGGGGGATCGGCCCCGGCGCCCACCGGCACCGCGACGGGCTGCGCTCCTGGAACGTCAAGCACCCCAGCCGCTACGCCCGGATGCTCGCGAGCGGCGAGCTGCCGGTCGCCGACTCCGAGCAGGTCTCCGCCGAGGACCGCCTGGTGGAGCGGATCCTGCTGGAGCTGCGGATCATCGATGGGCTGGATGTCGATCTGGTGCCCGAGGAGCTGCGCGGTCAGCTCGACGTGCACCGCGACCGCGGGCATCTTGACGCCGCCGCGCTCGAGGCCGGCCGCGCCGTCCTCACCCGCACGGGCCGGCTGCTGGCCGACGCGGTCACGCGCGACCTCGTCCCCTGAGCGCCTGGCGTTCAGGGGAGTGCTGGCGTCCCGCAGTTCCCTGGCATCCGCGCCGCGCGGCGCAGACTGGGGCGATGACTCCGCCACCTGCAGCCCGCCCGACGACGATCGACGAGTACCTCGCCGCCGTCCAGGAGCCTGCCCGCTCCTTGATCGCGCAGCTGAGAGCGCTGGTGCGCGAGGAACTGCCTGCCGCCGACGAGGCGATCAGATGGGGCAATCCCGCCTTCGTCCACCCCGGCGGGACGATCCTGCTCATGCTCAGCGTCCACAAGGCGCATGCGACCGTCGCCTTCACCCCGAGCACGAAGGAGGCCTTCGCCGCGGAGCTCGAGGGCGTCGAGACCGGCAAGGGCACCATCAAGCTGCACTACGGCGACCCCGTTCCGGAGGAGCTGCTGCGACGCATGATCCGCCACCGCCTCGCCGAGCACGAGGACGATGGCGTCGGCTGGATGTGAGCGGGTTGGAGGTGACCGCGCTGGAGAGGCAAACAGCCCCCGGGACCAGGAGGTCCCGAGGGCTGCGTGAGGGAGCGGCAGGTGCTGCTCGCTCAGTGCATCTGGCTCACTTCACGAGGCGGATGTTCACCGGGTAGTTCCAGTACTCGCCCTGGTTCGCCTTCACCGCGCCGAGGATGGCGAAGACGACGTGCACCAGCGCAGGGGCGCCGACCAGGAAGTACAGGAATGATCCGATCCCGAAGGTGATCAGCGCGATGAACGAGATGACGATGAAGAGCGCGATCTCCGCGATGACGGTGGCGATCGCCGCGTTCAGCGCCTCCGCCGCGTTGTAGCGGACGAAGCGGTCACGGTCCTTGTAGACCAGGAAGATGATCAGCGGGCCGAGCCAGCCGAGCATGCCCATGCCGATCACGTAGCCGACGATCGCGGAGAGCTGGGCGAACATCGCCCACATCTTCGAATCGGACTCAGAGACGGGCTCGCCGCTGAGGGGGCCGCGGTAGGCGCCCTTGAGCTGGGCCGGGGGCTGGTCGAGGTTCATCGGTCCTCCAGGGTGGGACGGGTGCTGGGGCTGTGCGCCCTGCGGGGACGGGGTCTGCTGTCCGTACGGGGACTGCTGGGCGTACTGCGGCTGTGCCGTGTACGGCTGCTGCACGGGCTGCGCAGCGGGATCGGGCTGCGCCGCCGCGCCCGGTGCGGGCTCGTACGCGTAGGGGTCATGGGGGTGCTGTGCCGCGGGCTCGACGGGCGGCTGCGGCGCGCCGGACTGGACAGGCTCGACGGGCTGGACAGGCTGCTCGGGAGCGGCGGCCTGCTCCGGGGCGACAGGCGGCTGAGGCGCGTCGGGCTGCGGGACGTCTGGCTGCTGCGGAGCGTCGGGCTGGGCGGCGAACGGATCGTGCGGGTACGGGTTCTGGCTCATGATTCCTTCTTCCCTCCGGTGCCGGTCAGGGCCGGCGTCGTGGTCGATGGTTCGAGTCTAGAAATATGCCCACCGTCGGTGCATCGCAGTGAACCGCCGAACCAGGTGGGGGATAACCCCCGGTCCGGAAGTCTGACGGCGGGCAGCTGCCAGCGCCGCGGCAGGAGCAGCGTCGGGGCGGCGCTCAGGAATGGTCGACGGTGACGAAGTCGATAAGCTCTTCGATCCGTCCCGAGAGCGTCGGCTCGACGTCGGCGTAGGAGCGCACGGTGGAGAGGATCCGCTTCCAGCCCAGCCCGATATCGGCCTTGTCCTCGTGCGGCCAGCCGAGCGCGGCGAGGGAACCCACCTTGATGTCGGTGCCGCGGGGGATGTGCGGCCATTCGCGCAGGCCCACCCGGGCAGGCTTGACTGCCTGCCACACATCCACATACGGATGGCCGAGCACGGCGACATTCCCGCGGGCACCCGGAAGCGCCATGACCTCCGCAGCGATCCGGGACTCCTTCGAGCCCTTCACGAGATGGTCCACGAGGATCCCGAGGCGGCGTCCCGGGGCGGGACCGAACTCCTGGACCCGCTCGACGAGATTGTCGGCGCCCTCGAGCTGCTCGACGACGATCCCCTCGATGCGCAGGTCGTGGCCCCACACCTTCTGGATCAGCTCCGCATCATGCGTGCCCTCGACCCAGATGCGGCTCGCCCGCGCAGTGCGGGCCTTCGCCCCCTCCACATAGACGGAGCCGGAGGCGGAGCGCTTGCGGACCGGCGTGGCCTGAGCCACGGCGCGCGTGAGCACGACGGGGTTTCCGTCGATCATGAAGCCCGGGCCCAGCGGGAAGGTGCGCCGCACGCCGCGGGGACCCTCGAGCTCGACCACGAGCTCCCCGGCGATCTTCTCGACGCGCGTCACCGCGCCGGTGAATCCGGTCGAGGCCTCCTCGACGACCAGGTCCCGCCGTGCGGGCACCTCGCGGGCCATGGGGCGGCGACGATGATGGGCTGGAGGGGCGGAGGACAGCACGTCACGCCCGTACCGGTCGGGGAAGTCAGCAGGCACGCGCGACACCGTACACCGGTGGCGCACGCCTCCCCGCGCAGCACGCCGGGGACGCGTAGGATTGGCACTTGGCATGGTTGAGTGCCAATCTGGACCGGGCCGGACGGGCCCCGACTCGAAGGACGCAGCGCAGGAGGTGAGCAGGAGGTGAGCGAGATGGACCCCCGCAAGCTCCAGATCCTCGGCGCGATCGTCGAGGACTACGTCGCCACGCGCGAACCCGTCGGCTCGAAGTCGCTCCTGGAGCGTCACGAGCTCGGCGTCTCCGCCGCGACCGTGCGCAATGACATGTCGCTGCTCGAGGAGGAGGGGCTGATCCATCAGCCCCACACCTCCGCCGGACGTGTCCCCACTGACAAGGGCTATCGCACCTTCGTGGACCACGTCGCGAGGATCAAGCCGCTCTCGGCCCCCGAGCGCCGCGCGATCCGCGTCCTCCTCGAGGACGCCGGCGACGTGGAGGAGCTGCTGGCCCGCACGGTGCGCCTGCTCGCCCAGCTCACCCAGCAGGTCGCGATGGTGCAGTATCCGGCTCGCCGCCAGGCCCGCATTCGTCACGTCGAGCTCGTGAAGGTCGCGGACTCGCTGCTGCTCGTGGTGCTGATCCTCGAGTCCGGTCGGGTCGATCAGCGCACCATCCCGGTCGCCGCCGGGCGGCCCGCCGAGTACTACGCGGGCCTGCGCGACCAGCTCAACCGCGCCGTCGCCGGGCGCGAGGTCACCGCTCTCGCCGCCCCGCTCACCGACTACCTCGAGTCCCTGCCGGTGCCGGAGCGGCCCGCCGCGGCCGAGGTCTCCGAGGCGCTCGCGGCTCTGGCCGCGACCCGCGCCGAGGACCGCATCATGATGGCCGGCACCGCGAACATCGCCCGCTCCTCCGAGGACTTCGCCCGGGACGTCGAACCGCTCCTGGACGTGCTCGAGGAGCAGCTGGTGCTGCTGCGCCTGTTCACCGAGATGCACGCCTCCCCGGGCGCGGTCGAGGTGCGCATCGGGTCCGAGCTGCGCGACCGCGCCCTGCACCAGGCCGCTGTGGTCGGTGCGGGTTACGGCGCCGGCTCCCACCTCGCGATCCTCGGCCCCAGTCGCATGGACTACGTCGCCGGGATCTCCACCGTGCAGGCGATCGCCCGGTACATCTCCCGCTACCTCGAGTAGCAGTCGCGGGCCGTCCCGGCCCTGCCCGACAGCACGCCCCCAGTCTCCCGCTAAGGACATTCATCTCCGTGAACGACGACTACTACGACCTGCTCGGGGTCTCCCGCGAGGCCTCCACCGAGGAGATCAAGAAGGCGTACCGCAAGCTCGCCCGCACCCTCCACCCAGACGTGAACCCGGACCCGGACGCGGCCGAGAAGTTCAAGCGCGTCTCCCAGGCCTACGAGACCCTCTCCCATGCGGACAAGCGCCGCCAGTACGACATGGGCGGCGGCCCGGGAATGGGCGGTGGCGGCTTCCCCGGTGGTTTCGGCGGCGGCTTCGACGTCAACGACATCTTCGACATGTTCGCCGGTGCCACCGGCATGCGCGGCCGCTCCCAGGGCCCCGTGCCGCGCCAGCGCCGCGGCGGCGACGTGCTGCGCCGCGTCCGCATCGAGCTGCGCGACGTGGTCTTCGGCACCGAGGAGCAGGTCACCTTCCGCACCGCCGTGCTGTGCGAGCGCTGCTCCGGCTCCTGCTGCGAGCCTGGCACCAGCCCCACCCGCTGCACCGCCTGCAACGGCTCCGGCCACGTCCAGCGCGTCCAGCAGTCCCTGCTCGGGCAGATGGTCACCACGGCGCCCTGCCCCACCTGCGAGGGCCACGGAGACGTCATCGAGAGCCCCTGCACCTCCTGCTCCGGCCACGGCCGCACCGCGACCGAGCGCACCGTCACCGTGCGCATCCCCTCCGGCGTCGAGAACGGCACCCGCATCCAGCTGCGCGGCGAGGGTGAGACCGGCGAAGCCGGCGGCCCCTCCGGCGACCTCTTCGTGGAGCTGTCCGTCGCCGATCACGAGATGTTCGACCGCGACGGCGACGACCTCGTCACCACCCTGTCAGTCCCGATGACCACCGCCGCGCTCGGCGCGACGATCCCGCTGGACACCTTCGACGGCGAGCAGGAGCTCGACATCCGTCCCGGCGCCCAGCCCGGTCAGGAGATCACGCTGAAGGGCCTCGGCGTCACCCCGCTGCGCCGCGAGCGCCGCGGCGACATCCGCGTGGTCCTCGACGTGGACGTCCCCACCACCCTCACCGACGAGCAGCGCGAGCTGCTCGAGCAGTTCGCCGCCCTGCGCGGCGAGGAGGCGCCACGCCGCCACAAGGGCCAGAAGGGACCGTTCGCGAAGCTCCGCGAGCGCCTCCGGGACCTCTGAACCGGAGCGAGACCATGCCCACCACGCCGCCTGCCTTCCTCATCCTCGACGATGCGCTCGCGCACGCCCATGAGGACGACGCCCTGACGCTCGCGGGGGAGGAGGGCCGCCACGCTGCGAAGGTCGCCCGGATCGGCGTGGGGGAGCAGCTGCTGCTCACTGACGCGGAGGGCCGTCAGGTTCTCGCCGAGGTGACCGCCGCCCGGAAGGAGCAGCTGGATCTGCGCCTGCTCGAGGCACCGTCGGTCGCGGTGCAGCGCCTGCCCCGCCTCGCGCTCGTCCAGGCGCTCGCCACCGGCGGCCGTGACGAGCAGGCGGTCGAGTCCGCGACCGAGCTCGGCGCGGACCGGATCGTGCCCTGGATCGCGAAGCGGTCCGTGTCCGTGTGGCGCGGGGACAAGCTCACCAAGGGCCGCGCGAAGTGGGAGGCGACCACCCGCGCCGCCGTGAAGCAGTGCCGTCGGCCGGGGATCCCCGCCGTCGACGCGCCCGTGACCACGAGCGCACTGGTCGAGGACCTGCGCTCCCGCAGCGCCGAGGGCGCCCTCGTGCTCGTCCTGCACGAGCAGGAGTCCGTCGGGCTCATGAGCCTCGCCGACGAGCTGCGTGGCGCGAGTGAGGCAGGACTCGAGGAGATCGTGGTGGTCGTCGGCCCCGAGGGCGGGATCGACGAGAGCGAACTCGCGGCCCTGCGCAAGGCCGGGGCGCGCAGCGTCCTGCTCGGCCCCGAGGTGCTGCGCACCTCCACCGCCGGGCCCGCCGCGCTCGCGGTGCTGAGCGCGCTCGTCGGCCGCTGGGGCTGAGCCCTCTACTCAGGTCGTCCGCCCCCAAGCAACCAGACCCCGCACGACGAAGGACCCCGTCGACGCTGTGCGCCGACGGGGTCCGAAGAAGTAAGGGGTGGGCTCAGGAGACGGGGGCGAGCGCCTTCGCCTCGAGGGCGGTGAGCGCCTCGGCGAGGGCCTGGAGCTTCTCCTCGGTGACGAACAGCTCGCCCTCGACGGAGAGGTCCTCGCGGAAGCCCAGCCCGATCGAGGCGACGACGTCCGCGTCGACCCGGCTCATGAGGGTCTCCAGCAGCGGCAGCACCTCGTTCGCGGCGCCCCAGCCGTAGCCGACGAGCGCCGTCGGCAGACCGTTCCACTCGGCGTAGAGGAAGTCGATCGCGTTCTTCAGCGCACCGGGGTAGGAGCCGTTGTACTGCGGGGTGAGGATCACGATCGCGTCGAGCGCGGCGATCCGCTCGCCCCAGCTGCGGGCGTGGTCGGTGGTCTTCTCCTCGCCGGCCTTCGGGGAGGAGGGCTCGTCGAAGGAGGGCAGCGCGATCTCGCGCAGGTCGATGAGATCGATCTCGAAGCGGTCACCCGCGGAGGCGGCGACCCACTGGGCCACGGCCTCTCCCACACGGTTGGGGCGAGCGCTGCTGAGGAGGATTCCGAGTGTCGTCATAGTGCTTTAAACTTCTCATATCTTCGGGATGTTCCCCAATCGGGAGTGGCGTGCGTCGCGGCCCTGAGCAGGACTGCCCCGCTCCCGTAGACTCGCGCCCATGGGTATGAGCGTCAACGAGCACGACACACTGCGTCACGATCCCGAGTGCATCTTCTGCAGGATCATCGCCGGGCAGATCCCCTCCGAGCGGGTGCATGAGGATGACCGTGTGATCGCCTTCAGGGACCTCCATCCGCAGGCACCCGTGCACGTCCTCGTCGTCCCCCGCGATCATTCCCGCGACGTCACCGAGCTTGCCGCCGACCCGCAGCTGCTCGCCCACGTCACCACCGTGGCGGGGAAGGTCGCCAGCGAGCTCGCCGACGGCGACTTCCGCCTCATCTTCAACACCGGCGCCGGCGCCGGCCAGACCGTCTTCCACGTGCACGCGCACGTCCTCGCGGGCGGGAAGCTCGCAGAAGGAGAACTGTGAGCGACCCCCTCGCCCCGGCCCCCGGACGCGCCCCCGAGGTGCACGAACGCCGCCTCGCGATTCCGGACCACCTCAGCCCCTTCCAGGTGCTGGGAGAGAACGACCAGGCGCTGGCCGCGCTCGAGGACGCGGTCCCGGACACGGACGTGCACGTGCGCGGCCACCAGGTGACGCTCCGCGGCACCGATGACGCGCTGCGCCGCGGCGAGCACATCATGCGCTCCGTCATCGAGCTCGCCTCCACCGGCCAGCCGGTCACGGCGGAGGCCGTGCAGCGCGCCGCGAACCTCTTCGGCGACGACCGCGCGCACGGGCGCCAGCTCGAGCAGGTCCTCTCCCGCACGATCCTCTCCTCGCGCGGGCGCACCATCCGCCCCAAGACCATGGGGCAGAAGAGCTACATCGAGGCGATCGAGTCCTCGACCGTCACCTTCGGGATCGGCCCGGCCGGCACTGGCAAGACTTATCTCGCGGTCGCGATGGCGGTGCAGAAGCTCCTGTCCAAGGAGATCAACCGCATTATCCTCACCCGGCCCGCGGTCGAGGCAGGGGAGCGGCTCGGTTTTCTGCCCGGTTCCCTGAACGAGAAGATCGACCCATACCTGCGCCCCCTCTACGACGCGCTGCACGACATGCTCGACCCCGAGTCGATCCCGCGCCTGATGGGTGCGGGCACGATCGAGGTCGCGCCGCTCGCGTACATGCGCGGACGCACCCTGAACGACGCCTTCATCATCCTCGACGAGGCGCAGAACACCACGCCCGAGCAGATGAAGATGTTCCTCACCCGCCTCGGCTTCAACTCCACCGTGGTCGTCACCGGCGATGTCACCCAGGTGGACCTTCCCGGCAGCCAGCAGAGCGGCCTGCGGGTCGTGGAGCAGGTGCTCTCCGACATCGACGACATCTCGTTCTGCCGACTCTCCTCCCGCGACGTCGTCCGTCACCGCCTGGTCAGCGACATCGTCGAGGCCTACGGCCGCTGGGAGATCCGACCCGGCGGTCCTCGAGACTCCCGCCACTGCAGCAGCAAGGGGAACCGCGCATGACCATCGAGATCCGCAATGAGACCACCGTCGTCGTCGACGAGCGGGAGTTCGTGGAGCTGAGCCGGTTCGTGTTCGAGCAGATGCACCTGCACCCCGCCACGGAGATGTCGATTCTCTTCGTGGACGAGGCCGCGATGGAGAAGCTGCACGTGGAGTGGCTGGACCTGCCCGGTCCCACCGACGTGATGAGCTTCCCCATGGACGAGCTCACCCCCGGCACTGCCGATCATCCCGCCCCCGAGGGCCTCCTCGGCGACGTGGTGCTCTGCCCGAGCGTCGCCGCGAAGCAGGCCGCCGAGTCAGGTCACAGCGCCGTCGAGGAGATGCTGCTGCTGACCGTCCACTCGATCCTGCACCTGCTGGGCTACGACCACATGGAAGAGGACGAGCGGAAGGTCATGTTCGACCTCCAGCGCCAGCTCCTGCTCACCTTCCTCGCCTCCCGACCGGGCCGGTGACCCGCCCCTCGTGAGACCCGCGCCCTCCAGAGCATCGGGGCCGACGTGCTGACTCTCGCACTGTCCCTGCTCATCCCGCTGATCATCCTCGCCGGGGTGACCGCCGCCGTGCTCACCGCGGTCGACGCCGCACAGCTGTCCGTCTCCCGCAGCGCGCTGGAGAAGATGCTCGCCACCCGGTCCGAGCCCGTGCGGCGGCGCGTCCTCGTCCAGCAGGCCGACCCCGCGCGCACCCTCGCCTCAGTCTCGCTGGGAAGGATGCTCGCCGAGACCGTGATGGTCGGCGCCGTCGCGGGCGTGACCGTCGCCGTGCGCGACCACCTCGGCCATGAGGGTCTGCTGATCCCGGGCGTCGTGACCGTCGCGGTCGCCGGGCTGCTCGTGCTCATCGTGCTCGCGATCTCTCCCCGCACCATCGGCCGCAGCCGCCCCGAATCGGTGCTCATCTCCAACCGCTGGCTCGTCGCGGTCGTCCGCGCAGTGCTCTGGCTGCCCGGCAGCATGCTCACCCGCGTCGGCGCGCCGCTCGGTGGCCGCGGCAACGGCGTCGACGCCGAGGATGGTGCGGAGAAGGCGCGGCAGAACGTGGACCGCGCCCTCGAGGACGAGCACGTCCGCGACGGTGAGCGGGACATGATCCAGGGCGTCTTCGACCTGCGCGGCACGATGGTGCGCGAGCTGATGGTGCCCCGCCCCGACGTGGTCACGATCAGCATGACCGCGAGCGCCCACGAGGCGATGCACCTGTTCGTCCGCTCCGGCTTCTCCCGCATCCCCGTGATCGGCGAGAACGTCGACGACCTGCGCGGCATGCTCTACGTCAAGGACGCCCTGCGCGCGATCCACTCCCCGTGGGACGCGCGTCCTCAGCGCCCCGTCCACGAGATCATGCGCCCGCCGCGGTTCGCGCCGGAGTTCGTCCCGGCCGACGAGGTCCTCGCCCAGATGCAGACCAGCCACGTGCACATCACCGTGCTCGTGGATGAGTACGGCGGGGTGGCGGGCATCGTCACGATCGAGGACATCCTCGAGGAGATCGTCGGTGAGATCGCCGACGAGCACGACCGCAAGGAGCCCGAGATCCAGGAGCTCGGCGACGGCCGCTACCGCGTTCCCGCGCGGGCGAGCCTGTCCGAGGTCGGAGAGCTGTTCGACCTCGACATCGACGATGACGACATCGACTCCGTCGGCGGACTGCTCGGCAAGACCCTCGGCCGTGTGCCGATCCCCGGCAGTGCCGCGAGCGTGCTGGGTCTCGAGCTCGAGGCCGAGCGCACCGCCGGCCGCCGCAAGCGGCTCTCGACCGTCATCGTCAGCCGCACCCCGCAGGACGACGACCGCACCGACCAGAACCACCAGGAGAACGACGATGAGCGCTGACCAGGATTGCCCCGGCACCCCGCCGCAGACCGGGGACGAGGGCGCTGCACGCGAGCACCGCGCCGGCTTCGTCGCCCTGGTGGGCCGCCCGAACGTCGGCAAGTCCACCCTCACCAACGCCCTGGTGGGGGAGAAGGTCGCGATCACCTCCTCGAAGCCCCAGACCACCCGCCGCGCGATCCGCGGCATCGTCACCCGCGAGCACTCCCAGATCATCCTCGTGGACACCCCCGGCGTGCACCGCCCCCGTACCCTCCTCGGCGAGCGGCTGAACGACCTGGTCCGCGAGACCCTCTCCGAGGTCGATGTGGTCGGGTTCTGCCTGCCCGCGGATCAGAAGATCGGCCCCGGCGACCGCTTCGTCGCAGAGGACCTCGTGGAGATGCGCACGGGCCGCCGCGGCCCCCGCGTCATCGCGATCGTCACCAAGATCGACCTCGTGGGCCGCGACCAGCTCGCCGAGCACCTGATCAGCGTCGACCAGCTCATGGACTTCGACGAGATCGTGCCGATCTCCGCCGTGAAGGGCGAGCAGATCGACGTGCTCATGGACGTGGTCTCCGCCCAGCTGCCCGTGGGCCCCCAGCTCTACCCCGACGATCAGCTCACCGAGGAGACCCGCGATGACCGCATCTCCGAGCTGATCCGCGAAGCGGCGCTCGAGGGCGTGCGCGAGGAGCTGCCCCACTCGATCGCGGTGGTCGTCGAGGAGGTCGTCGAGGTCGACCCCGACGGCGATGCGTTCACCCCCGTCGAGCCGGGCACCGGGCGCCTCGTGGTCCGCGCGACCCTGTTCGTCGAGCGTGACAGCCAGAAGGGCATCATCATCGGCCGCGGCGGCTCGCGACTGCGCGAGGTGGGCTCCCGTGCCCGCCAGGAGATCAATGCGCTCATGGGCCGCAAGGTGCACCTCGACCTGCGCGTCAAGGTCGCCAAGGACTGGCAGCGCGACCCCAAGCAGCTGGGGCGTCTCGGGTTCTGAGCAGATCGGTGAGGTGGACAGAGTTGTCCACAAAATCGACGATCCGTGGCCGGGCAGGCGCGGCCTTGACTACGGTGTGGTGATCCATTCCACTCCCCGGAAGGTACCACCCATGCCCCGACGCCTCCTCAGCGCCGCCGCAGCCTGCACTCTTCTCCTCGGACTCGTCGCCTGCGGTGAGGAAGAAGGAGCAGTCTCCACTCCGCCGCCGGTGATCGACATCGGTGGACCCAGCGACGGCGGAGGGGATGCCGTCGCGAGTGATGGGGGAGGTGACGAGGAGTCGCCGAGCGAGGCGCCTGCCGTCGCCGCGCCGAACCCTGCGGACTACCCGGGGATGGACGAGCAGACAGAAGAGGGGGCGCAGCAGTTCACACGGTACTTCTTCGCGATGCTGATCTGGGGCTTCCAGACCGG
>Ga0079224_100002610_pt1 | contig 22071 bp, 14 predicted proteins | sample Stecom2015_FD_80414 | JGI IMG/M metagenome (GOLD analysis project Ga0079224, IMG submission 80414) | Agricultural soil microbial communities from Utah to study Nitrogen management - Steer compost 2015 | ecosystem: Environmental > Terrestrial > Soil > Agricultural land | place: USA: Utah...
CGCAGCGTGAAGCGGCTGCCCTTGCCGGCCTTGCTCTCGATCAGGAGCTCGGCGCCATGCCGGTTGGCGATGTGCTTGACGATCGCCAGCCCGAGGCCGGTGCCGCCGGTGACGCGCGAGCGCGCCCGGTCCACGCGATAGAAGCGCTCGGTGAGCCGCGGCAGGTGCTCGGCGGGGATGCCGATGCCCGTGTCGACCACGGAGAGCGCGCCGCGGCCGTTCTGGTCCTGCCATTCGAGCGACACGCGCCCGCCATCCGGCGTGTAGCGCACCGCGTTGCTCAGCAGGTTGCGGATCGCGCTCTCGATCTCGACCGCGACGCCGAGCAGGCGCAGGCCCGGCGGGATGTCGGCCTCGATCGTGTGGCGGCCGCCGGAGAGGACGCGCGCCTCGTCGAGCAGGGTCGCGCAGAGCTTGTCGATCTCGATCGGCTCGTCGGCCGGCTTGTCGATGGCCGACTCGAGCGAGGAGAGGGTGAGCAGGTCCTCGACGAGGCGCTGCATGGTCCGGCTGTGCTTGGCGATCGATTCGAGGTACTGGCGCCGCTCGTCCGGGCCGAGGTCGAGCTCGAGCATGGTCTCGGCGAAGCCGCCGATGACGGTGATCGGCGTGCGGATCTCGTGCGAGACGTTGGCGACGAAGTCGCTGCGCATCGCGTCGAGGCGTGCCTGGTCGGTGATGTCGCGCACGATCAGGAGCTTCTTCGCGTCGTCGCTCGCGTGCACGCGGATCTCGAAGGTACGGCCGGGCCGGTTGGGCAGGCCGAGCCGAAGCGGCCGGGAGAAATGCCCGGCGTCGAGGTAGTCGACGAACTCCGGCTGGTTGAGGAAGTGGTGCACCGGGCGACGGTTCCCGAAGACGCCGTGCAGGTCGCGGGCGGTCACGTTGGCCCATTCGACGTGGTTGAAGCGATCGAGCAGCATCAGGCCGTCGGGCAGCCGGTCGACCGCGGCGCGCAGCTGCTCCAGCTCGTCCGACAGTTCGCGCTGCTCCTCGGCCTCGGTGCGCATGAAGCGGGCGAGCCGGTCCAGCGGCCGGCGCCAGGCGCCGAACCCGATGGGCACGTCGCGCATCTTCGGCAGGCCCGCCCAGTGGTTGAGCCGGCCGAGGAACCAGGCGTGGTAGAGCGCCAGCACGGCGAGCCAGCCGCCCAGCCAGATCGCTGCGGCGAGCGCCATGCCCGCGCGGAACAGGGCGGCGCCCACGAGGATCGCGAGCAGCGGGATCCCGAGGCTGACGAGGCCGATCATGCGGCCGCGAGCCGGTAGCCGCCGCCGCGCACGGTCTCGATGAGACGGTCGTGGCCGGTCGGGCGAAGCGCCAGCCGCAGCCGACGGATGTGGACGTCCACGGTGCGTTCCTCGATGTAGACCCCGTCGCCCCAGACCTTGTCGAGCAGGCGCGAGCGCGACAGCACGCGGTCGGGATTGCGCAGGAAGTAGTGCAGCAGCCTGAACTCCGTCGGGCTCAAGGCGAGCTCGGCCTCTCCCGCGAATGCCCGGTGCGTGTCCGGCTCGATCCGCAGGCCACCGACCTCGACGGGGTCTTCGGTCGCGTCGGGCGCCGCCCGGCGCAGGAGCGCGCGCACGCGAGCGAGCAGCTCGCGCGGGGAAAAGGGCTTGGTGACGTAGTCGTCGGCGCCGGACTCGAAGCCCTGCAGCTTGTCGCCTTCCTGGGCGCGCGCCGTGAGCATGATCACGGGGATATCGCGGGTGCTCGCGCGCTCGCGCAGGCGCCGGATGAAATCGACGCCGGATATGCCGGGCAGCATCCAGTCGAGCACGACAAGGTCGGGCCGCTCGGCATCGATGAGGCTCGATGCGCTGTCGGCATCGCCCGCCTCGCGCACGGCGTAGCCAGCATGGCGGAAGTTCACGGCAACCAGTTCCCGGATGGCGGGTTCGTCCTCGACGATCAGTATCTTCGCGGACACGGCGACGGCCTCGTATCGGTACGGGCTTGCAGATTATGACAAAGACTTGACGGTTTCATGACGCGGCGCCCGGATCGCTCCAGTCATAGCGCAGCGGCCCGCCCGCGGGGCGGTTGCGGCCGATGGCGAGTCGCCACGAGACGACGAGGATCGGCGGCGCGATGACCGGCGAGGGCGCGGCCTCGCGGCGCGCGCCCCGTACCAGGGTGAGGTGCGGTACCAGGGGCCGCTCGTCGAACTCGCACGACAGCTCGCGCAGCGCACGACGCACTTCCCCGTCGATTGCGTCGAGCCAGCCGGGTGTCGCGTCGGGACCGGCCCAGAGGAGCGCCGGGCGCGTGCGGTTCCCGAACCGCCCCAGCCGGCCGAGCGCGAGCGGCCCGAACCGCCCCGGCCTCGCCAGCGGCGCCACGGCCCGTTCGAGGCGCCCGGCGAAGGCGGCCTCGCGCGCGCCGATGAAGGCGAGCGTCAGGTGCAGGTCGGCGGCCGCGAGCGGCTCTCCGCCGACCGCCTCGGCGGTGTCACGCGCGAGCCGGGCGAGCGCCTCGGCGGCGGCTTCGTCGGGTCGCAGGGCGACGAAGAAGCGTGGCCGGCCGACCGGCGCGGCGCTGGCGCCGACCGGTCGCGGCCGGCCCGGCCCCGCCTCGTGCGAAACTGTCGGTCGATCGACACTGCGTCTGCGCATCGGGAGCTGCCTTGGTCGACAGGGAACAATCCACCGGCAATCATTCTGCCTGCAAGGTGCTGGTCACCGGGGGCGCGGGCTACATCGGCTCGCATACCGTGGTCGAGCTGGTCGCCGCGGGCCACGAGGTCGTGGTGCTCGACAACCTGTCGAACGCATCGCGTCGCTCGCTCGAGCGCGTCGAGGAGATCACGGGCGTGCGCGTCCCGCTGGTGGTGGGGGACATCCGCGATGCCGGGCTCCTGCGCGAGCTGCTCGCGCGCGAACGATTCGACGCCACCCTGCATTTCGCCGGCCTGAAGGCCGGCGGCGAGTCGGTCGCCAGGCCCCTGGAATACTACGACTGCAACATCGCGGGCACCACGACGCTGCTCGAATGCCTGCGCGAGGCGGGCGTGTGCAACTTCGTGTTCAGCTCGTCCGCGACCGTCTATGGCGACCCGCAGTCCGTGCCGATCCGCGAGGACGCGCCCACCGGCCCGACCAATCCCTACGGGCGCACCAAGTGGATGATCGAGTTCATCCTGCGCGACCTGGCCGCCGCCGATCCGCGTTGGTCGATCGGCATCCTGCGCTACTTCAATCCCGCCGGGGCGCATCCGAGCGGGCTGATCGGCGAGGATCCGCGGGGCATTCCCAACAACCTGATGCCCTTCGTATCGCAGGTCGCCGTCGGCCGTCGCGAGGCGCTGTCGGTCTTCGGCGGCGACTATCCCACGCACGACGGCACGGGCATGCGCGACTACATCCATGTCGTGGACCTCGCCCGCGGGCATCTCGCGGCGCTCGAGCACGCCCTCGAGCGCAACGGGGCCTTCACCGTCAACCTGGGCACGGGCATCGGCTACTCGGTGCTCGACGTGGTCGCCGCCTTCGAGCGCGCGAGCGGCCGCACGGTGCCCTACCGCATCGTCGATCGCCGTCCCGGCGACGTCGCCGCCTGCTATGCCGACCCGTCCTATGCCGCCGAGCTGCTCGGCTGGCGGGCGCGCCTGGGCATAGACGACATGTGCGCCGACGCCTGGCGGTGGCAGCAGAAGAATCCGCGGGGCTACGCGGACGACTGACCCGGCGCCGTGCGGACGACCTGGCCGATCTCGATGTTGTCGATGAGCCGCGTGGAGCCGAGCCGCGCGGCGCCCAGCACGACCAGCGGCGGGGCGAGGTCGGCCGCGGCGGCCTCGTCGGCGCTCGCGCCCATGGACCCCTCGGCCGATGCCTGCGGCGGGTTCGGCACCGAGAGGTCGTCGCGGCGCCGGATCGCGATGTAGTCGGGTTCCCAGCCGCGCTCGGCGAGCGCGGCCATGGAGGCGGCCTCGATCGACGCGAAGTCGCGCTCGCCGGCCTCGACCCGCTCGGCCGCGGCCGCCAGCACCTTGTAGAGATGGACGGCTTCGGCGCGCTCTTCACGGCCCAGGTAGGCATTGCGCGAACTCATCGCGAGCCCGTCGCGCTCGCGCACGATCTCGCCCGCCTCGATGCGGATCGGCAGGTTCAGCTGGCGCACCATGCGCCGCACGACCAGCAGCTGCTGGTAGTCCTTCTTGCCGAAGACCGCGGTGCGTGGCGCCACGCAGTTGAACAGCTTCAGCACCACGGTACAGACCCCCTCGAAGAAGCCGGGGCGGAACTCGCCCTCGAGGATGTCCCCGAGGCCCTCGGGCGTGCGCACCTGGAAGCCCTGCGGCTCGGGATACATCTCGTGGTCCGGCGGCGCGAAGACCACGTCGCACCCCACCCTGGCGAGCTTCTCGCAGTCCTCCTCGAAGGTCCGGGGATAGGTGTCGAAATCCTCGTGGGGCGCGAACTGCAGGCGGTTGACGAACACGCTCGCCACCACCGGCCGACCGATCTCCGTGGCCTGGCGCACCAGCGAGAGGTGCCCCTCGTGCAGGTTGCCCATCGTCGGCACCAGCACGGTGCCCGCGCAGCCGCGAAGGCGCTCGCGCAGCGCGTCGATGCGATTGATGACTTCCATGGCGTTCAGTGTCCGAGGTTGAAGAAGCTGCGCCGTCCGCGCATCTCGAGCAGCCTGTGCACGAGCATCGCGAAATCCTCGTCGCTCTCGGCCGGGTTGAGCCGCTCGGTGTTCACGATCAGGAGCGGCGCATCGTCGTAGTTGTGGAAGAAGCGGCTGTAGGCGTCGGCGAGTTCGCGCAGGTAGGCATCCGTGATGCCCGATTCCATCGGCAGCCCGCGCCGGCGTACCCGTGCGACCAGCGTGTCCGGGCTCGCCTGCAGGTAGATCACCAGGTCGGGCCGGGGCGCCTGCGGGCTGAGGTTCTCGTAGATGGTGCGGTAGAGCCGCAGCTCGTCGTCGTCGAGCGTCAGGCGGGCGAAGAGCGGATCCTTCTCGAGCAGGAAGTCGCCGACGACGGCCTCGCTGAAGAGGTCGCGCTGGGCGAGCTCGCGCAGCTGCTCGATGCGCTGGAACAGGAAGAAGAGCTGCGTGGGCAGGGCATGCCGCCGCCCCTCCCGGTAGAAGCGCTCGAGGAAAGGGTTGGCGGCGGCGTCCTCGAGCACCGCGCGCGCCCCGTAGGTATCGACGAGCCGGCGCGCGAGCGACGTCTTGCCTGCGCCGATCGGGCCCTCGACCACGATGTGGCGAAACCGCTCGAAGGGCGAGGGCGGTGGCGGCGAGGCCGGTTGGGTGGCGGGATCGGGCATCGTCGGTACGTGATTCACACCGGGTCGGCTCGTTGCCCGGCCAGGGCTTCCACCTGGCCGGCCGCCGGGCCTATTCCGGGAATTGTCGCATCGGGGGCGACCTCGAGCAGCGGCCGCAGCACGAACGCGCGCCCGGCCATGCGGGGATGGGGGACGACCAGGCGCGGGGGCGCATCGATGCGCGCGTCCCCGTACAGGAGCAGGTCGAGATCGAGCGTGCGCGGGGCATTGCGATAGGGACGTTCGCGTCCCGCGTCGTCCTCGATGCGTTGCAGGGCGTCGAGCAGCGAGAAGGCATCCAGCCGGGTCTCGACGATCGCCACCGCGTTGTGGAAGTCGGGGCCGCTCGCCTCGAGGGGCGCGCTGCGCCAGAGGCCGGATCTCGCGACGACGCGGGTCTGCTCGATCGCGTCGATGCGCCCGAAGGCATCGCGCAGCCTGCCGGCGGCGTCGCCCAGGTTCGCGCCGAGGCCGATCGCGGCGCGCACCGGCTGCCGGGGCCCGGCGCCGCCGGTCCCGGCCGACGCGGCGGGCGCGCTCATGGCCATGCTAGGCGCTGGCGCCGTCGGCGCTCGGGGCGGGTCCGGCCTGCTCCGCGCGGCGCCGCGGCCGGCGACGGCGCTTGCGGCTCGGCCCGGAGCGCGGCGCCGCCGCCACCAGGGCGGCGCGGCCTTCCGCATCGGCGGCGAGGAAGTCCGTCCACCACTGGCCCAGCTCTTCCGGGGCCTCGCCCGTCTCGACGCGCAGCATCAGGAAATCGTAGCCCGCGCGCAGCCGCATGTGCTCGGCGAGGCGATACGGCGCCTGGCCGCTGCGCCGCTCGAAGCGCGGCTGCAGGCTCCAGATCTCGCGCATGTCGGCGACGAAGCGCTTGTGGATCGCGAGCTTGCCCGCCTGGGCCTCCAGCACTTCGTCGATGGCGAGGTTGAGCGCCGGGATGGGGTTGAGGCCCTCCTCGCGATGCCGTGCCCAGAGCACGTTGACGCGTTCCCAGAGCAGGGTGGCGAAGAGGAAGCCCGGGCTCACGGTGCGTCCCTCGGCGATGCGGGCGTCGGTCTTGGCCAGCGCGGTCGCGATGAAGCGTTCCCCGTCCGGCTGCTCGAGGATCACGTCGAGCAACGGCAGCAGCCCATGCTGCAGGCCCTCGGCGCGCAGCTGGTGCAGGCTCGCCAGCGCATGGCCCGAGAGCAGGAGCTTCAGCATCTCGTCGAACAGCCGGGCGCTCGGCACGTTCGAGAGCAGCCCGGCGAGCTCGCGCATCGGGGCCCGGGTGCGCTCCTCGATGGTGAAGCCGAGCTTCGCGGCAAAGCGCGCCACCCGCAGCAGCCGCACCGGATCCTCGCGGAAGCGGGTGGCGGGATCGCCGATCATGCGGATGACCCGCGCCTGGAGGTCGCGCACGCCGTCGTGGAAGTCGAGGACCTGGTCGGCGATCGGGTCGTAGTACAGGGCATTGATCGAAAAGTCGCGGCGGGCCGCGTCCTCCTCCAGCGTGCCCCAGACGTTGTCGCGCAGCACGCGCCCATGGTCGTCCGTCTCGGCCTCCGTCTGCACGGCGCGGAAGGTCGAGACCTCGATGATCTCGCGCCCGTAGAGCACGTGGACGATCTGGAACCGGCGCCCGATCAGGCGCGAGCGCCGGAAGAGCTTGCTGATCTCCTGCGGCGTCGCGTTGGTGGCGACATCGAAATCCTTCGGTCGCAGGCCGAGCAGCGAGTCGCGAACACCGCCGCCGACGATGTAGGCCTTGAAGCCCGCCTTGTGCAGGGTCTCGCAGGTGCGCTGGGCGGCGCTCGACATGGCGGCGCGCGACAGGCCGAGGTCCGCGCCGCGATAGCGACGCGCATGCGATCGCATCTGGGGCGTCTGTGGCGGCGGCCGGCGCAGGATGCGGCCGATCAGCTTGCGGATCATTCGAACAGGTGCCGTATCGGCCAGCCGCGCTCGCGGGCGATGGCCGCGAGCCTTGCGTCCGGATTGGTGGCGACCGGCCGGCTCACCTGCTCGAGCAGGGCGAGGTCGTTGATCGAGTCGCTGTAGAAGGTGGTTTCGGCGAAGTCGTCCCACGAGCGCCCGAGCGAGGCGAGCCACTCGTGGACCCGGGCGACCTTGCCCTCCCGGAACGAGGGCGTCCCGGGGCTGCGGCCGGTGATGCGTCCGTCCACCTCCTCGACCCGGGCGCCGATCAGGTGCTCGATGCCGAAGGCCCTGGCGATCGGGCGGGTGACGAACTCGTTGGTGGCGGTGACGATCGCGCAGAGATCGCCCGCCGCGGCATGCGCCGCGACGAGTTCGCGCGCCTGCGGCCGGATCGCCGGGCGCACGACCTCGGCCATGTAGCGCTCGTGAAGCCGCTCGAGTTCGTCGCGCGGGATCGCCGCGAGGGGGGCGAGCTGGAAGGCGAGGAACTCGGCGATGTCGAGCGTTCCCGCCTGGTACTCACGGTAGAAGCGTTCGTTCTCGCTCGCGAAGCGTTCCGAATCGACCTTGCCGGCGGCAACCAGGAAGCGCGACCACTCGTAGTCGCTGTCGATGGGCAACAGCGTGTGGTCGAGATCGAAGAGGGCGAGATTCATGATCGGTGGGCGATTTTATCAGCCCGGGCCGCGATTGCCCGGCGCGAGGGCGGCCTCGGCCTCGAATTCCCGCAGCAACTGCCGGCTCAGGGGCCTCTTGCGCTCGAATCCGTAGCGGTCGAGCGCATCGAACAGCGCGATGAGGCTGCGGATGTCGCGGTCGTAGCGGGCGAGCAGGTAGGGCACGAGGTCGCGCCCGAGCGCCACCCCCCGGCTGCGGGCGTGCCGCTCGAGCGCCGCCGCCTTGTGGTAGTCGTCGAGCAGCCGCAGCTGCAGGACGAGGCCCCAGCCGAGCCGGGTCCGGAGGTCCTCGCGAAGCTGCATCGCCATGGGCGGGGCATCGCCCGACACCACCAGGGTCGCGGCCACGCCGGCCTGGACCTGGTTGTAGAGGCCGAAAAGCGCCTGCTGGCCGTCGGCATCGAGCACCTGGCAGTCGTCCACCAGGACGAGGTCGCCGTCGGCCACGGTGGCCGGCACGGCCGAGCCGGGCGCGACGAGGCGCCCGCAAGGCGCGAGCGCCTGCAGCAGGTGGCTGCGGCCGGCGCCGGGAGGCCCCCAGAGATAGACGAAGCGGGTCTGGCGGTCGCCCCGCGCGAGGCGGTGGGCGAGCGCGACGACTTCCGCGTTGTCGCCGGTGACGAAGTTCTCGAGGGTCGGCGCCGGCCGCCGGTGGAGGTCGAGTGGCAACTGCCTCATCAAAATCGTCGCGGGTGGCAGGGCCGGATGCCGGCAGGCACTAGAATGGCGAGGACACGATTGTATCGGGACACTCCATGAACTCCCCTCTTTCCTACAAGGAAGCGGGCGTCGACATCGATGCCGGCGACGAGCTCGTCTCCCGGATCGGCCCGCTCGCCCGGCGGACGATGCGCGAGGGCGTCCTGGCGGGCATCGGCGGCTTCGGCGCGCTGTTCGAGCTTCCCCGGCGCTTCCGCGAGCCGGTGCTGGTCTCCGGCACCGACGGGGTGGGCACCAAGCTGCGGCTGGCGTTCGCGCTCGGCCGGCACGACACCGTCGGCATCGACCTGGTGGGGATGAGCGTCAACGACATCCTCGTGCAGGGCGCCGAGCCCCTGTTCTTCCTCGACTACTTCGCCTGCGGGCGACTGGACGTGGATGTCGCGGCGGCCGTGGTGGGCGGCATCGCCGCCGGGTGCGAGCAGGCGGGCTGCGCCCTGATCGGCGGCGAGACCGCCGAGATGCCCGGGATGTACCCGGACGGGGAGTACGACCTCGCCGGCTTCGCCGTCGGCGTGGTCGAGAAGTCCCAGATCATCGACGGCAGCAAGGTCGCGGCGGGAGACGTCCTCGTCGGCCTGGCGAGCAGCGGCGCGCATTCCAACGGCTATTCGCTCATCCGCAAGGTGCTCGAGCGGGCGCACGGGCCGCTGGAGTCCGACGCGGCGCGCGCCGCGCTGGCCGCCGATTTCCACGGGCGGCCCCTGGCGGACGTCCTCATGGCGCCGACCCGGATCTACGTCAGGCCGGTCCTCGGCCTGCTGGCCGAGGTGCCGGTCAAGGCCATGGCGCACATCACCGGCGGCGGCCTGGTCGAGAACGTGCCGCGGGTGCTGCCACCGGCGCTGCGTGCCGAGATCCGGGCCGATGCCTGGCCGATGCCGCCCCTGTTCGACTGGCTGCGCGAGCAGGGGCAGATTGCCGATGCGGAGATGCACCGGGTGTTCAATTGCGGCATCGGCATGGTCCTCGTCCTGTCGCCCGCCGACGCCGACCGCGCCATTGCCCGTCTCGAGGCGGCCGGCGAGCAGGCCTGGCGCATCGGCGAGGTGCTGGACAGGCACCCCGGGGATGCCCCCGCGATCGTGCGCTGAGCGCCGGCACGATCCCATGTCCCGGCGCCGGCGCCATGTCCCGGCGCTGGCGCTAGCGATCCTGCTCGGCGGCGTCTCGCTCGCGCCGGTCCCGGGCGCGGGCGCGTTCGCGAACGAGCTCGACCCCGCCATGCCGGCCGAAGAGCCCGCGCCGCGCCGTCAGGCGAACTATGACTTCGAGGTGGACGCCCCCGACCAGATCGCCGAGAAGATCCGCGAGCTCACCTTCGTCGGGCGCTGGCAGTACCGGGAAGACTTCCTGCCCTCCCAGATGCCGGCGCTGCTCGCGCGCCTGGACGACGAGGTCATGGCGATCCTGCGCTCACTGGGCTACTACAGCGGCAGCGTGGAATCGAGCGGCGACGCGAAGCGCGTCGAGGTGCGCGTGCGGGCCGGTCCGCGCGTGACGGTCGGGCTCTCGGACGTCCGCATCGAGGGACCGGCCGCCGTGGATCGGCGCGTGGCGCGCTTCGTGCTTTCGCGCTGGCTGCTGCCGGAGGGCAGCTTCTTCGCCTCGCGCGAATGGGAAAGGGGCAAGCGGGGCCTCGTCGATGCGCTCAACCAGCGCGGCTACCTGCGGGCGCGCATCGTCCACAGCGATGCGCGCATCGATCCCGGGCGCAGCGCGGCCGAGCTGGAGGTGGTGCTCGACAGCGGCCCGCGGATCGCCTTCGGCGAGCTCGAGATCAGCGGGCTCGAGCGGCATGACGAGAAGATCGTCCGCGACCTGCGGCCGTTTCGCCCGGGGGATCCCTACACCCTGGAGGAGCTGCTCGCCTACGAGGCGTCCCTGCGCGACAGCGGGTACTTCTCTGGCGTGAGCGTGGTGCCCGTGCTCGATGCGCTCGAGGAGGATCCCGACCTGCTCGAGGTGCCGCTGTCGGTGGACCTCGTCGAGCACAAGGCCAGGCGCGCGGTCTTCGGCATCGGGTACAGCAGCGAGCAGGGCGCCCGGGGCCAGGTCGGCTTCGAGCATCGCGACCTGTTCGGGCGCAGCTGGCAGCTCGAGAGTTCGCTGATCGCGGCGGTTCGCCGCCAGCGCCTGTTCGCCAACGTGCGCACGCCGCAGGAGGCCACCGGGCATTTCTACGGTTTCGGTGGCCGGCTCGAGAACCTCGAGGCGGCAGGCGAGCATGTCGAGCGCGGCAACGTGTACATCGGCCGCGGCAAGCGCACCGCCGACATCGAATGGTTCCTCTCGCTGCAGATGCAGGCCGAGGAGCGCCGCCTCGCGGGGAACGAACGATTCGCGCCGATCGACGACCATGCGCATGCGCTGGTGCTCGGTTATTCCTGGAACCTGCGTCGCCTGAACTCGCGCGTCCTGCCGCGACGCGGGTACACGATCAGCACCCAGGTCTCGGGCGCGGCCCGGGGGGTGGCCTCGAACCGCAGTTTCGTGCGCTTCTACGGCCGCGCGATGCGCTTCATCCCGATGCCGCGGCGCAGCTTCCTCGCCGGCGGCACGCTGGTCGCCCTCGGCGAGCTCGGCTGGGTGGCGGCCGGCTCGCGCCGGGAGATCCCTTCGGAGAACCTCTTTCGCGCCGGCGGCTCGCACTCGGTGCGCGGCTACGGGTACCAGACGCTGGGCGTGAAGGAGGCCGGGGCGACCGTCGGTGGGCGCTACCTCGGCGTCGGGAGCCTGGAGTACCAGCACCCGGTGAGCGAATCGATGGCGGCGGCCGTCTTCTACGACATCGGCAATGCCACCGATTCCACGCACGACTTCAAGCCGGTGGCCGGCTACGGGGTCGGCATCCGCTGGCGAACGCCCGTCGGACCCCTCAACCTCGACGTCGCCTACGGCGACGCGGTGGACCGCTGGCGGGTGCATTTCTCCGTCGGCTATACCTTCTGATCCGATGCGTGCCGCGCCCCGTCGCCTGCTCCTTGCGCTCGGCGCGCTGGCCCTGCTGCTCGCGGCGTTCGTCGGCTGGATCGCGCTCTCCGAGGGTGCCGCTCGCATCGGGCTGGAGCGCGTGGCCGCCGCGACCGGCGGCCGGCTGGCCTTCGACGGCATCGAGGGCCGGCTGCTCGACGGGCTTCGCGTGCGTCGGGTCGAATGGGACGACGAGCGGGTTCGCGTCGTGGCGGACGAGGCGGAACTGCGCTGGCACTGGCGGTCGCTGCTCGACGGCCGCGTCGCCATCGGGCTGCTGCGCGCCGGTGCGATCGAGATCGATGTCGCGCGTTCGGCGGATGCCGCGCCGGCACCGTTGGCGATGCCGGGCGCCGTCGGCCTGCCGGCAGCGGTCCTCGTCGGGCGGATCGAGGCCGAACGCATCGTGCTGCGCCTGCCGGGGCGCGAGCCGCTTGCCTTCACGGGGCTCTCCGCCCGCGCCGCCCACCTGCCCGGCGAATACCGGGTCGAGGCCCTGCGCGTGGACACGCCCTGGGGCGAGCTCACGGCCGATTCGCTGCGCATGGGCACCGAGGTCCCGCACCCCGTCATCGCCGACGCGAGCCTGCTCACCTCGGCCGAGCGTCTCGGCATGGCCGGGCTGCGCGACGACGCCCCGCCGATCGCGCTGGCCGCGACGGCCAGCGGCGACCTGGCGGCCCTCGGCATCGATGCGCGCGCGCGCGCCGGCCAGGCGCGCCTGCGCGCCCGGCTGGCGATCGATCCGCTGGCGCCCGCGCTCGCAACGGGCGGCTCGCGGCTCGAGTTCGACGGCATCGATCCCTCGGCCTGGGTGACGGGCGCGCCCGGCGCGAACCTCGCGGGACGGCTCGTGCTCGAGGCGGTGGATCCCGCGCGCGGCCGGCTCGAGGTCACCAATGCGGCCCCCGGGCCCTTGCCCGGGGGCGCACTGCCCGTCGCGTCGCTGGGTGGCGACTTCGTGTTCGAGGCGGGCACGCTGCGCATGGATGCGCTCGCGGTCGGCCTGCCCGACGAGGGCCGGCTCGAGGGCGGACTCACGGTGGACCTGCGCCGGACGATGCGCGTTGCGGGGACGGAGCTGCCGGCAACCCACGGGCGCCTGTCGGTCGCCGGCTTCGATCCCGCCGACTGGATCGCGGCGGCGCGCCCGATGCGCATCGACGGCGAGGTCGCGCTCGCCGGGGACCAGCTCACGGCGAACCTGCGCGAGCGCGACGGCATGGCCCCGCTCACCGGCGCGCCGCCGATCGCGGTCCAGCTCGAGGCGCGCCTGGGCGAAGCCGAGATCCGGCTCGAGCGTGCGCGCCTCGGCCATGGCGACAGCGGGCTCGAGGCGCGGGGAGCGATCCGGCTGGAGCCCCTGGCCATCGACCTGGCCGGCGAGGCCCGCGAGGTGGATCCCGCCCAGTGGCTCGTCCTCGGTGAACCGCGCCTTGCGCGCTTCACGGAGGGACGGCTCAACGGACGCTGGCGGGCGAGCGGCGCACCGGGCCGGGGAGACGTCTCCCTCGCCCTCGAGCTGGCCGGGAGCCGGCTCGCCGGCGCGGCGCTGGAGGGGCGGGCCGAGGCCACGCTGGATGCCCGCATGCGGGTCACTGCGCTCGATGCCGAGCTTGCCCTGGGCGGCAACCGCCTCGCCGCGCGAGGCGCCCTGGGCGGTCCCGGCGACATCCTGCGCTGGACGATCGATGCGCGGGAGCCGGCGCTTTTCGACGAGCGGCTGGAGGGTCGCGTCAGCGGCGCGGGCGAACTGGGCCTCGCCGACGGCCGCCCGTGGGGCACAGGCCGGCTCGAGGGCCGCGCGCTCGCCTTCGACGGCCGCATCCGCGCCGCCGGCGCGAGCGTGCGCCTCGCATGGCCGCGGGAGCCGGCGGCGGCCTTCGACGCCGCGGCGAGCGTCGAGCGGCTGGAGGTCGAGGACGTCGTCGTCGATGCCGCCAGCCTGGAGATGGAGGGCACGCCGGCCGACCATCGCTTCGCGCTCGCGCTGCGCGCGGCCGGGCAGCGGCTGGCGGCCGGCGGGCGTGGCGGCTGGGAGCCCGGGCCGATGCGCTGGAGCGCGACGCTGGACCGCGGCCGGATCGACGGCACCGAATCCGTCGTGCTCCAGCCCGGCGCGCGCCTCGACGTGTCGCCGGAGTTCGTTTCACTCTCCGGCTGGCGCCTGGAGGCGCCGGACGGACAGGGCGCCTCGGCCCGCATCGGGCGCCTCGAGCTCACCCTCGACGAGCCGCTTCGGCTCGCCAGCGCGGGCGCGGTGTCGGGCCTTCCGCTCGCCCGGGCGCTCGCCTGGCTCGACCGCGTCCGGGGCCGGCCCGGCGTGGGCAAGGACATCGACGCCGCCCTCGCGGGCCTGCGGGTGGATGGCGACTGGCTGCTCGACGGCGGTGTCACGGCCGATACCGTGGCCGGCGAGGTCCGGGTTGCGCTGCGCGAGGTCGCCGCCGGCGGCGACGGCCAGCGCCTGGGCATCGCCGAGGGCAGCGGGGCGCGACTGCGCATCGAGGCGGGCCGGCTCGACGGCCGGGTGGACCTCGGCCTGCCGTCGCTGGTGTTCCTGCGCCGCTACCTGGGGGAGGACTGGTCGGTCGAGGGCCGGCTGCGTATCGCCGCCGATGTCGGCGGAACGCTGGATGCGCCGCGCCTCGACGGCAGCCTCACGGGCGACCGGCTGGCGGTCGAGCATCGCTCGCAGGGCTGGCGGCTCGACCAGGGGGAGCTGCGCGCCGCCTTCGACGGCAACGGACTGGTCATCGAGCGCTTCCGCATCGCGAGCGGGGAGGGCGACGTGACGCTCGCCGGCCGGGCCGAGATCCTGCCGGATGCCGAGCGCGATCCGGGCGGCCCGGGCCGCAGCCCGGCCGTGCCGCTGCGTGGCGAGTTCGACCTCGAGGCACGTCGGTTCCGTGCGCCGCTGGACCCGGGCCAGCGCCTGGTGATCTCCGGTCATACGCGCCTCGCGAGCGACGGCCGCCGGATGACCCTGACCGGAAAAGTGGCCGCCGACGAGGGCCTGATCGAACTGCGCAGCGCCGGCGTGCCGGAGCTGCCCGGCGACGTCCGCATCGTCGGCGACCCGCGGCGCGAGGCGCGGGAAGGCGGCGACGGCGACCGTGCGCGCGTCGATACCGGAGGGATGCAGGTCGGCGCCGACATCGAGATCGATCTCGGGCAGGAAATCCGCATCGTCGGCGGCGGCATCGACACCCGCCTGGAAGGAGTGGTGCGCCTTCGCGGCGAGCTGCCGGGCGCCCCGCGCATCGAGGGGACCGTGCGGGTGCGCGACGGCACCTTCGAGGCCTATGGACAGCGGCTGGACATCACGAGCGGCTCCATCCGCTTCAACGGCCCGGTGGACAACCCGTCGCTCGACATCACGGCGGTCCGGCCGCGACTGCCCATCGAGGTCGGCGTGCGGCTCACCGGTACCGCACTGTCCCCGCGCATCGCGCTCTTCTCCAATCCGGAAGTCCCCGACGCGGAGAAGCTGTCCTGGCTGGTGCTGGGGGTGCCGCTCGCGGATGCCAGCTCGGGTGCCCAGGCGCTCGCGCTGCAGCAGGCGGCCGCCACCCTGTTCGGCAGCGACGGCGGCACCCTGAGCGGCAGCATCGACCAGCAGCTCGGGGTGGATGTCCTGGGCCTGGGCTATTCGTCCGCGACGGGCCAGACCGAGCTGGTCGGCGGCCGGCTCGGCGGGACGGGCCTGCCCGGCTCGACCGATGCCCAGGACACCGCCGCCCTGCGCGAGGTCGTGACGATCGGCAAGCGGCTCGCATCGGGCGTCTACATCAGCTACGAGCAGGGCCTGCAGGGCGCATGGAACCTGCTGCGAATCCAGTACGACATTTCCCGGCGCCTGACCCTGCAGCTGCAGACGGGCAGCGAGAGCGCGATCGACCTGCTGCTGCAGTACTGGTTCGACTAGCGCATGCGCGCCCGACGGGGCGCGGACGCTTCGCCGTCAGGCGGCCACCGCCCTCGCCAGGGCGAGCGCCGTGCGCGCATCGGGCCGGTCGGCGGCAGTGGCGTCCAGCCATTCGACGCCGTTGCCGTTGTGGACGGCCACCGCGATGCCGTCGCGGTACACCACCCGCGTGCCGGGCAGGCGCGCGACCCGGCGCCCGGCCAGCACGCTGCCGACGAGGTTGGCGGGATCGCAGGCGCCGATGCAGACCCATTGCACCGGGCGGTCGGCCCTGCGGCGCACCCGGCGGAGATGGGCGAGCGCCTCGGGCAGCGCGAACTGCTCCCCGGAGAGCCCGGCGATGAACCGCCCGCCGCGCACCTCGCCGCGCGCCTCCAGCCGTTGCAGCACGCGCAGCATCCGGCGCCATGGCGGCAGCCACGCGGCCTCGCGCTCGAGCATCCGCCAGCAGAGGACACCGTAGCGCTTGAGCAGCGTGCGGACGATGTGCTCGATGGCCTCCTCCTCGCCGACGCGATCGGGGGCCGGCGCGCGCCGCACCGGTGCCCAGCGCCCGGCGTCCTGGATGCCGGACCACGACGGCGTGCGTCGACGGCGTCCGCGCGATTCGACGCGGCGCGAGGGCGGGACCAGCAGCGAGCGCAGCCCGAAGAAGCTGTCGCAGTGCACGCGACCGCGCGCCACGGCCTCCGCGAGGGCCGCCTCCAGTTCGGTGCGCAACAACCGCGTGCCCTCGGCGATCTCGTCGAAGAACGAGGCGCCGTTCTCGTCGAGGAAGTCGACGACCCGGCGCGCCCTGGGCGAGAGGCCGTCGTCCTCGGGGCCGGGCGCCATCCGGGTCCAGTGGCCGGCATGGCGGCGCGGCAGCAGCAGCAGCGGCGTCTGCCGCAGGGATCCGCCGCCGCCGGCACCGGGGTCGGCGGCACGCAGCCGGGTCCAGGCCATCCGGCCCGAGGTGCACTGCTCGTCGAGCCAGGCACCGTCGTAGTCGCGCACCCGGGCGGAAAGCAGCTCGGGCTCCCAGGCGGCGGCCGGCGCCTCGTAGCCTTCGAGCTGGCCGAGCACCGCGATGAGCGATTCGGGCCCTTCGACCCGGCAGTCCTCGGCGAGGTGCTGCCACTCGAAGAGGAACCGCATGAAGTCGCGCGGCTCCACGGGCTCGATCTCGCGGCGCAGCCGATTCAGCGTGTAGCGATGGATGCGCGCGAGGAGATGGCGCTCGCACCATTCCGTCGGCGCGTCCGGCGCGGTCGCGCTGAAGCGGCCCGCCATGACGAAGCCCTCGCCCTGCAGCGCGAGCAGCGCGGCCTCGACCCCGGGCTCCGGTAACCCGACCGGGCGGGCGAGCTGGCCGAGGGTGACCGGCCCCAGCGCGCCGAGCCGGCCGCGCACGATCTCGCGCAGCGCCTGGTCGGGCTCGGCGGACGGCCGGGAGAATGCCTCGGGCAACGCCCCGGCGCCGACCGCGCGGCCGCCGGGGAAGACCGCCAGCAGGAGCGGCAGCCGCTCGGTGGCGGTCCACAGGCCCGGGGCGCCTTCGCGCCCGAAGCGCAGCGCCCGTCCTTCCGCGACCAGCGCATCGAGCCATTCGCGCCATGGGGCGACCTCGTCATCGGCGAGCGCGACCACGGTGTTGAGCGCATCGTGCAGCTCGTGACGGTCGCGTGCCTGCGGCCAGGCCTCGCGCCGGACGGCCTCGATGGCCTCGGGGTCCAGCCGGCCGAGGTCGTCCGGCGACTCGGGATCGACGTAGCGGCGCGACTGTACTGCCCGCGTGCGTCGCTCCTCGAGGGGCGCATCGTCGAGGAAGGCATACGGCCGGGCATTGATCGCCTCGGCGGCGAAGGGCGAGGGTTCGGTGAGCTCGCGCGCCTCGATGGCGATCTCCCCGGCGTGGATCCGGCGCAGGACGGCGAGCCAGCCCTCGGTGTTCATCGCCTCGTCCAGGCAGTCCGTCATCGTCTGTTCCACGAGCGGGTGGTCGGGCACCTCGCGCTCGCCGACGATGTTCTCCAGGCAGGCCACCTGGTCCGGGAAGACCGCCGCCAGCAGGTCCTCGGCGCGCATGCGCTGCAGCTGCGGCGGCACCTTGCGCCCGCCGGACATCCTCGGCAGGGCGAGCGCATTGGTCGCGTTCCAGCGCCAGCGGGCGCCGAACATCGGCGCATCGAGCAGCGCCTGGACCAGCACGTCGCGCGCGGTGGCGGGCGACAGGTAGCGGGCGACCTCCGGCAGGTCGAAGCTGTGGCTCGTCGACAGCGAGAGCAGGATCGCATCCTCGGTGGCCGCCGCCTGCAGCTCGAAGTTGAAGCGGCGGCAGAAGCGCTTGCGAAGGGCGAGGCCCCATGCCCGGTTGATGCGGCTGCCGTACGGCGAATGGATCACCAGCTGCATGCCGCCGGATTCGTCGAAGAAGCGCTCCAGTACGATCCGGTCGCGCGTGGGCATCGCGCCGAGCGCGACGCGGCCCTGGTGCAGGTACTCCACCACCTGCCGGCCGGCCGCGTCGGGCAGCGCCAGGCGGCGGCAGAGGGCGGACACCGCGGACTCGACGCCCCCGTCGGCGAGGGCCGCGTCGATCTCCGCGCGCAGCCGCGACACGCCGATCGAGAGCTCGTCGGTGCGGCCCGGCGCCTCGCCGAGCCAGAAGGGGATGCTCGGCGGAGCGCCCTCCGCGTCCACGACGCGCACGCGGCCGTTCTCCACCCGGCGGATGCGATAGCTCGCATTGCCGAGCTGGAAGATGTCGCCCGCGAGGCTCTCGATGGCGAAGTCCTCGTTGATGGTGCCGATCACCTGGTCCTGCGGCTCCAGCAGGACGATGTAGTCGCCGGTCTCGGGAATCGTGCCGCCGGAGCTCAGCGCGGTGAGCCTCGCCCCACGGCGGGCCCGCAGCCGCCGGTTGACGGCATCGCGATGCACCAGGGCGCGGGTGGGCCCGCGGCGCGTCACGAAGCCCTCGGCCAGCATGTGCACGACCGCATCGAAGGTCTCGCGCGAGAGGTCCGCGTAGGGCGCCGCGCGCGTGAACAGGGCATGAAGCTCGTCCTCGGATCGACCCGCATCCTCGGCATCGCCGCCGCCGGCCGGCTCGATCGCGGGGCTCGAGACCTCGGCCACGAGCTGCTGGGCCAGGACGTCGCGCGGCGCCGGCAGCACGCGCAGCGCATCGAGCTCGCCGCGCGCGACGCAATCGAGCAGGGCCGTGCATTCGACCAGTTCGTCCCTCGTCTGAGGGAACAACCTTGCCTCCGGCACGCCGCCGACCGCATGCCCGGCGCGACCGGCGCGCTGCAGGAACGTGGCGATCGAGCGGGGCGAGCCGATCTGGCAGACGAGGTCCACGTCGCCGATGTCGAGCCCGAGCTCGAGCGAGGCGGTCGCGACGAGCGCCTTCAGCTGGCCGGCCTTGAGCCGCCGCTCCGCGTCGAGCCGGAGCTCCTTCGCGAGGCTGCCGTGGTGTGCCGCCACCGCCTCGCGCCCGAGCAGCTCGGCGAGGTGTCGAGTGACCCGCTCGGCCATGCGCCTCGTGTTGACGAAGACCAGGGTGGTGCGATGGGCGGCCACGAGGCCGGCGAGCTGCTGGTACACCTGCTCCCACTGGTCGGTGGACATCACGGCGGACAACGGCGTCGGGGGCACGACCAGGGCGAGGTCGCGGCGCTTGCCGTAGCCGATGTCGACGATCTCGCAGTCACGCCCCGCGCCGACCAGGAAGCGGGCGACGGTCCCGATCGGCTTCTGTGTCGCCGACACGCCGACTCTGGTCAGCGGCCGGCCATGGTGGCCGCCCGCGAGCGCCTCGAGGCGCTCGAGCGAGAGCGCGAGGTGGCTCCCGCGCTTGCTCGCCGCCACCGCATGGATCTCGTCCACGATGACCGAGCGCACCGTGCGCAGCATGCGCCGCCCCGATGCCGAACCGAGGAGCACGTAGAGCGACTCCGGCGTCGTCACCAGCAGGTGCGGCGGACGCCGCCCGGCCAGCTGGCGCTCGCGCGCCGGGGTGTCGCCGGTACGCACCGCGCTGCGGATCTCGACGGGCGGCAGGCCGAGCCGTTCGAGTTCCGCGGCGATGCCCGCGAGCGGCAGCTCGAGGTTGAGGTGGATGTCGTTGGACAGCGCCTTGAGCGGCGAGACATAGACCACTGCAGTCTCGTCCGGCAGGCCGCCCTCCGCGAGGCCCTGGCGCACGAGCGCGTCGATGGAGGCGAGGAAGGCCGTGAGCGTCTTGCCCGAGCCGGTGGGCGCGGCCACGAGGGTGTTGCGGCCGGACTGGATCGGCGGCCATGCCGCGCGCTGGGCCTCGGTCGGCCCGCCGGGAAAGGTCGCGCGGAACCAGCCGGCGACGGCCGGGTGGAAGGCGTCGAGCGGATCCGGCGAGCGGGCGGCGCCGTCGTCGCGCGCCGCCCGGGAGGAAGGAGCGGGAATCATCCCGCCACTCTACTTCAGCGGCGAAAGACCCCGCGTGCCTCAGGCCGGTTGCGCCTGCGGCTGCGTCGTCGGCTCGGCGATGGTGACGCGGTAGAGCAGGCGGCGATGGCCCTCGTAGCCGCCGGTCGCCCGGTGCAGCACGCAACGGTTGTCCCACATCGTGAGCAGGCCGGCCGACCAGCGATGGCGGTACACGAAGCGGTCCTCGACCTGGTGCGCGAAGAGCTCGGCGAGCAGGTCCGCGGCCTCGTCCTCCGGCATGCCGTCGATGCCGATCGTGTAGGCCTCGCTCACGAAGAGCGCCTTGCGACCGGTCTCCGGATGCACGCGCACCACCGGGTGCCGGTGCGTGGCGAGCGCGTCGTCGCTCGGGCGGATCGTCATCGAGCGATCCGCCGTGTCGCCCTCGCCGTACCGCCCTTTCAGCGAATAGCCGCGGCGGGCGGAATGGATCGCGACAAGCCCGTCGATCCGCGCGCGCATCGATGCGGGCAAGGCGTCGTAGGCGCCGTACTGGTCGGCGAAGAGCGTGTCGCCGCCCACCGGCGGGATCTCCACGCCGTAGAGCGCGGTGCCGCTGGGAGGATCGGGCAGGAAGCTCCAGTCCGAATGCCAGCTTTCGGCGAAGATGGCGCTCTTCTCGTCGGCCTCGCGCCGCACCGCGATGACATGGCGCCGTCCGGGCACGGGGGCGATGTAGGGATCGTTGCCGAAGCGGCCGAACCGGGGCGGGAGCGCCTCGAGGTGATCGAGCTCGAGGGCCTGGTCGGGAAAGCCGAGCACCTGGTGCTCGAGCCAGGCGGCGCGCACCGCGGCGGCGGTCGCGTCGTCGATGGGCTTGCTGAAGTCCACGCCGTAGACGCAGGCGCCGATGTTCTGGCCGCTCGGCTCCACATGGATCATGACTGTCTCCTTGCTTGTCGTGTCTGTGCCTCACCGAAGTATCGGCGGGCCCTCCGGTGCCTGCAAGCCGGCCCCCGGCGCATCCGTGCCCGCATCCGCCACGATGCGCAGGAGGGCTTCTCCCCATTCGGCGAGCTTGCGCTCGCCGATGCCGGGGACGGTGGCCAGCGCGGCGATGCTGGCCGGCCGGGTTTCGGCGATCGTGCGCAGCGTCCTGTCGTGGAAGACCACGTAGGGCGGCACGCCGCGATCCCGGGCGGCCTCGGCGCGCCAGGCGCGAAGGCGTTCGAACAGGGCGGCATCCGCGGGGCTCGACGTTGCCGCGGCCTCGCCCGTCGCGCCGCTCCCGGCGGCCGCCCTGCCCCTGCCCGCTCTCGACGACAGCCGGCGCAGGCGGATCTCGCGCTCGCCGCGCAGGACCGGCCGCGCATCCGGCGCGAGGCGCAGCGCCCCGTAGGCGGCGAAGTCCACGGTGACGAGGCCGAGGGCGATGCACTGGCGGATGACGGCGCGCCATTCCCGTTCGTCGAGCTCCGTGCCGACGCCGAAGACGCCGAGCCGGTCGTGGCCGGTGCGCGCAATGCGCTCGTTCGCCTTGCCGCGCAGCACGTCGAGCAGGTACTGCGCGCCAAAGCGCTGGCCGGTGCGGTAGATGCAGGAGAGCAGCTTCTGCACCGGCACCGTGGCATCGAAGGTCGCCGGCGGCTCCAGGCAGTTGTCGCAGTTGCCGCATCGCCAGCCTTCCGGGCGCGCCTCGCCGAAGTAGGCGAGCAGCCGCGCGCGCCGGCAGCCGGCGGTCTCGGCCAGGCCCAGCATCGCGTCGAGCTTCGCGCTCGCCGCGCGGCGCCAGGCGTCGCTGCCCTCGGACTGGTCGATCATGCGGCGCTGCTGCACGACGTCGGACAGGCCGTACGCCATCCACGCCTCGGCGGGCTCGCCGTCGCGGCCGGCCCGGCCGGTCTCCTGGTAGTAGCCCTCGATGGAGCGCGGCATGTCCAGGTGCGCGACGAAGCGGACGTCGGGCTTGTCGATGCCCATGCCGAAGGCGATGGTCGCGACCATCACGAGCCCGTCCTCGCGCAGGAAGCGCTGCTGGTTGGCGGCTCGCTCGGCCCCGCCCATGCCGGCGTGGTAGGGCAGCGCCGGCAGCCCGAGCGCATCGAGATGCGCGGCAACCTGCTCGACCTTCGCGCGCGACAGGCAGTACACGATGCCGGACTGGCCGGCATGGCCG
>Ga0079224_100002611_pt1 | contig 22071 bp, 21 predicted proteins | sample Stecom2015_FD_80414 | JGI IMG/M metagenome (GOLD analysis project Ga0079224, IMG submission 80414) | Agricultural soil microbial communities from Utah to study Nitrogen management - Steer compost 2015 | ecosystem: Environmental > Terrestrial > Soil > Agricultural land | place: USA: Utah...
GAGCTCGAGACGCGGCTCGCGCGGCTCGCGGCCTACCGCGTGCAGGCCCGCTTCTCGCTCGCCGCGCTCTACGACCGCGCGTCGTCGCCGCCGGCGGCGCTCGTGCGCGGCGCGGAGGACGGCGGATGAGCGCGGGCCCGGTGCTGGCCGCCGCCGTGCTCGCGGCGCTCTGGCCGTTCGGCCGTAACCGCGGCGACGAGCCGGTCACGATCGAGGCGCTCGAGCAGCGCGTCGTCGAGATCGACGTCGGCGCGCCGATCCCGGCCAGCGAGGAGAAGGCGATCGAGAGCTATCGCCGCTTCCTCGAGCTCGCGGCGGACGATCCGCTGCTGCGGGCGGAGGCGATGCGGCGTCTCGCGGATCTCGAGATCGAGACGGCCGAGATCGCCGCCGAGGAGGACGCCTCCACACGGCTCGACGACAGCATCGCGCTCTACCGGGAGCTTCTCGAAAGCCATCCGGGCTACGCGAAGCGCGACCTCGTGCTCTATCAGCTCGCGCGCGCCTACGAGGCGCAGGGCGATGTCGAGTCGGCGCTCGAGACGCTGGACCTGCTCGTCACCGCGCATCCCGACACGGTCCATTACGACGAGGCGAACTTCCGCCGCGGCGAAGCCCTGTTCTCGGGCGGCCGCTATGCCGAGGCGGAGGACGCGTACCGGCGCGTCCTCGAGCGGGGGCCCCACACCGCGTTCTACGGCCAGGCGCTCTACAAGCACGGCTGGTCGCTCTTCAAGCAGGACCGGCATCGGGCGGCGCTCGAATCCTTCCTCGGGCTTCTCGACACGCAGCTCGGCGCCGACCCCGGCGTCGATTCGGCCGCGCGTTTCGCCGCGATGGGACGCGCGGAGCAGGAGCTCGTCGAGGACACGCTGCGGGTCGCGTCGATCGCGTTCTCGTACCTCGACGGCCCGGCTTCGATCGCGGAAGCCCTCGAGCGCGCCGGCCCGCGTCCGTACGCGTACATCCTCTACATGAACCTCGGCGACCTCTACGTCGAGCAGGAGCGTTGGCAGGACGCGGCGGGCGCGTATTCCGCGTTCGCCGACCGCGAGCCGTGGCACGAGAAGGCGCCGCTGCTGCAGGCGGAGGCGATCGGCGCGTTCGAGCGCGGCGGCTTCGCCGATCTCGTGCTGGACGGCAAGCGCGGCTTCGTCGAGCGCTACGGCCCGGGCAGCCCGTACTGGACACGGCACACGTTCGACGAGCAGCCCGAGGTCGCCGCGCAGCTCAAGGGACATCTGACCGACCTCGCGGCGCATCATCACGCGCTCGCGCAGGAAACGAAAGCAGCCGAAGAGTACGCCGCAGCCGGACGCTGGTATCGGACCTATCTCGCGACGTTCCCGGACGGCGACGACGCGGCGGCGACGAATTTCCTCCTCGCCGAGGTGCTCTACGAGAGCGGCGACTACGCGCGCGCGGCCGAGGAGTACGAGCGCACTGCCTACGCGTATCCGTTCCACCCGAAGGGAGGCGAGGCGGGCTATGCCGCGCTCCTCGCCTACGCCGCGCACGAGGAGCGGCTGACGGGCGCGGAGCGCGCGGCCTGGCACCGCCGCGGGATCGACTCCGCGCTGCGCTTCGCGGCGGGATACCCGGAGCACCCGCAGGCGGCGGCCGTCGAGACGAATGCCGCCGAGCGGCTGTTCGCGCTGAACGACTACGCCGCGGCGCGCGACGTCGCGATGCGCGTCGTGCTGCGCACGCCGCCCCCGCCCGCCGAGCTCGAGCGCACCGCGTGGATCGTCGCCGCGCACAGCGAGTTCGATCTCGGCCGCTACGAGGCCGCCGAGAGCGCGTACGTCGCGGCGCTCGACCTCGTGCCCGGCGGCGATCCGCGGCAGACGCCGCTGATCGAGCGGCTCGCGTCGTCGATCTACAAGCAGGGCGAGCAGGCGCGCGAGCAGGGCGACGACCTCGCGGCCGTCGAGCATTTCCTGCGCGTCGGCACGGCGGCGCCGACGTCCGCGATTCGCGCGACCGCCGAGTACGATGCGGCCGCCGCGCTGATGCGTCTTGGCGACTGGAGCAGGGCGGCCGCCGTGCTCGAGGACTTCCGCAGGCGCTACCCGGACAACGCGCTCGTCGCCGATGCGACGGCGAATCTCGCGGTCGCGTATCTCGAGGCGGGCGACGCCGCGCGCGCCGCGGGCGAGTTCGAGCGCATCGCCGAGGCCGACGGCGACCCGGCCGTGCGCCGCGAGGCGTCGTGGCGCGCGGCGGAGCTGTGGGCCGAGAGCGGCGATGCCGCGCGCGCGGCACAGGCGTTCGAGCGCTACGTCGAGCGGCATCCGACGCCCGCGCCGGCCGCCATCGATGCGCGTCAGCGGCTCGCCGAGCTCGCGCGGGCGCGCAGCGACTCGGCCGCCGAGCTGCACTGGCTCGCGGAGATCGTCAGCGCGGACGCGGCCGCCGGCGCCGAGCGCACCGAGCGCACGCGCATGCTCGCCGCCCGCGCGCAGCTCGCGCTCGCGAAGCCGCAGCGCGATGCGTTCCGCGCCGTGCGGCTCGTCGCGCCGCTCGATCGCAGCCTCGCGCGCAAGCGCGAGCTGATGGAGGCGGCGCTGTCCGCGTTTCGCCGCGCGGCGGACTACGGGCTCGCGGACGTGACCACGGCCGCGACGTACGAGATCGCCGAGCTCTATCACACGCTCGGGCGGGATCTCCTCGCCTCCGAGCGGCCGGCGGAGCTCGGCCCGGACGAGCTTGCGCAGTACGAGATCCTGCTCGAGGAGCAGGCGTTTCCGTTCGAGGAGCAGGCGATCGAAGTGCACGAGCTCAACGTCGCGCGCATGGCGGACGGCGTGTACGACGAGTGGGTGCGCGCGAGCCTCGAGGCGTTGGCGGAGCTGATGCCGGTGCGTTATGCAAAGGAAGAGATCGGTGAGCAACTCGTCAGCGCGGTGCGCTGAGGCGGCGCTCGCGCCGCGGCATGCCGTGCGGTTGCCGCACACGGCCGCATGCGCCGGGCGGCGCGGACCGGACGCGCGGGGGCGGTGCTTCGCCCGTGCGTCAGCGGCGCTGCCTGCCGCGGCGGTGCTGCTCGCGGCGCTCGCCGTCGCGGGCTGCGGCGGCACGCCGACGCGCTCAGCGGCGGAGCCGCAGAGGGCGAGGGCCGAGGCGGCGATGCCGAGGGCGGCAGAGGCCGACGTGAGCGCGGACGTCCTCGCCGCCCACGACCTTGCCGTGGACCTGATGCGCCGCGGCGACTTCGAGGCCGCGGCGGTCGAGCTCGAGCGCATCGTCGCGGCGCACCCGGGGCTGCCGGGCCCGCACGTGAACCTCGCGATCCTGCATCGGCGCGCCGGACGCGCCGACGAGGCCCGGCTCGAGCTCGAGCGTGCGCTCGAGCTCGACCCGAATCACCCCGAGGCGAACAACGAGCTCGGCATTCTGCTGCGCGAGCGCGGCGAGTTCGCGGCGGCGGAGGCGGCGTACCGCCGGGCGCTCGAGGCGCGTCCCGATTACGCGCTCGCGCTGTACAACCTCGGCGTGCTGCTCGACCTGTACCTGCAGCGGCCGGCCGAGGCGCTCGAGTGCTACGAAGCGTACCAGCGCGCGGCGCCCGAGCCGGACGAGCGGGTGGCGCGCTGGATCGTCGATCTGCGCAGGCGCTTGCCGGAGGAGGCTTCGGCGGCGCGCCTCGCGCGAGGAGATGCATCGTGAGCGAACGAACGACGAAGGCGGCATGGGCGATGCGTTCCGCCGCGCTGCTGCTCGTCGCGACGGCGGCGGCACAGGACGCGCCGGGTCCCGAGAACACTCTGGATCTGGGAACTACGTCCATCACGGGCAACCGTGAATTGCCTAAGGTGCTCTACATCGTGCCCTGGAAGACCTCGGACCTCGGCGAGCTCGTCGGTCGGCCCGTCAACACGCTGCTCGACGAGGTGCTCGCGCCGATCGATCCCGAGGTCTTCGAGCGGCAGCTCGACTACTACGCCATGCTCGAAGCGTCGTCCGCCGCGTCGCCGGCGGACGCGTCCGAGGGCGGACCGGACGCGCAAACGCAGGAGGACTGATCCGATGTCTGTCTATTCCACCATCGTGGAATTCTTTCAGAACGGCGGCGTGTTCATGTATCCGATCGCGCTCGTGCTCGCGCTCGGCCTCGCCGTCGCGATCGAGCGCTGGCTGTTTCTGACGAGGACGACGGCCAGCAACAAGGCGATCTGGAACAAGGTCGCGCCGTACCTGCGGACCGGCAATATCGCGGGGGCGCTGCAGGTCACGAGCAAGTCGAAGGCCGCGATCGCGCAGATCATGACGTACGGGCTGCATCGCGTGCGCTCCGCCCGCCGCCGCGAGGACGTCGAGCAGGCGATGGAGGAGAGCCTGATGGAGGTCATGCCGCGGCTCGAGAAGCGCACGCACTACCTCGCGACGTTCGCGAACATCGCGACGTTGCTCGGCCTGCTGGGCACGATCATCGGCCTGATCAACGCGTTCACGGCCGTGTCGAGCGCGAATCCGGCCGAGAAGGCGGACCTGCTTTCCGCCAGCATCTCGGTCGCGATGAACACCACCGCGTTCGGCCTGATCGTCGCGATCCCGCTGCTGCTCGTGCACACGCTGCTGCAGACCAAGACCACCGAGATCGTCGACAGCCTGGAGATGGCGTCGGTGAAGTTCCTGAACTCGGTGATGGAGCGCGCGACCGCCGAGCCGGGCACGGCGGGCTAGGATCGGACCGATGGCCCGCCGCCGCTGGCGCACGCGCCGCCGTCACGACGCCGAGGAGCTTCAGATCACGGCGTTCATGAACCTGATGGTGGTCCTCGTGCCGTTCCTGCTGATCACGGCGGTGTTCTCGCGCATGTCGATACTCGAGCTGAACCTGCCCGGTCCCGCCGCGGAGGCGGCCGAGCAGGACGAGCCCGAGTTCCGGCTCGAGATCGTCGTGCGGCAGAACGTGATCGAGGTCGGCGAGCGCAGCGCGGGCCTGCTGCGCAGGTTCGAGGCCGAGGCGGCCGAGTACGACCTCGACAGCCTGTCGGACTATCTGATCGAAGTGAAGCGGCGGTTCCCCGACAAGCTCGACGCGACGCTGCTGCTCGAGCCCGACGTCGCCTACGAGCACATCGTCGCCGTGATGGACCGGGTCCGCGCGATCGAGCAGCTCGACGAGCGCTCGAACCGCGTCGTCACGGCCGAGCTTTTCCCCGAGATCTCGATCGGCGACGCGCCGGTCGCGGCGGTGAACTGAGCCATGCGCCACCGGGGCCGCGCCGCACGGATGAAGCGCCGTCACGAGCGTCGCAAGCGGGGGGGCGCGCTGAATCTCGTCTCGCTGATGGACATCTTCACGATCCTCGTGTTCTTCCTGCTCGTGAGCTCCGGAGAGGTCGAATCGTTGCCGAGCCCCCGCGACGTGCGCCTGCCCGAGTCGACGGCGGACACGCCGAGCCGCGAGACGGTCGTCGTCCTCGTGACGTCCGACGAGGTGCTCGTGCAGGGCCGGCCGGTCGCCCGCGTCGCGGATGTCCTCGCCGCCGACGAGATCGTGATTCCGGCGCTCCGGGCCGCGCTCGAGGACCAGACGGCCCGCGCGGTCCGCACCGACATCGGAGAGGACTCCGCGGCCAGGGAGGTCACGATCATGGGCGACAAGGCGCTGCCGTACCGGCTGCTGAAGAGGATCATGGCGACCTGCACCGAGGCGGACTACGGCCGCGTGTCGCTGGCCGTGCTGCAGAAGACGTCGGACGGGCAGGTCGCGGCGGCGGGCCGCTGACGGAGCTTCGAGCGGATGGCGTACGCGGCCGTGCAATATCGCCACTACGAGCTGCCCTGGACGCTCGGCGCTGAGCAGGAGGAGCGCTTCAAGCGCGTGCTGAAGGGCACGCTCGGCGCGGTCGTCGCGCTCGCGCTGCTGTTGTCGGCGCTGCCGGTGCCGGAGCGCGATCCGTCCGCCGTCGAGGCCGTGCCGCCGCGCTACGCGCGCCTGATCCTCGAGCGCGCGGAGCCGCCGCCCCCGCCGCCGCCGATCGTGCGGGAGGAGCCCGAGCCGCCGCCGGCGCCCGAGCCGGTCGCCGAGACACCGGCGCCCGAGCCCCCGCCGCCGTTGCCCGAGTCCCGCCCCGTCGTCGAGGAGCCGCCTCCGGCGCCGGCGCCGGAGAGCCGGGTCGAGCAGGCCCGCGAGCGGGCCCGCAGCGCGGGCCTGCTGCCGTTCGCCGAGCAGCTCTCCGCGCTGCGCGACGAAGCGCTGCTGTCCGATCTCGCCGGGCCTCAGGCCGTCGTGTCCGCCGCTGCCGCCGATGCGCCCGCCGTGCCCGAGCGGTCGTTGATCACGTCGCGCGCAGGCGCGGGGAGCGGCGGCATCGACACGGCGGCGCTGAGCCGCGACACGGGCGGAAGCGGGCTCGCGGGGCGCGCGACGACGCGCGTCGAGAGCCCCGTCGAGCGGGTCGCCCCTTCGGGATCCGGGTCCGGGGCGGGCGCCAGCGCGGGCGACGACGGTGCGTCGCGCAGCCGCGAGGAGATCGAGCGGGTATTCGATCAGAACAAGGGCGCGATCTACGCGCTCTACAACCGCGCGCTCAGAGAGAACCCGTCGCTCGAGGGCAAGGTCGTCCTGCGGCTCACGATCGCGCCGGACGGGACGGTGACGGCCTGCGAGGTCGTCTCGTCGGAGCTCGGCGACCCGGACCTCGAGCAGAAGCTCGTGCAGCGGGTCATGCTGTTCCGCTTCGAGGCCAAGGACGTCGCGCCCGTGACGACGACGAAGCCGATCGATTTCTTCCCCGCCTGAGCCGTCGGCCGACGTATCCGCCCCGCGGGGGACGCGGCCGGGGCGCCCGGTGCGGCGATCGGTGATAATGCCGACATGGCACGCAGGGACATTCCGATACTCGAGCTCGAAGACTTCGCGATCGAGCTCGCGCATACGGCCGGCAGCATCGCCAAGGCGCACTTTCGCAAGTCGTTCACGATCGAGAACAAGGGCGGCGGTGCGTTCGATCCGGTGACGAGCGCGGACAAGGCGATCGAGCGCGTGCTGCGCGCGGCGATCGCCGAGCGCTATCCCGACCACGGCATCGTCGGCGAGGAGGAGGCCGAGCGCGGCGGCAGCGCGCCGTACCGCTGGTACCTCGACCCGATCGACGGCACGCGCGCGTTCATGATCGGCTCGCCGCTGTGGGGCACGCTCGTCGGGCTCACCCACCACGACGTGCCGCTGTTCGGGCTCCTGTGCCAGCCGGTGCTCGAGGAAGTGTTCCTCGGCTCGGACGGCGGGAGCTGGCTGATCAAGCCGGACCGGCGCGAGCGGCTGCGCTCGCGCCGGTGCACGGAGCTGCGCAACGCGGTGCTCGCGTCGACGCATCCGGATCTCTTCTGCGCGGATACGCGTCCCCGCTTCGACGCGCTCGGCCGCGAATGCCTGATGACCCGCTACGGCGGCGACTGCTACAACTATGCGATGGTCGCGGCCGGCTTCATCGACCTCGTCGTCGAGACCGGGCTGCGGTCCTACGACATCGTGCCGCTGATTCCGATACTCGAAGGCGCCGGCGCGCTGGTCACGGATTGGGAAGGGGGGCCGGTGCTCGGCGGCGGCTCGGTGATCGCGGCGGCGACGCCCGCGCTGCATGCCGCCGCGCTCGAGGTGCTGCGCCGCGGGTGACGCGGCGCGTCCGTCCCGCGCCGGCTTCGCAGGGTTGCGTTCCGCTCAGCGCGCGATCTCGCTGCACGAGGAGCCGTACGCGAAGCAGCTGTAGCAGCGGTGGTGGTGCAGCATGATCCGCTTGCCGAGGCTCTCGCGCAGCGTGCCGCCGAGATCGTAGGCGTCGTCATCGTCGACGAGCGTGCACGCGTACACGCGCATCCGGCCGTTCTTCTTCACGACCATCTTCGAGAACGCGCACATGAAGCGGCGGCGCGAGGCCTCGTCCTGATACGTCGTCATGCAGTGCTCGGTGATGTGCGGCACGTCGGCCCGCGAGCCGGGCGGCAGGAAGTCCGGGAACGAGACGATGGTCAGGTCCGTCGGCAAATCGTTCGCTGCCAGCAGCGCACGGAAAGCCGCGTCGACGGCCGCGGCGTCCTCGCCGCGCTCCGCCTGCCGCGCGAGCGAGACCTTGAAGCCGCGCCGATGGAGCTCGCGCAGTGAGCGCCAGGACTTGTCGAAGCAGCCCGCGCCGCGCCCGGCGTCGTGGCGGGCACGGTCCGGATAATCGATGCTGATGCGGAACGAGACGGGGTGCCGCGCCGCGCGCAGCGTCTCGATCTGGTGCAGGCGCTTCAGCACGGCATCGGTGCCGTTCGTCAGCACGAGGCACGGCCGGCGCTCGGCCGCGTAAGCGAGGATGTCGATGATGGGCTTGACGATGAACGGCTCGCCGCCCGTGAACGAGAACTGCTCGACGCCAAGCTCGACGGCCTCGTCGATGAGCGGCTTGACGTCGTCGAGCCGGATGCGGTCGAGCCGCCGGTCGCCCGGCTTCGAGCCCTCGAGACAGAACGGGCAGGCGAGATTACAGGCCGTGCCGGTGTGAAACCACAGCTCCCGCACCGCGTGCGGATCGATGTATCCCCGCGGTTCCCCGGCGGGGGTAAAGCGAAGCGGATCGAGGCGGGCGTTCATGCCCCTATGTTACCGCCCGCGTCCGATCGGCCGTACGCGCCCGCGAGGCGCTCGGGCGATGCCCCGCACGCGTAACGCAGCGCGAGCCAGCGGTTGTGCAGCGTGCGCGCGATCCAGCCGTCGCGCTCCCAGCGCCGCGTCGAGACGCCGATCCGCTCCGGCAGCACGCGGAACGTGCCGCGCCGGCGCAGGCGCCTGACCAGCCGGACCTCCTCGAACAGCGGCTGGTGCGGGAAGCCGCCGCACGCCTCGTACGCCTCCCGGGTCGCGAACAGGCCCTGGTCGCCGTACGCGATGCCGCCGAGCTCGAGCCGCGCGGCGACGGCGGTCTCCAGCGCTGCCTTGTACCAGGTGCGCTCGCCCTGGAAGGAGAACGCGAAGCAGCCGCTCTCCGCGCCCTCCGCGAGCGCGCGGCGGATGGCGGCGATGCCGTTCGCGGGCGGGGCCGAGTCCGCGTGCAGGAACCACAGCACCGGCGCCGCCGCGCTGCGGGCGCCGAGATCGAGCTGGGCGCCGCGGTTCGGCCGGCTCTCGAGGCAGCGGCGACCGTGCGCCGCGCAGAGCGCGGCGAGCGCCGGGTCCGCCTCCGCCGATACGACGATGACCTCGTGCGGCGCGGGCGACCAGGATGCCGCGGACTCGAGCAGCGCCTCGACGGCGGCGGTGTCCCGCCAGGCCGGCACGATCACCGAGACGGCGCTTTCGCTCGCGCGGTGTCCCGTCACCTGCCGCCTCCGCGCTCACGCTCGCCAGCCGAGCCAGGTCTCGAGCAGGCGCTTGCGTCCCGGGGTCAGCTTCGTGAGGCGGTACCGGTCGGCGGCTTTGCGCAGGAACTCCGAGCGGGTCGGATAGGGCAGGACGGCCTTGCCGAGGTCGCCGAGGCCGATGCCGAGCGTCGCGGCGATCGCGACGGGCGCGATGAGCTCGCCGGCGTCCCGGCCTGCGATCGTCGCGCCGAGAATCCGGTCGCTGCCTGCCGCGGTCAGGATCTCCGCGAAGCCCTCGTCGCGTTGCATCCTGCCGCGGTCGAGCTCGGCGAAGTCGACCCGGTACGCATCGAATGCGGTGCCCGCGCGCGCGAGCTCGTCGGCCGTCGGGCCGATCTGCGCGACCTCGGGATCCGTGTACGTGCAGCGAGGAATGACGAGGCCCTCGGTCGTCGCGGTCGGCGCGAACAGCGCGTTCTGCACGACGATGCGCGCATGCGCGTCCGCGTTGTGCGTGAGCTGGACCGCCGAGCAGACGTCGCCGGCCGCGTAGATCTTCGGGTTGGTCGTGCGCAGGTACCGGTCGACGACGATGCGGCCCTGCGCATCGAGCTCGACGCCGACGGCGGCGAGATTGAGCTCGTCCGTGTTCGGGCGCCGGCCCGTCGCGACGAGGAGCTCGTCGGCGCCGATCTCCTTCGCGGTGCCGTCTGCGTCCGAGAGCGCGATCGACACGTGCGCGCCGCGCCGATCCACGGCCGTGACGGACGCGCCGAGCTCCAGCACAACGCCCGCGTCGAGGAGCGCGCGCTCGACGAGCGCGCTCGCGCGGGGATCCTCGCTCGACAGCACCCGCGGCTCGCTTTCGATCATCACGACCTCGACGCCGAGGCGGGCGAACGCCTGCGCGAGCTCGCAGCCGATCGGCCCGGCGCCGAGGATCGCGAGGCGCTTCGGACGGCGCTTCAGGTCGAACACGGTCTCGTTGGTCAGCGGCCGGCTCTCGGCGAGCCCCTGAATCGAGGGCAGCCGAGGATGCGAGCCCGTCGCGATCACCGTCCGCCGCGTGACGAGCCGCACGGACCCGGCCTGGACGGTCCACTGATCGACGAACTTCGCCGAGCCGTGAAACACGTCGACGCCCGCCTGCGTGTAGCGCTCGACCGAATCGTGCTCCGCGATCGCTGCGCGCACGGCGCGCAGGCGCTCGAACGCGGCGTCGAAGCGCTCGTCGTCGTCATGCTCGTCTTCCGCGAAGCGCGTGAACTCGAGCAGCGACTTGGACGGCACGCAGCCGACGTTGAGGCAGTCCCCGCCGAGCGCGTTGCGCTCGACGAGCGCGACGTGCGCGCCTAGGCCGGCGGCCGCGATCGCCGTCACGAGCCCCGCGGTGCCCGCGCCGATCACGACGAGGTGATAGCGCTCGCGCGGCTCGGGCTGCGGATACCCCGCGGGCAGCACGAGCCGGCGCCACCTGGCGTCGTGCTCCGCGCCCGGATAGCGCGCCGGCGGCGACGGGTTCGGCATCTCAGCCATGGCGCGCCTCGTTCTCGAGGTGCGCGGCGAGCGTCCTGCTCGCTTTGCGTGTGATGAGCACGGTCAGGACGATCGTCGCGACGAGCCCGGCCGCGACCAGCACGAGCTGCCAGGGACCGCGCTCGAGGTTGCCGGCGGTCAGGTCCGTCAGGTCTTTCGCGAACGTGCCGACGTATACGTACAGGATCGTCGCGGGCAGCATGCCGATCCACGTCGCGATGAAGTAGTCGCGGAACTTCACGGCCGTGAGGCCGAGCGCGTAGTTGAGCAGGTTGAACGGGAAGAGCGGGGAGAGCCGCGCGAGCAGCACGATCAGGAAGCCGTCGTGCCGCGTTGCGGCGTCGAGCGCGCGGAAGCGCGGCAGACGCTGCACGCGCTGCGCGACCCAGTCGCGCGCGAAGAAGCGGCCGACGAGAAACGCGGCCGCGGCGCCGAGGACGCTGCCCGCCGAGACGAGGACCACGCCCATCACGAGGCCGAATACGAAGCCGGCCGCGAGCGTCAGGATCGAGCCCGGCACGACGAGCACGGACGCGAGGATGTAAGCGCCGACGAACGCGATCTCGGCCGCGCGCGGATGCGTGCGGATCCATGCGACGCCCGCCGTGAGCCACTCGGCCACCGGGGACAGCGCGACGATCGTCAGCAGCGACAGCAGCGCGCCGGCGAGGATCAGCGGTTTCAGATGCTTCGCCATGGCGTCTCCTCGATTCGCCGTTCGATCTCCCCGAGCCAGCGGCACAGCGCGCGCCGCGCCGGACGCGGATCCTCGCTCAGCGCGCGGCGCAAACGTGCGAGGTCTTCGACCGTATCAATATCGGCTTTGGTCTCGAGCGCTGCAACGCTCGCGCCCGCGCGGCGGCAGGCCGCTGCGAGCTCGGCGCCGAGCCGGTGCGTGCTCCACGGCAGCGGCTCGAGCGGGGGCCACGGGCGCCGCGTGCCCATCAGCACGACGCCGCCGTCCGCCGCCGGCCCGAGCACGACGTCGTGCTCGTCGAGCGCGGCGGCCGCCCGTGCGAGGTAGGCGCCGTCGAGCTCGGGGCAGTCGATGCCGACGAAAATCTGGTACGCGAGGCCTTGCCCGCGCAGCGCGGCCTCGACGCGGGCGATGCGGGCACCGAGATTGCCCTCGCCCTGCGGCACGAGCGCGTGCGCGGCGGCGGCGTCGCCGAGCCCGTCGACGTCGCCGTGCACCGCGTGCGCGAGCCATGTGGGCCCCGGCCACGCGGCCAGATCCTCGAGCGCGCATGCCGCGAGGCGCCGGGCGGTCTCGGTCGCCGCGGCATCGCCGAGCACCGGAACGAGGCGGCGCTTCGAGCGCTGCGGCGCCTTCAGCATCAGCACGAGCGCGGTGCGAACGGCGTTCCGATCGGTCAAATTCGCTGGCCGCCGTCGATCTCGAGGATGCGGCCGTTCATGTAATCGTTCTCGAGCAGGAACACGGCGGCGTGCGCAATCTCGTCGGGCCGGCCCAGGCGTCCGGCCGGGATGCCCGCGGCGATCTTCTCGAGGACGTCCTGGCGCATGCTCGCGACCATCTCCGTCGCGACGAACCCGGGCGCGATCGCGTTCACCCGGATCGAGTAGCGCGCCAGCTCCTTCGCCCACGTAACCGTCAGCGCCGCGACGCCGGCCTTCGCCGCCGAATAGTTGCTCTGGCCGAAGTTTCCCTCGCGGGACAGGCTCGACACGTTCAGGATCACGCCGCCCGCGCCGAGGCGCGCCATCTGCGCGGCGGCCTCGCGGCCGCACAGGAAGACGCCGGTCAGGTTCACGTCGATGACCGCCTGCCAGTCGGCCAGCGACAGCTTCTCGATCGGCTTGCCTTCCTTCGCCTTGACCAGCAGCCCGTCGCGAAGGATGCCGGCGTTCGCGATCGACGCGTCGAGCCGCTCGAAGTCCTCGACGACGCGCGCATAGAGCGCCACGACCTGCTCCTCGTCGGCGACGTTGGCCGCATAGGGGCGCGCCGCGACGCCGTGCCTCTCGCACGCGGCGCAAGCCGGCGCGAGGGCCTCGACGTCGAGGTCGACGAGCGCGAGGTCCGCGCCGCGGGCGGCGAGCGCCTCGGCCATGGCCGCGCCGAGCCCGCGCGCGGCGCCGGTGATCAGAACGGTCTTGCCCTTGAGCTCCATCGATCGGCCTTTCCGGTTCCGACGTTCACGCCGAACAGCTTAGCAGGGTTGAATGATGCTATGCTCGCGGCCCCCGACCCCGAGGTCTCTCTCGTGCCGCAAGTCCAGGGCCCCTCGATGAGCTTTTCCAGGCACTTCGATCGGATCGCGATCGTCCTGTCCGCTGTTTGCATCGTGCACTGCCTCGCGATCCCGCTGATCGTCGCGATCCTGCCGATCGCCGCGCTCGGCCTCGGCGGCGGGCATTTTCACGGCCTCATGCTGTGGCTCGTCGTGCCGGTCAGCGCGGTCGGCTTCGCGCTGGGCTATCGCGTGCACCGCCGGGTCGACGTCGTCGCCGTCGGAATCGCCGCCGTCGCGCTGCTGATGGTCGCCGGGATCTACGGCCACGACCAGTGGGCGGCCGCCGTCGAGGCGGCGGTGAGCGTCGTCGCGAGCCTGATCCTCGCCGGCTCCCACTGGGTCAACTTCCGCGAGGTGCGGCGCCTGCACCGCCACTGAAAATCCGAAATTGGTGTCAGACACCTTTTCCCCGGAAATTGGTGTCAGACACCTTTTTTGGTCCGGAGAACCGGGTCAGACAGGCTCTTCCGCGCGCAAAGTGGCGGGGCCTGCCGTTCGGCCGCCGCTCGCCGCGATCGTGCCGCGCTCGAGGACGAGCTCGTGCGTGTAGCGGTCCTCGTCGATCGCGAGATGCGACGCGCAGACGATGTGCGTGCCTTCCGCCGTCGATTCGTCGAGGCGGGACGCGAGCAGGGCCGCGTTGTCCGGGTCGAGACCCTCCCACGGCTCGTCGAGCAGCAGCACCTTCGGCCGCCGCACGAGCGCCCGGGCGAGCAGCACGCGGCGGAGCTGGCCGTACGAGAGCTCCGTCAGCCAGCGATCGGCGAGCCGCGTCAGATCGAAGCGCTCGAGCAGCACGTCGACCTGCTCGTGCTCGTCCGCGCCGAGTGCGCGGACGAGCCCGAGGCTCGAGTCGAATCCGGACCCGATGCACTCGCGCACGGTCGCGCGATACCGGTATCCCGCCTGCAGCTCGGGCGATACCCATGCGACGCGCCGCCGCAGCGACCAGATTCCGGGCTCCGCGTGCAGCGCGGGCCAGCGAATGGAACCGCCGACGGCCGGTCGGAGCTGGCCGTGCAGCAGCCGCAGGAACGTGCTCTTGCCTGCGCCGTTCGCGCCGGTGACGAGCCAGTGCTCCCCGGCCCGGAGCTGCCAGTCGATGCCGTGCAGCACGCGGCGATCGCCGAGCCAGACGTCGGCGGCGCGCACGTCGATCAGCGGCTCGCCGGCCGGCGCGGCGGCCCCTCCGGCCCGGGCAGCCGAGGTCCGGCTGGACGCGTCGCGCGCGGGCGCGATGCGGATCTCGCCCGCTTCGGCCGGCCGGGGGTCGACGAGCCGTCCGGCCTCGATGCGGGCGATGTGAGTGACCACGGGGGGCAGCTGCGCGGCGGCGTGGGCCGTCACGACGATCTGCGTCCGGTCCGCGATCCTTCGCAGCAGCGCATGCAGGCTGCGGCGCGAGCGCGCGTCGAGGCCGCTCGCCGGCTCGTCGAGCAGCAGCACACGGGGCTCGAACGCGAGCGCGCGCGCGATGAGCACGCGGCGCTGCTCGCCGCGGGAGAGCTCGAGGAACGGACGCTCGGCGAGGTGCGAGAGGTGCGCCTCGCCGAGCAGCGCGCGCGCCTTCTCGATGTCCTCCGGCGCGGCCGCGAGCCGCGGAACGTCGGTGCGGAAGAGGCCGGACAGCACGACGTCGACGGCGCTGAAGTTCCAGCCCAAGCGCGTATAGCGGTCCTGGAGCTCGTGGCCGACGAGCGCGACGTTGCGCCGCGCGTCGACCGCGTCGCGCTGCGGCCCGTCGCCGAAGTCGTAAGTGCGCCGGCCGCGGCCCGGAGCGGGCCAGCGCGTGCCGGCGAGCAGCGCGAGGAACGTCGACTTGCCGCTGCCGTTCGCACCGACGATGCCCCAGTGCTCGCCCGGCCGCAGCCGCCACGAGATGTCGCGCAGGATCGGCGCGCCGTCGATATCGATGTCGACGCGCTCGACCGCGATCAAAGCGAAATCGTTGTCGTCCATGAGGATTTGGGAATGCGGCGCGTACCTTAGCATCAATCGCGCATCGGCGCGGCGGCCGAGACTTCGAGTGCATCGCGCCGCCCGCACGGCGATAATCGCGCCCATTCAGCTTTTTCGGACGGCCGCTGTCGAGGAGGGCAGCCGAACGCATGCGCCGCATCGAGGACCTCGACGAACGGTACAGGTGCCACAGCGGCACGCTGTACATCACCGGGCTGCAAGCGCTCGTGCGCCTGCTGCTCACGCAGCGCGAGCTCGATCGGCGGGCCGGCTGGTCCACCGCGGGATACGTGTCCGGTTATCGCGGCTCGCCGCTCGGAGGGCTCGATCGGGAGCTGTGGCGTGCGAAGCGCTTTCTCGAGCCGGCCGGCATCCGCTTCGAGCCGGGCCTCAACGAGGATCTCGCGGCGACGTCGATCTGGGGCACGCAGCAGACGGGCCTCTTCCCCGGCGCCCGCTACGACGGCGTCTTCGCCCTCTGGTACGGCAAGGGGCCGGGCGTCGACCGCTCCGGCGACGCGTTCAAGCACGGCAACGCGGCCGGCACGTCGAGGCGCGGCGGCGTGCTCGTCGCGGCCGGCGACGACCACACGTGCAAGTCGTCGTCGCTGCCGCACCAGAGCGAGTTCGCGTTCATCGACGCCATGATTCCGGTCCTGAACCCTGCGGACGTCGAGGAGATCATCGAGCTCGGCCTGTACGGCTACGCGATGTCGCGCTTCAGCGGCTGCTGGGTCGCGCTCAAGATCACGCAGGAGATCGCCGACGCGACACAGGTCGTGCGGCTCGCGCCGGACGAGCTCACGATCGTCGAGCCGGAGATCGAGCTGCCGCCGACGGGGCTCAGCATCCGCTGGCCGGACTCGCCGAACGAGCAGGAGGAGCGGCTCAAGCGCTACAAGCTCCCCGCCGCGCTCGCGTTCGCCCGCGCGAACCGCATCGACCGGCTCGTGATCGATCCGCCGAACGCGCGGCTCGGGATCGTCACGACCGGCAAGTCGCACCTCGACGTGCTGCAGGCGCTCGAGAGTCTCGGCATCGACCGGCGGCGCGCCGCCGCGCTCGGCATCCGCCTGCTGAAGGTCGGGATGAACTGGCCTCTCGAGCCCGAGAGCGTGAAGGCCCTCGTGGCGGGCGTCGACGAGGTGCTCGTCGTCGAGGAGAAGCGCGCGCTGATCGAGTCGCAGATCAAGGAGCAGCTGTACAACCTGCCGGCCGCGCTCCGCCCGCTCGTGATCGGCAAGACGGACGAGCGCGGCGCGCCGCTGCTCTCGTCCTCCGGCGAGCTGACCCCGGCCGTGATCGCCCGCGTCGTCGCCGCGCGGCTCGCCCGCTTCCACAAGAGCGCGGACATCGACGAGCGGCTGCGCGTCCTCTCCGAGCAGGATCGGGCGCTCGAGGTGCTCGCGACCGATGCGCGCCGGCTGCCGCATTTCTGCTCGGGCTGTCCGCACAACACGTCGACGGTCGTGCCCGAAGGCAGCTTCGCCATGGGCGGGATCGGCTGCCACTACATGGCGATGTGGATGGACCGGAGCACGGTCACGTTCACGCAGATGGGCGGGGAGGGCGCGACGTGGATCGGGCTCGCGCCGTTCACCGACACGCCGCACGTGTTCCAGAACCTCGGCGACGGCACGTATGCGCACTCCGGCAGCCTCGCGATTCGCGCGGCCGTCGCCGCAGGCGTGAACATCACCTACAAGATCCTCTTCAACGACGCCGTCGCGATGACGGGCGGGCAGCCGGTCGAGGGCGGGCTCACGGTCGGGAAGATTGCCGCGCAGCTGAAGGCGGAAGGCGTCGAGACGGTCGTCGTCCTGACGGAAGACGTCGGCCGCTACGAGAACGGCGGCGGGCTGCCGCCCGACGTCCCGGTGTACGACCGCGCGCGGCTCGACCGCGTGCAGCGCGAGCTGCGCGAGCGCGGCGGGGTCACGGCGCTGATCTACGATCAGAGCTGCGCCGCGGAGCTGCACCGTAAGCGCAAGCGCGGCCTCGTCCCGACGCCGACCCGGCGTGTCGTCATCAACGATCTCGTCTGCGAGGGCTGCGGCGACTGCAACCTGCAGTCGAACTGCCTCTCCGTGATGCCGTACGAGACGCCGCTCGGGCGCAAGCGCCGCATCAACCAGTCCTCGTGCAACCAGGACTTCCGCTGCCTCGACGGGTTCTGTCCGAGCTTCGTCACGCTCGACGGCGCGCGGCGCAGCCCGCCGATGCCGCTCGCGTCGGAGACGCTCCCGAGCCTGCCGGAGCCGACGCCCGCGCCCGTAGATCGCGCCTACAACATTCTGATCGCGGGGGTCGGCGGCACGGGCGTCGTCACGGCGAGCGGTCTCGTCGGCCTCGCGGCGCACCTCGAGGGCAAGCACGTCACGCAGCTCGATCAGACCGGCCTCGCGCAGCGCTTCGGCGCGGTGCTCTCGCACGTGCGCGTGTCTCGAGAAAGGGAACATGGGCCCGCGCTGCGCATTCCCGCAGGCGAGGTGGACCTTCTGATCGGCGCGGACCTCGTGGTCGCCGGCGGCGTCGAGGCGCTCGCGATGCTGTCGGCCGAGCGCTCGAGCGTGATCGTGAACACGCATCACGAGATGCCGCCGAGCTTCTTGCGCGATCCGGACTACCGCTTGCCGGAGCAGCGCCTGCTGCACGCGCTCGGAGCCCGCAGCCGTGCCGGCGAGCTCTCGACGCTCGACGCGACGCGGCTCGCCTCGGCGCTCCTCGGAGACAGCGTCGCCGCGAATGTTTTCATGCTCGGCTTCGCGTTCCAGCGCGGCAAGCTGCCGGTCGGAAGCGCGGCGCTCTATCGCGCGCTCGAGCTCTACGGCGTCAACGTCGAGCAGAACAAGCTCGCGTTCGACTGGGGCCGGTTCACGGCGCACGATCCGGACGCGGTCGATGCGCTCGCGGCCGGCGAGGCGGTCCCGCCCGCGCCCGCTAGCCTCGACGATCTCGTCGCGGCGCGCGCCGCGTTTCTCGTCGACTACCAGGACGAGGCGTACGCGACGCGCTACCGCGAGCGGGTCGCCCGCGTGCGGCGGCTCGAGGAGCGGATGCGGGGCGAGGCGGGGGCGCTCACCGAGGCGGTCGTTCGCGGCTATTTCAAGCTGCTCGCGTACAAGGACGAGTACGAGGTCGCGCGGCTGCATACCGAGACCGGGTTCCTCGAGAGCCTGCGCAGCAACTTCGGCGACGGCTTCAAGCTGCGCTTTCACCTGTCGCCGCCGCTGATCGCGCGGATGGATCCGGACACCGGCCGGCCGAGGAAGTACGCGTTCGGACCCTGGCTCGTCCCGGTCCTGCGCGTGCTCGCGCGGATGAAGCGCCTGCGCGGCACGCGCCTCGACCCGTTCGGCTACTCCGCGGAGCGGCGCATGGAGCGTCGGCTGATCGCGGACTACGAGGCGTACCTCGACGAGCTCGAGACGACGGCGCTCGACGATGAGCGCTACGGCGTCGCCGTCGAGCTCGCGGCGCTCGCCGAGGAGGTGCGGGGATTCGGCCCGGTCAAGGCCCGGGCCGTGCGCAGCTACGACGCGAAGCGCGCGGAGCTGCTCGAGCGCTTCCGCGCGCCGGCGCCGGCGTCGGCCGCCGTCGGCAAGAAGCGCGCGAGCGCGGCATGAGCGGAAGGGTGGCCGGCTTAGCGGCGGCCGGCAGCCTCGGCGGCGGTTGCGCAGCGAATGCAGCGATCCGCGAAGGGCTGCACCTTCAGGCGCGCGAGCGGGATCTCCTGGCCGCAGTCCGCGCAGATCCCGTACGTGTCGTTCTTGATCTGGTCGAGGGCCTTCGCGATCTTCGCCAGCTCGAAGCGCGTCTCGTTGCCGAGCGCGTCGACCACCTCGGCGTTCTCGAGCTCCTGCGCCTGCTCCTGCGAGTCGGCGCTGCGGCCGCGGCGCAGATTCTGCTTGAGGTTCTCGAGACGGATGGACAGCTCCCGCTGCTTCGCGAGCAGGATTTCACGGATCTCGGCATAAGGGTCCATCGTGATCGGCTCTCCCTCGGCTGCTAGGGCGGCGTCACGCGGGGCGCGGCACGGGCGTGCGGCGCGGGCATGGCGAGCGTAACGGCCTCTTTCGACGGCTGCTTGCGGTTCGCGGGTGGACCCGTCTAGGATGCGGCGGCATCCGCAGTCTTCGGCACCATGCTTTCCATCAAGCATAGCTCGTTCCGTAGCGTTTCCCAACAGGTTTTCGCCCGGGTTCTGCCGCGAATTTCAAGCCGTCGGACGCCGCTTTGGCGCTGTCTGCCGGGCGGGGACGCGCCGCGTTGAGCCGCCCTTCCGTCCTCGTCGTCACGGAGCGGGGAGATCGGCCCGAGACGGGCATGTTCATCGCGCTCCATCGCGCCGGCGTCCGGATCAAGGTGCTCGGCTGGGCCGACTCGCCGTACGCAAAATGGCTGACGGACGAGGGCGTGCCGTTCGAGCCGCTCGTCCTGCTCGGCAAGCGGGACCGATCCGGCACCGAAGCGATTCGCTGGCACATCGACGATTTCCGGCCGGACATCCTGCACCTGATGCGCAAGCGGGCGATCTTCAACGGGCTCGCCGCCGCGAAGGGCCGGCCCGTCAAGATCGTTCTTTACCGCGGGATCGTCGGCAACGTCAGCGTGCTGAACCCGCTCGACTGGATGAGCTTCCTGAATCCGCGCGTCGACCGCATCGTGTGCGTCGCCGAGGCCGTGCGGCAGAGCTTCCTCCGGCTCGGGGTCGGGCCGCTCAGGATCCCGCCGGAGAAGCTCGTGACGATCTACAAGGGGCACGACCTCGACTGGTATCGGGCGGAGCCGCTCGACCTCACGACGGTCGGCGTGCCGCGCGGCGCGTTCGTGGTCTCGTGCGTGGCGAACGTGCGGCCGCGCAAGGGCATTCCGGTGCTGATTCGCGCGACGGAGCATTTGCCGGCGGGCCTGCCGATCCACGTCCTGCTCGTCGGCACGGGCATGACGTCGCCGTCGATCACGCGCGTGATCCGGCGCTCGCCGTACCGCGATCACTTCCACGTGCTCGGCTATCGCGATGACGCGCCGCAGATCCTCGCCGCGAGCGACGTCAGCGTGCTGCCGAGCCTGCGCAGGGAGGGGCTGCCCCGCTCGGTGATCGAGTCGATGGCCTACCGCGTGCCGGCCATCGTCAGCGATGCGGGCGGCAGCCCGGAGCTCGTCGAGCACGAGCGGTCCGGCCTCGTCGTGCCGGCCGGGAATCCGGAGGCGCTCGGGGCCGCGATCCTGCGGCTCTACGCCGACCGCGGCCTCTGCGCGGAGCTCGGCCGCGCCGCGCGTCGGCGCATCGGCTCGACGTTCACGGTCGAGAGGACGGCGGCGGAGACGCTCGAGCTTTACGAGCGGCTGCTCACTTCGAGCGATCCTTCAGGCGCTTGAACGACGCGAGGTGGCGCAGCGCCGTGCGCTGATCGCCGCGCTGCTCGAAGAGCCGTGCGAGGTTGAAGTGCGCCTCGGGCACGGGCGGATCGCAGGCGAGCGCGGCCTGATACTCGCGCATCGCCTCGTCGATCGAATCCATGTCCTCGAGCACGACGCCGAGGTTGAAGTGCGCGACGCCATGCTGCGGGGCGATCGCGATCGCCTCGCGGTACAGCCGCTCGGCCTCGGCGAGCGCCCGGGCGGCATGGCGCATCCGGCCGAGGTTCACGCGCGAGTCGACGTGCGAGGCGTCGACCCGGAACGCGTTGCGGTAGGCGGCCTCGGCGTCGAGCGTCGCGCCGACGCTCTCGAGCGCGATGCCGAGCTCGAACCAGTCGTCGGCGGATTTCGCGAGCCGGGACGCGAGCGCGGCGGAGCGGCGCTCGGCGAGCGATATGCTCGTCGCCCGCTCCGTCCGGTCGGACGAGAAGTCGAACAGGGTCTGGCCGGACTCGGGGTTCCACGTGGTGTTGCTCGCGCTGACGAGCACGTCCCGGCCCTCGACGCGCAGCCGGATCGACGACAGGGGCCGGCCGTGCAGCTGATGGTTCAGCTTGCGCATCGCGCGCCACGCTCGGCGGGGGTGCCGGTGGCCGTTCAGGATGCCTTGCGCCTGACGCAGCAGCACGATGTCCTGGAAGGAGAACCGGTAGCGGCCGCGCGCGTCGCGGGCGGGCTCGGTGATCACGGTGCGGGCGAGCGCCCGCACGCGCTCGGGCGCGACGCCGAGCAGCTCTGCGACTTCACGGGTCGAGTAGGCTCTCATCGGCGGATGGCCCATCGTGTTGGCGGCGATGTCGGACGACCGCGTCCCCGGCGGATTGTAGCTCGTTTCGCTCGGCCGCTCGCGTTCGGAAACGCCGTAGTCCGCGTACATTCCGCCGGCGTCGTGCGATGCAGGAGCCTCGTCCTCCCGGCGGCCGTCGTCGCGGCGGGTGCATTGCCTGGCCCGGCGGGCGCCGCGTCGGCGTCCGATGCGCGGCGCGGCTTGTTAGAATCACGTCCCGAAGGGGCAGGTAAGCGCCGTGTTGTGGGAGGGACTCGACGTCCATGATTCGCTCCGTCGGTTTATTCGCGCTGGCCGCCATGCTGGCCGCGTTCGCCACTCGCGCCAGCGAGACGCAAGGTGATGCCGGCCGCGGCGAGGAAGTGTTCATGGCCAGCGGTTGTCCCGCCTGCCACGGCGTGACCACGGAAGACAATGCGAAGGTGGGTCCGAACCTCGTCGGCGTCGTGGGGCGCAGGGCCGGCAGCGTGCCGAGCCTTTTGGTCACGCAGAGCCTGAAGAACTACGGCGTGATCTGGAGCGTCGAGGCCCTGAACGAATTCCTCGCCAACCCGAGCGCCGCGGTGCCCGGCACCGCGATGGGAGGCATTCTGACCGATCCGCAGCAGCGCGCCGACGTGATCGCGTATCTCGCCGCGCTGAAGGAGTAGCCCCCGTCGCCGCGGGCGCCCGCTCGTCACGCCTCACAAACAGACAAAGAGCCCCCGGCCGTGGGGCCGGAGGCTCTTGCTTGGGCGGCAGGGCTCGGGTTTACCGACTGACCTGGACGACGGTCCCGGTATTCGGCGCGCCCGTGCCGGGGTCACCCTTCGA
>Ga0079224_100002613_pt1 | contig 22065 bp, 16 predicted proteins | sample Stecom2015_FD_80414 | JGI IMG/M metagenome (GOLD analysis project Ga0079224, IMG submission 80414) | Agricultural soil microbial communities from Utah to study Nitrogen management - Steer compost 2015 | ecosystem: Environmental > Terrestrial > Soil > Agricultural land | place: USA: Utah...
ACTTGCCGTAGAGCTCCGGGACTGTCTGTCCTGCGTACCGCCGGCCGACGAGCGCGCCTTCCGGTGTGGTCGCCTCGATGGCTGCGAGGTCGAAGAAGGGGTCTTTGTCCCGGAACTTCGCTCGCAACGCCGCATTGAACGCAGCGCGCGCGGAATTGCGATCCACCTCGTCGTCGCGACCTGCCAAACGCCGGAGTCGGCCTCGTAGGCTATCGTCGATCGAGCGCAGCGGCATCGTAACGTGGGCCACGCAAACCGCGGGGGCATCTCGCCTCAGCGCTTCAATCGTCTCGACATAGGCATCGAACAACCGTTCGGCCTCGGCGTTCGTGCCCACGTCGACATAGCAGAACTTGAGAGCTGCCAGTTGGAGTGCCGAGTTTGCGTGCGCGCGCACGATCTCCGCGAACTCGACGAGTTTGGAGAGCGGTTCGCGATTGCGGCCGGCACGCACACTCGCGAGCACCGGCTGCGATCGTGCGAGGTCGTCGAGCGAGCCGAGAGGGGGTATTCGCTCTCTCGCGCTCGAAGGCAGCTCCGCCAATCCCTGAAGGATATTCGCGCCTACGGATTGATGCGCAAACAGGATCTGGCCGAGCCTCAAGCGATTCGTCATGTGTATTCTAGAGTACAGGGTCCTGGGGCGAGCGGAGACCGTTGCGGGTGTGGCATCTCGGCGCACCTTTTGTCGGTCATGTTACTAAATCCGCCAGGACCGCAGCGTGACGCGCTCGCCAGGACCGACGCACCGCAACGCGAGTCAGAATCCGTGCCAGCCTCGTTACAACGGCAGTTTGTCGAAATGAGACGTGGCTCGCGTTTTCGGACAGAGCTTTCAGGTTTTGGCTTTGTACTGTCGTCGCTTTTCGACAATATGCAGCCCGTGCCTGCTTTCACTATTGTGGCGTGCCTAGCGGTCTGTAATCCGCGTATTTCTGCGGCGATCAAGGACGGCCTTGGCGCCCCCATTTCGGTGAGGTATTCAATGAACAGGCGATTCTCTCGGGTACTTGCGCTCGTCCTGCTCGTCGCCGCGACCGGCGCAAGCGCAAAGGACCTATATGTCGACAGCGCGAACGGCAACGATTCCGTAAGCTACGCGAACAACAGCGCGAGCTCTCCTTGGCGTACGCTCGGTAGAGCGGTTTGGGGTTCCACCAATCCCTCCGCGCCGAACGGAAATGAGGCCGCTCGAGCCGGCGATGTAGTGCGAGTGCTGGGAGGCACGCATACGGCGCCCGCTTCGAACGAGCGTTACGTTCCCGCGTTCAATCCCGCCAACAGCGGCACGGCGAGCAGTCCGATCGTCTTCCAAGCCGTCGGCCGCGTGGAGTTGCGGACGAGCGGCGGCAACGGCGCCGTCATGGGTATGTACCGGCGCAACTACATCGAGTGGCGCGGCCATTTCTTCATCGATGAATCGTATGCACCGCCGCATGCAGACACCGGACCGATCGTTCTCTGGGAGACGAATGGTTCTCTCGTCGACGGCTGCGAAGTACAGGCAAGGCCCATTCCCTATCACGACAACCACAATGCCGTCCGCTTCGAGTACGCAAGGAACTCGACGGTGCGCAACTGCTTGCTGAACAACATCGTCGGCCCGAACGGCGAGTTACACCACAACAGTGCAGGCGTGATGCTTTACTACAGCAACGGCATCACGATCGAGCACAACGAGATTACGAACTGCGGCGCTGGCGTATTTCCGAAGGGCGGCGACAACTACAACATCACCATACGCTACAACCGGGTCCGCAGCTGCCTAAAGGGCTTGCGCAATTCTTATTCTGCCCCGTCGAACGGTCAGAACGTGATGTACCAAAACATCGTCGAGAATGGCACCGGATCGGACAACATGGGCATCCAGATCGCCGAACACTCGAACAATTGGACGATCGCGAACAACACGCTCGTGAATGTGGCGAACGGCATCTACTTCGGCCCCACGAACATTTTCAACAACGTTCAAGTCGCGAATAACATCATAGTGAGCGCCAATACCGCGGTGAACGGTTGGGAGTCGAACGGTACGCGCATGCCGGGGCCGGGGCGCAACGTCTACCATGACGCCAGCCACTGGGCCTGGAGCGGGCGCGAGTACCACAGCTTGTCATCGTGGCTTGGAGCCGCGACCCTCGATGAGGGTAGCCAAGTCGTTAACCCTGGCTTCGTGAACCTCTCCGGCCGAGACTACCGACTAACGGCGAGCTCGCCGGCACGCACCGTCGGGATCGACATCCTCGATCTCAATCGGAACGGCAGCACGACAGACACGATTCCCGCCGGTGCATATGTCACGGGCAACGAGGTCATCGGCCGTTCGACCTCGGCTTCGACTGCACCCGTACCGAACCCTCCGGCTTCCCTGACGGTTGACTAGTTCTTACCCAATGCGGGATCGGATCAAGAAACTGGCCGGCGAATAGCCGGCCAGTTTCTATCCGTTCCTATAAGGCGCCAAGCCCGCCCCTCAGGGCCTCTGAGTCCCGGATCCCCAGTAGCGCGCGGTGGCACCCCCGAGCTGCCGAGGACTTGGAGTGCGATGGGCTCCATGGGCCGGCAAAGCTGGGGCCGGCACATCGACCCTGAGACGTGCGTCCAGTTTCCCGACCCACCGAGATTGTGATACTGGTTACTTCCACAACTACTCTGATCGCGCTCGGGGATCTACCCAATGTCGCTGCCGTCGATAACACGAAAGACGCGGCTCGTGCTCGAGGATGGAACGTCTCTCATCGGGGTGTCATTCGGCGCGGAGGCGAGCGTCGTAGGCGAGGTCGTGTTCAACACGGCCATGACGGGTTACATCGAGACGCTCACTGACCCTTCCTACCGCGGACAGATTCTCGTCCTTACGCAACCCATCGTAGGCAACTACGGCGTACCCGCACCGCGCCCCATCGGCTCGCTCGATCGGCCGTACGAATCCGACCGCATCCAGCCCCAAGGGCTGGTGGTCCAGCACTACTCGAGCACGTACAGCCACCACGCAGCTAGCCGTTCGCTAGGCGAATGGCTATCCGCCGAGGGCGTACCGGGCGTAGCGGGGATAGACACCCGCACGCTGACGCGAGTGCTGCGTGAGCACGGGACCATGCGCGGGTGGCTGTTCCCCGATCACATGTCGCTGGATGAGGCACGCGAGACCGCACATGCTGTCGAGATGACTTCGCAGGTGTTTCGTCAAGTAGCTCCGGAAGCCGTTCGCGTGTATGGCGACGGAGGTTCGCCTCGCATCCTTCTCGTCGACTGCGGGGCCAAAGATGGAATCGTCCAATCGCTTCTCGATCGAGGAGCGCACGTCATCCGGATTCCCTGGTTTGCGGATCTGAGCGCAGCAGCGGCCGAGGTCGACGGCATTCTCATCGGCAACGGCCCGGGCGATCCGCAGAACCTCACGGAGCTAACCGAGCATCTACGTCTGCTGACGGAGACATTCAATGGCCCCGTGTTCGGTGTCTGTCTCGGTCACCAGCTTCTCGCGCTGGCCGCCGGCGCTAAGACCTACAAACTTCCGTACGGGCATCGCGGCATAAACCAGCCAGTACAGGACGTTTCGACACGCCGCTGTTATGTGACGAGCCAGAATCATGGCTACGCGGTCGATGGAGCAACGTTGCCCCCGCATTGGGAAACGTGGTTCGTCAATTTGAACGACGGCACCAACGAGGGGATTCGTCGCAGAAACAAACCTCAGTTCAGCGTTCAGTTTCATCCTGAGGCGAGCCCGGGGCCACAGGATACTTCGTATTTGTTCGACGAATTCATTTCGCTTGCTGCTTCCCTGCGGCGCGGGAGCTGACGATGTACGGACGTTATCTGCCGAGCAGGCCGAAACGGGTGTTGGTGCTCGGCTCGGGAGCCCTCCAGATCGGCCAGGCAGGGGAGTTCGACTACTCTGGATCCCAGGCGCTGAAGGCCTTGCGGGAGGAGGGAATCCACACCGTCCTGGTCAATCCTAATATCGCAACCGTGCAGACCGACGAGGGAACCGCCGATCGCATCTATCTCGCTCCGGTGACACCGGATGTAGTGACCGACATTCTCGAGCGCGAATCGATCGACAGCATTCTTCTGGCTTTTGGAGGTCAGACCGCGCTTAACTGCGGGCTCGCGCTTTACGACAGCGGAGTGCTTGCGGCACACAGCGTGCGAGTGCTCGGTACGCCCATCGATACGATTCGGGATACCGAAGATCGCAGTCTGTTCGTGCGCCGCATGCGCGAGATAGACGTGCATACGCCTCGCAGCATTGCCTGCCGAAGTGTGGAAGCGGCTCTGCGTGCGGCAAACGAAATCGGATTGCCTGTGATGCTGCGAGCCGGTTTCGCCCTTGGCGGGAAGGGCAGCGGCATCGTGGAGAACGCAGCCGATTTGGCCGGTGCGTTGCGGCGCGCATTCGACGGGGGCGTACGTCAGGTGCTCGTCGAGGAGTGTCTACGCGGATGGAAAGAGATCGAGTACGAGGTAGTGCGCGACAGTTACGACAATTGCATCACTGTCTGCAACATGGAGAATTTCGATCCGCTAGGCATACATACGGGCGAATCGATCGTAGTCGCACCGTCGCAAACTCTGAACGATACGGAACATCAGCTTCTGCGTAGCGTAGCGATACGCACCATCCGTCATCTCGGGATCGTCGGAGAGTGCAACATCCAGTTCGCGTTGGATCCCCGGAGTTGCAGCTACAGGGTCATCGAGGTCAACGCGCGATTGTCGCGCTCGAGCGCGCTCGCGAGCAAAGCGACGGGCTACCCCCTCGCATACGTGGCGGCGAAGCTCGCGCTCGGCTACGCCTTGCCCGACATTCCCAATGGGATCACGAGGCGCACGACCGCGTATTTCGAGCCGGCGCTCGATTACATCGTCTGCAAGGCGCCGCGCTGGGATCTGACGAAGTTTCACGGTGCGGTCAAGCAGATCGGCAGCGAAATGAAAAGCGTTGGCGAGGTGATGGCAATCGGCCGGAACTTTCCGGAATGCCTGCAGAAGGCTCTTCGAATGCTCGATATCGGCGTGCACGGGCTCGACCCTGATGCATTCGAGTTCCACGACCTCGAGGCGGAGCTGCGCAATGCGACGCCGCGACGCATATTCGCGATAGCGCGAGCGCTCGACCGCGGAATGAGTATCGACGCGATTCACGCCGCGACGAGGATAGATCGCTGGTTTCTGGAGGGCCTCGCGTCCGTGGTCGCGCTCCGACGGCGACTCCGCGGGAGTGATATCGCGGCGGATCCCGCATTGCTCCTCGAGGCGAAACGGGTGGGTTTCTCCGATCAAGCTCTCGATCAGCTCTGCGGTCTCGAAAAGGGTCGCACGGGCGAGCTGCGCCGCGCGGCGGGAGTGCGCGCCCACCTGTCGCAGATCGATACGACGGCGGCTGAGTTTCCGGCCGAGACGAACTATCTCTACACCAGCTACAACGCGACCAGCGCGAACCTGCGCGAGTCGGGCCGCAAGAAGATTCTCATTCTTGGCTCAGGCGTCTACCGGATCGGTTCCAGTGTGGAGTTCGATTGGTGTTGCGTGAGCGCGGCGCGCACGGCGAGTCGTCTCGGGTATGAGACCGTGATGGTGAACTACAACCCCGAGACGGTCAGCACCGACTATGACATGTGCGACCAGCTCGTCTTCGACGAAATCAGCTTCGAGACCGTCATGGAGCTGTGCGATCACTTTCAGCCGTACGGCGTAATCGTGAGCATGGGAGGGCAGATCGCCAACAATCTTGCGATCAGGCTTCACCAAGCGGGCGTAAACGTGCTCGGCACTTCGCCGACACAGATCGATCGTGCGGAAGATCGGAGCAAGTTCGGTCGCCTGCTGGACGAGCTCGGGATCGACCAACCGCGCTGGATGCACGTCATCGATACCGATGCGGCCGAAGCTGCCGTCGCGCGACTCGGCGGCTTCCCTGTGCTCGTTAGGCCGAGCTATGTACTGAGCGGTGCGGCGATGAGCGTTGCCCACGAGCCGGTCGAGTTGCGCAGCATATTGAGTCGCGCCAAACGTATCTCACCGGAGCACCCGGTCGTGATGTCCAAGTTCGAGACGCACGCTCGGGAGTTCGAGATCGACGCGGTAGCCGATCGAGGCAAGCTGGTCGTTTGGGCCATCAGCGAGCACATCGAAAATGCGGGGATTCATAGCGGCGATGCCACGCTCGTCGTGCCGCCGCAATATATGTATGTCGCGACCATGCGACGGATGCGTCAGATCGCGGCCAAGCTTGCCGAAGCGCTCGAGATCACGGGACCGTTCAACGTCCAGTTCTTGGCGAAGCAGAACGCCGTGCGGGTCATCGAGTGCAACCTGCGGGCCTCGCGTAGCTTTCCCTTCGTCTCGAAGGTACTTGGTCGAAACTTTGCCGAGGAGGCCACTTGGCGCATGCTCGGCGTAGAGCGCTCGATTCCGCTCGAGAGCGTCGATCTGAACTACGTCGGCGTGAAATCGCCGATGTTCTCGTTTGCGCGGCTGTATGGAGTGGATCCGATGCTAGGAGTGGAAATGGCGAGCACTGGCGAAGTCGGGTGCTTGGGCGGGGATCTGAACGAGGCGCTGCTGCAATCGCTTGCCGCAACAGGATTCGAGATCCCGCGGCGCGGGGTACTGCTTTCCCTGGGGCCGTGGGCAGAGAAGTTTTCCTTTGCCGAAGAGGCGCACGCGATCGTCTCCGAGCTGCATCTGCCCATCTACGCTACACCGGGAACGGCCGACATGTTGGCGGAGCTCGGCGTGCCTTGTACCCGTGTGGAGAAGACGGCGGATGACGGGGGCGCCGTCCGCCTTCTCGAAGAAGGCGCGGTCGATCTCGTTATCAACGTGCCTCGGGAGTATGACCGGCTCGGGCGCCCCGACGGCTATGCGATCCGGCGCCGCGCGGTGGAACAAGGAGTGCCGCTGTTTACTGACCTACAATTGGCGCGCGCCTTGATCGAAGCGCTGCGGCGGCGGCGCGAGCGGCCGTTCGCAGTCAAATCCTGGAACGAGTACCTAGGCCGCTTGCTGTAGAACGCATGCGTTCGCCCTGATCATGTGCGCAAGCGCATGGTGAACGCAGTCGAGTTCGTGCACACTTGCCGGCCTCTTGCTGGTGAATCATGCAATCAGTCATTCTCGATATCGGCTGCGGCGCGAATAAAGCCTCGCGCGACTATATCGGCGTGGACCGGCTCGCCCTGCAGGGCGTGGATGTGGTGTGCGACCTGGAGCGATCGTTGCCGTTCGCGACGAGCTCCATAGATTCGATCGTTACCCGGCACACGCTCGAGCACATCCACGACCTGGAGGGGATTCTTCGGGAGTTTCATCGCATCGTGAAGCCGGGTGGAAGTGTTCTGATCACCGTGCCGCATTTTTCCAACACGCTCGGGTTTTCCGATTACACACACAAGCGCTTCTTCGGCTACTACACGTTCGACTATTTCAGTCGAACCAGTGATCCGCATTGGAACGTGCCGCGATATACCAACGACATCTCGTTTCATATCGTTCGCAAGCGGCTGTGTTTCCGAAACTTCTCGGTGTTCAGCCGGCTCCTCGAGGCGCTATTCAATCGAAGCCGCTTCGCTGCGTACTTTTACGAGAGCAAGCTGTCGTGGATCGTCCCGTGCTTCGAGATCGAGTTCGAGCTGAAGGTAGAGAAGGCTGCCCAAGCTTCCGAGCCTTGTCATGCTCTCGGCATCTCCGAGCTCGCAAGCAACCGTGCGATCTGATGCGCGTAGTGCAGCGGCAGATGCCGTCGCGAAACGGCACGACGCGCCGCACGCGCGAGCGTAGCGGCGCGCGCTTCGTCGTGCCATAGATCCAGGATCGCTGTACGTAGCGCGGTCGCATCTCCTGGCGGTGTCAGCACGCCGTTTTCGCCGTCTTCCAGGTAGTCTTCCGTTCCGGCGGTTCGCGTCGCGATAACGGGCCGGCCGAGGGCCATCGCCTGAAGGAGCACGGTCTGCCCGGTCGAGATGCGTCTGTGTTCGAGCGGCAGGACGATTATGCGAGCTCGGGCCATCCGTTCAATGAGCTCAGCCAGAGGGAGCTCGCGGATGACCTCCACTTCGCTCGGCAGATCGGATACCCCCGGCCCGCCCCGCCCGCACACGATGAGTGTGCGCAGCCCGGTCCCTGCGACTGCCGCGGCCATCGTCGCGTAGTCACGATACGAGCGGCCCGCTGCAATGATGTAGTCGGACGCGGCAGCGTCCGAATGCTCTCGAAGGAAACGCTGATCGGTGTGGAAGGGAGCGAAGGCGACCTTCGACTGTGGCCAACCAAATCTACGCCGATAGTATTCCGCTTCGTTGCGGGACGAGCATACGATGAGATGCACCGAGCGTAGACATGCACGTGCGATTGCGTCTCTTATCCCTGCCCCGAGGCCAGCGCCTTTCTCTCGCGAGATGAATTGCAGGATGACGTGTCGTGGGCCCGACAACAAAGGGACGAGCTGCAGTATCCCGATCAAGTAACAGCTGACGTCGCTCTCGAAGGTAAAGATGTAGCGGATGCGCTCGCGGCGCGCGCGCACGAGCAGCTTGAGGAAGCGCCACGTCAACCGCGCAGAGTCCCACAAGCTCATTTGGTGATGTGTCTTTCCACCAAGGGAGACGCGCTCATAGATCAGCGAATGCCGCAGCGGCGAGCGGCGCAATTGCTCCCACCACCAGGGCCCATCGTGGGCGGGGCCGATGGTCAGGACGATCGCGCGACCCGTATCCTCCGTCATACACCAAACGCCTGACGCCACAGACTCAAGTTCAGCACTCCCCAGAGAAACTCGCTGTGGTCCCGCCCACGTTTGTGTTCCGCGACAACGCGCTCGAGAACGCCGGTGTCGAAAAGCTCACGTGTTCGAGGCAGTTGCAGGTTGTCCATGAGTAGCTTTGCCATTGCACCGTCGCCCGCGAACCAAGCCTGCAGCGGTACGCCAAAACCCGACTTGCGTCGATTTACGATTTCGGCAGGCAGATAGCGCAGGGCCACATCCTTCAGAACGCGCTTGCGATGCCGGTATGTCTGTTTGTATTCGAGGGGTAGGCTACGCGCGAGATCGATGAGGTCGTTATCGAGGAAAGGGACCCGCGCTTCGATGCTCGTCGCCATGCTCATTTTGTCCTGGCGGTTGAGAATCGATACGAGATAGGTCTCGAAATCGAGCAGCGAGAGCGTCGTCACGAGGTCGAGGCCGGAGGCGAGTGCCTCGCGGATGCATTGGTCGCGGAACTCAGTCGAAAGCGCGATGCGGTTCCCGAGCGCGCGCCGTACGAGCGACGGATCCACGTTGGTTGCATTGAACAAGAGCGCTTCGTACGGCGGGCGCTTCGCGTAGGAGACCAGCTTGCGAGCGCGGCTATCGGGTGTCAGTTGGAGGAGCCCCAGGAGCCCCGCACGGAGGGGCCGGGGGAGCGCGTTGAGCGTCTGCAACATCCGCGGAATGTAGTAGCGGGGATAGCCGCCGAAAAGCTCATCTGCGCCTTCCCCCGTGAGAACGACGGTGACGTGTTCGCGCGCGAGACGGCTGACCGCGTAGATGTGCACGGAGTTCGCGAAATTGAGCGGCAGGTCGTGGTTCCACACGAGCCCCGGCAGAAGCTCTGCGAACTCGGATTCGTCGATTCGCAGCTCGTGGTGCCGCGAGCGGCAAGCCTCCGACGCCATCCGTGCATAGCGGCTTTCGTCCCAATCCGCCTCGTGGAACCCTACTGAGAATGTATTGATCTGATGGCTGCTGTGCCGCGCCGCGATCGCTGTCGTCAGGCTCGAATCGATACCGCCGCTACAAAACGTTCCGAGCGGCACATCGGCCATCAGTTGCCTTCGCACGGCGGCGTTCAGTGCCTTGTCGGTGGCGTCGACGGCATCTTCATAAGTGCCCTTGAAGGGTGCGATGGATTGGCGCGCCGACCAGTAACGTTGTGGGTCGCCCGCACGCCCGTCGACCACGGCTATCATCGTGCCTGGCGGCAGAGCCTCCACGCCCTTCAACAGATTCCGCGGGCCCGCGACTTGGCGGAAGACCAAGTATTCGGGGACCGCAGCCTCGTTCAAGGTGCGTCCGACGAGATCGGACTCGAGCAGCGCCTTGATCTCCGACGCAAATGCAACTCCGTCGGATGTCGCTGCGAGGTAGAGCGGTTTGATGCCTGCCCGATCGCGCACCAGCAGCAAGCGCTTCGCCGCCCGATCCCAGAGCGCATACGCGAAAATTCCATTCAAGCGCTTGACCGCGTCGTCGCCGAACCGCGCGTGCAAGTGAAGAATGACCTCCGTGTCGCTATGCGTTCGGAAAGCGGCACCGGCGTTCTCGAGCTCGCGCTTGAGCTCCTGGTAGTTGTAGATCTCGCCGTTGTAGACGATCGCAAAACGGCCGTCCGGCGTTTCCATCGGCTGATGACCGCCACCCAGATCGATGATGCTGAGCCGCCGATGTGCGAGACCAAGAGGCCCCTCGACCAAGTCGCCCGCGTCGTCCGGCCCGCGATGAACCAGAATCTCGCGCATCGCCACGAGTCGATCGCGGTCAACGCTGCGGGCCCTGTAGAAGACTCCTGCGATGCCGCACATCGTTCAAAGTCCCAGCGCAACTTCGGAGATCACCCATTTAAACTTCCCGCTCGCGGTACGCGGCAGCCGTTCGGTGAGCTCGATGTCGATGCGCATATCCTCGCCGAGGCGCGCTTTTAGCTCGCGCCGCAGGTGATCGGCGTGCTGCTCGCCGTATTCGGGTCTCGGAATGAGACGAATGAGCAGCCTATCCGGTTCGGTCTGTACGAGCTGCGATGCTTCGATGCAGTCGAGCGGCTTGAAGGGATGCGTAAGCACGGAAGGCGGGATCAAGCGTCCGTCCTTGAGTCGAAGCATGTCTTCGGCTTTCGTGGTGACGTCCTCCATCAATCTCAAAGGGCGTCCGCAAGAGCATGCGGTCGTCTTCATCGCACCGCGATCGCTCATTTGATAGCGGATGAGCGGCATCGCTTCATTGTGCAGCGTCGTGCCGACGATGAACCCCTCCGAGCCTGCGGGAACAGGCGCGTGCCCCTCATCGAGGATCTCGGTAATGCCATACTCTTCGCAGAGATGATGGCCGTTGTGCCGGTTGCATTCGACCGAGAAGATCACGCGTTCGGCAGCAGCGTAGTAATCGAACACGCGGCAGCAGAATGCTTCTTCGATCGCTTCCCGCTGAAAATCATAGAGGGTTTCGGACGACGTGATGACTGCATGCAGCGGCAAGCGCTCGCCACGGTTGAGTAGGCTCTTGGCGACGACATAGAGCGAAGAGGGATAGCCGTCAAGCACACGCGGCGCGAAATCCCGCAACGCCGCGAAATACGCGGGCATGTTGTCCGGGTGAAGATGAAAGCTCGACAACAACATTTGGTTGAAGCGTCGGTTGTAGCGCCAGAAGGGCGGTCGTGACTGCTGCAGCGGCACGACCACATTGCCGCGGAGCATCGCAATAAGATCGCCTCCGGGCTCGAGTCTCGCGTCTGCCCAGCGGTATTGCCGGTCGAATGCCGCGTAGTTCATGGTCATCATGTCCGAGCTATAGAACATCGTGAGCGGGGAGCCCGTGGTGCCGCTCGTATGTCCTTCGATGCGCTTGGAAGGCGGGTACGCTCTCGAGATGAGGTCCTTCAACCGTGCCTTTACCGTCTCGCGAGTGAGCACGGGGATTCGACCCAAGTCTTCGCGTCCGGCGAAGCGCTCCGGGCGTATGCCGTGTCTATCGAAGAGCTCTCGGTAGTAGGGCGTATGATCGTATGCGTGCCGAACGATGCTGCGGAGGCGCTCATCCTGCCATGTGCCCATGCGCTCCATGTCCCACCATTGGCTTTCTTCGAGAAGTGCGCGGAACTCCGCGAAGCGGCCACGGTAGCGTTGTCGTTCGAGACGCGCGCTAAACGCGGACAAGAGCGCGTTTTGCACTCCTGCGGGTGCGAGATCGTAGAGACGTTTCAACAGAGGATTCATCGGCGCTCCTCCAATACGCGCGCGTACTCTTGGGCGAGCCTGCGGCCGAGCATCGGCCAAGCGTAGTCCGATTCCGCGCGTGCGCGCGCCGTAGCGCCCAAGCGCTCGCGCAACGCTTTGTCTCGCAGCACATCGACTACGGCGTTCGCGAATGCATCCGGGTCATCCGCGAAGATGAACTCGGCCCCATGCTCGCCGACGATACCTTCTGCTCCGACGCGCGTGCTCACGATGGCCTTGCCTTGTGCCATGGCGTCCAGAACCTTGAGCCTCGTGCCTCCTCCAACGCGAAGCGGCACGACGTAGACGGACGCGCGTTCGACCCACGGACGCACATCGGGTACGAAGCCAGGTACCTCGATGGCCGCATCCTTCGCTGCCGCCGCACGTACTCGAGGGCTTGGTCGTTGGCCGACCGCCAGGAATTTCGCGTCGGGCACCTTCTCTTTGATGCGCGGCCAGATCGAATCGAGGAACCATTCCACCGCATCGCGGTTGGCGAACATGTTCATGCCGCCGGTGTAGATCATCACGGGATCGCCCTTTTCCGCGCGCGGGTGGAAGTAGTCGGTGTCGACTCCGTTCGGGATGACAGCCGTCCTGACGCCGGGCACGAGCTGCGCCAATGTCCGCGCGTCGTTTTCGGAGACCATGATGTTGAGAGGGAAGCGTGTGCATTGCTCCTTCTCGTAGCGTTCTAGGCGATCCGCCTGCACGTTCACATAGATGCGTGCAAGCGTGTTCCGTTCCGCCTGAGCCCGACGCCGCATGAGCTGCGATTCGACGTTGTGGTGGGCGAGCACCGTTGGAATGCCATTGCAGTAGCGCGCATAGGGTGCGAGCGCGATCGTGTCCAGGTGAACGATATCGGGTCGTCGAGACTCGCCGCATATGGCGGCGATGCGATGGGCGAGAGCGCCGCTCCTGTGCGACAGGACGCTGTACGGCGCAGGGTAAGCCGCTGCGGCAGCGAAACCCATCAGGCGCTTCACGCGCGACTGTTTCACCCAGAGCGGGAAGTATTCGACGCTGCGGCAGAACTTGCCCAGCTCGCGCAGACTCTCGTCGTAGGCGGGCCCCGGCGGCAACTCGTCGGCGTGATGGAACGCGAGCAAGTGCACTTCGTGCTCGCGTCCGAGCTCGCGCAGTAGATTGAAACCTCGCTGCAGGACACCGCCGTGCGGCGGATAGGGGACGATCTGGGTGACGTAAAGTATGCGCATGCGGCTCCGGTCGCTACTCAAGCGAGCAGACTTTCGTATAAGGCTTCATGTGCTTCGATCATGTGCCGCGTCGTGAACAGCGCGCCATGACGTGCCTTGGCTGCCGCGCCAAGGCGTTCACGTTGAGCTGAGTCGCGTAGTAGCTCGCCGAGCGCATCTGCCAACGCTCGCGGATCGGATTTCGATACGAGGCGGCCGGAGACGCCGTCCTCTATCATGTGTTCGTTATCGCCCACGCGTGTTGCAACGATTGGTTTGCCGCGCGCCATCGCCTCGAGCACGACGACGGACATCGCTTCCCAAAGCGACGATTGAACGAAGATATCGCAGGCCGGCAATGCTCGCTCGGACGCTTGAGTGATCCAGCCGAGAAAGTGGACACGATCCTGAATGCCGAGCTCCTTCGCAAGCTCTTCCAGCTTCGGGCGCAAGTGTCCGTCGCCTATGACGAGAAGCTGGAACGACGCACCGTCGTTCTTCAATAGGTGCGCCGCTTGCAATAGATCGTGAAGCCCCTTCTGTTCGATCATCGTGCTGATGCTGGCGAGCACGGGGTCGCTGGTCTTGCTCGTAATCGCCAGAACCTCTGGGGCGATCTGCGGCGATAGCGTATCGACGCCGTTCCAGATCACCTTGAGCCGAGCCGGCGGAATCGAGTAGAGCTGTCGAATGGCATCGGCCTGGCGGTGCCCGACGGCAATCAGGCGATCCGGGACACGCCAGACCAGCCGCTCGATCTTTCGATAGCGCGTCTCACGTTCGGGATAGTTACCCCAGTGAAACGTATGCACGTGCTTGACACCTCGCACGAGCAACTTGCACGCGACGCCGTCCATCAACCCGTGCACGTCGTGCGTGTGGATGAGCTCGAACGCGCCCGCGCGGATCAGGCGGCGCAGCTTCCACCACGTGAAGCGATCGACGGCACCTGGAACGAGCCCGGGGACAGGCACGAGGGGCGTGCCGTGCCGTTCGATTTCCTCGCCCACTACGCCGCTTTCCTTCAGGTAGCAGACCGTCACGTCGAAGCGCTCGCGGTCGAGGTGGCGCGCTAGGCACGCAACGATGCGCTCGGCTCCTCCCGTGTGTAACGTGGAAGAGACGATTAGGATTCGCTTGCGTGCGCTGGCGCCTGACCCTTTGCGCTGTTGAACGGGGTGTTGAACAGGATGGGCGGACGGTCGATGTGGTTCTTGTGGCTCGATCACACGCTTATGCTTGGATGTTGGGGCGGGCGAATGATAATAGGGATTTGCCTGTTTCCGTGTGACTGAGTTGGCGCCCGAGTGATACTGTTGCGCTTCGATTAGCTCCGAGCGCCGTAGCCCAGTGATGAAAGCGATCGCCAGAGTATTCCTGTGTTTTCTGATGTCCGACTTTGCCTCAGTCCCAGCTAGCGCAGCAGAAGCGAGCTCCGCGGAGGCGGCCGAGCGAAAGCTGGTGCTCATGGGGGCCTCGTACGTGGCGGATTGGCAGCAACCCTCGCTGCCGGGGTTCGAAGTGCTCAATCGCGGTGTGGGGGGCGAGCAGACTCACGAGGTGCTCGCTCGCTTCGAGCGCGACGTGTTGGCGCTGCAGCCCGATGCCGTACTGATTTGGGGCCATATCAACAACGTGCACCGAGGCGGTGCCGAGCGTATCGATGCGGTAAAGCAGGCCGCTATCCGTGACTACCAGGAGATGGTGCAAAGGGCGCGCGCCGCCAACATCGAGGTGATTCTGGCAACCGAAGTGCCGCTTACCGAGGCGCTCGGTTGGCGGGACCGACTCGTCGTTTGGATCAACAACATGCGTGGCAAGCGCAGCTACGCGGCCTGGGTAAACGAGCATGTCGGGTCGGTCAACGATTGGCTCCGCACCTTCGCGGCAGCGGAGGGCATTCAGCTACTCGACTTCGCAAAGGTGTTCGACGACGGCGAAGGATTTCGCAAACCCGAATACACCACGCCGGACGGTACCCATATCAGCCCATCCGGATACGCAGCACTGACGTCCTATACCCAGCGTATTCTACGAGATCGCCGTCGCTAGCGACGTCGCTTGACGTCGACAGTCGATGACGCGATGTGCATCACGCGCCTAGTCTGCGCTATGAGCCAACTCCTTTGAGGTCTCCGGCGCTTTGACGGCGGGCCCGTTTTTTTCGAACTCGCGTGCCGCGGCGATGACCTCCTGTGCGACTCGCGTGTCGTACTGCTCCGGGCTGAAAGCGGCGTATAAATCGAGCGGCTTGCGGCCGCGACGCAGCACTTTCTGCATGAGGAGCGCGAGCAGGCTGATCGCTTTGAGAACTGGAAACGGCATCCACATGACGCGCAGATCCGGCCGCGCCTCACGCAATCGCTTCACGAGCTCGCCGCGGCTGGGCGGTGGCGCTTCGACGAGGTTGACGCACGCTGGCGTACGCTCGAAATCACTGGCGTACCAACGAATTACAGCGGCAGCCGTATGCACGTCGCAGACGCTCAAGGCGTTGGAGGGGCTTCCCATGGCAACGAACAGACGCGCCACTTCGCGACCGAGACGGCCAGGGGGCGTGAACTCGTCGAAGTCGACCAGTGGTCCGAGCCGCACCGTGCGAACCTCGCTGCCGGTCTCCTGCGCGTGCTCGATGGCCAGAGCTTCGGCTTCCGCTTTCGCCCAGACGTAAGGACCACGGGACAGGTTTCCCCGGTCCACGGGCGCATCCTCGCGAATGGCAGTCTTCCCGGGGCGGAGCACCGCCACACTGCTGATGTTGATCAGGCGCTTCACACCGGCGTGCCGCATGCTCTCGAGCAGCTTTCGCGTGGCTTGGACCGTATTGCGCTCATGAGCTGCTTGGTCTCCCGCGGTTTCGGCTGCAAGGTGAGCGACGACCGATACGCCGTCGAACGCGTGTTGGGGTAGCCCCGCGCTGAGATCGCCTTCGAGGTACTCGACGCCCGCCAAGCGTTGTCGCGCCGAAGGGAGCCGGCGCACCACGACGCGTACGTGCCAGCCCGCCGAGCGAAGTGCACGCACGACGGCCTTGCCGAGAAATCCTGATCCACCGGTCACGAGGATGATGCCGCGGCCCGGATCGATGGGCGGACCGTGCGTCGAATTCTCCAGCGCACGTAGCGCTGCTGCTTCCGCGCGCCGATCTGCCTCGATCAATCGTTCGGAAATTTGCTCGCAGATCCGCACGGTCTGCATGATGGTCTGACTGGATATCGGCGGCGGGCCTTTCCCCTGGACGCTCGCGTAGAAGCTGGCGAGAAGCTCGCTCAGTCCGGGATAGCTCTTCTGCCTACGAAATAGACGGCGCATGAGCCCCGCAAAGCTGCCCCAGAAGAGCTGCATGGATTGGCTAAACGGCTTGACGACGAGCGCAGGCCCAGACGCACCGGGTCCGTAGGATTTCACGACCGAGCCAAGCACGAAATCCGCTTCAACGGAGCCGTTTACTCCCGCGACGCGCAGGTACGACTCGATGGGGCGCGCGCGAAGCGTAACGATGAGCGTGGCGAACGCATCGCCGCTGCGGATGATCGCTCGCACTTCTCCCTCCGGAGCCACGTCGAGTGCGGTCAGCTCAGGCGAATCGTCGCTCCCGAGGGCGCTCAGCATCAGGTACACCGGGTGCGGAAGGATATCGATGAGCTGATCGACCGCCGTAAGCGGTGCCCCGCCGTCGGCGCGGCGGCGCACGGGCTTGAAGGAAAAGTAGCTTTCCACGTGCATGATCGCGCCGATGACAGGCAAGTGCTTTTGATACTCCTGTCCCGCGCGTTGAAAGAGCACTTGGTGGGCCGCGCACGCATGCAACCCTTTGGCTTCGGCGAGCTCGAGGATCCTTGCTGCTTCCGAAGCATGCAACGCGAACGGCTTCTCGACATAGACGCTGGCACCATTCTCTAGACACTGGCAGGCAAGCTCGAAGTGCGTGTGGGGCGGCGTCACGATATGAACGACGTTCGGCCGGCAGTCATCGAGCAGTTCCTGGGCCGATTTATAGAACGCTACGTCTGTGCCGAAACGTTCGGCAAGTTGAGCCTGCGAAAGAAAGGGATCGGCGACTGCGACGAGCAGCGCTTGGGGCAATGTGCGGATGGCTCTTGCGTGTTGCACGGCCATCTTTCCCCCGCCAAGGATCGCGATTCGCAAAGGTTCGCTCATGTTCGCCTGCTAAGGTTCCGACAAAGCAATTAGTGTACCTTCGCGAAGTCCGTGCTTTCGCGAACTAGCGCTCACGTCCAAGCGCCGTCGTGTTGTACGAACGGCTCGAGGTCATTTCTCGCGAGCGTCGGCCGCTTCGGTAGCGCGCGCGGCATATCCGCCGATTCGACTGACAGTCCCGGGCACGAGATTCATGGCGCGAACACCGGATCGTCGCAGTGCGACCGTCGTCCGACTGCATGCTCCTTGCCCGATGAGCTGGAAAAGCGGGCGCGCAATGTACCGTGCACGACCATTGCCGGCAAACCAGCCGGCCACGGAGCCGAGACGAGGATCACCATTCGACGTCGACTGTTCGGCTACAATCGTATTCGCCTCGGGAACCTACGAGCGCCTCTCGTTCAGCGTAGTACGTGAACCATGAAATCAAACCAATACAAGGGCATTGTTCTTGCGGGCGGAGCCGGGACACGCCTGTATCCGCTGACCCTGGTGACGAGCAAGCAGCTCCTGCCCGTTTATGACAAGCCGATGATCTACTACCCGCTGAGCGTGCTGATGCTGGCGGGGATTCGTGAGCACATCATCATTTCGACGCCCCAGGATCTGCCCCGATTCCGTCAACTGCTCGGGTCGGGAGAGCAATGGGGGATGAAGTTCGAGTACGCCGAGCAGGCGAAGCCGAGTGGCATAGCCGAAGCCATCATCATTGCCGGTGAGCGCTACGGCGCTTCCAAATTCGCTCTGGTGCTCGGCGACAACATCTTCTACGGCCATGGCATGGGAGAGCTCCTCGCTTCTGCTTCCGGGCAGTCCAACGGTGCAACCGTGTTTGCCTACCACGTGCAGGACCCCGAGCGTTACGGCGTCGTGGAGTTCGATCGCGATGGCCGGGCGACCGCCATCGAAGAGAAGCCGGCGAAGCCTCGATCGAACTATGCGGTCACGGGCCTCTACTTCTATGACGAGCAGGCCTATGAGCTCGCCAAAGGACTGCGCCCATCCGCACGGGGTGAGCTCGAAATTACGGATCTCAACCGCATGTACCTCGAACGCGATCAACTTCGCGTGGAAGTGATGGGCCGTGGCTTCGCTTGGCTCGACACGGGTACGCATGAATCGTTGATAGCCGCAGCGACATTCATCGAGGCAATCGAAACCAGGCAAGGTCTCAAAGTCGCTTGTCCCGAAGAGATCGCATATCGGCACGGCTTTATTTCTGCCGATCAGGTGCGCACGCTTGCCGAACCGCTTCGTAACACTCAGTACGGGAAGTACTTGCTTCGCTTGCTCGACGACCGGGTCTTCGTCTGATGCAGTTCAAGCCGCTATCGATTCCAGACGTCGTCCTGGTGGAGCCGCGTGTGTTCGGCGACGGCCGCGGATTCTTTCTCGAGTCGTGGGTCCGCTCGAAGTTCGCCGCGGGCGGCATCGACGTCGATTTTGTACAGGACAATCACAGCGCATCGCATCAATGGGTGCTTCGGGGACTCCACTATCAGCTCGGTCGGCCGCAGGGGAAGCTCGTCCGCGTAGTGGCGGGTGAGGTGTTCGACGTCGCCGTGGATTTGCGCCGCTCGTCGCCGACCTTCGGTCGGGCGGTGGGCGAGCGTTTGTCCGCCGAGAACAAGCGCATGTTGTGGGTTCCGCCCGGCTTCGCGCACGGGTTTCTCGTCTTGAGCGAACGCGCTGAGTTCCTCTACAAGTGCACGGACTATTACGATCCCGCAAGCGAGCGCGTACTGTTGTGGAGCGATCCCTCTCTCGGGATCGAATGGCCGATTCCTCGCGGAGTCGAGCCGGTGCTTTCAGAGCGCGATGCAAAGGGTCTGCCTCTCGCATCCGCCGAGTGCTACCCGTGAGGGTCGTAGTCACCGGCGCTGCCGGACAGGTGGGCCGTGCGCTTCGGGATACGTGCCCCAATGACGTGACGATGGTTGGGCTCCCGCGCGAGCAACTCGATCTCGGCAACCATTCGGCGATTGCGGGCACGATGAAGGAGCTGCGGCCGGACGTCGTGATCAATGCCGCCGCCTACACCGCTGTCGATAAAGCCGAGAGCGAGCCACAAGCGGCTTTCGCCATCAATGCCGAGGCAGTCGGCGCGCTCGCCTCGGCATGCCGGGCGGTCGATGCGAAATTGATTCACATATCGACGGACTTCGTCTTTGACGGGACGAAGAGTCGCCCCTATTCGCCGAGCGATGCGCCGAATCCGCTGAACGTCTATGGCGCCAGCAAAGCGCAGGGGGAACGGCGGGTCATGGACACAGAGGGGCTCGATTGGCTCATCGTTCGCACCGCTTGGGTGTACGCGAGTCAGGGGCGCAATTTCCTTTTGACCATGTTGCGGCTGCTGCGGGAACGCTCCGTCGTGAACGTCGTATGCGATCAGATCGGCACGCCGACCAGCGCCAAGTCGCTCGCGTCCGCGCTCTGGTGTGCGGCGAAGGTCGAGGGGCCTGCGGAGGTATTGCACTACACTGATGCCGGGGTGGCGAGTTGGTATGACTTTGCAGTTGCCATCTACGAAGAGGCTCGCTCCTCTCAGCTCGTGAGCGGCGCGGTCGAGATCGTTCCGATCTCGACCGATCAGTATCCCACGCCAGCCCGCCGCCCTTCGTTCAGCGTTCTCGACAAATCACGTACGCTCGAGCGCCTTGGCATCCGGCAGCAGCATTGGCGGGCAGCGCTGCGTGAAGTCATGATGGAGATGCGATCGTGAGACGACTCTTGGTTACTGGTGGTGCGGGCTTCATCGGCTCGAACTTCGTGCACTATTGGCTTCGCGAGCACAGCGAGGACCGCGTAGTCGTGCTTGATGCGTTGACGTATGCGGGCAACGTGGCGAATCTCGTCCCTGTCGCGCTCAATCCGCGCTTCACTTTCGTACGAGGGGACATTTGCGACAGCGATCTTCTCGGCCAAGTGATGAAGGAGCACGATATCGATTGTGTGGTGCATTTCGCCGCCGAATCGCATGTCGATCGTTCGATCGAGGGTCCGGACGAGTTCATACGCACGAACGTGAACGGCACGCACGCGCTGTTGAAGGCGGCACGCTCGGCGTGGACGCGGAACAAAGAGATTCGTTCGGATGTGCGCTTCCATCACGTATCCACCGATGAAGTGTACGGATCGCTCAAGAGCGATGATCCGGCTTTCACGGAGGAGACGCCGTATGCGCCGAACTCTCCGTATTCGGCGAGTAAGGCCGCTTCCGACCACCTGGTGCGCTCGTATTTCCATACCTATGGCTTGCCCGTTACGACGAGCAACTGCTCCAACAACTATGGCCCGTACCATTTTCCTGAAAAGCTGATTCCGCTCATGTTGGTGCGAGCGCTCGACGGTGCTCCCATGCCTGTATACGGCCGCGGAGAGAACGTTCGGGATTGGCTATACGTCGAAGACCACTGCCGCGCGATAGACGCCATTCTGCAGAAGGGGCGCGTTGGCGAAACCTACAACGTGGGTGGATGCAACGAATGGCGCAACATCGACATCGTGCAAACACTGTGCGCATTGCTCGAGCGTCGCTTCGAGGCCGACCCTTCGCTGCGAGAGCGGTTTCCACGGTGTCCCGCTGCATCGGGGCGGCCTGTCAAGGAGCTCATCACCTTTGTGGCGGACAGGTTGGGGCACGATTGGCGCTATGCGATCGACGCCACGAAAATTCGAGCGGAGTTGGGCTTCGAGCCGCGAGAGCGATTCGAGACGGGCATCGAAAAGACGGTCGATTGGTATCTCGCGAACGAGTCGTGGTGGCGGACCGTATTGAGCGGCGGCTACCGCGAGCTCTCGTTGCCGACGCCACCGCGCAATAAGCCGACCTTCGCTTGACCTGCAGTCCCGACTGGCGTCCGGTGCGAGACGCCCTCGGCAGCCTACCAACCATCGTCGGGAATCGTTACAGCCCAGGCCCTCGCAGTATTGTCGAGAACGTATAACTATAAGAATTCATTCAACATTTCGGCGGTTGGCACAGAGCCTGCTGCAGTTGTGTGCACTTGAATCACGCACACCGGAGTTGAGTAATGACGATCGTACGCAGCATTTTGGCAATTGGACTGCTCGGATTGGCGTGTTCGGCTAATGCGGTTCCTGTCACCTTCGATCTCGACGGCGCGAGCTCTTCGGTCGAGGTGCGTGATTTCGAAGGAAGCTTCCTATGCGGGCTTTCCGCTTGCGGGATCGACGCCACGCTCAGCTCGGGATTCGAATCGCTTTCCGCGACTCTCGAGCCGGGCGAAAGCTGGACCTTCCATTTCTTCGATCTAAGCTTTCATGGCATCGGAAGCGGCAGCGGAACCATTGCTGCGAGCTTGGGCTTCGACGCACCGGTCGGCGCGCCCAATGCCGAAGGCACCGGCTCCGGCGGGTTCCTGACGGCGTTCGGGGCCGTTACGGGCGGCAGCCTCACGTGGGCGACACAGCCGGGTACGTTTTCGCTGCTGGACGGCACCATGTATTCCGTCTTTCTCGAGAACCTCGAGGGGTTGGCACTCGGCACTGTCGCTGTGAACGGCACGATCACTCTCTTGCAGGGACCAGGTGGCTCGGTATCCGTTCCTGAGCCAGGGACCATCGGCCTGCTGGGAATGGCACTGCTCGGAATGGGTTTTGGGGCGCGCCGAAAGGCGAAGAACAAAGCGCTCGCTTGAGCGCGCGCTCACCACGTGTGAACGAACAAAGCCCCGCCTAGTCGCGGGGCTTTTTTTCT